>Ga0066656_10000645_pt1 | contig 13968 bp, 11 predicted proteins | sample GraSoiAngelo_105_FD_71411 | JGI IMG/M metagenome (GOLD analysis project Ga0066656, IMG submission 71411) | Grasslands soil microbial communities from the Angelo Coastal Reserve, California, USA - 14_0903_05_40cm | ecosystem: Environmental > Terrestrial > Soil > Grasslands | place: USA... | reverse complement strand
AGCACGTAGGCATCCGGGCTCTGGACGCTCGGGGCCTTGTAGCCCATCAGGAACGTCACGTTCTGAGCCGGGTAGTGCACCTCGACGCGGCGCTCGCCGCGCTGCTCCGGCTCGGAGATCACCGGCGGCGCCGGGGGCGTCTGCGCCGGGATGTCTCCGAAGTAATGCTGGATCTGCGCCAGCGCTTGCCGGGGGTCGAAGTCGCCCGTGAGCACCAGGATGCAGTTGTTGGGCGCGTAGTGGGTGCGGAAGTAATCCACCATCTCCTGGCGCTGGATCCGCTCCAGGTCGCCCATCCAGCCCAGCACCGGCCAGCGATAGGGCGAGGCGTTGAACGCCACCGCGCAGAGCTGCTCGTCGAGCATCCCGAAGATGTCGTTGTCGATGCTGCTGCGGCGCTCCTCCTTCACCACCTCGATCTCGCTCTTGAGCTGCTCGGGCAGCAGCGAGAGATCGCGCATCCGGTCCGAATCGAGGCGGAACAGCACCTCGAGCCGGTCCGAGGCGATGTCCTCGTAGTAAGCGGTCATGTCGCGCGAGGTGAACGCGTTCGAGTAGCCGCCGTTGGACTCGAGGATCCTGTCGTACTCCTTGGGAGGGACGTTCTTCGAGCCGTTGAACATCATGTGCTCGAAGAAGTGGGAGATGCCCGTGATGCCGGGACGCTCGTTGCGCGAGCCCACCTTGTACCACTGGTAGAACGTCACTGCCGGGACGGTGTGGTCCTCGTGGAGGAGGACGACCAGGCCGTTCGGGAGGACGTGGCGCTCGACCTTGACGAGGTCCGGGGTGAGGGAGGACCGCGAAGCACCGAAAGGAGGAGCAGCGCTTACCGGCGCCGCGACGGCGCCGGGGCTGGCGCGCCCGAGTGCCAGCATTAGCGCAATGGTCAGAAGTGTTGCGGACGGCATGGTCTACTCCATTGGGGCCGAGGGGTATGGATCGGAGCGCCGGCAGTCTACGGAGCGGGCGTGAACCCTTCAAGCCGCGCACGCCGGCGGGTGCCGGCGCTCGAATCCCCCTAGCATGACCCACCTTCCGCGGCAATTCCCTTGACCCGACCGGCTCGAGCCCGCATGATTTCGTCACCCTTATCTTATCCTGGCGAGAGAGGCCCCTCGGCCGGGCCGTTCCACTGCCCATCCCAAGGAGCTCCCCAATGTGCCGACTCCGGTTGCGGCTGTCCCTGGCTCTCCTCCTGCTCGTCGCCCTGACCAGCGCGGCTTCCGCGGCGGTCCATATCCGCGTGGCCGTTAGTCCCGACACGATTCCCCAGTGCGGGCATGGCCAGTTCTTCTTCGGGATCGCGAACGGCGGCGATCACCCGATCCTGGCGCGGGTCTCGCTCGCGCTGGTGAGCCGCGACACGGTGATCCTGGGTCCGTTCTTCGGTCGCGTGCGGCTCGCCGCCGGTGAGCGGCGCCATCGCGAGTTCATCTTCGGTATCCCGTCGACCGTTCCACCGGGCAACTACGCCTGGGTGGCGCGCGCCTTCGCGAGCGACAGCACTCAAGATCGGGCCGCCGCTCCGTTCGTCGTCGTCCCCGGCCCGTGCGTGTCGCCCGAGAGCGATCTCGAGAAGAGCATGATCGAGGGCATGGGGCTCGAGCCCGAGGGAGTCACCCCGGCGCAGAGGGATTCATGGGGGAGCGTCAAGAAGCGTTATCACTGATCGACGCCCACTCCAGAGCCATGGGAAGGTCGGCGCGCTCGCCGGCCTTCTCGCTATCGCCGTGATCCGCCACGCTGCATTGCTCCTGATCGGCCTCGCCGCGGCCTCGCCGGCCGCGGCGCTGGATCTCACGCTGCTCCACACCTACGACGGCCAGGTGCTGGACGGCGAGTACGGGTTCGCCTGCGCGGTGATCGGCGACATGGACGGCGACGGGTTCGCCGAGTTCGCGATCGGCGCCAATGCCGACTCGACCGGAGGGCCGAGCGCCGGCCGCGTCTTCGTCTTCCGCGGCGGGGACTCGCACCTCGGCGATCCCCCGGCCTGGGTGATCACGGGGCTCCCGGGAGATCTGCTGGGCTTCGCGCTCGCCGGCGGTGGCGACATCGACGCTGACGGGCGGGCGGACCTGCTGATCGGGGCGCCGGGCAACACGGACGTCGTGCCGGGCGCCGCCGGGCGCGTGCTGATCGCCTACGGCGCGAACCCGATCGGGAGCCGCCCTCTCGCGAGCCTCCCGGGCGATGGCCCCGGCGATCGTTTCGGCACGAGCGTGGCGCTCGCGGACCTCGATGGCGACGGCCGCAGCGAGATCATCGCCGGCGCTCCCGGCTACCATTTCGACTCGGGCGCGGTGCGCGTCTTCCATGGCGGCGCCGCCCCGGCGGCCCTTTTCACCTTGCATGCGCGCGGCGACGGCGACGAGTTCGGGACGGCGGTGGCGGGGGCGGGGCGAACGCGCGGGGGCCCCTACTCGGACTTCCTGGTCGGGGCGCCCTACAACTCGGACGCCACGACCTGGGCCGGAAGGGCCTATCTCTACTTCGGCGGCGCCACGCCCGACACCCTGCCCGATCGCGAATGGGCGGGGCCGGCGCCCGGTGATCTTCTCGGCACTTCGGTGGCGGGAGCCGGGGACGTCAACGGAGACGGCCGCGCGGACATGCTCGTCGGCATCCCGGGCGCCAACAACGGACCCACCCTCGATACCGGGCGAGCGCAGCTCTATCTCGGGGCGCTGCCTCCTCCGCTCATGCCGGCCTTCTCCGTCCTCGGCACGGTGCCCTATGGCGAGCTGGGCCTGAGCGTGGCGGGAATCGGGGACGTGAACGGCGATGGGCTCGCCGACTTCGCGATCGGCGAGCCGGGCACTCCCGATTCGTTCATCTCCGGGAATGTGCGCGTCTACCTCGGCCGCACGCCACCCTGGGGATCCCCTGACACGACGTTCGTGGGCGAGCAGGTGGACGACATGTTCGGGCACACGATCTCGAACGGCGGAAGGATCGGCGCGGGGACGCGCGACCTCTTCATGGTGGGGAGCTTCGATCACATGAGCTTCGGCCGGGCTTACCTCTACGGGCGGAGCGCTCCGACGACCGCGGTCCGCCTGGAGCCGAACGTCGCTGGAGTTCGTCTATCGGCGCCGCGGCCCAACCCCGCGATCGCCTTCGTGAGCCTCGCCATCAACCTCGAGCGCGCCGCGCGAATCGATCTCGAGATCGTCGACCTCGCCGGCCGCAGGGTCGGCAGGCTGGCCAGCGGTGTGCTTCCGCCGGGGCGGCACGAGTTCTCGTGGCCGAGCCGGCGAGGATCACGGCTCCCGGCCGGGGTCTATTCGGCGGTGCTCAGGGCCGAAGGCGTCCGCGAGACGCGGGGGTTCGTGCTCCTCGGCAGATAGACCCGCTGACCGGCAGGCCCGAGCTCCCCCGGCGGTGGCGGGAGCTCGGCGCCATGTGATGCCTACGGGGTGACGGTCTTGCCGATCAAGTGCAGATCCACCCGCTCGGCAGGGAAGGCGTCGGCGGTCGCGCCGTGGAATCCCGTGATGAGAAGGCCGGTCTGGGTAACGGTCAAATGGGCCAGGGCTCCCTCGCTGGAGCCGCGCAACGGCCCCGAACCGCTGGAGCGGAACATGAGCTTGAGCAGCTGCTGCCCGGGCGTGGCGTTCCCGAGGATGAACGCCGTCACCAGATCCGGCAGCGGCGCACCGGGCGCGTCGTTGGTGAACACGACGTTGAGCTCGCTGCTCGAGAGGGCGGGCGTGAGCGAGGGGTTCGCGAGGAGCTCCCCTTGCCGGTAGCCGAAGATGGGCGGGTCGTTCATGATGTCGCCTGGAAGTCCCACCGCCCAGCTCATGGCCCGGGTGGTACGCAGGTCCACCGTGACCTCCGCACGTCCATCCGCGAGCGGCCTCTCCGACACCGAGCCGCTCACCTGGGTTCCGAGTGATGGACCCCCGTGGCTCTGGAGGTACGCCGCGACGAGCCCCGTGTAGTCGATGGCGGCGAATCGGGTTTGGGGGTTGTTGTTGCTCCACGCGACGAAGTCCGGGAACGGCGGGAAGAACATGCTCGTGCTGCCCTGCGCGGACAGGAAATCGGAGAGCGGCCTCTGCGTTTCGGGTTGTGCCCCGGGCTTGCCCGCGAGCAGATGCACGGCTCGCGGTTCGAGGGGGCTCTGCTCCCCGAGGCATCCGATGAGTCCGCCCGCGAGGATGACCAGGCCGGCCGCGACCACGATCCGCCCCGGTAACCGGATGTTGCCTTCGATGTTGCTCCTCATGACGACCTCCTTCCCCGAGCGGGGATGTAGAAACGTGCTTGGCGTTATCGGGCCCCTATCACGAACCAGGGGCGCGGCCGCTAGCGATAGATGGTCTTGAGCCGGCCCCAGGTCGCCCTCACCGCGGGTGTGGTGCCGGCTGGGCTGGTCGCGGATGCGGAGGTCCCCCCGACCGTCAGGTGATAGGTGATGTCCATCCCAAAGCCGAAATCAGGAATCGATCCCGTGAAGTGGATGGTGTGCGGGCCCGCCGAAGGCGGGACCAGCATCAGGAAGACGCCGTCCGAAACCGAAGGGCTCGTGGAGCCGGCCGGGGCATCCAGGCCGAAAACCTGGAAGATGTTGCCCTCCGGAAGCGGCCCGTACGTGAAGAGCGGGGACTGAACCCGGTAGGACTGGAGCTTCCCGATCGGAACGCCGTCCACCTCGCAGGTCATTCCCGTCCCCAGATCCTGAAAGGACTTGGCGCACGCGCGCAGCTCCGCGTCGGTCGTGCCGTTGCCCTCTAGCGTCGAGCACTCGCTGTCCAGGATCGGAAAGAAGAGGGCCTTCCCGGCCGGCACGGTGCACTCGCGCGTCACCGTGAAGTTGGAGCACGGGGCGGGTGGTTCCGGGCAGAAGCTGCCGGAAAGGAACCACACCTGACCGGACTGTCCCTCGGCGCAGTTGGCCCCGCTGAAGTCGTTGGCCGGGTTAGTGGCGTAGGGGATCGAGAGGAGCCACTTCCAGTGCTCGGCCGACCATTCCCCGTAGCTCTTCCCGAAGGGGCTGGAGCCAGGAGGATACACGCCCGGGTTGCCCAGGGCACCGCCGTTCCCGTCGCCATCGCGTCGGCCACCCGCATGCGCGAGCAATGCCACGAAGAGGGTGCCGACTGCCACGAGGGAGATGCAAACTAGGGAGGCTCTGCTTAGGCGGCTCATGCGATGCCTCCTCCCCGATGACCGGGTTGTCCAGGTTGATTCGGGTCGTTCGACCGCGGCCCGGGGCGGCGATCCCTCCCTGCACTGGCAACGAGTCGAGGATCGAAACCACTGGAGCGGACGGGTCTCATGGAAGCCATGGTCCCCGAGAAGAACCAACTATCCCTTCCTCCCGGGGTGCCCATGACTGCGGCCATCGTGGACCCTTGACCATCGCAACGAGCGGGCGCCTGGCCACGGGGTTCGTGGGAGACTTGTGACCTGGGGCACCCGGCGACCTCTCGTGGCTGCACCGGTCGTCTTGCCGAGGTCCGTTCGTCGAACACCAACCGAGGCGTGCGGCCCACGGTTCGAATCCGTCCATCCACTGGTAATAACGAGCGGGCGAGCGAAACCGGTCGAAAATTCTCTCGGGGAGCAAGCCACCCCGGGTCAGAAATGAGCGCGACGTACCCCTGGGGGTTCCGGGGAGAAACGGCCGTGGCGAAGGGCCGTGCAGGCCCCGGCTTGAAATCCCGTGAAAACGTTGGCGGATTGGGATATTTTCGGGGTCCCCCGTCCCCCGATTGCGAACGTTTGCCCCCGAGGCGCGTATGTCGGCGCATCCTCCATCGGAGAATCCCAGGGACCCGCCTCGTGTGCGGCCGGGAGGAAACCTGGGTCCCTCCATGGAGTCCACGACTCAGCTCCTGAACCGGGCCAGGGCCGGCGACGAAGCTGCGCGCGAAGCCCTAGTGTCCCGCTACCTGCCGGCGCTCCGGCGCTTTGCTCATGGTCGCCTGCCAGCGCGAGTGCGCGGCGTGCTCGACACCGAAGACCTGGTCCAGGCCACCATCCTGCGCGCGCTCAACCGGATTCATGACTTCGAGTCCCGGCACCAGGGCTCGTTGTTCGCCTACCTTCGCCAGATCCTCCTGAACCGGATCCGTGACGAGGCTCGGCGCGAAGCACGCAAGCCCCCCGAGGTCCAGCTGTCGGAGGACATGGCCGACCCGGCACCCAGCCCGCTCGAGCAGTGATCGGCCACGATGCCCTGGCGCGCTACGAACGCGCCCTCACCCAGCTGCGTCCCGACTTCCACGAGGCCGTCCTGCTCCGCATCGAGATGGGGTGCAGCTACCAGGAGATCGCCGAGGCCCTGGGGCGTCCCACCGCGGACTCGGCCCGTTCGCTCACCCGGCGGGCGCTCCTGAGACTGGTGGAGCACCTGCGGCTCGAGGACCCTTCAACCCCCTGCGCGACTCCTTTGCGGCGATGAGCGAGAGCGCGCTTCTCCAGGATCTGGCCCAGCGAGTTCTCGACGGGATCGAGATCGACTGGGCCGGAGAGCTCGACCGGCGTCCGGAGCAGCACGAGACGCTCGAGCGCTTGCGGCTGGTGGACCAGGTGGCGCGCACCCACCGCTGGTCGACACTCGTCACGACGACGGCCGGGGACGCTGCAGCTCTGGGCCCCACCGAGCTGCCGGCAGCAGCCCTCGCATCATGGGGTCACCTGTTCATGCTGGAAAAAATTGGTGAAGGCGGATTCGGCGAAGTGTTCCGGGCCTACGACCCACGCCTCCAGGTCGAGGTCGCGCTCAAGCTGTTCCGTCCCCAGCATCGAGCTTCGGCCGAGACCGTCCTTGCGGAGGCCCGAGCCCTCGCGCGCATGGGGCACCTCAACGTCTTGCTCGTCCACGGGGCGGACGAGCGTGACGGTCGTGTCGGCATGTGGACCCAGCTCCTGCGCGGCAGGACGCTCGAGCAGCTCGTGACCCAGCAGGGTCCCTTCAGCGCCCGCGAGGCCACCCTGATCGGAATCGATCTGTGCAGCGCCCTCGCCGCCGTTCACTCCACCGGCTTCGTCCACGGGGACGTCAAGACATCGAACGTCATGCGCGAACAGGGTGGGCGCATCGTCCTGATGGACTTCGGCACCGTGCTCCAGGCCGCACCGCCGGAAGACGGGGAAGCGCGGGGCGAGCGGGCGGGCACGCCGATCGCCATGGCCCCCGAGCAGCTGCGCGGCCAGCCGCCTTCGAGGGCCGGCGACCTCTACGCACTCGGCGTGCTCCTGTACCGACTCGTGACGAGCCGCTATCCCGTCGAGGCAGGATCCCTGGAGGAGCTGCGGCATCGCCACTCCCAGAACGCCTCGGTTCCGCTCCGCGACCGCCGGCCGGACCTCCCGCCGCGCTTCGTTCAGATCGTGGAGCGTGCGATGGCGGCGAGCGCTACCGACCGGTTCCCGAGCGCCGGCGAGATGGAGCGGGCGCTGGCCGATTCGCTCACCTCCGCGGCAGAGGGCAGCGCTCCGGTCCCGATCGACTCGGAGCCGGCGCCGGCTCCCCGCGTGCGGCCTCCGGGCCCGACGACGCGGGATCCCGGTCCGAGAGAGTCGATCGCACCGCGGCGCCGTTCGAGGTGGCTGGGCGCCGCCGCCGTTCTCGCCTTCATCGTCGGGGCGGTGGGGTACGGCCCGCGCCTGCTCCGGCATCCCGATCCCGAGGCCGCGCCGTTCCGGTTCTCCATCGCGATTCCTCGCGGGTGTCGCTTCTCGGGCTATGCCAATTCGGCCGTCGCGCCCGACGGCCGCAGCGTAGTCTACGCCGCCGAGGACTCCTCGGGGGTGAGCCGCCTCTGGCTGCGTCGCTTCGACGAGCTCGAAGCGCGGCCCCTGCCCGGTACCGACAGGGCCTTCTACCCGTTCTGGTCGCCGGATAGTCGCCAGGTCGGTTTCTTCACGCGCGGATTCCTGAAGAAGTCCTCGGTCGAGGGCGGCCGGACCGAGACGCTGTGCGCGGCACCCGCAGGCCGGGGCGGATCGTGGAGCCGGCGGGATCTCATCCTGTTCGCGCCGAACGTCGAGGGGCCGCTGTTCCAGATCCCGGCAACCGGCGGGCAGGCGGTCCAGACGACCTCGATCGATTCGACGGCCGGCGAGATCGCGCACCGGTGGCCCGCCTGGATGCCCGACGGCGAGCACTTCGTCTACCTGAGCCTTCCTCCTTCGAGCGGGCGCTTTCACCTGTACGCCGGCTCGATCGACTCCGATCGCCGATTCGATCTCGGCACGACGAGCTCCGGCGTCACCCTCGCTCGCGAAGCGCTCATCTATCTGGACGATCAGACGCTCGTCGCCCGCCCCTTCGACGAGAGCCGATTGAGATTCACCGGAGACGCCACGGCGATCGGCGACGCGAAGCGCTTCGGGGGATCCCTCGGGGAGCCCCACGCCTCGGTCTCCCGGAACGGCGTGCTCGTCTTCCAGAACTGGACGAGCCGTGTGAACGAGCTCACGTGGGTGGATCGCAGAGGCTCGAACCGGACGAGGCTTGCTTCCGGACCGTTCTTCGACCCGCGGCTTTCTCCCGACGGCACTCGCATCGCGATCGAACGCACGGAAGGCGGCACCAACAGCGACGTCTGGGTGATGGACGTAGCCACGGGGAGTCTGGAGCGATTCACGTCCGGTCCGGGGCTGGATCGTTTTCCGCAGTGGTCGCCGGACGGCACGAGCATCGCGTTCGCATCGAATCGCGGAGGACGCTACGAGCTGTTCGAGAGGAGCGTCCAGAGTCCCGTACGGGAAGTCCGGTTGAAGACGACGCCGGAGGCCCTGCTCAAGTGGCCGACCGATCGTAGCCCTCACGGGATCCTCTACACGGTGCATGCATCCCGGACCGGCTATGACGTGTGGCTGCGCACCCCTGGCGGCCAGTGCACGGGACTGGAGACCGGCTCCTGGAACGAGATCAACGCGACGCTGTCTCCCGATGGAAAGCGGGTCGCGTTCGAATCCGACGAATCCGGGAATCCGGAGATCTACTGCCGGCAGCTTGCGGGCGGCACCGTGTACCGCTTGTCACGCGTGGGCGGGACCAATGCGAGGTGGCGGGCCGACGGCCTGGAGCTCTTCTACCGAACTCCCGCCGGTGTCTTCTACTCCGTTTCGATGCCGCCGTCCGGGGGCACTCCGCGCGAGCGCGCGCTCTTCAGGTTGGCGGATGTCTCGAGCTACGACGTCGATCGAACCGGACGGCGCTTCATTTGCTGCGTGGAGGGGGTACAGTCGGTCCCCTCGGAGCTCACAGTCACCATGAACTGGGCCCGGTGGTTGCGGGCCGGGCGGTAAGCGGTCACGGCTTATTTCTCTTATTGGAGAATTGCAGGGACCTGCCAGATATGCATCGACCAATTTTGCTGGCACTTTGGCGTGCCATCGGAGTCATCTGAGCGGGGACAGATCCATGAGCCACGATGGCGTTAATTCTCCCATTTGAGAAACAATTCTCCAGACAGAGATTCTGGCGCTATCATCCCGGCCGATGGCAGGCCGAACCCGACGTCGTCGCTCTCGTGAATCCCGCGCCCTCGACTGGGTCGCGGACCGGATTCGGTCGCGGCGTCTCGCGCTGGGTCTCACTCTCGGCCAGCTCGCGGAACGCGCCGGCCTGAGATCGCCCTCCTTCGTGTTCCACATCGAGCGGGCCGACAAGGCTCCCAGCGAGGCGACCGCCGTGGCGCTGGCCCGGGCCCTCGGCGACGACGTGGAGCTCTACCGAGCATGGGCAAAGGCACGGAACCGAGCCGACCTCGCCACGGCCCTCGCCGCGGCGGCCACGCTCCAGAGGCTCGCCGGGGAGCTCGGGGTGGCGCAAACGGAAGGAGATCCGCACGGTAAGGAGTCGGCGCCGCCCACGCGAGAGATTGTGGGGGCCGCCTCGCGCGAAGGCGCCGCTCCTGCCCTCTTGCGCGTCCCGGTGGTCGCCGAGGGAGCCGATCCGGGCGATGCCCTCTTGCCCACGGCGGACGTGATCGAGACCCTGAGGCTCGATCCGCAGCTCCTCCCGCCACTCGACCGGCTCCGACGCGTGTTCGCGTACCGGGTCGGCGAGCAGGGGGCGCGCCGCCTGCCCGACCTGCTCGCCCCTGGCGACTACGCCCTGGTCTCGCGTGGGGCCGATGCGCTCGCGGTGGGCAATGTCTATGCGGTAAGAGTTGGAGGGCGGGTCGAGCTGGGCAGGGTCGCGTCGGACGGCTCCACCTTCTCTCTCTCGCCGTCCCCGGGCTTCGCGGGCTTCTCGGTGCCGGCATCCGACGTGACGCTTCTCCGAGAGGTCCTGGTCGGACGCATGATCGCGACGATCCGCAAATGGTCATGAGGGCTGGCCGCTCCAGGGCGGCGCGATCCTCGGCGTTCCTCCTCGCCGCCCTCTGTTGCGCTCCCTTGGCCGGCTGCGGCTCCGATACCCGGGGAGTTCGCGCGAGCGGGACGGTCGAGATGGACGAGCTCGACGTGGCCTCGCAGGTGGGCGGCCGGGTCGCGCGCCTGGAGGTGAACGAGGGCGACTCGGTGCGGTGGGGAGACACGCTCGCGGTGCTCGACCGGGGCGAGATCAGCGCCGACGTCGAGGCACAGAGGGCCCTGGCGGAGCGGGCGATCGCGCAGCTCCAGGACCTGCGCTCCGGTCCCCGCCCGCAGGAAGTCCAGGCGGCTCGGGCCGAGCTCGAGGCGGCCTCGGCCCAGGCCCAGCTCGCCGACAGCGAGCTCAAACGCGTGACGAGGCTGTACGAGGGCAACGTCGCATCGGCCCGCGACCTCGACCGGGCCCGCGCCGACCGCGACGCCGCCCTGGCGCGGCGCCAGGCCGCGGAGGAGCAGCTCCGCCTGCTCCTGGCGGGCTCGCGACGCGCGCAGATCACGGCGGCCCAGAAAGCGGCCGAGGCGGCGCGGGCCCAGCTCCAGGCGAGCCGCAGCCGTGTGAGCGAGCTCTACCTGACGGCGCCCATCTCGGGCGTGGTGCTGCTCAAGAACTTCGAGCTCGGCGAGCTCGCCCCGGCCGGCATGCCGGTGGTGACGCTCGGCAAGCCGGACAGCCTGTGGATGCGGGTCTACGTCGCCGCTCCCGAGCTCCCTCGCGTGCGGCTCGGGGCGGCGGTCGAGGTGAGCGTCCAGGGAATCGGGCGCCGTTTCCGGGGACGGGTGGTGGAGATCGCCACCGAGTCCGAGTTCACGCCGCGCGCGGCGCTCACCGAGGAGGAGCGCGCCAACCTGGTGTTCGGCGTCAAGGTGGCGCTCGATCCGACCGGCGGCGTCCTCAAAGCCGGCCTCCCGGCCGAGGCCACGATCGAGGCGGCGCCGCTCGGGGCGGGCCGGTGACGGGGCTCGGGGCGAACGGGTACCCGGCCATCGAGGTCGAGAGCCTCACCAAGCGCTTCGGCGACTTCGCGGCGGTGGACGGCGTCTCGTTCGAAGTCTCCGCCGGCCAGATCTTCGGCATCCTCGGCCCCAACGGCTCGGGCAAGACCACCACCATCCGCATGCTGTGCGGCCTGCTCGCGCCGACCGAGGGGACGGCCTCGGTCGGCGGGATCGACATCGCCCGCGAGCCCGAGCGGGTCAAGGCGATCATCGGCTACATGTCGCAGGCCTTCGGGCTCTATCGCGACCTCACGGTCGAGGAGAACCTGCGCTTCTACGGCGGGGTCTACGGGCTGGAGCGCGAGCTCCCCGCCCGCGTGGCTTGGGCGCTCCAGCGGATGCAGCTCGAGGAGATCGCCGGCCGGATCGTCGCCGTGCTCTCGGGCGGCCAGAAGCAGCGCCTCGGCCTCGGGTGCGCCACGCTTCACCACCCGCGCGTCCTGTTCCTCGACGAGCCGACCGCGGGCGTGGACCCGGCCGCGCGGCGCCTGTTCTGGAGCATCATCCGCGGGCTCGCCGCGGAGGGCACCACCATCATCGTCACCACCCATTACATGGACGAGGCAGAGCGGTTCGACCGCCTCGCCTTCCTCTCGCGCGGCCGCCTCAAGGCAGCGGGAACGCCGGCCGAGGTCCGCGCCAGCTTTGGTGGCGGCATGACGCTCGAGGACATCTTCGTCCAGCTCCAGGAGCGGGAGTCGTGAACCGCGGGGCGGTGCTTGCCGGAAGCGGCGCCGCCGCCGGAGAGGAGGCACGATGAACCGCGGGCGCCTGCGCTCGATCGTCTGGAAGGAGTTCGTCCAGATGCGGCGCGACCGGGCCACCCTCGGCATGCTGCTCGGCGTCCCGGTCATGCAGCTCATGCTGTTCGGCTACGCGATCCGCATGGACGTGAAGAACCTGCCGACCGCCGTTTACGACGCGAGCCACACCCAGGAGAGCCGCGCCCTGATCCAGCAGTTCGGGGCGACCCGCAACTTCGACATCGTGCGCGCCGCCCCCTCATACCGGCAGGCCGTCCACCTCGTGGACGCGGGCGTGGTGCACGCGGCGATCGTGATCCCCGAGGACTACGCCCGGCGTCTCAAGCGCGGCCGCCCGGCGCCGGTGCAGGTGCTGGTGGACGCCACCTCCCCGAGCGCCTCCCAGAGCGCCATCGGAGCCGCCCAGATGGTGGGCCAGCGCGGCAACCTCCGGCTGTTGCTCGAGCGCGTCGGCGCCGCCTCGCCGCGCGGCCGCCTGCCGCTCGACGTCCGCGTCCGGCCGCTCTACAACCCGGCGCTCTCGAGCCCGTTCTTCATCGTGCCCGGGATCATCGGCATGATCCTCTCCAACATCCTGATCGTCATCACCGCGATGGCGATCGTGCGCGAGCGGGAGCACGGCACGCTCGAGCAGCTGATCGTCACGCCGCTCACCCGCAGCGAGATCATGCTCGGAAAGATCGCCCCCTACGTGCTGGTGGGGTTCGTGCAGATCACCGCCGTCCTTGTGGTCGGCCGCTTCCTGTTCCGGGTGCCGATCCGCGGCAGCGTGCTCCTGGTCTACGCCATGTCGTTCCTGTTCATCGTCGCGAGCCTGGGGCTCGGCCTCTTCATTTCGACCCTGGCGCGCGCTCAGGCCCAGGCCATGCAGGCCTCGTTCTTCTTCCTGCTCCCCAACGTGCTGCTCTCGGGCTTCATGTTCCCGCGCGAGGGGATGCCGCCGTTCGCGCGCGAGATCGGCCTCGCCCTGCCGCTCACCTATTACCTGGAGATCCTGCGCGGCATCATCCTGAAGGGCGTGGGGCTCGCCGAGCTGTGGCCGCAGTCGCTGATGCTGGTGGTGTTCGCCGCGCTGTTCTTCAGCTTCGCCACCCTGCGCTTCCAGAAGCAGCTCGAATGATGCGCGGGCGAACCGGGAGGGGCCGATGACTTTGCCCGATCGTCTCGCGCGGCTGGCGCGCGAGTGCGTGATCACCCCCTTCAAGTCCTCGGGGCCGGGCGGCCAGAAGAAGAACAAGACCGCCTCCAGCGTGCGCGTGCGCCATCTCCCGACCGGGCTCACCCGGATCGCCACCGAGAGCCGCTCCCAGATCCGGAATCGCGAGCTGGCGCTCGAGCGCCTGTGGGAGGCGCTGCAGCGCCGCGCCCGCCGCCCGAAGCCCCGGCACGCGACCCGGCCCACGTCGGCCTCGGTGGAGCGGCGCCTGACCGAGAAGCGGCGCGCCGCGACGCGCAAGCAGTTGCGGCGGGCCGGGACCGAGGAGTAGGGCGCCTGCTGCGGGGCCAGCCTGAACCAAGCGGCCAAAGAATTGGGCTCTTCCGGCCTTGGTGTGGGTGAAAGCAGCGGCCGGATCATGGAGGCAGGGACATGGCGCTTAAGCGAATGGACAATGTTCTCATCGTCGTCGACGATCTCGAAGCTGCCAAGGCGTTCTTCATCGAACTAGGCCTCAAGCTCGAAGGCGAGACGACAGTCGAAGGGCCTTTGGTCGGCAGCCTGATCGGGCTCAAAGATGTCCGGGCCACCCTCGCGATGATGCGGCCGCCCGATGGTCATGGTGGCATCGAGCTGGACAAGTTCCACACGCCCAACGCGATCAGGTTTGGGCCCGTGGACGCGCCGGTGAACGCGCTGGGC
>Ga0066656_10000641_pt1 | contig 14016 bp, 12 predicted proteins | sample GraSoiAngelo_105_FD_71411 | JGI IMG/M metagenome (GOLD analysis project Ga0066656, IMG submission 71411) | Grasslands soil microbial communities from the Angelo Coastal Reserve, California, USA - 14_0903_05_40cm | ecosystem: Environmental > Terrestrial > Soil > Grasslands | place: USA... | reverse complement strand
GACCGCGAACACGACGATCCCCAGACCCGCGAGCACCAGCCCCCCGCCGAGCAGGACCGCTCGCGGCGCGTTCTTGCCGCGGTGGTTGATCCACCAGGTGCCGATCAGGCTCCCGACTCCCAGCGCGCACATCAGGAGCCCGAGCCGCTCCATGCCGGGCGCGCTCGCCGAGCGCTGGATGTGCTGGTTGCCGGCGACGTGGAGGAATCCTCCCCCGACCCACACCGCGCCCAGCGAGAGGAGCGCGATCCCGACCGCTCGGTTGCGGCGCACCACCTCCCAGCCTTCCGCGACCTCGGTGAAGTAGCGCCGCCACGAGATCCCGGGAGGCGGTGCCAGGGCGTGATGCGGGCGATAGGAGATCAGGAGCAGCGCGATCACCGAGACGCCGTAGGTCGCCCCGTTCAGGTAGAGGGCGGTCCGCCATCCCCAGTGGTCGATGAGCCAGCCCCCCGAGAGCGCTCCGGCGGCGGTCGCCACCACGCCCGCGATCGAGAGCAGGCCGTTGGCCATCAGGAGCTGCGCCGGCGGGACGATCTCCGGGGTGAGCGCGCTCTTGGCCGGCAGGAAGAGCACGTTGCAGGTGAAGAGGGCGAAGACCAGCGCGAACACCGGGGCGGTGTTGCCGGTGCCGACGTAGAGGATCGGGATCAGCACCACGATCACGGACCGCAGGGCGTCGGAGGCGACCATCACGCGCTTGAGGTTGGTGCGGTCGAGCCAGGGGCCGGTGAAGGGCGCGAACAGCAGCACCGGGGCCAGCATGACGTTGGCGAGCAGCGTGAGCAGGAGCGACGACCTGGGATCGCGGAAGTGCGAGGTGTGCTCGGCCAGCAGGCCGACCAGCGCCAGGTAGGTGAAGCGCTCGCCCAGGATCGAGATGAGCTGGCCAGTGAACAGGGCCCGGAAGTCGCGCTGGCGGAGCAGCGGGATCTCCCGGCCTCCCATCCCTGGATCCGCTGGGCGGGCTAGGCCGCGCTGTGGATGGCGCCCCGTCGCGCCACGACCTCCCGGTACAGCGCCTCGATCCGCTGCGTGACACGGGGCCATGCGAACTCGAGGGCGCGCTGGCGCCCGCGCGCGGCCAGCAGGCGTCGCCGCTCCGGGTCGCTCACCAGCTCCACCAGCGCCAGGGCCAGCCGCTCGGCGTCTCCCGGCGGGACCACCACGCCGTTCACCTCCGGGATCACCACCGAGCGATAGCCGGGGATGTCCGAGGCCACCACCGGCCGCCCCGACGCCATCGCCTCGAGCAGCACGATCCCGAAGCTCTCGTTGCCGGACGCGGGGGAGACGAAGACATCGGCGGTCGCGTACCAGCGCGGGAGGTCCTGGCTCGGCACGTGACCTAGGAAGCGCACGTGGTCACGCGCCGCCGCCGGCACCGAGGCCTCCAGCTTGGGCCGCAGGTAGGAATCGCCCACCACCAGCAGCCGCGCGCGCCCGCCGGTGCGCTGCACCACCTCCTGCATGGCGCTGAGCAGCACGTGGACTCCCTTGCGCGGGTCCAGGCGACCCACGAACAGGAGGTTCACGCGCCCCGGCTCGCGCCATTCCTCGAACGGCCTCGCACCGGGGTGGAAACGCTCCACGTCCACCCCGTTGGGGATGATGTGGTACTCGCCGGGATAGTAGAGCCGGGCCGAGTCCGCCGCGGTCTGGGAGACCGCGATGCGCGCATCCAGCCGCTCCACCACGCGGCTCAGGTAGGGCTGGAAGGTGTCCTGGAGGAAGCTGCGCCCGGCGGTGGTGTGGAACGTGCCGACCTGCGGGCACGAGGCGGTCTGGATGGCGAGGATCGGAAGGGACGGCGAGGTGGGGCAGTGGGTGTGGAGCACGTCGAATTCGTGCTCGCGCAGGAGCTGGCGCAGGCGGTGGCGCAGCGCCACCCCGACGGTGAAGTCCACGAACGCGCGGTTGAAGGGGATCAGGATGTTGTAGCCCACGCGCTCCACGAAGGCGGCATGGTTGGTCTCGCCGCTCCGGAATCGACTGGTGATGATGCGGACGTCGTGCCCGCGGCGCCGCAGCTCGACCGCGGTGTGATGGACGTGCTCGGTGACCCCGCCGTAGCGGGGGTAGTACGACTGGGAGAGGATGCCGATCTTCACGCTTCGACGCGCCGCCCGGTGACCGCGGGCTCGGAGGCGGGCAGTGCCACGACTTCCCACAGCGGGCGGAAGATGCACCACTGGTCGAGGTGCTCGCGGATGTGCCGCTCGATGGTCGACGCCACCGCCGCGTTGAGCGCCGCGGCGGTGGGGAAGCTGGCCGGGTCGAGCGGCGGCTCCATGACGATGCGGAAGCGACCGGGACCGAGGCGCTCGCCGTAGCCGCAGATGACCAGCGCTCCCGTGCGCTGCGCGAGCACGGCGGGACCGGACGGCCAGCGCGTCTCGCGCCCGAACAGCTCGACCGGCACGCCGTGATGATAGAGGTCGCCGTCCACCATGAGCGCGACGAGATCGTTGTGCTCCAGCGCGCGCAGCAGCTTGCGAAGGCCGTCCTCGTAGGAGATGGTGTGGATCGACAGCTCGCTCTTGGTCTCGCGCACCGCCGGCGTGAGCCAGCGGCTGAGCTGGACCCCCGCCACCGCGTGGAGCGTGTAGCCCCAGTGGGCCACCACCACCGCCCCCAGCTCCCAGTTGCCGATGTGCGACGAGGCCAGGATGACGCCGCGCCCGCGGGCGACCGCGTTCTCCAGATGCTCGCGACCCACCACCTCGACGGAGCGCAGGAGCTCCGCGCGACTCAGGTGGGGCAGGCGGAAGAACTCGAACAGCATCTGGTTGTAGCTGCGCATCATGCGTCGAGCCACCCGGACGCGCTCGCGGCGGGTCGCGGTCGGCATCATCACCGCGAGGTTGGCGAGCGCGGCGTGGCGGCGGCTGGGAAAGAATCGGAAGTGGAGCTCGGTGAGGACGCTCGCGATGGCGTATCCGAACGAGAGCGGGAGCCCGGCCACCAGCCCCGTGAGCCAGCCGTAGACGAGTCGAGAGATGCCCATCGAGAGTCCCCCGGATCCATCTCAGGCGCGCCGCAAGACAAGGGAACCTACGGCCTCGCGAGAAATTCTGTCAAGCTCGTCGGGACCGCCGCGGGCCCGCGACTCGGCGTCCCGACATCCAGTTGCACGGCCTGGACGGGCCGGCGCGGCGAGGCCGCGAAAAGTTGACCTCGCGGAACCGGAAGCATAGGATCCGGGGCATCGGTCCAGGAAACGGCCGCGCAGTCTCGATCGCCCGGCCCATCCTTACTTTCCAACCTTCTTTCGGGGCGGAGCCAAACCCCGCCGCCTTTCCGCCCGGAGGTTCTACGCATGCCGAGCCAGAAACTGGTGCGATGCGAGATCCGTCCGCGCGGGGCGGGCGGCACCGGGACGCTGCGTTTCATTCCGCTCGAGATCTTCGGGCTGTGGGAGCACCTCATGATCTCGAAGCACCGCTTCGAGGTCGTGGAGCCGCGGGCCTCGCTGTGGCTCGACATGGAGGACTCTCCCGAGACGGCCTACGGCGAGAGCGAGTACGAGCGCGTGACCGAGGTCACGGCGTTCGTGTACTCGGGCCGGGACGAGATGTTCACCCGGGCGTGCCGGTACTTCCGCACCCAGGAGTGTGAGCGCCTCAAGCAGATCTTCCTCTCTCATTACCAGCAGGGAGGAGACCGGCTGCGCACCCACGTGCGCGAGCGGCCGGGCATCTGGCTCCACCGCGAGTTGGCGGTCGCCGAAGTGGAGGCCTGAGGCTCCCGGTTTTCGACCGAGCGCCGTCGCCGGGGGCGCACCCACCGCGCCCCCGGCGACCCATAGGGGCATCCACCGCGCAGGCAGAAGTCCTCAAGGTGCTCCCCGGGCCGGCCGATAGAACCCCCGGACAGCAAGGCGTTGAGGGCGAGGCACGGCGATAGGACTGCCGGGCAGCGCCCCTCGGGCGCCGCGCGATCGACAATCGCGACCCCATCCGGTTCGTGCGAGCTGGTTCGAGCGCCGTGCTTAGGCATTGGAGCGAGGACGGATCGGACGACCTTCAGGGTGCCCGTGGAGAAAGGGCGGCAAGGGGCTCCATCGGGAATCACGCTCTGCGACAGGGTGGGGTCGCAAATGGAGGATCGTACCCGTGGTCGTCGTCAGCTATTCGGGCAAGGAAATCAACGCCAAGCTGGTCTATTACGGCGCCGGGCTGAGCGGCAAGACCACGAATCTCGAATCGATCTACGAGGCGGTTCCCGAGACCAGTCGCGGCAAGATGGTCAGCATGAAGACGCAGTCGGATCGCACGCTGTTCTTCGATCTGCTGCCGCTCGACCTGGGCGAGATCATGGGATTCAAGACCCGCTTCCTGCTCTACACCGTGCCCGGGCAGGTGTTCTACAACGCCACGCGCAAGCTGGTGCTGAAGGGCGCCGACGCCATCGTCTTCGTGGCGGACAGCGAGGTCGGCAAGATGGAGGAGAACAAGGAGAGTCTCGCCAACCTGCGCACCAATCTGGCCGAGTACGGGCTCAAGCTCGAGGAGATCCCGTGGGTGATCCAGTACAACAAGCGCGATCTCCCCGAGGTCTACACCATCGAGCAGCTCGACGCGGAGCTCAACCCCGAGCGTGACGTCCAGACCTTCGAGGCGGTGGCCACCCAGGGCAAGGGCGTGTTCGAGACCTTCCGGGGGATCTCCCATCTCCTGATGGAGAAGGTCACGCGCGACCTGCGCCGCACCAAGACCACGGGAAGCGCCGCGCGTCCCGCGCGCCACGAGGAACCGCCGGCCAAGGACGCGCCTCCGGCGCTGGGGGCTTCGGCCCGCAGCGAGATCCCGGCCGCCGTGGTGCCGGCGCGGGCCCAGACGATTGCGCGCGAGACTCGCGAAAGCCCGCGGACGCTGAGCTCGCCGGCATCCTTTGAGTACGGAAGGGAGCTGTTTCTGCCCGAGGATCCGCCCGAGAGCGAGCCGAGCCACCCGGCCAGCCACGAGAAGACGGAGAAGCTCGGAGCCCCGGCCTTCGGCGGGGCCGAGTCCGACGGCGGCGAGGCCCCCGGTCCGGCGGTGAGACACCACGAAGCCCGCAAGGTTGACGCCATCGTGACTCCCGGTCACGCGACACCGGTCGCGGGCCCGGCGAAGGGACTGGCGACCACCATCGGGAGCGAGGTCGCCACGGCGCCCGACCGCCAGGGTCATGCCCCGGTGAACCGGCCTGCTGCGTCGGCTGCCGCCGCCTCGACCTCCTCGCCGGTGGAGCTGGTCGTGCCGCTGGCCATTCCGCGCCAGGGGACCCGGGAGATCGTGCTTCGCATCGTCCTGACCGAGGACGACGGCTAGCTGCCGGAGCCGCGGACTCGATGCCGGTTGACAGTCGAGACCCGCGTGCTTACCCTCTCATTCACATGAACGGACCCCGCCGACTACTCTTGAGCGCGGCCTCCTCGTGCGCCCTGCTTCTCTACGGGAGCGCGTCGGCCGACGCCCTCACGGGCGGGCCCCAGGGGGGCTTCTCGCCTCGCGTGCCGGTGAGCGCGCTGGCGCGCCCCGCGGCCTGGTTCGATCCTTCCCGCCTGCACCTCTCCTCGTCGCTGAGCGTCGGCTCGGGCTTCGGCCGCGGGTCCGAGGCGCTTCAGGTCACGAGCCTGAGCTACCAGTTCCAGGCGCCGCTCTGGATGAACGTGAGCCTCGGGAATGCGTTCGGGCCGAACGCCCCGAGGAGCGGCGGGTCGTTCTTCCTCGAGGGCCTGGACGCCGGCTACCGGCCGTTCTCGAACCTCGAGATCCAGGTCCATTACCGGGACCTCCGCTCGCCCCTCCAGCTTTCGAACGACCCCTTCCGCGGATCCTGGACGCGCTGAGTCGATGCCCGAGGGAAATCGCCTCGGGCGCGCCTTCGCTGCCGGCCGGGGCACCACCGGCCTCATCCCCTTCCTGACCGCCGGCTTCCCCTCGCTCGAGGCGACGCTGGAGATGATGTGGCGCCTCGAACGCCTCGGCGTGCGGGCGATCGAGATCGGCATCCCGTTCTCCGACCCGATCGCCGACGGGCCCGAGATCCAGCGCGCCTCGGAGGGGGCTCTGGCCTCGGGGGTGGGCGCGGAGGAGACGCTGGGGCTGGTCGAGCGCTTCCGCAGCCGGGGGACGATCCCGGTCGTGATCATGACCTACGCGAACCCGGTGCTGCGCCGGGGAGCGGACGCCTTCTGCGAGCGCGCCCGCGCGTCCGGAGTGGACGGGATCCTGGTCTCGGACCTGCCGCCCGAGGAATCTCCCGAGGTCTGGAAGGCGTTCGATCGCGCCGGCCTCGACACGGTGGTGCTGGTGGCGCCCACGACCCCGGCCGAGCGGCTCCCGCGCCTGCTCGAGCGCTGCCGCGGATTCGTCTACTGCCTGGCGCGCACCGGCGTCACCGGCGGGGGTGCGGGCTACTCCGGCGTGCTCGAGGACCGGCTCGCCGAGCTGCGCCGCCTCACCGATCTGCCGGTGGCGGTGGGCTTCGGGATCTCGACCGCCCCGCAGGCCGCCGCCCTGCGAGAACGGGCGGACGCGGTCGTGGTGGGGGCGGCGTTCATGCGGCTCGCCGCCGAGGAGCCGCGGCGCGGCGCGGCCGACCGGGTCGTCGCGCTGGCCGAGGAGCTGCTCGGGGCGTTCTCATGAGTCCGCCCACGGGGCGCACAGGGCCCCGTGGGCGTCTCAGCTCCTGGCCCCTTCTCAGTTCCCTAGCGGCGAATCCACCACAATAGGTCAACGAGAAGGATCGCCAGAACGATATCCACGCTTGCCTCCGTCCGAGGGTCGCGCCGACCGGGTGCACCGGGAAGAGGGCGCCACCGCAAGCGGACGACGGCGGATGCTCGTCCCGGGCCGGGGGTTTTCCGGCGTGGTCAACCATTCGGAACGTCCGCCCGCGGGTTGGCAACGCGAGCGGGGGAGACGGCCTCATGTCGCCTCGCTCCATAGATCGGCGGCCGCGGGGCGCCACTTTAGAGGTTCTTGACTCGCCTGCCGGGTCCTGGGGACCGGGACCGGGTCGGTGAGCTGCTTCAGGACCACCACGGTGAGGTCGTCCAGCGGCCGGTCCGCGAACGCGCGCACGGCGGTGAGAAGCGCCTCGAGGATGTCGGCGGCTCGCAGGTGCCGGGCGCGCTCCAGCACCTCCCGCACCCGCTCGGTGCCGAACAGCTCGTCCCCGCACCGGGCCTCGGTGAGACCGTCGGTGTGAACCACCACGATGTCTCCCGCGCTCATCTCCACGCAGGCGTCGGGGTAGCTGGCATGGGGGCTCACGCCGAGGAGCACGCCCCCCATCAGGATCTCCTCGAAGCGACCGTCCCGGCGCCGCACCAGGGGCGGGGTCAGCCCGGCGTTGGCGAACCACACCCGGGCGGTCCGCACCTCGACCCGGGCGCAGAGTAGCCCCACGAACTTCTCGGGCTGGTCGAACCGCACCAGCTCGAGATTGAGCGCGCTCATGAGGTCCCCGGGGCTCGTGGCCGTGCGCGCCTCTCCCCGGAAGCGCGCCTGGACCTGGGCGAGGAGCAGGGCCGCGGGGATCCCCTTTCCGGCCGCGTCGCCCACCACCAGGGTGAAGTCGCGGCCCTCGCCCTCGACGAAGTCGTAGTAGTCGCCCCCCACCGGCTCGCAGGAGAGGGCCGCGGCGGCGCAATCGAGCGTCGGGCAGACCGGCGCCCGCCTCGGCAGGAGGTGTGCCTGGATCGCCCCCGCCTCCATGAGCTCGCGCTGCAGGGCCCCGCGGGAGGTGGCCTCGCGCCGGAGCGCCGCGTTCTCGAGCGAGACCGCCAGGTGATCCGCGAAGCGCTCGAGCTCCTCGCTCTCCCTCCGCCCGAGCCAGGCGCCGGCGAGCCGCCGCCCGAGCAGCAGGACCGCTCGCACCGGCTCGTCCCCCACCGGCAGCAGCCAGTCCACCCCCGCCATCTCCAGGGCCTCCCGGTCGGCGGCCTCGAGCGGCGCGTCGGCCACCGCCTGGATGCCCGCGCCGACCAGGTGCGCCGCCCTGAGTCTCAGGCCGGGACCCGGCTCGCGCATCCCCCCGGACCCGGCGCCGAACACCGATCCGGAGCCGTTGCCGTCGATGGTCAGGGCGAGACAGCCGTCGAGCTTCAGGTAGCGGACCACGGCCTCGCACGCCGAGGTGAGCACGCGCTCGACCGAGGGGGCGCGGGCGAGCGTTCCACCCGCGAGCCTCGGCTCGCCCGCGGCGCTCCCGGCCTCTGCGGCCGGGGCTCCGGGTGGCATCCCGCTTCCGCTCAACGACACGAGCGGGCCGGGCTCGTCGCCGGGCACGACGCGCGCTCCCAGCGAGCCGAGCCACGGAGCGGACGGGCCCGCCAGGCAGGCGGCGAGCGCCACGAAGGCCAGGGCGCCACCGGCGATCCCCGCCCCGAGGTCGGGCCACCAGGTCGCGGCCAGCCACTCGCCGATGCCGTAGACCACCGCGCCGACCGCCGCGAGGAGCACGATCACGGCCGCGGCTCGGAGCGCCACGCGGAAGTCGAAGATGCGGTGAACCACGGTGGACCACGCGAACGAGGCTGGGACGAGCAGGGTGAGGACCACCGCCCAGCGCTCGCCCGGGACCGCGGTGCCGGGGGACAGGTTGCGCACTGCGATCGCGGCGGCGAGAGGGGCCGAGCCCAGCAGCGTGCCGGCGAACGCCACCCGGAGCCTCCGCCGCGCGTCGGCGGACCCCGCCCGGCGAAAGGACGTGGCGAAGAGTCCCAGGGCGGTGAGCAGCCCGGCCGCGAACCACAGGGCGCCGGCGGCCTGGACGACGTCACCCAGCGTCTGGGCGGGAGGTAGACCGAAGGTCTGGAACGCGATCGGGATGAGCGAGGGGACGTAGAGGAGCGTGGCCACCGCGTAGCCGGCTCCGACCGAGGCGCTGAGCGGTCCACGCGCCCGCGACTCGGGGAACAGCGCGAAGAAGTGGATGAAGAGGGCCGGCAGGAACAGCGTGATGCCGGTGAGGATCGCGTCGTGGAGCAGGGCCAGGGCGGGAGCGCTCCAGCGGGGCAGCGGCGCCAGCAGCCAGGCGAACGCCAGGCACAGCAGGAACAGCGCGCGAGCCAGGCGGTCGCGGCGCTCGCTCCAGACCCACCCGCCCAGCAGCACGAACCCCGAGGCAACCGCCAGGAGCGCCGCCATCACGCGCCGTTCCCCGTCCGGCAGCGGGTCAGGCACCAGCCACACGCGCCGGCGCTCGACGCCCCGCAACCGCTGGAGCTCGAGCGGGCGGCCGGGCACGGCATCCTCGAGCGGACGGCGCTGGAAGCGCCTGCCGCGCTGCTCGGCAGGGATCTCGATCCGGTCGCCGGGCAGGAGGCCGGCGCGGTCCGCCGGGCTCCCGGGGATCACCTCGGCCACGAGGGCGTTCTTCAGCAGGAGGCCGGTGTAGGGCTGGCGTGGGAGGGAGAGCGCCGACTCGACCAGGATCGCGCCGACGGGAACGAGGAGCCAGGAGAGGAGCAGCGACGACGAGCTACGATCCATGCGGACCTCGGCAAGGGAGTGAGCGCTCGGAGCAAACTAGCAAGGGCCGCCGCGCTGTCAAGGCTCACTCCGTACTTGGTAGACAAAGGCGAAAGTGGCTATTCTTGCCTCAAGCCGCTTGCAGTTCATGCCGATACGCTGGCTGTACCCAGGGTCGACCCCAGGGGCTGGGAGCTAAGGAGCGTCACGATGCTGGTCCTAACAAGGAAGTTAGGCGAGAACATTCGGATCGGTGATTCGGTCAAGATCACCGTCTTGGAGGTGCGGTCCGGTCAAGTGAAGCTCGGCATCGAGGCGCCGCCCGAGGTCAAGGTTCACCGGGAAGAGATCTATGCACGCATCCAAGAAGAGAACCGACGCGCGCAGAACTGGAAGCCCGAATCAGGGCCCGCTCCCAGCGCGCCGAGCGAGCCCGACCGGAAGTGACGGGCGGACTCGCTCGATGAGCCCGGTGCTCCGGGACTCTGATGGCCGTGATCCGGGTGCTCGCCCGCGCTCGCGCGCGCCGCGCAACGGCGCCGCGCCGGCCCCGCCGCGCCCGGTCTCGTGGCGCTCCGCGAAGACCATCCGCTGGTCCAAGGTGATGACCGCTCAGGCGCGCATCGCCGTCGGCTACTACGACCGCGAGGACGTGAAGGAGCTGCTGCTGGACGCGGTGATGCAGGAGCTCGACCGGCACTGATCCATCGCTCCCTCGGTCGGCCCGCCGCTCGTCTCGATCGGCGGGCCTTCCGGTCTCGGGGCGGTTGTGATACTGCTCGCCTCGGTGCGTCCATGTCCCTGAACAGTGCCCATCGGATCGTGCCCCGCACCCCGGGGATCCGCAAGCGCCTCCAGCCGCCCTTGTCGTTGAGCTCCACGGCGCCGGGCGAGGCGCTGCGCCGCGCGCTGCTCGCCGACTCCGAGGTCGCGATCCTGGTGCTCGATCCCGAGGGGCGCGTGCGCGAGATCAACGCCGCGGCGCTGCGGCTCCTCGGCGTCACCCAGGCCCAGGCGCGCACGAAGCCCGCCGCCGCGCTGGTGCACACCGTGGTGGAGGGGGACCGGCCGGTGGAGGAGGCCTACCGGAGCGGCCGCATCGAGCGCGAGGCCGTGATCACCACCGCGGACGGCGAGATCCCGGTGCTGCTGCGCAGCTACCGTCTGGGATCGCCCGCCTGGGTGCTGCTCGCGATTCGCGATCTGACCCAGGCGCGGCGCATGCACGAGGAGCTGCGGCGCAACGAGCGGCTCGCCACGCTGGGGCAGCTCGCGGCCGGCGTGGCGCACGAGATCCGCAACCCCCTGGCGGGAATCGGGACCAGCGCCCAGGTGCTGATGCGGCGCTTCGAGCCGCGCGACGAGCGCGCCCGCTTCGTGCGCGTGATCCTCGACGAGGTCGAGCGCCTCGACCGCATCGTGACCAGCCTGCTCCAGTACGCCCGCCCGCGCACCCCCGAGCTCCGGCCCGCGCCGCTCGAGCCCTGCATCCACCGGGTGCTGGAGCTGGTGGCGGAGGCGGTCCAGCACGCGGGCATCCGGGTCGAGGTCGACGTGGCGCCGCGTCTCTCCCCGGTCTACATCGACGCCGACCTCATCACCCAGGTGCTCCTCAACGTGACGCTCAACGCCGTCCAGGCGATGCCGGGCGGAGGCACGCTGCGCTACGAGGTGCGCAAGCGCCGCCGCCGCGCCGCGCCGCGCGGCCCCGGCCGGCGCTCGGGCGACCCGGCGACCCATCGAGGTCGCAGCGTCAGGGCGTGGGCCGAGGTCCAGCGGGTGCGCGTCAGCGACACCGGCGTCGGCATGTCGCGCGGCGTGCTCGCCAAGCTGTTCAATCCGTTCTTCTCGACCAAGCCCCGGGGCACCGGGCTCGGGCTGTCGATTTCGCAGACCATCATGCAGGAGCACGGCGGCACCATCGAGGTGGCGAGCCGCGAGGGCCGCGGGACGACCGTGCTCCTGAGTTTCCCCATGGAGAAACGGCATGGCGAGAGGCGAGAGCCCCATTCACGCCCCTACCCAGACCAGCCGCACCCTGCTGGTCGTTGACGACGAGCGCGCGCTGCGCTTCACCATCGGCGAGTGGGCGCGGGACTCCGGGTTCAACGCCCTGGAGGCGGCCAACGGCCAGGACGCTCTCGAGCTGGTGCGCGATCAGTCGGTGGACCTGGTGGTCCTCGACCTGAAGCTGCACAACGAGGACGGCCTGGAGGTCCTGAAGCGGCTGCGCGACGAGGATTCCTCGCTGCCGGTCGTGATGCTGACCGGCCACGGCGCGGTGGAGCACGCGGTGCGCGCCACCAAGCTCGGGGCCTACGACTTCATGCTCAAGCCGCCGGACCTGGACCACCTCGGCGTGGTGCTCCACCGGGCGCTCGAGCACTCGCGGCTGCAGCGCGAGGTCGAGCACTGGCGCTCGATGCCGCTCGGCGAGCAGTCCATGATCGGCGAGAGCGCCGGCCTGAAGCGCGTCCTCCAGCGCCTCGAGAAGGCGGGACGGAGCGGCACGGTCACGGTCCTCATCCAGGGCGAGACCGGCTCGGGCAAGGAGCTCATGGCGCGCTACCTCCACGCCCACAGCGCACGCGCCCAGGGGCCGTTCGTCGAGCTCAACTGCAGCGCCATTCCCGAGCAGCTGCTGGAGAGCGAGCTCTACGGCCACGAGAAGGGCGCCTTCACCGACGCCAAGCGCTTCAAGAAGGGACTGTTCGAGCTCGCCGACGGCGGCACGCTGTTCCTGGACGAGATCGGGGAGATGACCCCGGGGCTCCAGGCCAAGCTGCTGCGCGTGCTGGAGTCGCGCACCTTCCGGCGGGTCGGGGGCCACGCCGACATCACCGTCGACGTGCGCGTGGTGGCCGCCACCCACCGCGACCTGAAGCGCGCCGTCGCCGAGGGCCGGTTCCGCGAGGACCTGTTCTTCCGCCTCAACGTGGTCCCGATCGAGATGCCCCCGCTGCGGGAGCGCGTCGAGGACCTGAGCCTGCTCGCGGAGCATTTCATCGCGCGCTTCTGCCGCGAGCTGGGGCGCGTTCCGGCGCGCCTTCACGCCGAGGCGCACAGGGCGATGATGGGTTACCCGTGGCCCGGCAACGTGCGGGAGCTCAAGAACGTCATCGAGCGCGTCCTGCTGCTGGAGGCCGACGACGAGATCCGCGTCGAGCATCTCCCCGCCGAGATCGTGCAGGACCGCGGCAAGCCGGGGTCCGCGGAGAGCGCCCATCCTTTCCCGCCCGGCGTGGTGCGGGCGCTGGCCGAGGTCGAGAAGCTCGCGATCGAGCACGCCCTCGAGGTGTGCGAGGGGAACAAGACGCGCGCCGCGCAGCTGCTCGGGATCTCGCGCCAGACCTTGAGAACCAAGCTCAAGGAATTCGCGATGGAGGACGAAGCGGAGGAAGGGGAGGCTTCTTAGCCCAAGAAACGGGCGCGTCGCCCGTTTGGCACCCCGCGGACTCCTCCGGATCACGTCCGTGACCCGCGCTCCCACGATCGCGGGAGCACGAGGGCACCGATTGCGAGCGGCCCGCCGATGGCCAGGAACCGGTCGAGGCATTCGGCCCGACGCAACGAGCTTGGGCGGGCGGATCGCATGTCGGCGGCGGTTTCCTGCACGGACCCCGGCCCCCGCGAACCCCGTCGCGCTCCCGCCATGAACCGGACGCCGAGGCTCCCGGGCCGGATCTAAGTTCATTTTCGGAAACGGAATGCCCGCGCCTTCGCGGAGCGCCGGGCGGGCTTCGCCCCGCCCCCCCGCCCGGGGGGCCGATCCCTCGCCTCCACCCTCCTCCTCACTGGCACGCAGGCTGCAACCCGGTTCCTCGCCGCAACCCACGAGGAGCCAGTCCGATGCCCCACATTCTCATCGTCGAAGACGAGCCTTCGATGTCCTGGGCGCTTGCCGAGGGCCTGTCGGAGGACGGCTTCACCACCGACACGTTCCCCACCGCCGAGCAGGCGTGGGAGTGGCTGCAGCGTGGCCGCAGCGACCTGGTGATCTCCGACATGCAGCTCCCCGGCATGAGCGGGCTCGATCTCGCGCGCAAGCTGCAGCGCGGGCCGCACGCCCAGCCGGTGATCATCGTCACCGCTTACGGGACTCCCGAGACCCTGCGCGAGCTGAGGCGCGCCGGGGTCGCGGACTGTTTCCCGAAGCCGTTCCCGATCGACATGCTGCGGCGCTCGGTGCGTCGCGCGCTCGAATCCGGCGCCGAGCTCAAGCGCGGACGCAAGCGAGGGGCGGCGTGATCCGGAGAACCTCGCATCGCCGCGTCCCGGCCAAGGCGCGCGGGGGCTCGGGGGCGCCCGCGATCCGCGTGCGCCGTCGCCCGGGGCCGGGCCGCGAGGCCGGCGCGGCGGAGCGACGCCTCTGGGCGGCGCTCTCGCGCTGCACCGTGAACCACCGCCTGGTGCTGGCCATGATCCTGGTCGAGCGGCTCACGCCCCGAGAGGCGGCGGCGGCGCTCGGGATCCCGGTCACTCACCTGGAGCGCACCTATCACCGCCTGGTCGCCCGGCTCCAGCAGTCGCTGGGGGCGACGACGACGGG
>Ga0066656_10000625_pt1 | contig 14161 bp, 15 predicted proteins | sample GraSoiAngelo_105_FD_71411 | JGI IMG/M metagenome (GOLD analysis project Ga0066656, IMG submission 71411) | Grasslands soil microbial communities from the Angelo Coastal Reserve, California, USA - 14_0903_05_40cm | ecosystem: Environmental > Terrestrial > Soil > Grasslands | place: USA... | reverse complement strand
GGGTTCCCGTCCGAGGTGCTCGTGCTCGGCGCGTACAGCGCCGAGCACGGCGTGGTGCTGGTGCGGCCCAACCGGGACGTCGAGCCGGGCTCGGCGATCGGCTGAGGGGGCGGGCGGGTCGCGCGAAGCGCGACCCGCCCCCCACCTCACGCGCTCGAGCTGGTGCTGCTGCTCGATCCGCTGTGCGGACAGGTGTCGTTCGTCGAGGAACTCGAGCTGCCGCTCGAGGTTCCGCTGCTCGATGAAGCGCTCGTCTTCGCGCTCGGCGAAGCCGAGCCCGTGGCCGCGAACGCGTGCGTGACGCCCAGGCCGCCGACGAGCAGAGCCGACGCCACGACGGTGGCGACGGCGCCCCTTCGGAGCTGCTTGATCATCCAGATCACCTCCTTCCCTCGTCTGCGGCAAGCACACAGCCGCGACCTGAGGATCGGTGGGGAGCGGGGCGAGAAGGTGTGGTGAACCCTCAGCGGGTTCCGTCGTAGCCGATCAGCCGGCGTGCGACGTCGAGGCAGATGTCGTGCATCCGGGCGGGCGTCATGACGGTGTCGTTCAGCAGGACCTGGATCGCGAGGCCGTCGACCATGGCGCCGAACTCCATCGCGATATCGTCGGCATCGCCGGCGTCGCTGGGGAACTCGCCCGTCTGACGGCCGTACCGGATCACTTCCGAGATCGATTGCACCCACCGACGATCCAGGTTCTCGCGTTCCTTCGCCATCTCGGGATCCCGCAGAGCGCGCACCCAGATCTCGAGCCAGAGCGCCCATTCGTCCAGGAGGGAGTACTCGGGGAGGAGCCCGGGGACGGAGAGCTGGATCAGACGATCCATCCGCTCGCTCGCGGCCGGCATCTTCCGGAGCTCACGCGACATGCGCAGGTACGACTGATCGTTCGCGTAGGTGAGCGCCTCGACGAGGAGTCGATCCTTCGATCCGAAGTAGTAGAGGATCAGACCGGGCGACACGCCACAGCGGTCGGCGATGTCCTGGATCCGCGTCTCGGCGAGGCCGCGGTCGGTGATGACCTGCGCGGCCGCCTCCACGATCTCCTGGTGGCGATCCCGCTGTGGCTTCGCCCGGGCCCTCGTGCTCATCGATCTCCCCTTGAACGCAGAACAGACCCGGCGCCCCAGCGGCGGGTCTCTGAGTGGCGGTTCAGCCCAGTGTAGGGCCCTGACCTGCGGCGTCAATCCCGCATCGCCGGACGATCAGGTTGACTGGCTGTTCAAACGAGAGGCATGATACGCGGGTCCCGGCGACCGTCGGGGGAAGGAACGGGCGCGCACGATGGCAGCCAACGGCTACGACGCGATCATCATCGGGGGTGGCCACAACGGGCTCGTGAGCGGTGCCTACTTCGCCCGCGACGGTCTCCGCACGGTCGTCCTGGAGGCACGGAACAAGACCGGCGGCGCCGCCGATACCAGCGCCCCGTTCGCGGATCACCCCGAGATCAACGTCACCACCTACTCCTACGTGATGTCGCTGATGCCCCCCACGATCATCCGCGAGCTCCGGCTGAAGGAGTTCGGTTACGACGTGACGCCCTTCGGGCCCTACTTCCAGGCCTACCCGGACGGCCGTGCGGTCACCGTCTACCCGGACGACTCGCAGAGGTCCTACGACTCGATCGCCGAGTTCTCGAAGCGGGACGCGGACACCATGCCGAAGTGGGAGGCCTGGCTCCAGGGCGTGGCCGACGTCATGGGTCCGTTGATGCTGCACGTTCCCCCGCACGTGGGGTCGATGCATCCCATGGACGTGCTGTCGACGGTCCAGACCGCGTGGAAGATGCGCAAGCTCGGCGAGCGGGGCGTCGGCGATGTCACGAGGCTGTTCACGATGAGCGTCAGCGATCTGCTCAACGACTGGTTCGAATCCGACGCGGTCAAGGGCATGCTCACGGTGAACGGCGTGATCGGGACGTGGGCCGGGCCCGATGAGCCTGGCACGGCGTACGTGATGCTGCATCACTCGATCGGCGATGTCGGCGACGGGCACCTCGGATCCTGGGGGTTCCAACAGGGCGGGATGGGTGGCGTCAGCACCTCGATCCGCACGGCCGCGGAGGCGTTCGGCTGCGAGATCCGCACGGGAGCCCGCGTCAAGAAGATCCTCGTTCGGAACGGCCGTGCCGTCGGTGTCGTCCTCGATGACGGGCAGGAGCTCCGCGCGCCCGTCGTGGTCAGCTGTATCCATCCGCAGATCGCGTTCCTCGACCTGATCGATCGGCACGAGCTGCCGCCCGACTTCGTGTGGGACATCGAGCGTTGGAAGACGCGGAGCGGCGTCGTCAAGATCAACGTCGCGATCAGCGAGCTGCCGGACTTCAAGGCGCAACCCGGCAAGGAGCTCCAGGATCTGCACACCGGTTCGGTCGAACTGTGCTTCTCGTCGGACTACGCCGAGCAGGCGTTCCAGGACGCGCACCTGTTGCGGAAGCCGTCGGTGGCGCCGTTCGTGGACGGGACGATCCCGACGACGCTCGACAAGAAGCTCGCGCCGGAGGGAACGCACGTGTTCTCGATGTTCACGCAGTGGGTCCCCGACGATTGGGTGAAGGAACCCCACCGGGACGAGCTGGACGCGTACGCGAAGCGGATCTTCGATCTCTACGACGAGCTCGCGCCGAACTTCAAGGACTCGATCATCGACTACCAGGTGATCGGGCCCTACGACATGGAGCAGGAGCTGGGGCTGATCGGCGGGAACATCTTCCACGGGGAGCTCTCGGCGGACCAGCTCTTCCACATGCGGCCGGCGCCCGGCTACGGCGACTACCGCACCCCGTTGAAGGGGCTGTACCACGGCTCGTCCGCGACGCACGCCGGCGGCGGCGTGAACGGGATCCCCGGGTGGCAGGCCTACCGCCAAGCGAAGAAGGACCGCGCCGTCCGCTCCAAGTGAGCTCCGAGCCCGGCGGACCCGATCCCCGGACGAGCCTCGAGCGGATGCTCGAGGCTCGTTCGGTCGCGGTGGTCGGCGCGTCGGTGAAGGCGGGCTCACTCGGCCGGCAGATGATGGTCGAGCTCCGACGGGGCGGGTTCGACGGCGCTGTCTACCCCGTGAACCCAGGGTACGACGAGGTCGACGGCTACCGATGCTACCCGTCGTTGCTCGAGGTCCCCGAGCCGGTCGACCTCGCGATCCTCGGCGTCGCGAACGCCCGGATCGAAGCGGCGATGACCGACGCGGCCGAGCTCGGCGCCGGCAGCGTCGTCACGTTCTCGTCGCTCTACGAGGAGCCCTCGGACGGTCCGTCCCTCGCCGAGCGGGTCGCGGCGATCGCCGCCGCACACGGCATCGAGGTGTGCGGCGGCAACGGGATGGGGTTCGTGAACGTCCCCGGCAGGCTCCGGGCGACCGGGTTCGCGACACCGGACGACCTGCGGCCCGGGCCGGTGAGCTTCCTCTCGCACAGCGGCTCGGCGTTCGCGGCGTTCGCCTTCAACGACCGGGGCATCGGGTTCGACCTGCTCGTGTCGAGCGGGCAGGAGGTCGTCACGCCGATGGACGCGTACCTCCGGTTCGTGCTGGAGCGGCGATCCACCCGGGTGATCGCGCTGCTGTTGGAGACCGTTCGGAACCCGGACGGGTTCCGAACGGCGTTGGCGCGCGCCGCCGAACGCGACGTCCCCGTCTTCGCGCTCACGGTCGGTCGCACCGATGCCTCGAAGGCGTTGGTGACCGCGCACTCCGGCGCGCTCGCCGGCGAGCACGGCGCGTACGAGGCGGTCTTCGACGCGTACGGCGTGCACGATGTCCGGTCGCTCGATGAGATGGCCGAAGCGATCGAGCTGTTCTCGTCGCCACGCCGCGTGCGCGCCGGCCAGGGGATCGCGAGCGTCCACGACAGCGGGGGCGAGCGCGCGCTCTTCGTCGACCTCGCGACCGAGCACGACGTTCCGATCGCGAGCGTCTCGGAAGCGACCTTGCGACGGATCGCGTCCACGTTGGATCCCGGACTCGAGGCCGCGAACCCACTCGATGCGTGGGGGACGGGGATCGACGCCGACCGGATCTTCCGGGAGTCGTTCGCAGCGTTCCATGACGACGACGACGTCGCCGCGATGGCCCTCGTCGTGGACCTTACCCGCCAGGGCGAGCCATACGAGGAGGGCTACGTCCAGGTGGCCCGTGATGTGTGGGGCTCGACCACGAAGCCGTTCTGCGTCCTGTCGAACCTGTCGGCGGCGGTCGCTGCCGACGAGGCCCGGATGCTGCGCGACGATGGGATCCCCGTACTGGAGGGGACGGCGCCAGGCCTCCGCGCGCTCAAGCACCTGCTGGACGATGCGGCCTGGCGCGCCCGAGCGGCCCCGACCCGGCCGCGTCCCGTCCCCCAGGACGTTCGCTCGTGGTGGCGATCGCGCCTCGGCGAAGCTGATCCCGTCGGTGAGCTGGAAGCCCTTCGCTTGCTCGCCGACTACGGCGTTCCGACGGTCGCCGCGCGGAGCGCCGAAAGCGCATCCGCCGCGGCCGATGCGGCCGAGGAGGTCGGCTACCCGGTGGCGCTCAAGACGGCGGCTCCGGACGTCGCGCACAAGACGGACGCGGACGGAGTCCGCCTCGACATCTCGAACGCTGAAGACCTCCGGACCGCCTACGAGGATGTCTCGGCCCGTCTCGGCCCGAGCGTGTCCGTCGCGCGGATGGCGCCGAGCGGTGTCGAGATGCATCTCGGGGTCGTGAACGACCCGATGTTCGGCCCCCTCGTCCTCGTCGCCGCAGGCGGGGTCCTGGTGGAGGTGCTCCACGACCGCGCGCTCGGCCTCCCCCCGCTGGAGGACGCGGCGGCGCTCCGGCTGATCGATCGCCTCAAGATCCGACGCATCCTCGACGGCGTGCGCGGCGCGGCGCCGTCCGACGTCGCCGCACTCGCGCACGCCGTCTCCCGCATGAGCGTCCTCGCCGAGGACCTCGGCGATCTCGTCGATGCGATCGACGTCAACCCGGCGATCGTTTCGCCGACCGGCTGCGTCGCCGTCGACGCCCTCGTCGTGTCCCGCCGCACGTAGTCGTTCGTGCGCGTCTGCCTCAACCCGTCGAGGTGACCTCGTAGCGAACGCCGGTCCACGTCTCCTCGCCGTCGCTGCCCTGGAACCGTTCCATGAACCGCATCCCGACCTTCTCCATCACGCGTATGGATGGGATGTTCTCCGCGCCCGCGTACGCGCGGACGATGTCCGCATCGAGGGTCGTGAACGCGTAGTCGACGAGTGCCTTCACCGCTTCGGTGGCGTACCCGCGACTCTGGAACCGCGGGTCGATCGTGTAGCCGACCTTGATCACCCCCGTCTCGTCGTCCGCGGGACTCAGGCCGACGTCGCCGACGATGCCGCCGTCCCGCGCCACGACGGTGAACTGCACCCACCCGCCGGGGTCCCCCGGTTTGCGGTCCTCCATCTCCTCGATCTCCGCGCGAACGCCGTCCGGGTCCGTGCGGTCCCATCCCTGCATCGCGTGCACCGCGGGGTCGCTCCGGTACGCCGAGATCGTCTCGGCATCGCCCGCCACCGACCGCCGCAAGAGCAGCCGCTCGGTGGTGATCGGTCTGAAGTCGTCATCCGCGCGCATCGAGGGCCAAGGCTACCGGCACCGAGGTTGGCTTGGCGCAGCGGCACCGCATATCGTTCGCCGATCGGATCGCGAGGGTCGAGAGGAGAGAAGGATGGTTGCGACCAACCCGTTCATGATCGTGTTCCGTCTCCTGCACATCGTGGCGGGAGTCCTCTGGGTGGGGTCCGCGTTCCTGTTCGTCGGGTTCATCGGGCCGGCCGCAGCCGAGGTTGGTCCCGCCGCGGGTCCGCTCCTGCACGTCGCCGTGAAGGAGCGCAAGGTCGCGAAGGTGATCACCGGCCTGGGGATCACGACCGTGGTGGCCGGATGGATCATTTGGCTCCGCGATCTCAACGATTTCGGCTCCCTGAGCGATTGGTTGGGCTCCCACTTCGGGTTCGTCCTGACGATCGGAGCGGTGCTCGCGACGATCGCGGCGTTCTTGGGGGCGTACGGCGTCGGTCGGAACGTCGAGCGGCTCGTCGATGTGGGCGATGCGGTCGCGGCCTCGGGCGGTCCACCCACCCCGGAGCAGCAGGCCCGGATCGAGCATCTCGGGGCCGAGATCGAGAAGCACGGGAAGATCGACCTCGTCCTGCTGGTTCTCGCGGTCGCCTGCATGGCGACGGCGCGCTACTGGTAGTCGAAGACAGCCTGCATGCTGCGGACTTGACGGCTCGTCCGGGCAGGCCCACCGTCTGATCGGGGCGGAGACCATCTTCCAGTTCGGCCGCGTCCGGGAGACCAGCGTTCCTCGTGTGACCTGCGCCAGGTCATCGGGTGCAGCCGTTCGCGTCTCCGCCCCGCTTCCTTCTCACCGCCCGCGATGTCGCATACTGGCCGACCGCATGCGACCGGTCGCCGATCTCCTTCGCGAAGCTCCCTTGATCGATGGGCACAACGACCTCCTGTGGGCGCTCCGCGAGGCACGCGAGAAGGGCGAGGTGCTCGACCCCGCCGCACCGTGTCCGCAGCTGCACACCGATCTCCCGCGGCTGCAGGCCGGCGCGGTGGGCGGACAGTTCTGGTCCGTGTTCGTGCCCTCGGACCTCCCGGCCGACCGGTCCGTCACCCAGAGCCTCGAGCAGATCGATGCGCTCTTCGAGCTGATCCGTCGGAACCCGGAGCGACTCGAGCTCGCGCGCACCTCTGATGACGTCGAACGGATCGCCGGCGTTGGAAAGGTCGCGTCGATGCTCGGCGTCGAGGGCGGCCACGCGATCGGGAACTCGCTCGGAACGTTGCGGATCCTCGCCTCGTTCGGCGCGGGCTACGTGACCCTCACGCACAACGACGATACCGACTGGGCGGATTCCGCCACGGGCGAACGAACCCACGGCGGGTTGACGCGCTTCGGTGAAGAGGTGGTTCGTGAGCTGAACCGATGCGCGACGCTCGTCGACCTGTCGCACACCTCGGAGGACACGATGCGTGCTGCGATGGCGGTCTCCGAGGCCCCGGTCCTGTTCTCGCACTCCAACGCGCGGTCCCTCTGCGACGTGCCGAGGAACGTCACCGACGACATCCTCGAGCTGGCCGGAAGGTCCGGAGCCGTGATCCAGGCGACGTTCGTTCCTTGGTTCCTCACCCCTGAGGGCGCCGAGGCGAACGCAGCCGGGTGGGAGGAGTTGCGTCGCCTGCGACGGGAGTTCCCTGACGATCGCGAGGCGGTGGGCAAGGCGATGGATGCGTGGTTCGCATCCCAGCCGGCCCCGCCGTCGTCCCTGTCCGACGTCGCCGATCATATCGACCACATCCGCGACATCGCCGGGATCGAGACGGCCGGGGTCGGGAGCGATTTCGACGGCGTGGAGTCGGTTCCGGATGGGCTCGAAGACGTTTCGTGCTACCCGGCCCTCTTCGAGGAGCTTCGCGATCGCGGCTATTCGGACGAGGACCTGGGCAAGGTCGCCGGTGGCAACGTGCTCCGCTTGCTGCGCGAAGCCGAGCGGGTCGGCTCGCGGCTGCGGACGGAACGACCGCCCTCCTTGGCGACGATCGAGCAGCTGGACGGGTGAGGACGTGCGGCGGGCCCTCCGTACGGAGGACCCGCCGCACGTCTGCTACATCACCTCGAAGGTCTCGTAGACCGAGATGGAAGCGCCGCCCTGCAGGACCGGGCAGCCCTTCGCGAGGCCCACCGCGGCGTCCAGCGAGTCCGCCTCGAGGATCGAGTAGCCGCTCGCCGAGGGAGCGCCGTCGCCGACGGCACCGTCGCTCGAGATCTTCTTGCTGACCTGCGTGAACGGGTTCCCGCCGTCGGCGAGGGCCGAACCGATCTCGTGGAACCAGGAATCCCACGCCTTCATCACGGTGGCCTGCTCGGCCTCCGTCTCGGGCATGCGGCCACCGCTATACAGCAGCAGGTATTTCGCCATGCTCCGTCTCCCTTCCCTTCGGGTCCGCGGTCCGGACCGTCAGCACAAGGACGAACGTGCGGAACGTGTTCCGACAGGGGGAGGCTTTCTTCAGTCGTTCAGCGCCGGCGGGCGCCCGCTTCCAGCCACCAGGGGTCGAACCCGCGGTCGTTCTCATCGACCAAGGTCCCCGGTGCGACGAGCTGGTCGATCGCATCGAGGATCGGGGGTTCCAGTTGGACGTCGGCGCCGGCTATGAGGTCGTCGAGCTGTTCCCTCGTCCTCGGGCCGATGATCGCCGAGGTGACGGCCGGGTGCGCCAGGGTGAACGCGATCGCCAGATGCGTCATCGACACGCCCGCATCCGCCGCGATCTTGGCCAGCTCCTCGACCAGGTCGAGCTTCCGCTGGATCTCTGGGCGAGCGTCGTCGAACAGCTTCGCGCTGACCTCGTACGACCGTCCCGCGCGCGACTGGGGCGAGCGGTCGAACGCGTCACGACGGTAGCGGCCGGTGAGCCAGCCCCGGTTGAGCGGGCTCCAGACCAGCACGCCCATGCCGTACCTCTGCGCCACCGGGAGCACGTCGCGCTCGATCTGCCGCGCGAAGATCGAGTAGGGCGGCTGCTCCGAGCGGAACCTCCCGAGCGCACGTCGTTCTGCGGCCCACTGCGCCTCGACGATCTGGAAGCCCGAGAACGTCGATGAGCCGAAGTACCGGATCTTGCCCGCACGCTGGAGGTCCGACAGGGCGCTCAACGTGTCTTCGATCTCGGTCTCGGCTTCCGGGCGATGGATCTGGTACAGGTCGATGTGATCGGTGCGGAGCCGTCGGAGCGAGCTCTCGACCTCGCGGGTGATCCACAGTCGCGAGTTGCCGTGCTCGTTCTGACCGGGCCCCATCTCCCAATGGACCTTCGTCGCGAGAACGACCTCATCGCGTCGCCCCTCGAGCGCCTTCCCGACGATCTCCTCAGACTCGCCGTTGGAATAGACGTCCGCCGTGTCCACGACGTTGATCCCGGCGTCGAGCGCCTGGTGGATGATGCGGACGCAATCGTCGTGGTCGGCGTTCCCACTGCCGCCGAACATCATCGTGCCCAGGCAGTGTGCGCTGACGCGGACCCCGGTGGTGCCGAGCGATCGGTATTCCATCGTTCCTCCCGTTGGTCGGACCGGTCAGGCGGAGAGCCGCTCGGCCAGGTACCGGAGGCCGAGGGGGTAGCGGTACTCGATCCCCATGTGGGTCGCCTCGAACAGCTCGAAAGAGACATCCGTGACGCCGATCCCTTCGAGCGCACCACGGAACGCCTCGGCGCCCAGATCCAGGAAGTACTCGTCCTTCTTCCCGGCGTCGATGTAGATCGCGCGGAGCGAGCGCAGATCGTCGGCATGCTCCGGCACCATGCGCACGGGGTCCATCCGGAGCCATCGCTCCCAGATCTCGGGGATCAGCGCGCCCGTCGAGGGGTCGAACGGGAGCCGAACGGTGCCGTCGGGATCCGCGGAGTAGCACGCCGCCATGCACCAGTCGTTCAGGAGATGGCCGTCGCTCTCCTTCGCGAACGCGGGCCGGCTTCGGAAGTCCTTCCAGAAGTTCTCGAACGATCCGCCGTACTCGTCCCGGAGCGTCCGAACGCTGTCACGGAACTCCGGGAGGTAGCACATCTCGAAGAGCGCGTCGCCCGCATGCGTCGCCAACCCTCCCCACAGGTCGGGTCGGAGCATCGGCACCACCATCGCGCCGTAACCACCGCTCGATTTCCCCTGGATCCCTCGGTGCGACCGGTCGGCGATCGTCCGGTACCGCTCATCGACGAAGGGCACGACCTCGTCACAGAGGAAGGTGAGGTAATCACCGGTTCCCGGTGAATCGAGGAACTGGCTGCCGCCCAGCGAGGTCCAGCAATCGACCCACACGACGATGACGGGCGGCGCCCCGCCGCGCGCGAAGAGATCGTCCGCGAGCTCCGGATAGTTCCGGCGGAACGGTGAACGGTTCCTCCACATGTCGAGCTGACCGGTGAGCCCCTGGATCACGTAGACCGACGCGAACCGGGCGTTCGGCTCGTCGTCATAGCCCGGAGGCACGTACACCCACATCGGCCGGTCGCTCGGGTCCCCGAGCGGGTTGTCCCGGAGCGCCTCGCTTGCGATCGTGTGCTCCTCGAACCGCCCATGCAGGTCGAAGGACCAAGGCTCCACCGTCGCGTCCTCCTCATCGATCCACGCGGATCGCGGTCGCTCCTAGGCTACGCGCGGAGGCCGGAAGCGGTCAGCTGCCCGCCGGTAGGCCCCCGTCCTGTCACGGCGAACGCGCCGCACCGGGCGGCCAGGGCGAGCGCCGCGTCGATATCAAGACCGCTCGCGAGCCCGAAGGTCAGGCCCGCCTGGAAGCTGTCACCGGCTCCGTACATGTCGGCGATCGGCCCGGGCGGCGTTGCCGCCGCGTATCGTCCGCGTGCGCCGTCCGCCGCCTCCCACGAACCACCCGACGGCCCCTCGGTGCGGACGACGAGCCTGGGCTCGGGCGAGACGAGCCCGGCCTCGTATCGCTCGGCCGGGTCGTCGGCGCTGCCGACGATGGCGTCCAGCTGGAGCCCGCCGTCGGCGAGCACGCCGAGCACCCGGGACGTGGCGACCACGACGCGCGCCCGCCGAGCGGCCCGCAACGCCCGGACGTCTCCGGCCGTGAAGAAGACGCCGTCGGCCCCGCCGAGCTGGTCCCAGGGCAGCCCGTCCTCACCGTGCGGTTCGAGCCGCTCGCCGATGGTGATGATCGTGCGTTCCCCCGTGTCGTCGATCATCGTGAACGCCGTCCGGGTGGGGCCTCGCCGCTCGGCCGCGTGGAGCTCGACGTGATCGGACAGGAGATCTGCCCGCACGTCGCCCGCGACGGGATCGTCCCCCAGGGCAGAGAGGAACAGGCAGGTTCCCCCGAGCTTGGCGAGCTGAACCGCGGCGACCGCTCCACCGCCGCCCGCACCCTGCCAGGTCTCGGTGGCGTGCTCGATCCCTCCGGGCGAGGGGACGTGCCGGACCCGCGCGAATCGGATCCATTCGATGTGGCCGACCACGGCCAAACGCATCGCGCGACCGTAGCAGCCGTATGCTCGCGGGTCAGCTGAACGGGAAGCTCTGTATCGTGGTGGGCATGCCGGACAGTTTCGGGAAGCGCCAGCGTGAGAGCGGGAAAGCGAAGAAGGCGGCCGCTCGTGAGGAGCGGCGCCTCGCGCGCGCCCAGCGCGACGCCGATCGCGAGGCCGGACTGATCGAGGCCGGCACGCCGATCGAGGCATCGGAGCCGGCCGCGCTCGGGCTCGAGAACGAGCCTGAGCCGCGCCCGAAGCCGGACGCGTCCGACACGGCCGACAAGTCCTGACACCGGACACGACGAAGGGGAGGCCTTTCCGGCCTCCCCTTCGCTGTGTTCCGTGGTCCCGTCAGCCGGGACGGACGTCCGAGGCTTGCGGGCCTTTCTGGCCCTGCGTCACCTCGTAGGTCACCTTCTGCCCCTCGTCGAGGTTCCGGAAACCCTCACCCGCGATCGCGCTGAAGTGCACGAACACATCTGCGCTGCCGTCGTCGGGCGTGATGAAGCCGAAGCCCTTCTCGGAGCTGAACCACTTGACGGTGCCTGTTGCCATGTGCGATCCCTCCTTCCTTCGCCGTCGGGGCCTTGCTGCATACCCGTCAGGCTCCGGCTGGCGCCGGGAGGGAACCGCTCTTGGCGAACCACGATCCGTTGCCCTCGCCGCATAGCCTACAGGCAGGCGGCCCGCTGTCGCTTGCGCCCGCCCGCTTGCCCCGGCCGCCCGGCTCGTTCATCATCGACCGCAGATGGGTGGCATCTTCGGCAGCAGCGGCAAGACGACGAACCCGGCGGGCACGGTTGGCTCGCTGGTCGGGGCGATCGGGGCCGCCTTCAGCGTCGTCCTGTGGATCTACCACTTCAACCCGGACAGCACCCTGTTGGGCAAGTACTCGCAGCAGCTCGCGGCCGGCGGACAGATGGCCGATCAGCTCGGACTGCTCGCCGTGGTCTTCGGTGCGATCGCGGTCGTGCTCGGGATCGTCGGCGGGTTGGGGGGCAGGGGCGGTAGCACGACGGTGCTGTCGATCCTGCTCGGGATCGCGGCGTTGTCCTATCCGGTCCTGAATGCGCTCAACCTCGTCAAGCAGTACGTGCCGAACCCGATCGGCGGGAGCTGATCGTCAGAACGATCTCGGATCCGGGACGGTGCCCTTGGGCCACGGGTAGTTCTCCGGGAAGTGGTCGAATCGTCCGAAGGTCTTGACGCGGACGCCCGTCACGGACGGCGGGCGCGGCCGCTTCGTGAAGTCGAAGACGTGCTCGAAGTTGTGCGTGTTCGCGATCCGGTCCGTGAGGTACGGGAGCCCCCAGTTGTCCGCGATGAACCGCAGCGGCGTGGAGAACTCTCCGGTCAGGTCGTCGATCGCACCGCGGACGGCATACGGGCTGATCGTGAGCAGCGGAACCCGGAAGCCCAACCCGACCGGATCGACGACGGGCGGCCGGATGTGATCGTAGAACCCGCCCCATTCGTCCCAGGTGAGGAAGATCGCGGTCTGGTCCCATGCGTCGCTCTTCATGATCGCCTCGATCAGATCGCTGGTCCAGTTGTGCGTGAAGGCGGAGCTCGTCGGCGGGTGATCGGACAGCTCGAAGCGCGGTGTGATCCACGTGACGGCAGGGAGCTTCCCGGCCTTCGCGTCGTCGATCACCGTCGCCACGTCGCGTGTGTGCTCGTGCCACAGGTCCGTGTGGAAGACCTGGGACACGCCGTTGTAGGCGTTCCAGAAGTACCCCGGCGTGCCCGGCGCCGCCGAGTAGAACGCCCAGTCCACGCCGGAGTGGGTCAGCTGCTCCCCGACCGTGCGGAAATCGAAGCAACTGCTGTGCTTCGCGAGCTGGCCGTGCCGGTCCAGCGTGAACACGAAGACGTCGTCCCCGACGGCGTCGCATCCCCAGCTCTTGAACGTCCGACCGTCTTGCATGGGGCTCGTCCGGATGTTCTCGGGGTTGTCGATCGCACCCCCCGAGGTCCCCGCGATGAAGAAGAAGTGGTTCGGGTACGACGGGCCGTTGGCGGACGAGAAGAAGTGGTCGGAGATCGCGTACTCGTGTGCCCAGTGCCAATAATTGGGCACCTCGTTCCCGTCGAACTGGGTGTAGGCCCACGGGTCGCCGTAGGCCCCCGTGCCGAAGCCGTCCTGCTTACCCCCGTTCCAGCAGTTGAGCGCGGCGGCTCGATCGTGGGGGAGGTCGCCGGGCAGCCAGTCGGGGCACCGTGTGAGCGGAACCTCGGCACCGTCCGAGACGCCCGTCGTCGTCCCCTCGACGCCCGGGAACCGCCCGAACAGGTTGTCGAAGCTCCGGTTCTCAAGCATGACGTACACCACCCGTTTGATCGGCCATCTCGTTTCGATCGCGGCGGTGGTGTCCGAGACGTGGGGGACGATCTTGCCGCCGGTGCACGCGAACAAGGCGCCGCCCGCAACGGCCATCGCCGATCGCTCGAGGAACCGGCGGCGGGAGACCGGTAGCGGGTGGTGAGCCCGGCGTTCGTCGTCCATCGGGCCGGTATCCTCCCAGAGCTTCGACGCCGATCCGGAGTCCGCCCGTGAGAAGGATCATCGTTTTCCTGTGCTCTCTCTTCCTCGCAGCGGCGGTGTCCTCCTGCGTCCATGACGGTGGAGGCACACCGACCGATGCGATCCCGAGCCCGCTGCCCCCGAGCTCGGTGGCGGTATCCACGCCGGCACCCACGCCGCCCGCGCTGCCCGCGAGCCCGCCTCCGAGGTTCGGACCGGCGAGTGCCACGTGTGAGGGGGGCTGGTCCACCCCGGCGCAGGGCTCGAGCCTCTGGCGCACCCCGCTCACGGTGATCCGGAAGGCGACCGGGGTTGCGGGGCGGCTCAGGGTCGTGGACATGCGAACCTTCGTGGGGCCCGAATCGCCCCCGAGTCGCATGAACTACCTCTCGGACATCCGTCGCTGGTACGTCAAGCTCTTCGCGAAGGACGACCTCTCCTTCCAGGGCCGGTTCCTGGTCGAGGAGCGGCGGTTCGGACGTGGCCTGGCCGCAGTGGCCCCCTACGACACGCACGGGTTCGTCGCTCCCGATTGGGTCGGGTTCCAGTACAACGCGGAGCAGCCGAAGGCGTTCTCGTATCGAGGGTTGCCGGGCACCTGGACCGGGATCGCGTACGACTTCGTGAACGG
>Ga0066656_10000611_pt1 | contig 14245 bp, 15 predicted proteins | sample GraSoiAngelo_105_FD_71411 | JGI IMG/M metagenome (GOLD analysis project Ga0066656, IMG submission 71411) | Grasslands soil microbial communities from the Angelo Coastal Reserve, California, USA - 14_0903_05_40cm | ecosystem: Environmental > Terrestrial > Soil > Grasslands | place: USA... | reverse complement strand
CGGGCCGCGCCGATGCCGCGCGTGAAGTGCGCGAGGGCCGCGCCGATCGTGAGGGCGTTGGCGCGCACCGGCAGCTGCGACGCGGCCGACCAATCGCCCCGCTCGAGCGGAAGGCGCGCTTCCAACGCTACGCGGTTGTAATTCACGACGAGCATGTCGTTTGGGGCCGCGGACGTCAGTCCTTGCGCGAGCGCGATCGTGGTGCGCGACTCGTGATCGCGCCCTTCTTGGAGATAGGCGTAGACCAGGTAGTCGAGGGCGTGAAACGCGTCGGGCGGAGCCGGGCGTTCCGCGTCGCGCGTGGCTTCGAATGAGCGCTGGTTCGCGGCGATCGTCTCGTTCCACAGGCCGAGGCGCACGAAGATGTGGGACGGCATATGCTGGGCGTGCGGCGCGGCCGGGGCGATGTTCGCGTAGCGACGCGCGGCATCGAGGCCGAGACTGGCGAGCCGCGGAGAGTCGTTGGCGTGGATGATGTAGTGCGCCAGTCCGGGATGATCGGGAAATTGCTGAAACAGCGGATTGAGAATCTCGGCGGCGCGCTTCTGCCGCGTGAACGTCGTATCGGTCTTGGGCGCGGTCTCGACCAGCGAGAGCGCGTAGTAAATCGCCACCTCGGTATCGTTGGGCAGATCGTGGTAGAGACGCGCCAGCGTATCGGAAGACGCCTGCAGCCGCCGCGCGTTGGGAATCGAGTCGGAGCCGCGATAGAGCGCGGCAGCCGCCGCGAGGAATCCCCGCTCGCGTGGCGTTGGCGCGCTCAACGCGACCGCGCGCTCGGCCGCCGCGGCGCCGCGGCGCAGCGGCTCACCCCTCCCCACGGGACCGCCGGGCCCACCCGCGAACGGATTGCCCCACGCCGTGAGCGCCAATCCCCAGTACGCCATCGCGCACGTCGAGTCGGCCTGCGCGACCGCCTGAAATGCCGACTGTCCCTGATCCCACCAGAACGAATGCAGCAGGGCCATTGCGTGCTCGAACCGCTGCTGTGCCGCTGGATTGCAGGAGACAGGAAAAACCACTCGACCGAGATGGTCGTGCTGAGCGGACAGGGGCGAGACGACAGCTGCCACCGCGGCAAGCGCCGCAACATAAGTGCGTGAGCGGATCATGCGGCTAACCTACCTCGGTCCCGCGACTCCGCCAGTAAAGGAATGCCGGTATGCCGAGCGCGATTAACCCGGCGCCGATGATTGCATTGCGAGGGTTTGAGAGGACCGCGCTGATCACGACGTACGCAGCCGCCAGCACAAACACCGCCGGGGTGACGGGATATCCCGGAACGCGAAACGTTTCCCGTTTCTCGTTTCCCGTGTCCCGACTTCGATAGATGAAGAGTCCCGCAACCGTCAGCCCGAAGAAGATCCAGTCTCCGAACGTGACGTAGTCCACGAGCTGGCCGAACGTGCCGGTCAGTGTGAGGATGATCGCGCAGGCCGCGAGTGCCACGATCGCGGCCGCCGGAGTCCGATACGCCGGATGGAGCTCGGCGAGCTTTCGGAAGAACACGCCGTCGGCGGCCATCGCCTGAAGTACGCGTGGGGTTACGAGGATCACGAGATTCAGAAAGCCAAACGTCGAGAGCGCGATGCCGGCGGCCATGATCTTTCCGCCGATCGGTCCGAGTAGCGCGCCCATGGTCTCGGCGGCCGGTGCCGTGCTCGCTCCCAACCGCTCGACGCCCAATACATGTAGATACACGTAATTCGTGAGGAGATACACCAGGACCACAACCGCCACGCCAAGCACCAGCGCTCGCGGCAGGTTGCGCTCCGGCTCGACGATCTCTTCGGCAATGAAGTTCGTTTGCTGCCAGCCGCCGTAGGTAAAGAGCACAGGAACCAATGCAGCACCCAGCGCGGCGACTCCGGCGGTTGGGGGGTTGGACGGTTGGACGGTTGGAAGGGTCAAAAACAGACCGGCAGCAATGAGGGTGGCCAGGGCGGCAAGTTTCAGTATCGTGAAAATGTTCTGCGTGATCGCGGCGGGGCGGACACCGACGTAATTGATCCCCGAGAGCAGCACGATCGCGGCGATCGCGAGCGGCACCGAGAACCGATGCGGCAGCCCCAACAGGGCGAACGTGTAATCCGCGAACGTGACGGCGACGGCGGCGATTGCGCCGGTCGCAATGACGAGCACCAACGTCCAACCGTACAAGAACGCGGGGAGCGCTCCCCACGTCTCGCGCAGATACACGTAGCCGCCGCCCGCGCGGGGTCGACGTTGCCCCAGCTCGCCGAAACAGAATGCCCCGATCAACGCGACGCCGCCGCCGATGATCCACGCCAGCAGCACCAGCCCCGGCGAGCGCAGTCGTTCGGCGACGGTGGCGGGCGTGCGAAAAATCCCGCCGCCGATGATCCCGCCGACTACGGCCATCGTTCCGGAGAAGAGGCCGAGTCGGCGGGCGTACGACGTTACTTGAGCGATGCCAGCAACCCTGCGTGATCCGAAGGCCAAATCGGGTATGCCGGTCCGGGCAGGCGATCACTCGGCACGTTACCAAAGCGATCGATGGAGCCCTTGACCATGCCGTTATCGCTGGCAAGACCGCGCGTCCAGACGTAGTCGATGCGCTGATCGAAGTCGGCAATCTGGTCGGAGAGGTCAGCGACATGGCAGCAGGTCAGCCCCTCTGCGCCACTGCCGGGGTGCAGCGCCGTCCATGTGTCCGTGAATCCGGCGCCGCTCAAGACACCGTACTCCGGCGATCCCGGCGTGTCGTTCAGGTCTCCCATCAGTACGACCCGCTCATCCCCGGCGAGTGTCGCAGCCATCTCACTCGCTTGCGCAGCGCGAATCTGCTCGACCAACCCCGGCGGCGCTCCCGCCAGGTTCGATTCGGTATGGGCGGTCGCGAACGTGTAGGACCGGTCCCCGACCGTGGTGCGGGCCCAGACCCAGCCGCGGATGAGCACTACGCCCTCAGCCACCTGCCCGAGATTGACGGAGAAGTTCTGGCCACTCGCCGCATTGACGTGCACCCGATCGGCATCGACGAGGAGCGCGTCATGATCCACGAGACGGACCAGTCCCGAGATCAGGCTGACGCTGATGTTGTTCGACGTCGCGGCAACCTCGTAATGCAGGCCTCGCGCCGCGAGTGCGGCCTGCAGAATCGCGAGAAAGTCCTGGTCCACGACCACCGGGAGGCCTAAGGGCTGCAAGTCGATGTCGATCTGCGAGACCTCCTGGAAGCCTACCGCGTGCGGTCGTGCGCGTTGGATCTCGTCCGCAATGGCCTCGGCACGCGCCGGAAAATCGGTCTGGCCAAGCGTCTGGATCGCAAACAGTAGTGCAGGTAGATCGTCGTTCGGATCAGGCGTCGCCAGCGCGTGGATCACGAGGTCCACATCAGCACCGACGTAGAGGTTCTGTGTCATCACGGTGATGTCCCGGGCACCCGCCGGTGGTGCATTGATGTTGAACGCCGGACGCAGGGCCGGAGCTACGGGGTTGTGGTCGGCGCAGGCGGGCAGGAGTACGACGACTGACACCAGAACGGCACGCGGGAATCGAGGCATAGAGCTCTCCGGAGTGATGGCCGCTGCAAAGTGGACGTACCAGCATTCCGGAAGAGCGTCAAGGCTGCGTCAAGCCCGTCCGCGGAGAGGCCGAGTCGGCGGGCGGATGTCGTCACCGTCACACTTTAACAGCCTTCGCGTAGGCGAGCTGGATCACCGCCTCGGCGTCAGTATCAGACGCCAACACGCAGACAACCGGACCTTCCTGCCAGAACACCAGGGTCACCGTCCCGGCGCGGTACACCTGGAAGGTGATGCCATTGTGCTCGCGCACGTCGTCGCTGCGAGGCAAGTCCGCAAGCTGTCCCTCGTACATCTGGCACACGAGGTTCCGGTCCGCAGGGCCGCGATATACGAACAAGGCACTGGGGCGACCACGCAGCCGATGGAGGCGCCCGCCAACGAGCTGGTACTGCATCATGCCAAGATCGAATACGCGCATCGCGAACGGCGCGCCGCCGGCGACGAAGAAGCGCTCGACCGCCGCCACATCGGAGGTGTGCAGCGTGAGGGGCAAGGTGCCGTCGCGATACGCGACGAAGTCCCGCGCCACGGCGTTCGGTAACGTGTCTCCGTTGCTGATCGGGCTTACGAGCAGCAGCAAAACCACAGCGGCCGCCGCCAGTACGGCAGCGGCCATGGTCCGTCTACGCCACCCGCGTCTTACCGTTTGCTTGTCGGTAACATCGAGAGCGGCGACGACGCGGGCAGCCAGCGCGGGTGGCACGTCTTCCACCGGCAACTGCTTCAGCGCCACGTCCCGCACCCACCGCAGGGCTTCCAGTTCGCTGCGACACTGCGGGCATCCGGCAAGATGCGTCAGGACCTCCGTCTGCCGCGCGGCGTCGAGCCGCTCGTCGAGAAGGTCCTGCAGCGTGGCACCGAGGTGACTCGCGTTACCGGTCATGGGTCCGGTGCACTGTCCTTACCAAAGCCCGCCTGATGTGCGTACTCCTGCAGCATGCCGTATAACAGCTTGCGGCCGCGAAACAAACGCGAGCCGACAGTCCCGAGGGCACACCCCAGGACCGTGGCGGCCTCCTCGTAAGACAGCCCCTCCACATCGATCAACAGCAGGGGCGTGCGGAAATCTTCCGGCAATCGCCTCAGGGCGCGCTCGACTTCCGGATTCCAGCGTGATCCCCACGCTGCGACGAGCGCGATGTCAGACTCGGGACTGGCCGGGGCCTCCAGCTGCTCCACTGCCTCCGCGTCGATCCGCGGGCGTCGTCTCGCCTCATGGTACCGGTTCGCAAACACCGAGTAAAGAATCGTGAACAGCCATGCCTTGGCGTTCGTGCCGGGACGGAAATTGTCGAAGGTCCGGTAGGCCCGCAGGAAAGTCTCCTGCACAATGTCCGCGGCCTCATCTCCGTCAGCGGTGAGACGGAGGCTGGTGTTGTACAGCGCCTGCATCAGCGGCAGGGCGATCGACTCGAACTGGCGGCGTCGCTCGTCGGGATCGGACATGTCGGATCGTGAGCCGGGAATAATCCGGGGGCTTGAGCTGTTAAAGCTAACACGACGACGGTGGACCCACCGCCGTCCTTGGCGACCGTATCATCGGGAGGATGCATGCTGCGACCACAGAGCCTGCTGCGCGCTGTCCTGATTCCGTTCGCATTCGCCGCGTGCGCCGATACGCGCGAGGTTGCCGGGCCCCTGACAGCCGCCCCCCGGCTCGAGGCCGACGTCGCGCCTGCGGCCGAGGCCGCCACGCGGACCTACGATGTGACCATCACGAATCTCACCACGGGCCAGCCGTTTTCGCCCGGCGTCCTCGCGACGCATACGAAACCGGCGGCATTTTTCCACGTCGGCGACCCGGCGTCCGAAGGCTTGCGTCTAATCGCGGAGAATGGCGATGAAGCGGCCGCCGTTGCCGAGCTCACCGGGCGCCCCGGAGTGTTTCAGGTCGTAGACGTGAACGCGCCGACCGGCCGGGTCGGCGGCCCACTCCCCACGTCACGGACGTTCCGCATCGAGGCCGCCGCCAATGCGAATCGCATCTCGCTCGCGGTCATGTTGATCTGCACCAACGACGGGTTTACGGGGCTCGACGGCGTCGCGCTGCCAGGCGGTTTCAAGCCGCTCACCTACTATACCGCCGGTTACGACGCCGGCACCGAGGCGAATGACGAGCTCTCGACGAGCATCGTGGATGCGTGCTTTGCGATCGGACCGACCACGCGTCCGCCGGACGGTAACGCGCGCACACCGACAACTGGAGTGATAGCACACCATCCCGGCATTCAAGGCGGCGCGGACCTCGACCCCACTCTGCACGGGTGGCAAGACCCTGTGGCACGCATCACGATCCAACGGATCAGATAACGCTCTGATCTCTTTCGGAGGGATTATGTCGTCACGCATTTTGCTACTCGGCCTGCTCGCGATGCCGCTGCGCAGTGGTTTCGCCCAAGAGCACATGATGATGCAGCCGGGCGCAGAAAAGATGAAAGTCTCGGTGCTGTCACCAAAGGATGGGAGTAAGATTACGGCGAACACAGTGCCGCTTCGGGTTGCCACGACCGGTTTTCGCAACTCCTGCGCCCTTTCCGGAAAGCCGAGCCAGGAAGGTCGCGGCCATTACCACGTGCTCCTCGACAAAACGCTCGTGAACATGTTCTGCACCGAAACGGCGCGCATCTCGCTCCAGAACGTGAAGCCCGGTCGCCATACGGTGACCGTCGTCCCTGCCCAAAACGATCACAGCGAAATCGAAGCGAACGCGACCTCGATCCAGATCGACTATGCGCCATCTCGCGAAATGCCTGCCGAGACGGGGAGGCCGGCCGCGGCGGCACCAATGATTCGGATCGTCTCACCCAAGTCGGGCGCTGCGGTCTCGGGGTCGTTCGACGTGGTGGTGGAAGTCACGAACTTCACCCTCAGTTGTCCGTTGTTCGGCAAGCCAGATCTGCCCGGGTACGGCCACTGGCACCTGAATTGGGACGCGACCACGGGCCCGATGATGGGGATGATGACGATGGCTGGCATGAGCTGCAGACAGACGTTTCGGGCATCCACGGCGGGATTCAAGCCAGGATCGAGCCACACTCTGATCGCGCTGCTTGCCGGCAATAGTCACGAGCCTTTGATGCCCGAGGTGGCCGACCGGGTGCCGGTGACGGTTCGCTGAGAAGGGGGTTAACGCGTCCGCGGCGCTGTTCCGGTCCGCGGACTTATCCTCCGCACCCCTCGCAGGATCGTCCGCCGAAACAGAATGCGATGAATCTTCTGCCAATAGCTGTCGAGCGCCGGCTGATCGAGCACCAGCGCTGCGGCGCGGGTCACGCCCCCCCCTGTGGGCGGCGGCACGAGCGCGGCCAGGCGATCGTAAACGGCGCCGCGGAGCGATGGATCGACGCGTTGCAAAAGGTGCCAGAGCGAGATCGCGTCTTGCGATTGCGCGAGCGCGAGCACGGTGCGTACGGACCGAGCTTCGCCGTTCTCGAAAGCGAATGTCGCTAGCGCGCGCACAAACGGCTTCGGTGCGTCCTCGACGTACGGAATGCCCGGCCCCCCCCCGCCCCCACCGCCCCCACCGGGCGCCGGCCGGATCTGCACCATGGCGCCAAGCGGCACGCGTGCAGAGCGCTCCCCCGTCTGGAACTCCACTTCGCCGCCCGTGACGTGCAACAGGCCGTTGCCCAGCGAGTCCGTCTCGAGCGTGTAGGCGCAACCCAGATCGATCGCCGTTCCCGCCGGCGTCTCCACGAAAAAGAGCCGCGGGATCGCGTCGACCTTCGCGTCGATCGTGCCGTGCGCCAACGCCAGCCGATGATCGTCGGCGCGGGCGGCGACGAGCTGCACGCGAGTGCCCGGCCGCACTTCGACCTGCCCGATCCTGCCGACGGCGATCAGCGCGCGCGACGAGTCGTCAGTCTGGAGCCAATCCCCAACACGCAAGCGGCCCGACGCCACCAGCGGCTTCGTGCCGAGGAGCGGCCGTCCGGCGAGTGGGGCCACATCCCAGGCCACGGGACCGCTCCGGCCCACGAGCACAGCGACGAGCGCGGCTGCCGCTGCGAGCGGTACGGCCACCCAGTACCACCGACGCCCCTCCCGCCATGAGCGGCGACCGATGCGGTCCTGGATCCCCGGCCACAAGTCGCGCGGCGGCTCGATGCTCTTCGGCAGCCCTTTGACGGCGTCCTGCAGCTCGCGTTCGTTCATCGTTCCAACTTCTCCCGTAACAACCTGCGTGCGCGAAACAGCTGCGCCTTCGACGTGCCCTCGGCTATCCCGGTGAGACTGGCGATTTCGCCGTGCCCGTATCCCTCGACGTCATACAACACAAAGACCTCGCGTGCTCCATCCGGTAACTCGGCAATTGCCCGTTCGAGATCGATGCTCAGCCCTTCCGAGGAATGTCCCCCCCCAACGTGCCGTTCGAGTGCTTCCGGGTTCTCGGTGGTCGCCACGCGCCGCTCGCGACGCCCCGTCGTGCGATGCTCGTTCATCACCACGTTGACCGCGAGACGATGCAACCAGGAGCTGAACGCACTGTCGCCGCGAAACAACCGCAGCTTGCCCCACAGACGCACGAACACGTCCTGCGTGCGCTCCTCGGCGGCGTAAGCATCGCCGGTGAGGCGCAGGCACAGGGCATACACCCGGCCGGCGTGCTGACGGTAGAGATCCCGGAAGGCCGTCTGGTCGCCAGCCTGCGCACGGGCGACAAGATCGTCCGTCACGGGACTATGATGCCGCTCGAGATCGACTCGTTGGAAGGCCAACTGCCGGTCTTCGGCGATAGCGAGAATCTCTCGCAGCGCGGTGCGGCGCTCTTCATCACGCGTGCCGCGCAACCGTGATTCGAGAATGGGAACGATCGCTTCTTTCGAGCGCCGATTCACGAAGACGACGAACCGAAATCCGAACTTCGCCTCGTACTCGTCATTGAGCGTCGCCAACCGCAGGAAGACTTCCGGCGGTGTCGTGTCGTCCTCATACCCCTGCTCTTTGAAGGAAGCAGCCGACACTGTGTCCGGGCGCTCGCCGATGCGGGGATGCGCGTTGATGACGGCGATTTGCTCGGCTTCCGAGAGCTCTGTCAGGATCTCCCGCGCCCGCGCAAGCATCGCGGCGCCGCTCGGGAATGGCTCTGCCGATCGCAGCCGGTCCAATAACGGTCCGGCATGCTCGAAGAGGTTCAGCTGCCGCGATAGCTGACGCACGAAAACGGCGACATCAGCAACGGGATATGGTAGTTCCGCGAACTATCGCGAACCTCGAAATCCAGGGTTACACGATCGACAAACGACGTCAGAGCCTTCCTCTTATAGTACGCGCCCACCTCGAATGACAGGCGGTAACTGCCCGCGGAGATCGTGCCGCCGCCAAGATCGCCGATGCGGCCGTCTGCGTCCGTCTCGCGCGTCCCCTGCGACACGTGCTCCTTGCCGTCGAAGCGCCACAGCGTCACCGCAACGCCGGCGGCCGGCTCGCCGCGCGTGGTATCAAGGACGTGCGTCGAAATCGTTGGACGGTTAGTGTTGGGCATGCTCAAGATCCGAGTGGCAACCTTGACGTTCACGGCGCGCTTGGAAGAAAAGAGCGCGCCGAAAACGGTGGCTGTGATTCGCAAGATGCTGCCGCTGCGATCCAAGATAGTCCACTGCCGGTGGAGCGGCGAGTCAACGTGGATTCCGATGGGCGACAAGAAACTGGGACTCGATTTCGAGAATCACACCAGCCATCCCGTGCCAGGCATGCTGCTCCTCTATCCTGGTGGGATCAGCGAAACGGAGCTGCTGTTTCCCTACGGCTCGACGCTGTTCGCAAGCAAGGTCGGGCAACTGGCGGCGAATCACTTCGCGACTATCACGCAGGGACAAGAACAGCTACCGGAGATTGGCAGGCTCACGCTCTGGGAAGGAGCCCAGGAGATAGTGATCGAAGAAGTGCGGTGAGCCACTCCGTCGTCATACGTGGCGGTACCGTCGTCCTCCCGACTGGCCAGAAGCCCGCCGACATCGCCGTCACCGATGGCATCATCACCGCCATCGGCAGTGAGGTCTCGGATGGCGCAGCAGTCATCGATGCCCGGGGTCTGGTCGTGCTCCCCGGCGTGGTCGACAGCCACGTCCACTTCAACGAGCCGGGCCGCGCCGAGTGGGAGGGCTGGGAGGCCGGGACGCGCGGCGCCGCGCGCGGCGGCGTCACCACGGTCCTCGAGATGCCGCTCAACGCCCATCCACCGACGACGACCGCCCTAGCCTTCGATGCAAAAGTCGCCGTCGCGTCCCGGAAGGCACTCGTCGACTTTGGCCTTTGGGGAGGGATGGTTCCCGAGAACCTCGCGGAGCTGCCGGCGCTCGCCGGGCGCGGCGTCGTAGGGTTCAAGGCATTCATGAGTGACAGCGGCATCGAGGACTTTCATCGCGTGTCCGACGGCCTGCTCGCGATCGGACTCAAGGTGACGGCGCGGCTCAACGCGCTCGTCGGTGTGCATGCCGAGAGCCACAAGATGGTCGAGCGGACGACGCGCGAAGTGCGCGAGGAGGGTCGCGTGGATCGGCTGGCGTGGTGCCGCGCGCGACCGCCGGCCGCGGAAGTGGAGGCGATCAAGCGCTTGCTCGTGTGCATGCGTGGTGCCGGCAAGGGTGTGCGCGCCCACGTCGTCCACGTCAGCTGCGCGGCGGGCCTCGCCGAGGTGGACGCAGCGCGCAACAACGGCGTCGCGATCACGGCCGAGACCTGTCCGCATTATCTCGCGTTCACCGAGCAGGACTTCGAGCGCATTGGACCCGCGCTAAAATGCGCGCCCCCCATTCGCGATGCGGCGACGCGCGACGGGCTCTGGGACGCGCTGCTCGCGGGACAGGTCGATCTCATCGGGTCGGACCACTCGCCCTGCCCTGCCGCGGACAAGCAGAAGGGTGACGACGACATCTGGCAGGCTTGGGGAGGAGTCTCCGGGATCGAGGCGACGCTGCCGGTGCTGATCACAGACGGACTCCACGCACGCGGACTGTCGCTCGAGCGAATCGCCTATCTCACCGCAACGTCACCCGCCCAGCTCTTCGGGCTCTATCCCCGCAAGGGCGCCATCGCGGTCGGCGCCGATGCCGATTTCGCGTTGATCGATCCCCAGAAACAATGGACACTCGACGCTGACGCACTCGAGACCCGCAGCGGTATCAGCGCGTACCTCGGCCAAACGTTCACGGGCAAAGTGATCAGGACGCTCGTGCGAGGGAGGACGGTCTTCGTCGAGGATCAGATCGTCGGTGCACCGGGGTGGGGACAACTCGTCAAACCGAACGCCCCGCATGCGAATTGACGGTGCCCTGCTCGAGCAACGGCTCGACGAGCTTTACAAGATCGGCACGGAGCCCGGTGGTGGCGTGTATCGACCGCTGTACGGAAGCGCGTGGGCTGAAGCGGGCGATTGCGTCGAACGGTGGATGAAGAAAGCTGGACTCGAGGCCCGCCGGGACGCCGTCGGCAACCTCTGGGGACGACTGGACGGGACGAAAAAAGGGAAAGTGATCGTCACCGGGTCGCACATCGACACCGTGCGGCACGGCGGTCGGCTCGACGGCGCACTCGGCATCGTCGCCGGGCTGACCGCGGTCGAAGCCCTGCTCAAGGAGAAGGGCAAACCTCGCCGCACGCTCGAGGTGGTCGCGATCTGTGAGGAAGAGGGCTCGCGCTTCGCCACCAACTTCTGGGGATCGCGCGCGATTGTCGGCGCGATCGATTCTCCGGACGCCGCGATGGGCGAGGCGATGCGCGAGCGCGGGCTCGATCCTGCGACAGTTGCGAGCGCGGCACGCGACGATATCGACACCTTCGTCGAGCTGCACATCGAGCAGGGGGCTGTCCTCGAGACTGCCAACGTGCCGCTGGCGGTGGTCAGCGCGATCGTGGGGACGGCGCATCTCGAGCTTGCCGTCACCGGCCGCCCCGATCATGCCGGGACGACGCCGATGGATATGCGGCGCGACGCGCTCGCCGGGGCGGCGGCGATGGTGCAAGCGGTCGAGTCGATTGCGCGCTCGCTCGGTAAGCCCGCCGTCGCGACCGTCGGTAAGATCCGGGCAGAGCCCGATCAGATCAACGTCGTGCCGGGTCGCGTCGTCTTTACGGTCGACCTGCGCCACTCCGACCCGGGCGCACGCCGCGCGCTCGAAGAGCGGACCCGATCGCTGTGTCGCACGATCGCCGCGGAGCGCGGCCTCGAGCTCGAGGTTCGTGTGCTCCAGGAGCGACCCCCGGTCCCGATGCACGCCGAAGTGCGGGCCGTGCTCACGCGTGCGGCGCAGGAGTGCGGCGTACAGGCGACGGAGCTGGTGAGCGGCGCGGGGCATGATGCGCAGATTCTCGCCGCAAGGTGCAAAGTCGGGATGCTGTTCGTGCCGAGCGTTGGCGGGCGATCACACTGCCCCGAAGAACACACCGACCCCGGCCATCTCGAGCTTGGGGTGCGCGTGCTGGTACGCGCATTGGAGCTGCTGGCCTACTGAGCTGGCTTGACGGACGCTTGACAGCAGGTTGCGAACGTTCCACCACCCAACACGGAGGTGGGACATGCGCTACACGAATACGGTGTTGATCCTGGCAGTCGTGCTTCTGGCCCAGACGGCCGGAGCACAGGAGCCGCAGCCCCGGGTGCGCTCGATGGCGGGCCCTCGGCTCGGCGTGACGTATCTGGGCAGCTATCGTCCGCCGAACCTGCTTACCGGTAAGAAGCTGAGTTCGGTCATGACGCAGTTCGGGTGGCATTCCGAGCAAGCCGTCTTCCCCTTTAATGGTGGACCGACGCTGGTCGTCGAAGAGACCATCCTCCTCGGTGGCGTCGAGCAGGGAGCGCTGGTGCCGAGCGTGACGTTTTTGGTCGGAGTCCGCGCGAGGAGCGGATGGGAATTCGGGCTCGGACCCAACCTGGCTCTGGACGGCGCGGCCCTGGCAGTTGCTGGTGGGAAGAGCTTCAACCTTGGCGGCGTGAGCATTCCGGTCGACCTTGCCGTGGTGACGTCGCAAGGCGGAGTGAGAACGACGCTGCTTCTAGGCTATGCGGTGCAGACCCCCAACGAGGAATGAGGTTACCTAAATAAATCGCGCGAGATCCGGCCCCGCGTCCGCGATGCGCGTCGCGATGTCCGGCCTGTCCACGGCCAGCGAGAAGTCCGCGAACTCGAATCCCGGTCCGACGGCGCACCCCACCAGCGTATATGCCCCCGTCGACCGCGCCGCCTGCCACGTGCCGGCCGGCACGACGATCGAGGGTCGCGTCTCACGCGAGACGGGGCCGAGCCGCAAGCGACGCAATCCCGCGTCATCGAACAGAAGCAGCTCGAGCGCATCCCCTTCCTGGTGATGCCACACCTCATCGGAGAGCACGCGATGCCAGCGGCTGTACTCGCCCGCCGCCAGCAGGAAATAGATCGTCGTCAGCGCCGCGCGCTCGACGTCGCGCTCGAGCACCCGCACCCGGTGCGCCGAGCGAAACACTTCGGCGTAGTGACCGCCCTCTGGGTGCTCGCGCATGCCGAGCACGTTCAACAGCTCAGCGGCGCGTGAGTGCATCGAGCAGTTCGCGGAGGACGTTTTGCGTGACGGCGCGCCGATAGGCGGCGGTCGAGCGGACGTCATCGATGGGGCGGATGTCTGCGGCAACGGCGGCGACTGCCGCCGCGGTGTCACCACGCGCGAGCGCGGTCTCCGCGCGCGTCGCACGGATCGGCAGCTCGGCGACAGATCCGATCGCGATGCGCGCCGGTGTGAGGCTAACCGCCATGACCACTTTGGAGATGGCCTGCGCCGCTCGCGTGCCAACCTTTCGGAACGCCACCTGCCGGCCAATTGGAAATCGCGCCGCCGTGATCAGCTCGTCGGACTCGAGCGCAGTCTTCCGATAACCGGTGAAGAATCGGTCGATCGGAATCGCGCGCCGATCCGTAACGACGACCGCGTCGTAAGCGAGCAACACCGGTAGCGTATCCCCTGCCGGTGACGCGTTCGCGAGGTTGCCGCCGAGCGTGCCGCGGTTCTGGATTTGTGCAGCGCCGATGGTTCGCGCGGCGGCGACGAGCGCGGGCAGATGCTGCTCCGCCTCGGCCGAGCCAATAATGCCCGTGTAGGGCTCGGCGGCGCCGATCTCGAGCATGTCGCCGTGACGACGCACGCCCTTGAGCTCGGCAAGTGACCAGAGATCCAGCACGGCCCCCCCCCGTGGCTCGGGGCGGAGCGTTCGCGCGTGCAGCATCACCATGAGATCCGTGCCGCCCGCGAGCGGGCGGCATCCTGGAGTTGTTCGATACAACTGCACTGCCTCACTCAACGTCCTGGGGCGGAGATATGTCACGTCGCGCATGACAACACCGCCTCGATGATTTTCGTGTACCCCGTGCACCGGCACAGATTGCCGGCTAGGGCTTCCCGAACGGCAGCGGCGTTCGGTCGTCGTGTGCGCTGTAGCAAGACGTGGGCTGCGAGCAACATTCCCGGCGTACAGATTCCGCACTGCGCGGCACCACGCTCGATAAATGCGCGCTGCAACGGAGATAGCCCGCCATTGGTCGCGAGCCCTTCGACTGTCGTGACATCACAGCCCTCGACCTGACCGGCGGCGACGAGACAGCTATTGACGACCTCGCCGTCGATCAAGACCGAGCACGCGCCGCACTCTCCTTCGCCGCAGCCTTCTTTTGTTCCGGTCTGGTAGAGGTCTTCGCGCAGTACGTCGAGAAGACGGCGGGACCCTG
>Ga0066656_10000590_pt1 | contig 14429 bp, 8 predicted proteins | sample GraSoiAngelo_105_FD_71411 | JGI IMG/M metagenome (GOLD analysis project Ga0066656, IMG submission 71411) | Grasslands soil microbial communities from the Angelo Coastal Reserve, California, USA - 14_0903_05_40cm | ecosystem: Environmental > Terrestrial > Soil > Grasslands | place: USA... | reverse complement strand
GCTGTGTACTTCCAAGCCTTAAATAGGCACATTCTCTTCGACTTGCCGCTAATTCTTGTCCTTAGGGTGCGGGGAGTGGATAGAGTGGGAGTCCCGTCAAGCGCGCAATGCGAGAGAAATCCTTGTCGAGAGTGAACACGCTGGCGCGATGCTCCAGCGCAATCGCCGCGATGAGGGCATCAATGGTTGTCAGGCTCACGCCCTTGGAGCGGGCCAGCCGGAAAATCGCCGCCGCCTCCCGATAGGTTCGGAAGCCCCGCGGCTCAACCATTTCCCATTGGGAGAGATACTGTTCCATCCGGGTGATATCCCGCGTCAAGCCCTGCAGGATTTCCGCCACCACCACGCCCGTCAGCGCAAACGGTTCCGCGTCCTTGATCATTCGCCGCAGCTCATCGCCCGCGCGCCCCGGTGCGGAACTGAAAAAATCGATCCACACCGAACTATCCACCAGGATCAACCTCGATTCCTTCGCATCGCCTTCAGCTCGCCCTTCCAGATCCCCGATCCATGGTAGCGAAGGATGCCCTTCCGGCTCTCCGAACGCACCAGCAGTTCCAGCGCTTTGTCTACGATTTCTCGCTTCGTTTTCAGCCGCGTCAGCTTTCGCGCCTTGCTCACCAGTTTCTCGTCAATCTCGATGTTTGTTCTGCCCATCCCGAAAGTATACACCATTTCTCAAGGATTTGGTGTACGTTTCGCGCCCCCGCGAATGCTTCCTGAAACTCTGTTCCGGCCGTTCCCCAGAGCGCCGGCCAGCCCTGAGTCCTCCCGAAGCGCATCGCTGCTTGCGGTTTTGTCCCTGCATTCAGCCCCTCCCGAATTTCAACCTTCTAACCCTCTCTCTTTTCAACGCTTTCCCGCTCCATTCGAATGATACACAAATAATTACTTAACATTTGTAAGTCTCCGTACTATCTTTCCATGTGATTCAGGCTCGCCATCCTCGCCGCCCGTCCCGCTCGGATGCTAACTTCCCTTCTTCCTTTTCAACCTTCAATCGGCCTGTCCCGATCTTATCGGGAAGATCCTGGCCGTCTCTCCCTCTGTTTTCCCTTCAACCTTCAACTTTGAACTGTCAACCTCGGCATTCCCCAAGTCCTCTTACGCCCCTGCTTCCTCATCTCTAAGTCCTTCAACTGCAACACTTATGGATCCCCCTCGTAAGTGTTGCAGACAAAAGACTTACAGCAAGGCTAAACCCTGTAGATGCAACATTTACAAAAAACACGGGGGGAGGGTCTTGCTCCCGGAGCTCGCCACTCGCCACTGGACCGAACCACTGGATCGGAAAGGACGCGCCTTGCTGACTAATCGCCTACTGGCGTGTAGCGGGGACTCTCATGGCTCCGTTCATATCCGTGTTGGCTTGTTTGCAGGAGTCGCGCTGGCCTTGGTAGCAGTGCTGGAGGTCTTCAAGATAATTCTGGAGGATTTTCTCGCGTGTCTTGCTCACGCCTTTTCGGGAAGCTTCGTCCAACGCGGCTTTGGCCTTCTGTTCAGACGCGCTATCCGGATGCCGCGCGAACTGCACGATCGCAGTGTAGGCGCTCCAATAGCTCTCATCCTGCGGGTCGCGGCGCCGATTCACTTGCTGGTTCAGCGTGTAAACCAGCAGGTAGTTGGCCCCCAGGACAAACACAATCCCCGCGATCCCCAGAATCGTGAGCCGCTTAAACAAGATACGGAGCCCGCCCCATCTCCAACGTTCATAGTATCGGATTATTCGGCCGCGCAACCGCCGCAGCAACGCAGGGGTGTCCATGAGTACCTACACTGCGCTGGCATGCGCGCGCCGCAACGGGGCCGATGGGCCGCGGGGGCAGATAACGGCCTGACCATTTACTGGACCTCCTGCCAGTTTCCTGGGACGGAGCCCGGTTGTAACTTGATGCTGTCCCAGTCCAAGGTGAGGCCATGAACGAATTTACCGCATGGATGCAAAGCAATTGGTATGAGCTAGGAAACCTCTCTGTCGAGGTCGTCTTCCTGAGCACGGGTATCTGGTTCGCCCGAAAGATCCTGAGGTCCATCAGGGCGTCCCAGGAGCAGGTTGGAGCGCTTATAAGGCTGTCAGTTGGCGGCGCGGTTCCCGAGCGGCAGGTTCCGAGCGCCGTCGCCGAGCGGCCGGCCCCAAGCGCCGGTTCGTACTGGCTTACGCCATCGGAATCGGCTCCTGCTGACCAGCCAGCGCCCGTGGAAAGCAGCCCGAGCCCCATATTGAGCGCGGGGCACGGCCTGGTGGGGTGGTTGAACACTCCGATGATGAAGAGCAGCGGCACCGCCCCGTGGCGTAAAGCCATCAATTGGCTGCGGTCCCCAGCGGGAAGCTAGCGGGGAGTTAGCTGGCAACCTAGCGGGAAGCTAGTTAGAAGCTCGCGGCAAGCTAGCTTGGAAGCTGTTCGGGAAGCTTGGCCGCAAGCTGATCCGAGCGAGCGGCAAGCAGTCGCCTGCTGAGAATGTTTGGCCCGTCGAGAACCTCTGCGCCTCTCGGCGGGCCTCGCTGTCTTTGAATTTCGTGGTGGTGGAGGCTAGTGCGGCGTCAGCGTGGCGGAGAAACTTTCCTTGGCGGCATTTTCGTAAAGGTGTAAAAGCTGCGCCGCGCGCTTGAGCAAATCAGCGGGCAGATCGCCCGGTTGATAGTCCACAAAGCCGGTCGTATAGGCGAGGTTGACCCGGTGGCCGGAACAGACCACTTCGATGGCGCCGAGCCGGTTCAAGACGGTCTTGACTTCGCCGAGGTTGCATTCCGGCAGCACCAACAGGAAATCGTCGCTGGCCAGCCGCGCTGCAAAGTCGGAGCCACGGCACGCTTTCTTCAAACGCCGCGCAAGCTCTTTCAGCGCTTCGTCCACGGCGGATTGCCCGTAGCGTTTGGTGAGCTCGGCAAATTCGTCCAAATGGACGGTTGCCAGGCTTAGCGCGGTATTTTGCCGCCGCGCGCGGGCAATTTCTTTTCCGAGCTGCTGCTCGATGAATACCCGCGTGTGCAGTCCGGTGACGGAATCGACGCCCGAGGAAGAAGTGAAAATTTTATCGGGCACCGCCGCTTCGTCCGCGCTGCCGGCGTTGTATCCGCTCAAATGTTTCCGTTCACGGCGGAAGAACCATTGCCGGTAGAGCATCCAGCCGTTGAAAAGCAACAGCAGGGAAAGAATTCCCCAGCGCGCTTGATCGGAGCGGATTTCGTAAAAATGTTCGTGGTGGCGGAACAAAGAAGTGAATGAGGTAAGCACAAAAGCGACTGCGGAGAGCGCGGCGACAAAAAATGCGGAGAACCACAGCCACCACTCGCGCCGCGCCAGTTTCCGCAGGCTGGAATCCGCTTGCTGCGCGCGGAAAGAATCCGATCCCTCCAGCGGTGAGGAACTTTGTATGGTGTGGCGAGTGCCGAGTATTGAGCGCATATTCCCGGGAGAGGAGCGGTACACCACAACAGTAAGACGCTGCTGCAAAAGAAGGCAACGGAGAAATGGTACAGGGCCGTTGCATTCAAGAACCTGACCGAATGGTCAGAGGGAATTTCGCTAGCAGCGAATTGGCAACGGAACACGCGCGTATGACGCATTCTTCGAGGTAAGCCTGCAGTGATATGCAAAAAAACAAAACGCTCCCAACTTCGTTGGGAGCGTTTTGCCGAAGTTCAAACCGCGGTGAAAAACTATGTTTGTTAGGGCTTCGAAGCAGGCGGCTGAGACGTTGTCGGAGCGGGTTTTGAGGCAGCCGGCTTCGCCGGTGTTGATGCCCCAGCCTTAACCGGGTAAGCCTGATCGTAGAGGCGGACAATGTCCTGTGTGACGTCGATCTGCGTGGAAGCAAAGAGAATCGGAGTGTTCTGCGCGGAGGAATCGAGAACGACGACATAGCCGTTTTCGCGGGAATAGCGGTCCAGCACGTCGACCATCTTGCGGCCGATGCGGTCAATGACGTCAGCCTGCGCGGCGTTTACGTCTTCCTGGTATTCCGTGTTCATGCGATCGAGGCGCTGCGTTAGCCGCTGCCCTTGCTGCCGGAGGCGGGCTTCTTCTTCCTGGCTCAGCTTGTTCTGGCCGGCTTGAAGACGCTGCTGCAAATCACTGATCTGCTTGTTCAGAGCCTCGATCTCGTTCTGGCGTGAAGCGAACTGCGACTGCAACTCCGCGGAAGCGACCTTTCCCTCCGCAGTGGTAACGATGGCCTGGCGAATGCTGATGACGCCGACCTTGCCCGATGCGGCCGAGCCGGCAGCGGCGGGCGACTGTGCCCAGGCGGCTCCGGTGCTCAATATGCACGCGGCAGTGAGGGCTGCTGTACGATTCAACATATTTCGTGACCGCAAAGCGGTCAACGTATTTGGCGACCGCAAAGCGGTCAACAATCTAGAATTCACTTTTCTCTCCTTGTTGTGGCCCGCCACGGAAAACCGGGGCGAACCCGTGCCAAGTCAGCTTGGCTTAAAACTGATTCCACACCCTGCGGACTTTGCGAGCCTGTCGTAAACCTGAAAGTATAGCCGAGGCCATTTGCTTCCCGCAATCAGAAAGCACCCTTTGCCCGACAGCCCAGAACGATAAGACGGCTCGCGTATCAAGAGTTCTCCCGGTGTCCATCTATTTCGGCAGCGGGAACAGGATGACCCGGTTGTTGGCCTGGTCGGCGATGACCGCCAGGTTCGTAAAAGTCTGGATGGCTGCTGCAAATTTCGATGTGGCGCCAATACCGAGAGTTGCCTTGGTCGCGAAAGTCTGGGAATCCACAATCGAGATGGTATTGCTCAACGAATTCACGGTGAGGATGGTGCTCGTCTGGAAATTATGGGCAATGGCGTTGGGATTAATGCCGACTTTAATTGTTTGAGTCTGGCCGCTGTCCGGATTGAATTCGGTGATGACGTTGCCCTGTGTGGAGACGGCATAAAAGAGGCCAGGGTTCGTAGTGCCAGTAACCACGCTTGGATCAAAGACGATGCCCGTCGGCGTAGCAGAAAGGAAAGAGGCAGTTGCAGATGCCGATCTAGCAGGGGTGGCCGCGCCAATGTCCACGCCGTCCAAAGCGCCTTGCGGACTGGAGGCCCCACTAACCTGGAGGCAGGTCACGACGGCGAGGCCGCGGCCGTTGGTGCCGCGATCCGGGTCAATGGCGACGGCAATGGGATTTTGGTCGACGGCAACAGTGCCCGGTGTGAGAGTGCCGATGGGACTGGCGGTCAGGGGCGTGAGATCAATGGTGGAAACGGTATTCGAACTGGTGTTGGCGACTACCGCGAGGTTAGTCTCCTGGTCAATGGCCACGCCGCTGGGACCAGTGCCGACAGTCACAGTGATGGCCTTTCCGGTGGCATCCGCCACGGGAACGCCGTTTACGAGGTCAAGAATAGAGGCGGAGTTTGAACCACTGTTGGTAACCACAGCGACCCCGGAGGTTCCGGCAGCTTGGCCGGTATAGGCGAGCCTGGGAAGAACAGCGACGCCAGTAGGCGTGTCGCCCGTGGCGATGGTCTTGAGGGTTTGGCTGAAAATGTTGGCGGGATTCAGGCTGAAGACAGAAACCTGATTGCAGCCCGAGCCCGTATTGGTGACCACCGCAAGATTATTGATTTCGTCGATGGCGACGCCACCCGGCGCGGCGGCGGTGCCTGCCGACGTGGAGGTTACGTTGCAGGGAGCCAAAGGAATTTCCTCGAGGACAGTGAAGTCGATGACGTTCGAAGCGACACCTGAGCTGCTGGCGACGCTGAGCGCATAGTGACGCGGGCCGGCATTGAGAACGGACACGGGAATAGTTACGTCAATTTCGTGACCGCTCACGAGCGAAAAATTGCCCAACGCAGTCGAGGCAAAAGCAACGCCGTCCAGAAGGACTTGGGAGCCGGAGTCAAAACCCGTGCCGAGAATTTTCACGCCGCTGACGGCCGATGGCGCCGTGCCCAGAGTGATTTTCACGGCAGGGCTGAGGCTTGCGGGGGTTGTGAGATTCGAATTGCCGGCATCGATCGCGGGCGTTTGAACGCTTTCAATGTGAACAGCCTTAATAGTACCGAGTTGGAAGAAAGAAATACTGTCGCTGCCAGAATTGACGGCCAGAGCCAGGTTGTCGACGGAATCGACGGCGAGGGCTCCAGGAATGGACACATTCGCCGGTGTGGTGGAAGTGCAATTCGCCGCGCAGATTGTAGCCAGGCCGTTTTGGCCAGTGCTAACGATGGCGGCGCGCTGCAAGAGAGATGGATCAAGGAGAGAGACTTGGTTGAGTTTTGGATTAAAAGAAACTGCGGTATTGGACAAGGGCTGGAATGCAACATCATCGGCGCCAAGCTCCGGTGAACCCGTGCCTACCTGGCCCGTGGCACCCACAAAAAGGGTCATCGAAGCAACAGACTGGCTCTGCGGATCGATGAAATTAATCTGGCTGGAGGTAACGTTGGGGTCGGCAAGAACGGCCTGCCGCGTGACGGGATTGAACGCAATGCCCGTGATTGACGGAGATATCGTATACGTGAGGAACGGAGTTCCGGAACTGGCAAGACAGGAGCCGGAGCAGGTGGTGGTGTCATCTTTGTCCGCCTGGAAATACTGAAAGTGCGTGGCATCAAGGACAGCGCCAACGGAGAAAGAACCATCGAAATTCGTGCCGTTGGTGGTTCCTTTCGGCAGCCCGCTGACGAGCACAGTGCCGGGGTTACTGGGATTGAGATTGTGAGAAGAGGACGTCGTGATGGTGACAACGTTGGAAGCGCGGGTGGCACTGGCGATGGGTACACCGAGTGAACCCTTGGAAGCATTGGAGAGGTCCACCGCCGAGAGAAGCCCCGCCCCACCAGGAGTGACGTAAGCCATGCGCGCACCGGCCTCGAAAGCAACCTGGGGATTTGGCCCGCTGTTCAGCGTGACGTAGCCGATGGGGCAATAGTTTGGAGCTGAAACCGGTCCCGGAAGTATGCACTGCGGAGGAACCTTGGGATCGGGATTGAAGGTGAAATTGGGATCCAAATTGATGATGAGCCCTACGTTTGTGGAAGCGAAGGCCACCAGGGCGCGATCCGTAAATGGATCAACACCCACGGAGTATGGAAACGGCTCCACGAACGATGGGTTAGCTGGGACAGGCTGCGGAATCACGGCGCTCAAATCCACGGTAGCCAGCAACGTGCCTGCTGGAATGGAGAGAACCGAGAGGGACCGACTCGCATAGTTCACCACGGCTGCGACATGCAAGTGCTCATCGACGGCTACGCCCGTCGCGACGTTGCCCCCGGAAGAAACTGCTGTCGCTAAGACGGGAGTACCACTAGCGAGATTGAGGAATTGCACGTTGTTCTGTGTATTGGTGTTGCTGCCGGGCGTATTCAGACCCGCGAGCGTCACAACGGCGTAACCGAGGCCGGAGTCCAAGGCAATCGCGCTGGGAGTTGAAGACGCGGGAAGCGTGAGCAGTGAAGGAGTGCCGGGTTTGTTCGAATTTCCGTAGTCCGGGATGATGGCGACGTTGGTGAAGGCAGTTGCCGGCGTGGGAGCAGTGAACGGCCCCGGCGACGTGGTGTACTGGACGCCGAATGAATACAAACCTGCAGTGTGGCCGGTGCCGCTGGGAGCGGGCAAGAAGCCCGAGATTCGCCGCGCCGTGGAAGCGGACACTGTCGAGGAATTCGTAAGCAAGGCCTGTCCATTGAAATTAGTGGCGACGGTAGGCGAGTCCGAGGGGCCAAAGAAACCGCCGTCGATGATGAACGGCACGCCGCCCGTCTGGCCCAGCGTGGCTTCCTGAAAACTGCCCGGGGAGGAGCCGACGATGGTGGGGCGTACCGGGACAATGTCCAGCGGGAACGGCCCGCCTGTCACATTGACGGAGGAATTGCTGCTGGTCACTTGCACGGTATAGTGGCCGGGGGTCTTCAAATTCTCCGAGTTCAGGCGAACGCGAGCACCAATGGAAGTTGAAGTCGATCCCGCAGCAAAGACCACCTTGATCTGTGTTTGGGGATTAATGGTAGTGGCATTCCCAGAGGAATCGATGAGGTTAACACCCATCTGCGAGTCGGCGTTGGCGGCGGCGAGAAAGATGTCCTGCTGTAGAGCGCCCTGGGGAGCGATAGAGGGAGAGATGCCGCTGAAGGTGATGTCGCCCGCAGTGACCAGGGTGACGGCGGCCTGAGCGATGCGGGCGTTGTCGACTTTGGAGAAAGCGAAGACGGTGACGATGCCCGCCGCATTGACGGGCGTGGTCGTCGAGGCCGGCGCAGCAGTGGGAACAGCCGCGGGAGCCTTGTAGAGGCCGGTTGCATCAACGGAGCCGCAAGCGTTGCTCCCAGTGCTGCAGTCCGCGCTATCGATCTTCGCGGTAACTTCGAATGTTACGCCCCAAGTAAGCTGGGCGGGATCAATGACCGTGTTGTTCAAATCCTCGGCGAGAAACAACTGCGTTGCATTGGTGGCGAGGGTCGCGGTCGCGGGGATGATATGAATGCGAATGCCGGAATCAAAGGTGATGTTGAATTTTCCGGTCTTCTTCTTGTCGGCGTTGGAGGTTGCGGTGATGGTAACGATCACGTTGGGAAGCTTGGTCTGATCGGGAAAAACCCTCGGAGCGGTAAAAGTAGCCGTGGAAGAGACAGTGGTGCTGGTGTTCTGAATGTTGGAGAGAGCGCCGACGGCGGGATCGCCGCTGGCGGTCTTGGCACTATCGCAGGACGCGGAAGCGGAAGGCTTGGGGCTCGGCACAGCCGTCGTAGGATTCGGCGTGGTGGTGTAGGAGCAGTCGAAAGTGGAAGACACGTCAGTGGCGCCGGTGACAGTGGATGTAATGGTCTGTGTTTGCGTCGGGACCATGATGGACGCCGTGCCCGTGACGGTAACAACGATCTGATTGGCCGTGCCGCTGCTGCCACAGCCGCTGATCCAAAGACCGGCTAAAGCTGCCGCCACCAGGATGTTTTTCGTACGTTTATGCCACTTCATACCCACTCCCCCACATTCGCGCACGTTGCAAGCGTTTCGCCTCTACTGCGCTGGTGAATTCCCGGGTTTTATCAAAGACCATAAAAGTCATCACACCCTAAAAGGTCCGGCTGACCGTGAAACGGAATGTCCGCGCCGGCTCGAAATAGTTGAGGCTCCCCGGATTCTTTAGCAGTTGCTCAATCGTGGGCCGGACCTGAAACCTCCAGACGTCCGGCGGGAGCGTGGCGGGGAGGCGGCCCAGAGTGCCGCACTTGTCTCCCAGGCTTGGATCGCAAATCTCGCTGGACTCGATGAAATCCGGGGGCGCCAAAAGCTGCGAGTGCAAACGGTGGATGTTGTATGCGTAGTAGACGCGGAAGGGCGCCTGGATGATCGGCAACTGTACGACAAATTCGATACCCGTAGAACCGCGCAAGCGAAAATTAGTATTCGGAGCGATGCCCAGCTGCCGGTTGGCGTCGAGCGCGCCGGAGCTAACGGCGTTAGGAAAGCTCGTCTGTAGATTGTTGAACCCGGTAGGGTCAAGCCGCAACGCGCCCTTGCGGAGAATGCCGTTGGTGCCGCCATCAAAAAACAGCACGGTCTGGAAGGTGTTGCCGATGATGGGAATGCGGTACTCGACGTTTCCGTAGCCCTGAGTGTCACCGCCTGGAAACGTGATGGTATACCCGAGGACCGGAACACTGACGGTCCGCTGAGTGGGTTGGCCGAAACCATTCAAACAAGTTCCGCAAGTGTAGCTGAACTGCTGCGCGGTGGCGACGGGGATAAAGGTGACGGGGGTAATGGAGCGAATGTCAAAGCCGCGAACATCCGACTCGCCGCCCATATAGAAGCGGCTATAGGGAGGCGGTTCCCCTCCCCCATACCCGGTGATGAACGCGCCAGAAGCATGAAAGCCCAAAACGTTGCGGTGTTTGTTCACCGGATGGTAGTACTTCCAATCAACAACATTGGTGATGCTCTTAACGTTGCCGCCGAGCCCGGAAAATCCAAGCGAATAAAAGTAGCTCTTGCCGCCGGTGGGATTGATGGGATTGTTGACGGTGTTATAGGTGATCGTGGGAGTGATGGTGCTGGAGACGATTCCATTCAGCGCGCTGGGACCGGCGATGCTGCGGAATTGCACCTGGGTGAACAAGAGCTTGGAGGCGTCGTTGAACGCGGTGATGTTGGTGCGCGTCAATCCGTACTGCAAGCCAATGCGGGTGAAAGAGAGCTTGCGGACGGGATAGCTGGCGAAAAGAGTGAAGCCGGTGCTGTCCTGATTGTAATTCTGAATGAATTGCGGGTTGATGCTGACGGACTGGCCGGTCAGGAGAGCGGCCTGGCGGGCCTGGTCAAACTTGTAGCGGCTGGAAAAAATCGTGAAACCGGAGGAGATGGGCCGGTCAAAGAGATAAGGCTCGGTAAATCCGAAGAGGAAACTGCGCGAAAGATCGCCGAACTGCGCGGAAAAAGTAAGAGTCTCGCCCAGTCCCAGAAAGTTGTTGGTCTGATAGGTAAGGCCAATGAAGCTGCCGGCCAAGCCGCTGACGCCACCCTGCAAACCGATGGACTGCTTGCCCTTTTCCTTCAGCTTGAGGTTGATGTCTACGGTGCCTTCTTTACTGTTGCGCTTAATCTCCGCAGCCTTGTCGGCCTCGATCTTGTCGAAATAGTCGAGCTGATTGAGGCGGAGGATACTGAGCTCCCAGAGGCGCTTGTTGAAGAGCTGGCCTTCATCGATCATCAGCTCGCGGCGAATGACCTTGTCGCGCGTGGTGGTGTTGCCGCTGAAGTCGATGCGTCTGACGAAATACTGCTTCTGCTCGTCAAACTTCATGGTGAGGTTGATGATTTTCTTTTCTTCGTCGATTTCGGTGTCCGGCTCGGGAGTGAAGTCGATGAATCCGTATTCGCCGTAAATTTTGCCGTAGGTCTCGAGGGCCTTGCGAACTTTTTCGGTGGAGAAGATGTCGCCCTGTTTAAGAGGGAAAGCGGCCTTGAGGGCATCGACCTTGAGGGACAGGGCCTTGTCCGGATCGGCACTGACGATCTTCAGCGTGCCCATGCGGTAGCGTTCTCCCTCTTCGATGGGGATGGTGATGTTGACGGCCTTGCCGTGGCCTTTTCCGGTGACGAGGGGAACGCCGAGGCGTGAATGCGTGGTGTCAATGTTCTCCAGAATGGGTTCGCCGACGGAAACCTTGAAGTAACCGTTGTCACGATAGAGGCCGCGAACGCCGACTTCCAGGTCCTCGCTCAACTTTTCGCGGTCGTAGGTCTTGGTGAGCACCGGAATGTACCAGAAATAAAGCGGGATCGCGTAGGGACGATCGTGGCGCATGGCGCGAATCAGCTTGCGGTCACTGAAAGCATGGTTTCCCTTGAATTTGATTTTGCCGACCTTGACTTTCGGGCCTTCCTCGATCTTGAAAACGAGAATGACGGCGTTGCTGGAAGCGATGCGCTCGTACTGCGGAGTGACTTTCGCGAACTGCCGGCCGTGCTCGGCCAGCAATTCCTTCAGCACGACTTCCGCTTTCTTGATTTTGGTGGGATCGAACTGGCTTTCGACGCTCAGACCGACCTTGCGTTCCTTGAAGCGGTCGAGAATGTCGGATTCGGAAATGGAGTGGATGCCGTCGTAACGGATGCGGCGGATCTGCGGTCGTTCTTTGACCTCAAAGATGATAATTTTACCGTTAGCGCGATTGGGGGAATCTTCCACGCGGAGTTTCACGTCCTCGAAGAATTGGGTGTTCCACAGCGCCTGAAAATCGCGGCGCAACGTTTCTTCATTGAAGACATCTCCGGGACGGCTGAAGATTCGCGCAGTCAGTGTGTCACTGCGCACGCGGCGGTTGCCGATGAACTCGATACGGTCGATGACAAACTGCTGCTGTTGGGCGGCCTGCGGAAGCTCCGCGGAATGATCTTCTGTAACCTCTTTGCCAGTTGCGTAATCAAAGGTAGTAGAGAAAAGATAAGAACGGGTCGATAAGGACGCGCTCGCGTGGGAATTTTCGCTCGGCGCCGCGGGTGACGGGATCGCGAAAAGATACACAAGGGCGACCAACCACGTCACTCGAGCCGCAAAAAATCCGAACGGCAAACAGACTCTTCTTTGAGCGGCCGGTGAGGTCGTCAAGGCCGCGCCCCCAAACTCAAGTTGTCATTCTCCCGCCGGACCCGGTGTGGGCCGGCCGTGCGCTGGTTCAGATTCGCTAATGGACGACCGGGGTTGCCTCACCGACGGGACGGAACGAGAGGCCTTCCCCTGCAACGTAAATCTGCAATGTCGCCGGCCTTTGAATTCCACCCTGGATGAGGGCCTCGGAGAGCGGGTCCTCTACATACTTCTGCAAAGCCCGGCGAAGCGGACGCGCGCCATAACTGCGGTCCGCACACGTTTTCTCGAGTATCCACTGACGTGCTTCCGGCGAGACGACAATCTGCACCTGGCGGTGAATCAGCGTGTCGTTCAGCTGGCCCACCAGTAAATCGATGATGCGGAGCAGATCTTCGTCGCCGAGCGGATTGAAGATAATGACTTCGTCCAGCCGGTTCAAGAACTCCGGATTGAACGCCCGCTTTACTTCGTTCATCACCATATCTTCCATGCTCTTTTGCCCGACTTCATCCGCGCCGGACTGGAAACCCAACGCAGTGCGCTTTTGCAAATGACGCGCGCCGAGATTGGAGGTCATGATGATGATGGTATTACGGAAATCCACGGTGTTGCCGAGCCCGTCCGTCAACTGACCGTCTTCAAAGACTTGCAACAATATATTAAAGACGTCCGGATGCGCCTTCTCGATTTCATCGAGGAGGATGACCGAGTAAGGCGTCCGGCGGACACGCTCCGTTAATTGTCCGCCTTCTTCGTAGCCCACGTACCCTGGAGGGGCGCCAATCAGCTTCGAGACGGAATGCTTTTCCATGAATTCCGACATGTCGAAGCGGACCAGCGACTTCTCCGAACCAAACAAAAACTCCGCCAAGCGCCGGGCAACTTCCGTTTTGCCCACGCCCGTGGGACCGAGGAAGAAGAAGCAGCCTACCGGGCGCAATGGCGACTTGAGACCAGCGCGGCTGCGGCGAATGGCGCGGGCCAGCGCAGTAATAGCTTTGTCCTGGCTAATGACGCGTTTGTGAAGTTCCGGCTCGATGCGCAACAGTTTTTGTTGCTCGTCTTCCTTGATGGAAGTGACGCCGATGCCGGTCCAGCGCGAAACGACTTCTTCAATGTCTTCGCGGGTGACGATGCCGGTAGAGGCGTCGTCCAATTTGAAACGTTCGCGAAGGCCGCGCAGATTTTCCTTTTCCTTGCGCTCTTCCTCAGAATAAAACCGCGCCTTTTCAAATTCGTGATTGGCGATGGCCGTTTCCATGCGGTGAGTGATGAATTTTACACGCTTCTGCACTTCGCCGACTTCTTCGGGGACAGTGGCCTGGCGCAACTTCACGCGGGCGCCGGCTTCGTCGATCAAGTCGATGGCTTTGTCTGGAAGGAAACGATCGGGAATGTAACGGTTGGAAAGATAGACGGAATAGCGCAGCGCTTCGTCCGTGTAGCTGACGGCGTGGAATTTTTCGTAGCGCTCGCGAACACCTTGAATCACTTGCACGGCCTGGTCTTCATCCGGCGCGGGAACCTTGACAGATTGGAAGCGGCGCTCGAGCGAGCGGTCTTTCTCGACCGACTTGCGGTATTCGCCCGGCGTCGTCGCGCCGATGCACTGAATTTCCCCGCGAGAGAGTGCGGGTTTCAGAATATTGGCGGCGTCAAGAGAACCTTCCGCAGAACCAGCGCCGACGAGCGTATGCAACTCATCGATAAAGACGATGGAGTTCTGGCTCTCCATCAATTCCTTCATGATGGTTTTCAGCCGCTCTTCAAACTGACCGCGGTACTTGGTGCCCGCAACGATCAAGGAAAGGTCGAGAGAAAGGATGCGCTTGTCTGCTAGGAAGGGGGGGACGTCGCCATCGGAGATACGCTGCGCAAGACCTTCGACGATGGCGGTCTTGCCCACCCCGGGCTCGCCAATCAAAACGGGATTGTTTTTGGTGCGACGGCAAAGAATCTGAATGACGCGTTCGACTTCGTTTTCTCGCCCTACGAGAGGATCGAGCGAGCCTTCGGAAGCCGCTTGCGTCAGGTCGCGGCTGAATTCCGCGAGTAAGGATGTTTCCTTGGGCCGCGCCGCGGCTGTTTTTTCGCCGGACGTGCGTGCCAACTCTTCTCGCAGTGTAGAAAGACGCAGGCCGCGCTCCATTAGAATTTCCGCGCCAAAACACTTTTCTTCGCGCAGGATGCCGAGAAGCAAATGCTCGGTGCCAACATGCTTGTGGCCGAGGCGTTCCGCTTCTTCCGCCGCCATATTCAGGATGCGCTTGCACTCCGCGCTGAGCGGCACTTCGACGGAAGTCGAGATGCGCTCGCGGATGGTGATGCGGGCTTCGATCTCCTTGCGTATCGATTCGATCGAGCCTTGCTGGCGCAGG
>Ga0066656_10000589_pt1 | contig 14432 bp, 14 predicted proteins | sample GraSoiAngelo_105_FD_71411 | JGI IMG/M metagenome (GOLD analysis project Ga0066656, IMG submission 71411) | Grasslands soil microbial communities from the Angelo Coastal Reserve, California, USA - 14_0903_05_40cm | ecosystem: Environmental > Terrestrial > Soil > Grasslands | place: USA... | reverse complement strand
ATGGGCCGCGCGAACACCGAGGCGTTCGGGGTCGGCGCCGCGTTCCGCGGCGCCGACCCAACCCCGAGTCCTTCAGATCCCGAGGATCTGCTTCTTCTTGGCGGTGAACTCCTCCTCGGTGAGGATGCCTTGCTCCTTCAGCTTCGCGAGCTGTTCCAGCTGGGCCGCCGTGTCGTCCATCCCGCCGGCCGCGCCCGAGGCGCCCTGTTCGGCGGCGGCGGCCTGCTGCTGCACGTACTGGGCGTCCTGGTCGGCGTACCGGTTCGCCTGACGCCGTGCGACGCGACCGGACACCGCCGTGGCGGTGCCTGCCACGACCGCGGTGCGCGCCGCCATCCCCACCAGCCCTGGACCTCTTCGGAAACCCATCGTTCGATCCCCTTTCGCTCAGTTCGACTCGGCCCACTCGACCGCGGCCTGGACCACCTCGTACGGCAGCCGCTCGAGGTCGAGGAGCTCGCCCCCTGCGTTGAGGATCGCGTCTCTGAGCTTGGTGGCCCAGACGTCTTCCCACACGAGCAGCGCTGCCGATGAGTTCGGCTCGAGCTCCTCGGCCGCGGCCTCGAGATCTTCCTGGTTCAAGAGCCCACCGTTCACCCCGCCGAGCTTCGAGAACGCGGCACCGACCTCGGAATCGAGATCCCCCGCCTCGAGCGCCGCCATGTTGCCGTCGCCGTCCTTGATCACGAACGCCAGGTCGATCACGCGGACGGTGCCGGCATCAACCAGCTCCTGCAAAGCGGGCACGATCTCACCCTTGAACTGGTTGCCCGGGAACGCCACGATCATGTACTCCACTGGTCCGATGCCCATGCAGGCCTCCTCCTTCAGATCCGAGCGCGTGCAATCCCCTGTCGCCGCAGCGCCGATCGCAGCATGGCGCCGGCCATGGGCAGCCGCATCCCCCGAACCGGATGAATCGTCGCCTTCCGGCTGGATCGCCACTTCCCATCCGATCCGATCCCACCGCGACGACTGTCGGATCCTTCCAGCGCGATGGTGTTACTGTTCCTCCGCGGTAGCTCCAGCCCACGGTTGCCACGCTTCGGAACCCCAGACACCGGTCCGAGAGCGAGAGCGCACGTTGACGAGCACGACGTTGCCGAAGAAGGGGATGAGCGGTGCAGAAGACCGTCGGCGCACCGAAGGTGGGCTCGCTCCGGCAGATGCGCGTCACATCGGTCCCTCGCGGCGAACTCATCCAACGGTTGCTCAGTGAGCCTGATGCTCCGATCGTCACGATCACCGCTCCCGCCGGCTACGGCAAGAGCATCCTGGTCCGCCAATGGGTGGAAGCGGACGACCGGGGCGTCATCTCCGTCGGGGCCGCCGACCCCTTCTTCAGCATCAGCGAGGCGTTCCTCCTAGCGGCGGAACTGACCATCGGATCCGAGCCTTTCGTACTCGTCATCGACGACGCTCACCGGGTGAGCAACGCGGACGTCGAGGCGTTGCTCGAGCGAGCGGACCAGTTCCGGCCATCGTGTCAGCTCGTGCTGGTGGGGCGAGGCGCGATCCCGGGGGTGGCTCGGCTCCGATCGGAGGGCAGGTTGCTCGAGATCGGGATGCCCGATCTGGCGATGGACCTCGACGAGGCCGGGACATTGATCCGGTCGGTCGCCCCGCTCATGTTCCCCGACGACGTTCACGAACTCTGGGTCGGGACCGAGGGCTGGGCCGCGGGGCTGTACCTGGCGGCGTTGGTCCGACGGGAGCCAGGGGGATCGGCGGCCCCCCTCGATGGCAACGAGCGGTACATCGCCGAGTACCTCCGCGCGGAGGTGCTGTCGCATCTTTCGCGAGCGCAGACCCGCTTCCTCGTCCGGTCCTCGGCCCTCACATCCCTCTCGGGTCCTTTGTGCGACGCCGCTCTCCGACGGACCGGATCGACCGGCGTCCTGCGCGAGATCGAGCGGCTGGGCGCGATGCTCATCCCGCTCGACACGCAGGGGAGGGGATATCGCCTCCACCCGTTGTTCCGAGACCTCTTGCGAGCGGATCTTGCAGGTGAATCGGGTGGCACGACGGGGATCGCCGAACGCGCCTCCCTGTGGTGCGAACGTCACGATCTGATCGATCTCGCGATCGAGCACGCGACGGTTGCCGACGACCCGGACCGAGTAGCTTCGCTTTTCGGCGGCCACGGACTCGACGTTGCGTGGACCGGACGGATCGAGCGGATGGATGAGTGGGCCGATTGGCTCGCTGAACGTGCACCGCGCGAGCGGTACCCCGTCGTCGCGTTCTTCCGGACGTGGATCAACCTGCTGCTCGGCCGCGAACGCGAGGCCGCCCTTTCGGCCAAGGTCGCACAAGACGCCCGGATCGCCGGCCCGATGCCCGATGGGAGCTCGCATGAGGCGTGGGTCTACCTGCTCCGCGCGGCGCTCTGCCGTGACGGTGTCGACGCGATGGAGAAGGATGCGCGTCTAGCGACCGAGACCCTCGAGCCGTACAGCCCTTGGCAACCCACCGCGTCCTTGCTCCTCGGTATCGCCGTGATGTTGTCCGGGGACCTCGAGGAGGCCGACCATCACCTCGTGAACGCCGTCGAGATGAGCGAAGAGGGGTTCGCGCTCATCACCATGTCGATCGCGTTCGCCGAGCGATCTTTCATCGCGATCCTCCAGGGCAGGTGGACCGATGCTGCGGCGTTCGCGGACCACGCGTGCGAGCTGACGGATCGCGAGCCGGTGCGGCCGTTCGCGACGCACGCCCTGGCGCACGTCGCGGCGGCGCGGGTCGCGCGTCACCGCGGCGAGGCAGAACCGGCTCGAGCGCATCTCGCGATCGTCGAGGAGTCGATCCCGGCGCTGTCCGGGGCCCTTCCATACCTGGCGATCCAGGCACGGCTGATGTTCGCCCGTTGTGCGCTGGCGCTCGGGGACGAACGGTCGACGCGCACACGTCTCGGTGAGATCCGGGAGCTGCTCCGCCGCGCCGGCAACCTCGACAAGTTCGTACCGAGCGAGGACGAGGTTGGCCGGCAGCTGCTCGCGGCGGAGAACAAGGTCGCCAGTGATCTACGACTGACCGGCGCGGAGCTTCGATTGATCCCGTTGCTCGCCACGCATCTCACGTTCCGCGAGATCGGAGAGCGGCTCCACTTGTCACAGCACACCGTGAAGGCGGAGGCCATCTCGATCTATCGCAAGCTGGGGGAGACGTCGCGCAGTCGCGCCGTCGAACGCTCACGTTCGGTGGGCCTCCTGCCCGACTGAACGCCTGCCTCGTTCCATCCCCTTCGCGTGATGCGCGGGGGCGCCGTCCGTGATGCGATAGCGGCCTCGGCCCCCGATCGACGGATAGAAGCTGGCTATGGACCCTGCGAGCGAGGCGTTGGCGAGCGACGCGGATCAGGACCTGGATCGGAAGACCCGGGCGCTCGTGTGCGTGGCGGCGCACGTCGCCTTGGGGGCCTCCGCCGAGACGTACGACGGAGCGGTCGAGTCGGCGATCGCGAACGGCGCCTCGCGCGACGAGATCATCGGCGTCCTGTATGCGGTGGCGCCGGCGGTGGGCACCGCCCGGGTGGTGATGGCCGCGCCACGATTGGCAGCGGCGATGGGCTACGACTTCGATCGAGCGATCGAGCAGTTGACCGCGAGCGACCCCGGGGCGGGCGCTTCACGATGAAGCGGCGTCGACCGCCGGTCGCTCACGCGACCGGCGGTCGATAGGTCGCGAGAGCTGCTTCCAGCTCTCCCGAGGCCTTGCTCGCGGCTGCTTCTCCGACCTCAGGTGCGACGGCCAGGTAGACGCCGATGATCTCGTCGAGGGTGGCGCCGGCAGCGATGGCCTCCTCGACGTCGGAGACGTAACTCGGAAGCTCACCACGAAGCGCGATCGTGGCGGCGAGGCGGGCCAGCGCAGAACATCTCGCGTCCAAACCCGGGACAGCCCCCTGCGCGCATGCCGTCAGCGCGTGCGCCATAGCCCGCTCGTCATGCAAGCTCAGACGCCGCAGAGTCTCCTCGTTCTTATCCACGTCTTCTCCGTATCCGGCGTGATCGACGGTAACTGGCGACCCTGCGCTAGCGCATCCCCCTCTTCGGATGCAGATCGAGGCTTCGTCGGACTCGGGGGATCTGGCGACGACGAAGATCGTCTCGATCCTCTCATCTGCTGTCGCTTCTCGAAGCTGGCTCGAGGAACGGCTAGATCGTGCGGATGAACGAACTGAACGCCTTGATCCGGCCGGATCGGTCCGCCGCAGGCGGATCTTCGAAATCACATCCCCCGAAAGGGATGATGCGCCCTCCCAGTGGGCTCGCCTAGGCTAGGGCGCACGGAAGTTCGTGAGAGGCGAACAGGGGGGTGCGCCGATGCTGTCGACCGAGTGGTCATTGGGAAGCGTCATCTGGGCCATGATCGTCTTCTTCTTCTGGTTCATGGCGATCTGGATCTTCATCACCGTCTTCGCCGATATCTTCCGGCGACGGGATCTGTCGGGGGCCGCCAAAGCCGGATGGATCATCCTGATCTTCGTCGTCCCGTTCCTCGGGGCGATCATCTACATGATCGCCCGGCCGAAGATGACCGACCAGGACAGGGAAGACATGATGCGTATGCAGGAGGCCGAGCGCCGGGTCTCCGGCTACTCCCCGGCGGACGAGGTCGCGAAGCTCTCGAAGCTCCGCGACGAGGGCAAGATCACGCCCGAGGAGTATGAGGAGATGAAGAAGCGCGCGATGATGCAGATCTGAACCTTGGAGGCTCCCAAGCGCTAGGATCGTCGCGGCGATGGCGATCTCATCGCTATGGCCGCGACCCCCCGTAACCGGCATCCCACAGCAACCTCGTCGGTGAGAGTGATCCTCCCGCGGTCATGCTGATGGCCGAGCCCTGGCCGCTCTGTCAGATGCGCACCGCCTACAGCTCGGCGAGGCGCTCGGACAGGATGAGGCGACCTGCCGCCTCGATCATCGCGAGATGCGAGAACGCCTGCGGGAAGTTGCCGAGGTGGTGACCGGTTTCCGTGTCGAACTCCTCAGTGTAGAGACCGAGCGGAGACGAGATCCGGATCCGTCGCTCCTCCAACAGGTCGCGGGCGCGCTGCTCCTCGTCGATGATGGCGAGCGCCGAGACCGCCAGAACGAACAGATCAGGAAGGTGCCCTCCTTGCCCGACAACCCGTCGGTCTCCTCGGTGCGTTAGCGCAGGACGAATCCGTCTTTGGTGAGCTCGTCGGCGATCGCGAGCACCGAGGCGCGGAGCCGCTCGTCGCTGGGCGGAAGGGATCCGAAGATCGCCGGGAGCAGCACGGAGGCGTCCAGCCAGTCATCGGTCGCGTAATGCTGCTTGAGGACGCCCTTGTCATTGACCCCGTTCTTCAGGATGTCGGCCTGGATCTCGTCCGCGGTCGTACGCCACGAGGCCTCCAGACCCTTGTCGCCCCGGATCCCCGCCAGGTTCGCGGCGCGATCCATCGCCACCAGCACATCAGCTTCGACGACACGTAATGCTGCGGCGCGCCGCGCGCCTCTCAGATGCCCTGGTCGGGCTCTTGCCATACCTTCTGCGCGATGGTCGCCTGGTCTCGATGATCGGCCGGAGTCGTCGCGGCAGCCGTTCGCTCCTGCGCGTGTGCAGAAGGATCGAGTCGAGCACGGCGCCGAACACGTCGTTCTGGCGCTGGTCGAACGATCCGTTGCCGATCCGGACGGGACGGGCGCCGGCGTACCCCGACAGATCGTCCCGCGTGCTCTCGGTGAGGTTGCGACGGCCGTCGATCCTGTACATGATCTGGAGCGATCCATCCCTCGTCGGCTCCACGTCGGCGACGAACTGCATGAACTCGTCGGCTTCCCAGTCGAGCTGCAGGAGGTGTAGCGCGCGCAAGGTGAACGTGGTGTCCCGGATCCACGTGTACCGGTAGTCCCAGTTGCGTTCGCCGCCGGGAGTCTCCGGGAGCGACGTGGTGAGCGCGGCCACCGTCGCGCCCGTGGGCATATACGTCAGGCGTTCACACCGCATCATCCGATACGCTGGATTCCTGCCGGCGCTCAGACCTCGATCGTTGCCTTGATCTTCTTCGCCTTCACGGCCGCTTTGAGCGCCGCGTAGTCTCGGTCGTTCTGGTCGGCGTACGCCTCCGAGAAGGAAACGATCGCGCGGTCGAACGCGTCGGAGTTGCCCAAGTACGAGGCGACGGCGATCCGGTCTCCGGAGCGCGCATGCGCCCTCGCGAGGGTCCACGCGCACATCTGGCCGTAGATGTTCATGACCTGTGGGACCATCGCCTCAGGCGCCCACGACCCCTTCCAGTCCCGAAGCTGGCGCACGTAGAAGTCGCGCACGACGCCGTCGATCCCTTCCAGGCGGTTCCAACCCAGGAAGATGTCGCTCGCCGCCTGCATGAGCCGCTGCCCCTCGACCACCCGCTGCCCATGGTTCGCGTACCGGCTCCTGCCGGCGAACGGCTCCAGGATGGAAGCCTGAGCCTCCTTGGCCTGCAAGAAGAGCGGATCCTGATCGTCTCGACCCAACATCAGGATGATCCACGCACGCGTGCCGACGCTTCCGACGCCGACCACCTTGCGAGCGAGATGGACGAACCGGAAGTCCTCGAGCAGGTGCTTGCGGTCGCCCTGCAAGGTTCGACGGTAGGAGCGGATCAGATCGTGCACGGTGCCCAGGAACGTGGTCGCCTCGTCCGCGGCAAGCAGCTCCTCGATGGGGACGATCAGCGGTGGCTCGCTGACGATCCGTGGCTCGCCGTCGACGAGGTGCGTCAACTTGGCGAACGCTTCCAAGCTGTCTTTCGTTCTGGCCTTCGTGACGACGCGCTCCGCCGCTTTGAGGTTCTTCCGGTCGAGCATCGCTTGCAAGCGTGGGAGGCCTTCTTGCACGCGGCCGTGCGCATACCAAACTTCCAGGTTACGCATGGCGGCGAACTCCCGCATCGCGGATCGATACGCGCCCGTTGCACCGCGGACGATGTCGGCACGCTCCTTGGCGGAGAACCCGTTTTCGCGACCCGCGATCGCCAGGCTCGCGGCGAGACGCTTCAGGTCCCATTCCCACGGTCCGCGGGCCGTCTCGTCGAAATCGTTGATGTCGAACAAGAGCTCTCGCTCCGGAGAGGCGAAGAGACCGAAGTTCGAGACGTGCGCGTCGCCGCACGCCTGAACGACGAGCCCAGAACGCGGTGTCGAGGCGAGATCGGAAACCATGAGGTACGCGGCGCCGCGGTAGAACGCGAACGGCGAAGCGAGCATCCGTCCGTACCGGATCGGAACGAGTTCCGGTACGCGGCTCTTGGCCTGCTCTTGCAGGAGTCCCACCGGATCCGGGCGGCCGGGTGGGACTTCCCAGCCGGCGTGGCTGGAGCGAGGAACCTCGGCGCGGGCCGCCTTGCCCCGAGCGGCACGCTCCTCGGGCGTGAGGTGAACGACCGCGGTGGTGGCCCGAGCCATCTCCTTCAGCGGGTCCGGATCCGCATCGACCTCAGGCGTGGTCGCCTTCTTCGGCGTGCTCCGGGGTGACGTGAAGGTCGGTCCGTTCATGGCAGCGCTCCCTCCGGGGACTGACCGAAACACCGGCCGAACACGATCGTGGCGAGCAGGACACGCTCCATCTGATCGGGGCCAGGGGCTTGGGCCGACTGCGGTGCGACCGCGTGATCTGGGGCCGCCGAACCATCGCGCCTGGATCGCACGGTGGATCCCGACTATATACGCGCCGCCTCGTTCGCGCCGGATCGCGTACTCGACTGAGAGCTCCTATCGGTTGCGGGACAGACAGGTGATGAACGCCGACCCACGCAGAGGTGCAGAATACGGAGCCCCGACACCCTTCGGAGGGAGATCCAGATGGCAACCAAGGCCACGCCTCGGCGGTTGCCGGTGTTCGAAGGGATCCTGCCGATCGAGCGATCGGACATGAGCCCCGCCATCATCGCGGGCGTCACGCTCGCGGCGCTCGGCATCCCCGAGGTCATGGGCTATACGAAGATCGCCGGCATGCCGGTGGTCACCGGTCTGTACACCATCTTGATCCCGATCGCCGTCTTCGCGTGCTTCGGGTCGTCTCGCCATCTCGTCGTCGGAGCCGACTCGGCGACGGCGGCGATCATGGCGGCGGGCCTGGCGGGTCTCGCCCCGATCGCGTCTCCCGACTACGTCTCGCTCGCCGGGATCACCGCGATCCTCTGCGCCGGGCTCCTGCTCCTTGCGCGCCTGATACGACTCGGATTCCTGGCCGACTTCCTGTCGCGAAGCGTGTTGATCGGCTTCCTGACGGGTGTCGGTATCCAGGTCGCCATGGGACAACTCGCCGGGATGCTGGGCGTGTCCGGTGGGACCGGCGGCACGCTGTCCAAGTTCTTCGGCACGTTGGAGCAGATCCCCGACACGAGTCTCGCGACGCTCGCGGTCTCTGCTTCGGTGCTCGGGATCATCCTCGGCCTGGAAGCGCTCAACGAGAGGATCCCCGGAGCCCTCATCGCGGTCGCCGGCTCGATCGTCGTGAGTTCGGCCTTCGTTCTGCCGAGCCACGGCGTCGCGATCCTCGGGCCGGTGCCCGGTGGTCTGCCGAAGTTCGGCGTGCCGAGCTATGGCTGGAACGACTGGGCCACGTTGCTTGCGGCCTCGGTCTCGATCTTCGTCGTCATCCTCGCGCAAAGCGCGGCCACCTCCAGGGCGTACGCCACCAAGTACAACGAGGAGTTCAGCGAGAACACCGACCTGGTCGGCCTCTCGCTCGCGAACCTTTCGGCGGGTCTATCGGGGACGTTCGTCGTGAACGGGAGCCCGACGAAGACGCAGATGGTGGACAGTGCCGGCGGGCGGAGCCAGCTCTCGCAGTTGGTGACGGCGTTCATCGTCCTGATCGTGTTGCTGTTCCTGACGAAGCCCCTGCAGTACCTCCCGGAGGCAGTGCTCGCCTCGATCGTGTTCCTGATCGGCGTCGAGCTGATCGACCGCTCGGGGATGCGACGGATCATGCGGTGGCGGATGGACGAGTTCCTCGTGGCCTGCGCGACGGCGACCGTCGTCGTGGTGGTCGGTGTCAAGCAGGGGATCATCCTGGCGATCGTGCTGTCGATCCTGGACCACCTGCGGCGCAGCTACCACCCTCGCAACACGTGCCTCGTCCGAGAGGCCGACGGCACGTTGCATTCCGAGCTGGTCGTCGCCGGACAGCCCCCGCGCGAACTCGTGCCCGGGCTCGTGGTCTATCGGTTCGGCTCGATCATGTACTACGCGAACGCGAGCCGCCTCGTTGAAGACGTGCGGACGATCGTCGGCACGGGCAGCCGCCGACATGGCTCTGCCTCGACGCGGAGATGGTCAGCGACGTCGACTTCTCCGCGGGGGCGACGATCCTGGACATCCTGAGCATCGTCGAAGGTGCCGGGTCGCGCCTCGTCGCGGCCCGCGTCGGTCGGAACGTGCGGGCCGAGCTGGGTCGTTACGGCATCACGGAGAAGGTCGGCGAGGACGCATTCTTCGACTCGATCGAGAGCGTGGTCGAGGCCTACCGAGCCCGGTCCTCCGCGTGATACGACGCGAGGAGCCGTTCCTCGTCATCCTTCTTCGGGAACATGGCGAAGACCAGCATGGCTCCCAGCAGGATCGCAACGATCCCGGCGATGTATGCCCACTGATCACCCGAGAGGAAGGACGCCTTGGCGGCCGCCGTGATCTGGCTCGCGTACTGCGGATACTGCTGCGCGATCGCCTCCGCACCGGCGAATGACTTCGTGAGCTGACTCTCGACGCTGTTCGAGACCTGCTGACCGTTCGGCGCGGCCACGATGGCTGCCGAGAACGCTGCGGCGTAGCCGGCCGCCAGCAGCGCGCCGAGGATCGACTGCATGATCGCGCCGCCCAGGTCTCGCTGCAGGTCCGCGGTACCCGAGGCCATCCCCGCCTTGTCCACGGGAACCGATCCCGTCAGCGAGTGCGACGCGGGCGTGCCGGCGAAGCCGACGCCGGCCCCCACGAAGGCATACGCCAGCCCGACCTTCCAGTACGGGACCCCCTCCTTCCACACGAGCAACATCGTGAGGAAGCCCAGGAGACACAACGCGTAGCCGGTGAGGAGGGTGAACCGAGCGCCTTTCGCCTCGACGAGCTTGGCCGAGCGGGGGGCGATCAGCACCATGAGGAATGCCGCCGGCAAGATCGCGAGCCCCGCATCGAGGGTGTCGTAGGCGAGCACGTTCTGCAGGAACTGCTGGCCGACGAACATCGCTCCCATCAGCGTGCCGAACACGATGATGCCCGCGCATGCCGCGACCCAGAACACGCGGCGGCCGGCGACGTGAAGGTCGTACAGCGGGTTGCTGGCTCGGCGTTGGCGGATGACGAACGCGACCCCCGCGGCGAGCACGATCGCCGCCAGCCCCAACACCAGGCTTCCCGAGTTCGGGACCGCTGCGAAGTTGATCCCGAGCACGAGCGCCGCAACCAGCACGACGGAGAGGATCCCGCCGAGGTTGTCGACCGGATCGCTTCCCTCGTTCACGTGAGCTGGAACGTTGCGGAAGGCGAGCAGCAAGGCAACGACGGCAAGCGGTAGCGTGAGGAGGAACACCGAGCCCCACCAGAAGTGCTCGAGGAGGAGTCCCGACAGGAGGGGACCCAGAGCCGAGATGGCACCGCCGAGTCCCGACCACAACGCGATCGACTTCGTCCGGCCGGGCCCCGACCACAGCGCGGTGATGAGCGCAAGCGTCGTGGGGAACGCCATGCCTGCCGCGAGTCCGCCGCCCAGCCGCGCGATGAACAACACGGAGTCGGTCGGAGCCCACGCAGCCAGGAGACTCATGGGTATCGCAAGGGCGGTGCCGATCAACAGCATCGCCTTGCGCCCGTAGCGGTCTCCCAGCGCGCCGAAGTACAGCACCGAGCACGCGAGTCCAAGCGAGTACCCAACCGCGATCAGGTTCAGCGTGGTCTGCGAGGACTGGAAGGCGGCGCCGATCGATGGAAGAGCGACGTTGGCCACCGCCAGGTTCAGGTTGGCGACGGCGGCGACCAGGATCAGCGCGACGAGAACCAGCGCGCTGTTCTCGGGGACGGCCGATCCCGAGACCCGACCTCCATCCGCATCGGTGCTCATCCCATGTCCTCTCCAAACGACATGGTCCGGAACCCTAGCCGACGATCGGGTTCAGACTCCCGACTGTGCCGGCGGAGCGACCGGGACTACGCTGTTTCGATGCGACGCTCCGGAGCGGGGGAGACGGCTCGGTGACCCTTCGTGACGGAGCACTGTTGAAGGCATTGCGCACCCACCCGAAGCACGTAGACGGTTCGGCGATCTTCCGATACACGAGCAAGCTCGTCCTGGTCGGTGGTGCCTATTACGTGGCTGCGATCCTCGGGTTGCGACTGGCCTTGATCGAGAAGAACGTAACCCCGCTCTGGCCCCCGACAGGCATCGCGGTGGTGGCGTTCCTCATCTTCGGGTGGCGCGTGTGGCCGGGCATCGCGCTGGCGGCTCTCGCGGTCAACCTGCCCATCAGCACGAACGGGCTAGCCGCCGCGGCGACGGCAACGGGCAATACCGTGGCTCCGCTCCTTGCGGCGATCCTCCTCGTCAGGGTGGGCTTTCGAAGAGAGATCGACCGACTGCAGGATGCCTTGGCCATCGTCTTCCTGGCAGCTCTCCTGAGCACGTTGATCAGCGCTTCGGTCGGGGCGGGCACCCTCGTGCTTTCCGGAGCCATCCCGGCGGGCAGGTTCCCGGCCGCCTGGGCGGTGTGGTGGACCGGAGACGCCATGGGCGTTCTGGTCGTTGCCCCCTTCCTCCTCGTCTTGCTCCAGAGGCCGTGGAGCGGATCGCTCCGAGAACGCATCGAGATCGCGGCGCTCCTCCTGCTCGTCGCCGACGTGTCCGTCCTCGTGATGAACACCGATCTTCGGCTGATGTTCCTGGTGATCCCATTCCTGGGATGGACGGCGTGGCGCTTCCAGCAACGCGGGGCGGCCCCGGCGGCGTTGCTCGCGGCCGGGATCGCTTCGTGGGCCGCAGCCCACGGTCTGGGCCCCTTCCAACAAGGCACGCTGTTCGAGAAGATGATCTCCCTCCAAGCATTCAATGCGACGGTCGCCTTCTCCTCGTTGTTCTTCGCCGCTCTGGTGACCGAACGAACGCGCGCTCGCGAGGCCCTGGAGCGCTCTGCTGCCGAGCTGGAAGACAGGGTCGCTCGGCGAACGGCTGAACTGTCCGCCGCGAACGAACGGTTGAACCGCGAGATCGCCGAGCGCCACGACACGGACCGGAAGCTTCGACAACGAGAGGGCCAGCTCGCCGAGGTCCAACAACAGGCGCAGGTCGGGAATTGGGAGTGGCTGATCCCGGAAGATCGAGTGTCATGGTCGGACGAGATGTACCGCATCCACGGGTACCTCCCGAAGGCGTTCCCCATCACCTTCGAGAAGGCGGTGGAGCTCGTGGAAGAAGAGGACGCCACCCGCATCCGCGCCAACCTGAAGGCAGCCCTCGCGAGAGGCCGCGACCACGATCTGCCTCCGAGCGAGTACCGCATCGTCCGAGCGGATGGGGCGGAACGCGTGCTGCTCGGGAAGGCCAGACTGAGCGTCGGCTCGGATGGACGACCGCTCCGGATGGTCGGGACGGTTCAGGACATCACGGAGGGCAAGCAGGCGGAGCGCGAACATCGGATCGCCGAGACGTTGCAGCGCAGCCTTCTTCCCGACCGTCTCCCAGAGATCCCCGGGGTCTTGCTGGCGGCGCGCTACCTCCCCGCGACCTCCGATCTGGAGGTCGGAGGCGACTGGTACGACGTGGTGCAGCTTCCGAACGGGAGCCTGGCGCTTGCGATCGGGGATGTCGCCGGCCACGGGCTGCGCGCCGCCTCCACCATGGGGCAGTTGCGGATGGCCTTGCGCGCCTATGCACTCGAAGAGGGATCGCCGTCCCAGGTCGTCGGTCGGGTCCGTCGTCTCGTGCGAGTGCTCGTCCCGGACATCGTGACCCTGATCTACCTCGTGTTCGACCCGGAGTCCGGGACCCTACGGTTCGCGAACGCGGGCCATCCTCCCCCCCTGCTCGTCGACGGGGACGGACAGACCTCCTATCTGGAAGGGGGGTTAGGCCCCCCCCTGGGGGCGATCGCTCATCCCGGCCAGGACATCGACGCCGCCACCCACCTGGACGCGGGTTCGACCTTGCTCCTGTTCACCGATGGGCTCGTGGAACGGCGCGGAGCCTCGATCCTTGACGGGTTGACCCGACTGAAGACGCTGGCGGCAGATCCCGGAGAGGATCTGGAAGCGCTGTGTGACCAACTCCTGAGCGCGATGGTGACGGATGAGGTCTCGGACGACATCGCTCTGCTTGCACTCCGGCAAGTTCCATTCGCAGCCGAACCGTTGTTCCTTCGCCTTCCCGCGGAACCGCATGTTCTCGCCCCGCTGCGTCAGACCATTCGCCGGTGGCTTCGAGAGTTGGATGCCGATCCCGGGATCGTGGACGACGTCCTCGTGGCCTGTGGGGAAGCGTCCGCGAACGCGATCCAGCACGCATATGGTGCGAAGGATGGCCTATTCGAAGTGAGCCTCGTCCTATCCGATGGAGCCGTCGAGATAACGATCCGAGACCTCGGGAGCTGGAGGCCTTCCTCTGGTTCGGGGAGGGCCGCGCGACGCGGCGGGCTCGGCCAACGTTTGATGCGCTCGCTGATGGATTCCGTGGACGTGAACAGCGGTCCGGAGGGGACGGTCGTCCGGATGCGCCGCAGCCTTCAGCTGAAAGCCGATCGTGAACGAACTCGCGCGCGTTGATTCGGAGCAGCACGGCTCCCTCTGTCTGGTTCGCGTCTCCGGAGAGATCGACATGTCCAACGATCGAGAGATCTTGACCGCGATCGAGATGGCCGTTGCACGAGAGACGGACAGATTGGTCGTGGACCTCACGCACACGACGTACCTGGATAGTGCCGGCTTGGCGCTCCTCCTTCGCCTGGCCGAGCGGATGCAAGCCCGACAACAGATGCTGAGCGTCGTGGTTCCTGTTGATTCTCGTGTCCGGAGGGCCTTCGAACTGACGGGGCTCCTGAGTGTGATCGACGTGGTATCCCGATCGGAGGACGCTCTGGGCGAGATCAGGCCTGGATCCTCGAACGACCACGCGTGAGGTAGGCGCTACCGCTCGATCTCGACGCCGGGGATCGGTGCGGGGAGACCGACCTCCATCACGCGCTGAACGATCTCTGAAGTCTTCAGCACGATCGGCGTACGGTCGAGCTCTCTGGCGAGCTCGGAGAGCTGAAGCAGCATGGCCAAGCCCCTGCTATCGATGAAGGTAAGGCCCGAGAGGTCGAGTGTGAGTCGATTGCCGGTCCTGAGCTCCTTCTCGAGGTGACGGCCGACGGCGTCCACGTTCATGACCTCGAGCTCTCCTACGAGGCGGATCGATCCTGGCGTTCCCGTTCCGACGACCCTCAGGTTGTGCAG
>Ga0066656_10000577_pt1 | contig 14532 bp, 12 predicted proteins | sample GraSoiAngelo_105_FD_71411 | JGI IMG/M metagenome (GOLD analysis project Ga0066656, IMG submission 71411) | Grasslands soil microbial communities from the Angelo Coastal Reserve, California, USA - 14_0903_05_40cm | ecosystem: Environmental > Terrestrial > Soil > Grasslands | place: USA... | reverse complement strand
GGAAATCTCGACACCGGAAACTCTCAGCGCGCGTTTGAATTATTGGCGAACCTGGTGCGCGAGCGCGAGAAAGCGCTCCTGCTCGTGACGCACAACCGCTTCATCGCCGATGCCTGCGATTGGGTCCACGAAATGAAAGACGGCCGAATCATCGCCAGTCATCCGCACGGCCAGCGAATCTCAGTGTGATATGGGCACTCGCGCGACGTCTGCAGCACGCGTTAGTTCGAGGTGCGTTAAAAATTTGTCGATGTAATCGGACCAAGAACGGAATTTTCTCGCGCGCGCTTCGTTCGACAGTCGCGAATAGAGTTGTTGATCTATTAATAACATTTTGATTCCTTCAGCGAGCGCGGCGGCGCTTGTTTGATCGACAATCAGGCAGCCACCCCCGCGAGCGACTTCTCCCAGCGCCCCGTTCGCGCCACAAATACAAGGTTTGCCGTGCACTAGGCTCTCGACGATGGGCAATCCGTAGCCTTCCATCAGTGACGGGTAGACGGTGAATCGGCAATCGTCGTATTCGCGCAAAAGCGTCTTGTCATCGACATGCCGCAACCATTCGATCGGCCTGCCCGCTCTCCGCAATTTGCGCACGGCGGAGGGAACTTCGCCGCCGCCAATGTTTGTAGCGCGCCCGATCAGGTGCAGCTCGAAATCCAATCCTTCGGCCCACAACTTTTCCGCGGCCGAGAAAAGCGTGAGATGATTTTTCCGTGGATCAAGAGAGCTGACGTAAATGACACGATTAGATCGCGCGCCGGAAGCGGGCCCGGATGCGGCCCGCTCCAGTTCGGCCGGCCAAGGCTCGACCGAGGTGGGTGCCGCTTTGCAACCGAACTGATTCCATAAATCGCGCAGATCCTCCTGCGCTTCCAGCGAAACGCAAATCACCAGATCAAACGCGGCCAGAGATGCAATGTATTCCCGCTGATGTCGGCCGCGGCTTCGATAAACCGACGCGAGACGCACGCGGGCGGCATCGTGAAAAATTGCGACGGAACGGACTCGCGTCCGTCCAATCAGGGACGGCAAATATTTTCGCCGCGAATCATGATGGGTGTCGGGCGAAATGAAGACATCCTCTTCGGACAACAGGTTTATGAAATCGAAACGCGGGAGGAGCACAAATCTCCTCAGCTCCGCAATTGGATTTTGACCGCGCCGCTCCGGGCGTGTCGTCGGCCGGGAACGAACATCGAAGGGACGCGTCAGTAGTTTGTGCTCAGTCGATCCAAGCCGCTGGTAAAATCGGCCGATCTTGTTCCAGCAAATCGGAGTGACCGCTGCGCGCCTGGAAAGTTCCGCGAAAATTCTGCGTGTCATTCTCTGCATCCCGGTGTTTTGGACAGAGGTGCATGAGCTGGTTACATCAAGGAATAACTTCATTCCGCGGGAACTTTCCAACAAATGAATTGAGCGCGGGTGAGTTGCACCTGCACGTTCGGATAAAGTTCTTTGACGACAGGAAAATCGCGCGCTACGCACGCACCGATCACCGGGGGCTTGGGCGGCTCGCGACGAATTTGATCAACCGTGAACTTCATAAGCGCAAAGCGAAAGTTCCCGTGAAAAAGGTAGAATGAATCCCACGTCAAATCGTTTCCGGGGATAATCGCTTTGATTAATACGGTCTCCGTTCCGGCCCGTTGCAGTTCGCCCAGCTTTTCCGCGATCACTTTTTCGTCGGCAACATCTCTGCGGCGATGGTCGATCTGAATCTTGGCGTGGACGAATCCCGCCGTCAGCAGAATCACCAAAGCCATGATCGCTCGTGTGCGAATGGGCGGGCGTTGCCTTAAGAACCGATAAACAACAAGCGCTAGAAGCAAACAAAGAGAAGGAACAACCGGGATCGCGTAACGGATGTGTCGAAAGTTAGAGACGATGGCCAGCACAAGAAACGCAAGAGTGACAATGGCGATTTCTCGAACGGCCGGCGCCGGTCGTTCTTTCTTGGAAAACAAAATTACAAAGAGAGCAATCAACGAGAGGAAGCCGCAAAGACCGCCGGGATGCAGACTCATCGCGATTGGAATTTCAAAGTAGGGCCGACGACCGAGCTCGGTCGGTCCAAGCCAGACAACAACTTCCTCGTGGAAGAGACTCCATGCCGGCATCTCATATTTAATGAGCTGAAGCAGCGGCCAAATCGACATCGCGGCAAGCGCGAGAAGCATGCTCCCAACCAGCCAACCAATTCCACCTCGCAGACGGGCGCGCTCGTCGCGACTCGTGAGTCGCACGAGCACGATGAGCACCCAAACCAAAAGTGAGAGCGGGATTTTCTGCAAACTGCCCAGCCAGCATGCGAGAGCGACTCCCAACCACCACGCCGGGTTCTTTCGCGCGAGCTCGGCGAAAACAATCGTCAACAGCGTGAAGAACGTGAGACCGATGTCGAGCAAGCCACGCGCAGACTCGGTCGAAAAAAGCGGGGCGGAAACAAGAATGACTACGCTGAGTGGAATCAACCACGGCTCGTCAGGTTTCACTAGAAAAACCAGCCACCCAAGGGCAATCGCAGTGAGCACGCCGTAAAGGAGCGGCCAGACGCGCACCGCAACCGCGCGGTCTTGAAGCCGCGCCAACGTCACGCTCGTCAGCCAGTACTGAAGCGGCGGCTTTTCAAACGAGCGATGAAAATTGTAATGAACAACCCACGGTTCAGTAATGAGCATCTCGCGTGTCCGTTCCGCGGTGAGCAGCTCATCGGTGCCGGACAAAATTCCTCGAGGCGCCTCCAAGCCGAGCCATATCGCAAACGCGAATGTGATTAGACCCGCGACCGCAACAGCCCGGACGCGCTGTCGGTGGAGATCTGGAGGAGAACTTTCAAGCGGTGGCACACGAATAACGTCAACAGCCATGATAAGATCGACATCCATCCACGGGAAAACAATTCGTGCAAGTGCCGCAGCCGAACTTTAACCTCCGAATAGAAACGAACCGAATTCATGCGCGTAACGCGAATCTTGCTGATCTCGGCGATTTTCTTCGTCGAAGCCCTGCTTGTTTATTTCTTTCTGGCTCAGCGGTTCCCGCTTTCCGGGGACGACTACTCGTATTTGTATCAAGCAAAGCTGTTCGCGTCTGGCAAACTGTACGCCGAAGATCCTATCTACGATCCATCGCTTCCGTTTTACGACTGCATAGAAACCTATTGCCTCAGGGACGACCACGGACACAGGTTCTCCAAGTATCCGCCGGGCTGGCCGGCTCTTCTGGCCGTTGGCGTTAAGCTGCGAGTCTCCTGGCTAGTCGACCCCCTTCTGGGCGCTCTACTGATTTTTCTAATCCTAAAGTACGTAGAGCAGCGAATGGGCAAAGAGTTGGTGCGAGTCACGTCTCTCTTGCTGCTACTCTGTTTTTTTCTCTCTTACTACGCCGGCTCTTTACGAGCTCATGTCGCCACCGCGCTGTTCGTGTTCGCCGCCTTCCTCCTCTACGATGCCCAGGAGAGGCGTGCACAGTGTTCCAAACTTTGGTTATTCACTGCTGGAGCGCTTCTTGGTTATTCAACGATGATTCGTTACCTCGATTGGGTCCCTCTGACCGCTTGGATCGGTGTCAGCCTGCTGCGCCGCAAAGCGCTCGCCGACCTGGTTGTATTCGCAATCGGCTTCGGAGTGCTGGCTAGCGGCAACCTGCTATATAACGCGTTGCTCTCGGGCGATCCATTCCGGGTTCCTTCGGCGCTCCGGCCCGCGTCAGGCAGCATTAATGACCGTCTCATGATTTCATGGAACGGGTTCGTGGTGACGATGGTTCGATTGGCAAAGCTTCTCTGGGCTTTCCCGCCCGCGATTCTGTTATTGATCTTCTGGAGACGTTACCAGCCCTCTTCCAAGGTCAAGACTTGCCTCGCATTGTTCTCAATGGGCGTCGCGATTTATTTTTTCTATCCGGCGTCTGTCGGCGGCCCAGGCCCGCGCTACTTCCTGGCGTACTTCCCATTCCTGGTGCTGGCCGTCGTGGAATTCTACCGATGGATCTGTCACGATTCCCCACCGGTTGGGCGACGGCTTTGGAACTTCGCCATCGTTAGTCTGATTGTGTGCAGCGTGGTATTCGCAGTCAAAGAGGGCTATACAATGTATTGGCGACGAGACCTTGAGCGAGCGGCCCGACAGGCCAGAGGTAGCAAGAAGATCTTCTTGCTTAAGACAGGGACTTACAAGACAGCCGTAGGCGACCTCACTCGAAACCCGCCAGTGCTGTCCTCGGCCGACAGTTTGTATTTCAGTTGGTGTGACCAACCCGAGCGAGATGCCCTTCTGAAACAATTTCCAGGCCGGAACATCTTTGTCTACGAGTATCCGGGACATCTAAAAAGGCTCTCGCCCATCTTTTGAACAGCAATTACCTAACCTCCAAGTAGAGTGCGTGCCGTGTTATGAAAAAAGTTTTTCTAAGTGGAGCGAGCTCGGGGATCGGTCTTGCCATCGCGCAATCGCTCATCGCACGCGGAGACGAAGTTTGGGGCACGTCGCGCAACCTGATTCGCCTTGAACAGATGCCGCGATTGCGTCCGGTCCGGCTCGACTTGTCGGATGGGCGGTCAATTAAGGAAGCATTCGAGAGCGCGCTTTCTCAAGCCGGTCATTTTGATGTTGTCATCAATAATGCGGGCGGCGGCTACTTCGGTCCGGCTGAGCATCTTTCCGAAGAAGAAATCAAAAAACAATTTCAAGTTCTAGTATTCGGTCACCTTCAATTGATGCGGTTGGCGTTAACGGCAATGCGCCCGCGCGGGCAAGGGTTGATCATTAACGTGACATCATTGGCATCGCGATTACCAGTGCCGTTCATGGCCGCATACAACGCTGCCAAAGCAGCGATGGCTGCATTCACGATGTCGATCCAGCTCGAAATGCCCGATTCGAAAGTGCGAATTGTCGATCTTCAGCCGGGCGACATTTGCACCGCGTTTAACGATGCCGTGATCAAGAGCTCTCAGCACGATACCGAATATGGAGCAAAGCTGGCGAAGACATGGAGAGCGGTCGACCGCAACATGAAAGAGGCGCCGAAGCCCGAGCTCGTTGCCAGGCATGTGCTCAAGCTGATTGAATCGGCAAATCCACCGCCGCGCGTCACCCTGGGAGACGCATTTCAAACCAAAATCGCGCCTTTCATTTTCCGATTCTTGCCCCAGCGCGTCCGTCTCTGGGGCTTAAAGAGATATTATGGAATATGAAGGCGTCGCGAAGATCGACATCTTCCGAAAGCAAAATGCAAATCACGGAAGCAGTGATTTTGATGGCCGGATCAGGATCCAGATTGCGCGGAACGAGCGGCGACTTATTGAAACCATTGATTCCTCTGCTCGGGCATCCGTTGATTTCCTATACCTTGGATGCCCTGATTGCGGCCGGCATCGACACAATCACGGCCGTAATCGGATATGCGGGTGACCGTTTGAGCGCGGCGATGAAATCACTGGCGCCAGCCGGCCTGCGGCTTCAATTCGTGGAGAACGCAGAATGGAATAAACCGAATGGCATTTCGTTGTTAGGAGCGGCCAATCACGTTCAAGGTCCGTTTTTCTTAACGATGGGAGATCACATTTTCGCTCCGGAACTTGTCGAGTTTTTGATTTCCCGCGCGGATTTAGAGGCACTCAATCTTGCCGTCGACAGAAAAATTACCGCTATCTTCGACATCGAGGACGCGACGAAAGTGCAGGTCCGGGGTAATCGGGTGACGGCGATTGGGAAACAATTGCCGACCTACGATGCAATTGACACTGGCCTGTTCGTTTGCCCGCTCCAGATTTTTGATTACATCCGAAAAATCAAGGACACGAGCAGTTGCAGCCTTGCGGACGCAGTGCAGTTAATGGCGGCAGACAACAAAGTGCGTGCGCACGATATCGGCGCTGGCTGGTGGCATGACGTCGATACGCCGGAAATGCTTAGTCACGCCGAGAACGATCTGCGGTCGCGATTTAGGAGCACCGGCGCTGCGACGCTTTAAATACTGCGGAGACGCGCGCTGATGGTCAGTGCCAGGCTGATCACCGTGACGGCCAGCCAGGAGTGAATGATCCATTGGGGCCAGCCCGCCAGCGCGAGAAGAACGAAAAACAAGATCCCAACGTCGCGCTTTGTCAGTTGAAGAAGCCACCAGACAGTCTTCTCGCCGAGAACCAGCAGGCCTGAATGCTGGATCACTTCGCGATGCCGCGGATAAAGCGATGAGGCCAGGACCGTTGACGCGACGTGACTCTGAGCTCTCGGAAGTCGCAGCAACCATTCGTTAGTAGCGATAAGAGCAGCGCACAACAGACCTTCCGCCGCCCAAGGGAAAAACTGGGACGATGGAGAGAGCCAACGGCCGATGCCCAATCCCAGGCTAGCGACGAAGATGATTGCCGCGAAAACATCGCAAAGATCGTCGATGCGTCCGCCTTCTCGCGATTCGAGATATTTCGCGCGCGCAATCTCGCCGTCGCAACCGTCGAAGACGCTGTGCACGTGAAAGAGAAGAGTGCCGATCAAGATGCTCGCGTAACTTCCATGCAACACGAACACAGCCGATAGAATCGGCAGCACACAGATCGAAATTGTCCAAGCCGTTGGCGTAATCGGAAATCGCAGCAATAACCTGGTTACCGCTCGAGAGATTGGGCGATTCACGAACCTGGCAACCGGACCGTCCTGCGACTTACCACTCCGACGAAGAAGTTGTGTCTCGCTCGACCAAATATCCTGAGTGCTGTTCAGAAAACGCCAGCTTTCGCCAATTGCACTTCGGCAGGCGGTGTCGAAGCGCTGGCTAAGTTGCGGCCATACGCTCATCAACTCGACATTGGACCCTTCAAATCTGGCAACAGAAGTCGTCCGAAAAAATTCGGCCAGACCATCTCTCGCCACGAACAAGCACGTCGCCAGAATGCAGCTGCCAGAGTAAGGCGATTCGGTCAGTTGCACCCTGTTGAGTTGAGGAAGCGACGGCAACCAACGCGCCGACGTTTCAATTTCGGGTTTCCAGAAAATAAAGATGTCGATCTTCTCCTGGTATCTGTTTTCGATAGCCAGCTCGTTGAGCGCCAGGAGCAGACGATCGAGCTGGCGCAGGCCGCCAATTTTCCAGTTGGCCGACTCGTCTGCTAAAATCAGGACGCTTTGGAAATGTGGGTCGGTCACGTTAATCCGTGGCGCGAACGACGCGGGCTCCAGACAATCGGGTAACGAAAAGGCTCTTAAGCCCAAACACCAAAATCACGCCCGCGACCGCGGCCAAGATGTGTAATATCCAGGCGGGCCGTCCACACAGCGCCAGCAGCATAAAGCCCAGGTTGAAAACATCCCGCTTAGTGAGTTGCGAGAAGAGCGCAGTTGCCCACTCACCAAGAAAAAGAATTTTCGAGTGGTTGATGATCCAGAGCTTCAAATGATCGCCCGGATTAAAACTGGGAGCATGACGCCGAACGTAATCCGGATAGCGATTGCTCTCCGCGGTTGTGGTCTGCGACATTTGAGTGATGGGGACGCGAGTCAAAAGCGACTCGCCGACACCGATTAACAAGGCGGCGATGATTCCTTCGATCAGATAAAACCACTGGCTCGGGACCGAGCTTCCAGGTTGCCGCGACAGACCGATCCCCAGAGCGACCGCATAGGTCAAGGTTGCAACCCGATCGCAGACCTCATCAAGTTTACTGCCAGTGGCCGACTCGAGGTATTTCAGACGCGCAATCTCGCCGTCGCAACCGTCCAGCGCGCTGTGCACTTGAAACAAAATTGCACCAAGGAGGAATCCAAAATAATCGCCTCGCAGCAAAAAGAGTCCGCCCGCGAGCGGCACTAGCAAGAGCAGGAGCGTGCATTGGTTAGGCAAAAGCGAAGTGCGCAGGAGGAAACGGCTGAGAGTGCGCGAAATTGGGCGGTTTACGAACCGGGCCACGAACCCGTCCTGCGATTTTCCAGTTCCATGCAAAAGACGCCGTTCGCAAGCGGGAATAGCTTCCACACTATCGAGGTAAATCCATTCCCGAGGCCCCGCGTCCGACAAATGCCGTTGCCAGGCGCTGGCTTCAACGTCACGCAATTGCTGTCGCAGACTGGTTAGTGATCCAGACGAAAGTTGCGCGATGAAATCCTGCGCGGGAACAATGCAAACGGGCGCGGTTCGTAGCAAATTATCGAGATCACTTGAGCTGGTTGGGCGAGCAATCACGAGATGTGTACTGACAAGAACGATCGATCCGTTGTCCTTCGCTATTTGGGCGCAAAACTCGTCCGGATGGTCGATTAAACGCAGATGCGGCAAGCGATTGTCCGCGACGTGCGATGTCGATCCTAGTTGGTCCCAGTAAATGCAGACCGGGACGGCATCATGACCGGGAACGCGGCCGGCGTGCTCGTTTAGGCCCAAAAGGAGTCGATCGATCTGACGCAGGCCAGCACAGCGCCATTCGGCTGATTCATCGGCCAAAATTAAGATTCCGCTGCAAAGTCGATCTCGCCCAGGTATCATTGTCGATCTTCGATGATCTCAATCATCATTCCGACTCTCGATGAAGAAAAAGTGATCGGGCAAACTCTTTCGCTGCTGAAGTCGCAACTGACGACCGCTCACGAGATTATCGTTTCCGACGGGGGAAGCAAAGATAAGACGGTATATATTGCGAAGAAACTTGCCGACAAAGTGGTGGTCCACGAAGGGGTCGGGCGACAGACGATTGGGCAAGGAAGGAACGACGGCGCCAGAGTCGTCCACGGTGAGTTTCTCGTCTTCATCGATGCCGATTGCGTCATACCCGATCCCGACCGTTTTTTTGCGTTTGCGCTCGCGGATTTTGAGAAAAGCCCGGAGCTTGTTGCACTGACGGTTTATCTGCGTGTTTTCCCGGAGAGCGAAACAGCTTCGGACAAGGTGGTCGGTTGGATGCGGAATTTCGCGGTGCGCGTTCGAAATAACTTTTTTCGAAAGGGAGATTGCGCGGGAGGAGAATTTCAAATGATCCGGAAGGAGGCATTCTGGAAAATTGGGGGTTATCGGGAAGAACTTGTCACCTGCGAAGACCGGGATCTCTTCCGCCGGCTGGCCAAAATCGGAAAAACGATGTCTGATCCAAAGCTGATGGTTTTCCATGCCGGGCGACGCGCGCATACTTTGGGTTGGCCGTATCTGATCGGTTTGTTTGTGGTGAACACGATTTACTTCCGAATCCGCGGCCGCGCGTTTTCGAAAGAGTGGGCACCCGTTCGATAGGGAACTGCGATCGCGGCTGCGGGCAACGTTCAAGCCAGATCTTTTTGGTAAATGCGGTAGGTTTTATATCTGGACGCGCCGAGCGCTTCGAGGAAGCGATTCACCAGCACATTGTCTTCGAGCGTCATACTTAGTTCGCCAGAAACGCCGCGCCTTGCTCCCTCTTCCATTACTTGCAGGACCAGCATCTCGGCAAGGCCGGTGCGCCGATACTTTTCCACAACGCCCAACGCAACAAAACGCACCGTGCGAATTTTGGAACGACGGTAAAGCAACTGAAGCAATCCAATCGGTAGTCCAAAGCGTGTCAAACGCCCGTTCACGTGGCGCAAAGCGACGTTAATGTCCGGCACGCAAATCACGAACCCGACCGGCGCGTCGTCGACCTCGGCGATCAATGTCATTCGTGGATCGATGACGGGGCGCATCTCTTTCGCCATGTGTTCCGCTTCGGCCTCGGTAAACGGCACGAAACCCCAATTGTTTTTCCAAGCTTCGTTAAACACGGCAGAGAGGCGGCGACTATCGTCAGTTAAATGGCGAAGATCAATCGGGCGAATCTTGACCAAATGTTTTCGGGCGCGCGCTTTCGCGATCGGGCGCAAACGTTCCAGCGACGGAGTCGTCGGCACAAACCACCACGCGTACCAATCTTTTTCCTTTTCGAAACCACACGCTTCGATCAGTCGCGCATAATAAGGCGGATTGTGCGCGGTCAGCAGCGTGGGCGGATGTTCAAAGCCATCAATCAGTAATCCGCAGACATAGTTCGTTGAATAATCGATCGGGCCCATGATTTCGGTCCGACCTCGGCGGCGTAACCAGTCCGCGGCGCTATCGAACAGTGCCCTCGCAACATCGACATCGTCGATCGATTCAAACAAACCAAAACAGCCGACGTTGGAGTTGTGGAGCGCGTTATAGTTCGGATCGTCGCTCGCCATGATTCGGCCAACGATCTGGTCATCTCGTTTCGCCAGAAATAATGCCGCGTCGCCGTGCTGGTAAAACGGGTGTTTGTTGCGATCGAGAAAGCTCCTTCGCTCGATAATCAGAGGCGGCACCCAGGCCCGATCGTTTTTGTAAATCCGCCAAGGAAATTTGATGAACTCATCCCGTTCCGAGTGAGAACGCACTTCGACAACTGATATGGGATGAGCGGTCACGCGCTGTCTTGCTGCGTCGTGAGAAACTGAATAAGCGAGCGCGACATTTTCTCCTGCCGAAAAATAAGGTAAACGAGCAAGAGATTGCCGGCAGTGATGCTCAGGTGGTTTCCCACTTCAGGCGTTCTGCAGCGCCGCGGGGACGAGCGTGTCTTGAAGAATATTTAAAGCTTCGTCGAGATCGGCCCGAGTATGCTTGGCGGTGACGCAGGCGCGAAAACAAATTCGATTTTGTGGCACGGCTGGGTAATCGACCGGCGCGACCCAAAGTCCGCGTCGCCGCAATTCATGACCGAGTCGATACATCCGCTCCCGATCGCCGATCACGATCGGCATCACGTAGGTTGTCGATGCTCCAGTGTCGAGGCCGAGTTCGCGCAGCTTTTCGTGGAAATAGTCGGCGTTTTCCCAAAGAACCTTCCTCAACGCCGCTCCATCGCGAATGGCAATCTCCAGGGCTTTGAGTAGACCCGCGATGACGACCGGCGGCAAGGCGCACGAATAAATGTAAGGGTGCGCATAAAATCGCAGATATTGCAGGGTCTCTTTCGAGCCGGCCACAAAACCGCCGAGCGCTCCGAATCCCTTTGAAAAGGTGCCGTAGATCAGCGGCACGCGGTCTTCCACTCCGAATTCCTGGGCGGCGCCACGGCCGTTTTTTCCGCAGCCGAGGACCGAGTGCGCTTCGTCAATGAAAACGCTTGCACCGTGCGACTCCGCGACGTCGGTCAGCTCGATCAATTTTCCGAAATCGCCGTCCATCGAATAAATTCCCTCTATGATGACGAGCTGCCGGCGTCCGCTCTTGTGACTCAAAGCAGCGTCGAGCGATGCCGCGTCGTTGTGTTCAAACTTCTCGGTGCGACAACGGGAAAGCACGGCGCCGTCACGCAAACTCAGGTGCGATCGATTATCGAGAATCGCGACGTCGCTCTTGCGAAGCAGCCCCGAGATCGTGCCGAGGGCGCCGCCGAATCCGCTGTTGAAGAGCATCGCATCCTCGCGACCGAGAAATTTCGCGATTCGCGACTCCAATTCGCGGTGAAGATCGGTCATGCCCGAGAGCATGGGCGAACCGCATGCTCCGAGACCATGGGTATTGAGCGCGTCGTGCGCCGCCGCGATGACCTCGGGATGATTGGCGAGGCCGAGATAATTGTAGGAACAAAGATTGATGACGGGCTGCGATTTGCCGTCGTATCGAATGCTGGTGCGGGCGTCCGCACTGGCGAGCAATTCCGGCTCATACAGTTCAACCGCCCACGCGCCGGCCTGCATCCAGGCGGTGAAACTTGGCGGGGCTTGCAACGGGTCGCGGCTTTCACCCGCGAGGAAATTGCTCAAACTGAGTTTTGCAGGGTCTTCGTTCATTCCTTATGGCAAATCGGTCGCCGGGGCGACCCGCTTCCATATCGGGGCAGCCATTGTACTTCCCGTCGCGCACTCGACAAGGTCTAAGTGTACCTGGTGGGCTGCGCCCTACCTACGATTCGTCCGAAAAACGTAATCCCAGAACGGCGAGCTGACGCCGTAACCCGCGTGATCGTCTAGATAATGGTGACGTAAATGGTGCTGCTTTAGCCGATTCCAAATGCCGCTTTTCATCGGAAAATGATGGATCGCGTAATGAATGGAATCGTAGCAAACGTAACCACCGGCGAAGCCGGCCCAGACCGCCGGCGCCGTGCGGCCGAACAGGAAAATGAATAAACCATAAAAAATGATCGCAAGCGGGATGCTTACCGCCGGCGGCATGACCAGCCTTTTCGCGTCGTTCGGATAATCGTGGTGAACGCCGTGGACGACAAAATGAAACTGTTTTCCAATTCGAGTCTTTGGCTCGTAGTGAAAAGCGTAGCGGTGAATCACATATTCGAGCAAAGTCCAGATGGCGAGTCCGAGCCCAAACCACAGGACAACGGACAAGATCGGCAATTGTGCTTGATGAAGAGCGAAATAAAGGCTGGCCATGATCAGAGGCAGATAAAGAACCAGCGGCGTGGCCGGGTGGACGCGGGAAAAAAAATCCACGAAGTCGCTTTTGAACATCCGCACACTCTCATTGCTCGACGATTTGTAAGCACGCTCCGGCATCTCCCTTCAAATTAAGTCTCCAGCGCGCTAAGATCAATGCCTTGGTTGAGCTGTAACTTGGAAATCAATCGCTGAATTCTCGATCCCAGTGCTCTATCGGAAGCTAACAATCGCCATCGCCTTGTGCGGAATATTTACTTTGGGAATTTGGCCGGCTTTTCACTCGCCAGCCATCCCCATGGATGAAGGGATGGTTCTCGTTTACCCCGAGATGATTTTGAAAGGACAGCTTCCATATCGTGATTTTGAATCGATCACGGGTCCCGGCAATTCAATGATTCTCGCCGGAGCCTATGCCGGCTTCGGTCCGAACCTTTTTGTCGAACGAGCAGTGGGATTAGCGTACCGGATCTTCATCGTATTGGCGATTTTCGGAATCGCGCAGCGTTGGGGAGCTCTTATCGCAACTAGCTGCGCGATCCTCACGATCGTGCTCTTGGCCGGGACCGATCTTTGGGCAAATACCTGGTATACCGGCCTGTCGTTCGCGCTCTGTTCGCTTTGGGCAATGGCAGATGTCATGTCGAGCTGGCGCTGTTTTGTCGCCGGCCTCCTCGCCGGCATTGCCCTCTTAGGGCGCTGCGATTTTGGACCAGCGTTGATCGCCTCTTCGTTACCGCTCTTTCTGTCGATGGAGCGTTGCGCAAAATTAAGATTTATCGCAGGCATTGTGCTCGCGCTGTCTCCGTTGATCTGGATAACGCTTATGATTGGGCCGATGCCGATTTTTCACAGCTTGTTTGTCTTCCCGGTCTTCAAACTGAATCCCGGCCGCCACCTGGCGATTTCAGCCGCAGGGTGGCAGATGCAGTGCCTGCTCTTTCTCCAAATCGGCGCTAGCATTATGAATATTTCCGCCGGCATTGTGGAATTCCGCGACCGCGCCAGCCGCCAACGGGGCCGTCTCCTTTTGGGAGTTGGCCTCCTCGGGATCGGTTTAGTTCACTACGCCCTTCAACGTTTCGATCCCGGACATGCGCTCAATTCTGCTCTTCTGGCTGTAAGTTTTGTGCCGCTGTCGATCCTCATTCTCTCATCGGCGGTAACAAAAGCTTTTCCGCGGAAGCTAGCGGCGGTGGCGGCGGCGCTGGCGATGCTTATTTTTCTCGGTTTCATCGCTCCTGCTTTTACGCGTTTCTATCGAAGTGTTCGGGTCACGCTTGGGTTGGTTGCGCCGCACCAGGCCACTAAAACCGGCGAACAACTGGAACCTGGCGACAAAGGAATTTTCATTGTCCACCACGGCAGACCATTTGCATTCGGATTTCCCTATGCCGCGGAAGAGGCGGATAAACTGCTCACGGAATTAGAGAGAGCTTCTATTCCTGGACAACGCCTCTTTGTCGGACCCGGAGATCTCCGACTGACGAATTATTGCGACACCTACATCTACTACCTGGAACCGCAATTGCGCCCCGCCACCTACTTCTTGGAAATGAATCCGGGCTCGGCTAACGCGCCTCACTCGCGGCTTGCATCCGACATTGCCGGTGCAGACTGGGTTATCCTGAACCGGCGATGGGATTTTTTAAACGAGCTTAATCGGTCTACTGCGTTTGGTTCGGACGAACCGAATCAGATCGTGCGAGAAAATTTCGAACTCTGGTGGCAAGGAGGGGCTTATCTGCTGTTCCGTAACAAGCGGATCAGCAATGCAATTGTTCCGCCACCGCCATAACGTTGCCAATTACTTTCCAAGACGAAGCAGCCATGGCTTTAGAATCGACTCGAGAATAACCTTGCCCGACATTTTCGAGTGTCCGGCGCGCCGATCCGTGAACGTGATTGGAATCTCGACGATACGAAGGCCCTCTTGTTGCGCGCGGAAAACCGTCTCGACCTGAAACGCGTAGCCTTCCGACGTCACGCCGATTTTCAGGAGACATTCCAACGCGCGGCGCGTCCAGCAGCGAAAACCACTTGTGCTGTCGCGCACGGTGACGCCGGTAATTCGCGCAACGTACTCGTTCGCGAAGCGACTTAGCAGCCGCCGGCGCCATGGCCAATTTACAACGCGACCGCCCCGGCAATAGCGCGATCCAATAACCAC
>Ga0066656_10000563_pt1 | contig 14657 bp, 13 predicted proteins | sample GraSoiAngelo_105_FD_71411 | JGI IMG/M metagenome (GOLD analysis project Ga0066656, IMG submission 71411) | Grasslands soil microbial communities from the Angelo Coastal Reserve, California, USA - 14_0903_05_40cm | ecosystem: Environmental > Terrestrial > Soil > Grasslands | place: USA... | reverse complement strand
GCATTGCTGATTGCGTTTGGCTCGCCATACCACAAACGACCGAATGGCAGCACATTGGAAATTAGATCAACGCCGCGTTTGTTTTTGCGCGGGCGAATCTCGTAAATGTGTCTCGTCAATAAACCATCGGATAGTATGAAAATAATTTAGCCGGCGTAAGTGGTTTATCGAAGGCTCCAGGCAGACCAGGATTGGTGGGATGTATGGTACGACCCTACTGGATAAAAAGCGGCATCGTTCCCAGCAGTGAATGCGACCACAATTGCGATCAGGAGGTGGCGCGAAAAGAAAAATCCGGAGAAGAGACCAACGATGCTGATAAACATATACGCCGACAAATAAACACCGAAAGTGTACGCGCTGCTTCTCAACCGCGATGGACATGCTCGCCGAATCGCTCAACGGTTCCGCACCAGCCAGATGATTGAGAGAATCGGTAGCAGAATCAAAATAGCGCCAGCCGCGTAAGCGGCGAACGCTGGTATGTGCTTGGGTCCTTCGCTTATGAATCCGATGCCTACCAAAATCAAGAGCACGCTGATCAAAATTGTGCCGAGATATGCCTTTCCATCAGCGGTCATATAGGTTTAACCGAATTGTACCGAATTATTCGGGCATTTTCAAAAGCGGAATGATCTCCTCGCGCCCCGTCGCGATGAAAAAGTTGTCACGTACGAGGCCGTTAAAACGCTTGGAAGCCCCAGCCGCTGTTCTTGAGCCGTGGTAGCGTCCATTAAACTCCACAGGGCGTACTGAACGCCAAAAAACGGCCATGCCGGGCGGTCGTTCTGACTGCTACGAGTGAAGTCTGTCCTGACTTTTGATTGGCTGCCTCGCTAGGACTCGAACCTAGACAAAGAGATCCAGAATCTCTTGTGCTACCATTACACCACGAGGCAACGAGCGAAAAAACTAGAACCGATTTGCCCCACTGCAAGTTGAGTGCAGTGGCGCTCGCGCGTGATTTAAGCGGCTGCGGTTTTTGCGCCGAGCAGGATCTCAGCGCCTTCTCGAGCCGCCTCCACTTCCAAAGGCTTCCCGCTTTCTGCGACCAGTGCGCGAGCGCGTTCCACCATTTTATCGATCATTTCGTCATCATGATTCGGATCGTGATGGAATAGGAGCAGCTTGCTCACATTTGCGTCGAGCCCGAGGGAAACCACGCTCCTGAGCGAGCTATGGCCCCAACCGATGTGCTTCGTGTACTCCTCGTCGGTATATTGCGTATCCAGGATCGCCAGGTCGCAGCCTTGAATAAACTCGACCATCTTTGTGCGCTCGGTTGTGGCAAAATCGCGTGCTTCGTCCTCGCTGATTCCATCGCGCGAGGCCAATTGCAGCTTGAGTGGCTCGTAAGGCTCATTGTCGGGAAAGTAGGCGATCGATCCCGAGCTTGTAAAAAGACGGTAACCCGCGCAAATGCCCGGATGATTTGCAAACTTGGAACGGACCTCGACTTTCCCGATTTGAAACTCCATCTCCTTCAGCTCCTCAATCGCCAGGTGACTCGGGAGTTCGCGTAAACTGACGGGAAAAAACGGCGTCTCCATTTGGCTGGCCAGGATCTTTGCCAAACCAGCGCGAGCTCCTTCGTAACCCAAAACGCGGATGAGGTTTTTCTGATTGTAAGTGGGAGAAAAAAACGGGAGTCCCTGGATATGGTCCCAGTGAGTGTGTGAGATCAAAAGAGTTAACTTCATCGAGCGAGGCCCGAATTCTTTATCCAAAGCAAGGCCGAGCAGGCGAATCCCGCTGCCAGCATCGAGAACGATGATCTCACCATCGGCGCGCACCTCAACGCAACTGGTGTTTCCGCCGTAACGGACCGTGCTCTTTCCAGGAACCGGAATTGAGCCGCGAACGCCCCACAGCCTTATTCGCGCAGGAACCGACTCACGTTCCGGCGCAGCTTTTGGTCTGGGACGGCGTGGGATTTCAGGAAGGAGCCGATCGATCGTGTGGGAGAGCAGTTCCCATGTCACTGGCTTGAGCAAATATTCATCGGCGCCCGCTTGGAGGGCGCTGGTTCGATCGACCCCGTAGTCGCGGCCTGAGACAACGATGATCTTCGTTGGTTGCAGTTGCTCGCGAATGGCGCGGCAAACCTGAAAGCCATTGGATTTTGGCATTAACAAATCGCACAGAATAAGCTCCGGTCGATTGCGCAACGCCAACTCCAGCCCGACATCACCATCATTCGCTTCCAGGACCTTCCAATCTTCGCGAGTGAAAAGATCTGCGATCACGTGCCGGCTTTCGGCGTCGTCTTCAATGATCAAGACACGAGGCATTGGGGGGACGCTGATTGACACTCTTCGTTTAAAGCAGACCTAAATCAAGAGCACCAGTTCTTTTTCCGACACAGTTGCGCAACTTTTGTTAAAAGAAAATCGGAATTATCAAGATCGCCAGGATGTTGACGACTTTGATCATCGGATTAATCGCGGGCCCCGCAGTGTCTTTGTAGGGATCGCCCACGGTGTCGCCCGTTACCGCCGCGGCATGCGCAAAGGAGCCTTTGCCACCGAGATTTCCTTCTTCGATGAATTTTTTCGCGTTATCCCACGCGGCGCCACCAGAAGTCATTGCGATGGCAATAAACAATCCGGTTACGATTGTCCCGACCAACAGGCCACCGAGCACGACAGCGCCGAGCGGCTTGACGACCGCGACCGCAATGACTGCAACCAATGGCAATAACGCAGGAACGATCATTTCCCGCAACGCAGCTTTCGTCACGATGTCCACGCACGTTCCGTATTCCGGCCTGTCCTGACCGGTCAAAATTCCGGGCTTCGCTTGCAATTGCCTGCGCACCTCGCGCACGACCGCGCCAGCCGCTTTGCCTACGGCGTCCATGCTGAATGCGGTGAAAATGAACGGCAGCAATCCACCGATGAAAAGTCCGATGATCACTTTTGGTTCTTTGAGCGAGAATTGATAGGAAAAAACGTCGCCACGCGCGGTGACGTGTTGGCTCAGCTCTTCTACGTAAGAACCAAACAAAACCAGCGCCGCCAGTCCTGCCGAAGCGATCGCGTAACCTTTGGTGACGGCTTTCATTGTGTTGCCGACCGCATCCAGTTCGTCGGTGACGGCACGAACTTCCTTGGGCAAATTGCTCATCACTGCCACGCCGCCCGCGTTATCAGTGATCGGGCCGAATGAATCGAGCGAGATGATGATGCCAGCCATGGACAACATGGACATCACTGCAATCGCGATTCCGTAAAGACCGGCGAGATGGAAAGTGACCAGGATCGCAGCGCCAATGCACAGGACCGGCAGCGCCGTAGCATGTTCTCCGGCCGCGAGCCCGGCGATGATGTTCGTGGCATGCCCCGTCTCGGACGCATGCGCAATTTTTTGCACCGGCCCGTGGTGCGATGAGGTGTAATAGTTTGTCAGCGCGACGATGACAGGGGTCATAATCAGGCCGACCAACGACGCAAAATAAAGCTGCGCCGGCGAGCGCAATGTGCCGGCGATTGTTAGACCTGCTGGAAACAGTCGATGCGTGACAGGCCAAAATAGAATCGCGGAGATCAAAGCGTTTGTCAGTACTGCGCCCATCAATACTCGTGCGGGTTTGCCGCGTGCGACATTTACAAACAAAACCCCGCAGATCGCACCAAGGACGGAAATGCCGCCGAGCACGAACGGATAAACGATAGCCGATGGATTTCCGGCGAGCGTCAGCACGCCAACTAAAATCGCGCCGATTAAACTGACAGCATAAGTTTCGAACACGTCCGCGGCCATGCCGGCGCAATCGCCCACGTTATCGCCCACGTTATCGGCGATCACTGCCGGATTCCGCGGATCATCTTCCTCAAGACCACTCTCAATTTTGCCTACGAGATCGGCGCCGACGTCGGCCGCTTTTGTGTAAATACCACCGCCGAGTCGTGCAAACACGCTGATGAGACTCCCGCCCAACGCGAGCCCTACCAGGCTGCGTATTGCCGCATCACTTCCGATCATCTTCGCCGCGATGGTGTAAAAGATCGACACCGACAACAACGCAAGTCCCACCACGAGCAAACCGGTTACCGCGCCACCGTTGAATCCCATGCGCAATGCATTGAGCCGCGCGATACTCGCGGCCTGCGCTGTGCGGACATTTGCCAGCACGGCGACACGCATCCCGATAAAACCGGCCGCGAGCGAACAGAACGCCCCAATTACGAATCCAATCGCCGTTGGATGATCTTTAAAAATGAAGAGCAAAATGAAAATGGCCACTGCGATCACGCTGATCGTCTTGACTTGCCGATTTAAATAAGCTTTTGCGCCTTCCTGAACGGCGGCCGAGATCTCTCGCATTCTTTCGTTGCCGGATGAGTGGCGCATGATGGCAAGGATCAAAAAAAAAGCGAATGCCAGTCCGATAACGGCACATAACATCGACAACGGCACGCCTGAATTCAGAATAGTTAGGCCAAATAAAATCATTGTGCGTGATCCCGGCTGAAAGTTGGGGACTTTAGTGGGTTTTCCCCCACTCGCAATTGGTTATTTGTGGCTACGCCAACGCGTTTTGCGCGAATATTTTAAGAGCCCGCTAAAGCTCAAAAAAAGTCCGCAGACGGTGCAGAAAGGTCGCTGTGTATTCGCGCTCCTTTTTCTGGTTCTGAGCCTGTGACGCTGCTTCTTTCAGGACGCCCTCATTTTCCAATTTGCGCCTGGCCAGCAACTCGCTCAGCCGCTCAAGACAATCTGGCGAATCGCGGATCACTTCCGCCATTGCCGGCTTGCCGATTTCCAGCACGTAACAATCGCTCTCGGCCTGCACCGTTGCCGTCCGGCTTTCACCAGTAAGAAGGGACATTTCCCCGAAGCAATCGCCTGCGCTCAATGTCGCGACGGGAATTGAACTTCCGTTTTTTGAGACCCAAACCCGCGCGGCGCCTCGCAGTAAAACGAACATGGAATCTCCCTCCGCACCTTCCTTGATCACATTCTCGCTACGACCGAAGTAGTTGAGATGTGCCTCTTTAACTAGACTGTCGATCTGGGCATCCGACAAACACTCAAAGAGCGGTTCCTCCCGCAGAACCGCGCGTGCCTCGTCGTAGTCTTCATACACGGCCGGTGCCGCTCGGCGCTCGACGTGCAATGTGCGAATTGGGAAGGGGATTGTGATGCCCTGGCGCTTCAGTTCATACCAAACATTCGTGCGGACGGCGTCGTTGATCTCGTTGATTCTTGAATGATTGCCCATGTAGAACTTGATCTCGTAGATGACAGCGAACTCGGCGAAATCGACCAGAAAGACTTTTACTTTTGGCTCCGCTAGGACACCGTCTGCGCTGGAGGCTGCGCGAAAGAGCGCATCCTTCACGCGATTGGGTCGGTTCTTATACTCGACGCCGACGCGAATCCGCATCGCATGGACTTCCGTTGGATAGTGAAGATTGACGATCGCATGGCCGACCATCTCGTTGTTCGGGATGTCGAGATAAATGCCGTCGTTTGTGCGCAGCCGCGTCGAGCGCCAGTTAATCTCCATTACTTCGGCAAAGCGCTCGCCGACTTGCAACCAGTCGCCAACTTTATAAGGCCGGTTAATCTGGATTGATATTCCGCCTATAACCCCGGCAAAAAGATTCTGCCCGGCGAATCCGACGATGATCGCGACTACCCCGGAGCCGGCGAGCAGTCCGTTTAATTGCGCTTGCGCATGATAGCCGTAACTCAGGACAAAAAGAAGTACGACCAAAAAAATGATACCGCCGACAATCTCACGAAGAAAATGCGGAATTGGTGTTTCCCGTTTCTTTTCGAAATAGAAATCCCAAACGTACCGGTTCACGAGCGCGACTACGAACGCCGTGCTCAATAAGATCACCGCTGCGCCGACATGATTTCGCCACGGTGCATGGACTCCGTAAACGGCGAGCGCCGCGTAGAACGCCAGCGTCAGGCAGAAAAGCCGAAACAGCAGACCAAGTCTCACTCCTGCCCGCCTCTTTAAAAAGCGGCCGATCCCGAGCGCGACAAAAAACGTGCCGATGAACGCGATCACCGTGATCGCGTCTCGCTCTGCTTCAGGCAACGCGTTAAACATCAGGCCCTCAGTATATCAGAAGGGAATTCCCTGAAACAAGTTCTCTCGCAGTTACAAGGCGCGTGCGTTGGCGCGCAAGCTTTCGAGGGCCTTCAAGCACTTGTTTGTCATTCCGAGCGGAGCGCAGCGCAGTCGAGGACTCTCCTACTGCTAATGAATAATGAGAGATGGTCTCGACTCCGCTTGACAGTGCTCTATTTCGGCGGCGCGATAATAAGCCATCCCCAGGCGACTAGGAAACACAGGCCGCCGAACGGTGTGACGGCTCCTAGCCAGCGAAGATTCGTCAGCGCCATAAGGTACAGACTGCCGCTAAACAGAAAAATGCCGGCAAAGAACAGCCACCACGCACCGCGATTGACCGTGCCGTAAAGCGCAAGCACGAGCAGCGCGATCGCGTGAATGAAATGATAAAACACAGCTTTGTTCCAGACGTCCATCATGCCGCGTAGTTCGAGTGTCGATCTTAGGCTATGGGCCCCAAACGCCCCCAGCGCCACCGCCAGAAAGCAGAGAGCCGCTGCGATTCGAATCATTGTCATGTGGAGCGAAGTCGAGACATCTCTTTCACTGTTTAGCCGTCAATTTAGGCAAATTCATTTCCAGCGTCTTCGGCGCATCTCCAACTGGTTTTTTAAATCATTCAAGAATGATTGCCGGCTCTGGCGGATCGCTTTCGCATAAAAAATTGTTCCAACAACTCCCATGGTTGCCGCGCCGAGAAAATTCGCCGCCGGTCCCACTTTCCAAAGATAAGCGCCCAGGATTGCACCGGCGCTGACGATTAGATCGCGGACAAGATAGTACGCGCCAACCATTTGTCCGCGCCGGTATGAGTCGGAATATCCGATGATGAGCGCCTTGCGTGAGGTGTCTCCGAATTCTTTAAAGCCGCGAATCATGAACGCGATGACAAGCGCGGAAAAACTTCGCGACATCAGCAAACTTACCGGAAAAAGCGTGAACATGATGAAGGTCACGATCACGAAGGGCTCGCGGCCATGTCGGTCAGCGTAATGCGACGCGGGAAGGATGCACAATGTGGCTGCGAGCATCTCCACGGTGGTGAGTACACCAATCTCTTTCGCGTTCACACCGATGTAATCCATCGCGAAGATCACGACCCAGGCGTAGGGGATTCGCTCACAAAAGCGGATCAGGATGTCGCTCAAGAGCAACCGGCGCATTGGCGCGTTGAATTCGCGCAAGCTTCGCCAAAAATCCCACCGCTCGTCGACCGCAACCTCTTGCTTCGGCTCCTCGCGCAATTGGCGTTGCACGAGAATGGTGAGCGCCGAAAGAAAAATGGAGAGCAGGAGCGCGATGCGCACGCCGCCGATGATTCCGAAGCGGTCTATCAACATCCCACCGAAAACTGGCGCGATCATGATCGGCAGCCGCTTGATCACCGATTGAATACCGACGCCCATCGAGTGGCGATTTGCTTCGAGCGTGGCGCCGACGAGTGAAAACGTCGCAGGCAGGGAAAAGCAGGTCCATGAAAGGAATAGAAACATTCCCGCGATCACTGCGCCCCAATGCGGAATGAGCAGGACAAGCCCGTAGCCGAGAATCGATATCAAATTAAATGCGAGAAATGCGCGGCGATGTCCCCAAGCATCCACGAGCAATCCGCCGGGATAAGCGTAGATCGCCCCGAGCAAGGTGCGCAGCGCATCATATAGACCAATGACAAAAACAGTCGCGCCGACCGCTTGCAGGTACTTCGGCACGAAACGCATCCAAAGTTCTTCGCCCGCGCCGATCACAAAAATCGCGACGAGCAGAACGACGAGATTGCGTTTGAGCCCGAAAAAATCAGTAAGCCGACGCGCAAGGCTTACGCTTTGCTGACTCGGCGTTTGCATTCTGCGTAAAGCGCGTCGTAAACGACAAATTCGCGCTCGAGGATTTCATGATCGCTAAGACCGAGCGCGCCGAAGCCACTGGCGATCCAGCGTAAACCTTCGCCGGCTTCATGTGGATCGTTCGGATGGGAATCGGCTGCGCGCACAATTTCGCCGAGCAAAATGAGCGCGGGATCGGTGAGACTGTATTTTTTCAAGATTGAATTGAACGAAACGTCTTCACCGTGATGACCGAGCTCACACTTCGGCACATCGAATACGACACCGTTGTCGATCTTGTCCCACTTTGTGTCGGGTGGCAGAAAGACAAACTCCGCATCAGGGTCCACAAACTTTTTGATAAGCCACGGGCAAGCAACGCGGTCCACTTTAATTTTCTCGCGAGTGATCCATTTCATAAGCTAGATTCTTGTTTCGTGGCAGCGTGGTTCTGGTACGCAGTCGTCGCCGCTATTCTTTACGGCGCGCATCAAATCTTTACCAAGCTCGCGGCGAACCGCATTGGCGAAGGCTTGGGCGGATTCGTTGTCGAAGCCACGGCCGCATTGTCGATCTTAGTTTACCTCGCGTTTCTTTGGTTGGCGAGCCGTTGGAATCAGCAATCCAGTGCGCAAGGAATTTTCTATTCTGTTCTCACCGGCGTCTGCGTGGGTGCAGGAACAATTGCCTTTTTTCTTCTCTTTCAACGCGGTGGTCCGCTTTCCGCAGTGCCCGGCATTCTGGCCGGTGGCGCAGCGATCATGGCGATCGCCGGGATTCTGTTTTTTCATGAATCGCCTTCGTGGCAGCGACTTATCGGCGTTGTGCTCGCCATCGCCGGTCTGTTTTTGCTGCGCAAATAACGTTAGTTCGGATCCGACAAGGAATCTTTCACGCGCACTTGTTTTCGCCATAACGATGTCGATTTGCCACGATCGCCGAGTGCGCTGCGGAATTACTTGTGTGTTAGCTTCAGGATGCGGCCTTCAGCCGGATCGATTATGTATGCTGTCGCGCCTCTGCCGGCAACAACGCCGCGCGCTCCTTTGACGGTTGGAACCGTCGCCTTCGGATGAAATCTTCCACGGTCATCCACGTCGGCGATGGTGAGGGTGGCAGCAAGAGACGCCGCTGCGTAAAGAAGTTTTTGGTCGGGCGAGTAATCGATGTTGTCCAGACCAGGACCGGTTTGCATCGAATCGGTTATTGCTCCGCCATGACCAGCATCGATGCTCACAACGTGATCCCCGCACGCCACGAATAGGAAATCGCGCTCCCTGTCCAGCGCTAATCCTTGCAACTCGGTGCTGCCAGCATTCCACGTGGCGACGAGTTTATGAGAGCGGACGTCGATCGCAGCCGTTTTTCCCGCTTCCTCAATGTTTGTGTAAAATAATCCGCGCTGATTATCGACAGCGTAGCCTTCAGCGGATCCGTTAACCGGAATTTTTGTTTTGGGTTTCAGTTGGCGCGGATCCGATGCATCAAACACTTGAATCGACTTGTCTGCTGAGGCAATGCCGAGCGGTGGCGCACCGGTTGTGATCCACAATTCGCGCGTGGCGGCTACATAAACGACGCCGTCGGGTGCAGCGGCAGGACCCGCCGAGGTCGGAGCAACCTGCAAGCACTTCCCCCGCCGGAGAGTATGCGCGTCGACGATGCACAAGGTGGAATCGCCGCGATTTCCGATATACACAACGCCATCACCGATTGTCACTGCGGTTGGCCCGAGCGTGACTTTTCGCCCACGCAGCTCGACCTCACCCGTCTTAAACCCAGTCACTTGCGACACAGCGTCGGAACTCTCGTCGATTACATCTACATTGCCGGTGTTGCTGGCTGGCACCCACAATTTTCCTGTCGAACGATCGTATGCGAAGTAGTCCAGCGTTACGACGCCGGTTGCGCCCGGCAAAGACAACGGCTTGAGCTCATAATTCGAGGCGGTTGCGCTGCCGGCCATCATTATGCCTGCTGTCCAAAAGGAATGGACCAACGCGATGCCGCAGATTTTCGCAAGGTTCCAGCTACAAACTGACGAATCATGTCTGCGCTTAAAATTTGATTTCATCGTGCGATTAATTGCGCGCGACGACGCAGCAGAGAATGACATTTCGTAAACTGTCGCTTGCCTCGACGTAATTTTCGAGTAGCCACAAATGCTGATCCAAAGCCAAATCCACGTTCGTAGAGTGGTGGCAGGCAGTTATTCGATCTGGTGAGCGCGAATCTCGGCTTCCTGCGAACCGCGATGTGGGACAGCGACAAATATTGTGTCTCGCTCGGGTACAAAAAGTCCGGTGCGAGCGCCATTTGCCGTGTCGATCTTAGCTAAAGCTTTATAGGCGTCCGCGCTCGTTTGCTCGATGATGTCGATCTTGCCAGCGCCGCAAATCGCATAAATGCGATGACGCTTGCTGTCGTAAAAGATGTCATCGGTGTCGCTCGAGATGCCGATGCTCGCAACCAGGTTGCCCGATTCTGTGTTGAGCACGACCAGCTTCGACGGACTTCGGCATCCGATAAATAGTCGATGGTTCGTTTCATCGAGCGCCATCGGGAAGTTTGCGGAGGCGTCACCGGTTTTCCATGTGGCAACGACTTCGCCTTTGTCGCGGTCGATCACCGCCACATGCCGGGCGTTGGGAACATTTACAAAAATTCGGTTCCCGCGTTTCTCCAACTCGAAAGCTTCGGGATGAGCAGCAAGTTTGATCAAGCCGACCTGCTCGCCGGCCGCCGCGTTTATGATTCCGATTCCGCCGCTGCCAAAGCCAACGTAAATCTGTTTGGTGGCGCTGTCGTAACGAACGTTGTCGGCATCATCTTTGAAGTCTAGTTCTCCAACCGTCTGGTAAGATTTTCCGTCGTAAATCTTGAAAATACCGCCTTTGTCATTTGCAACAAAGAAGCGGTTTAGTTCAGGGATGTAGGCAATTCCTTGCGGCGCGCTGAGGCCGGTGATTGAATGGATTCGTTCGCCTTTCTGCAAATCGAGCACTTCGACTGTGTTATTGCCAAGCGCGCAGACGAACAATCGCTCACCTGCGGCATCGAGCGCCAGATGATCGATGCGTCCCTCGACGCCCGGCAAAGAGACCGTCTGCTTTAATTGGAGGGCTGCCTCCTCGCCGTGCGTGGCGGTTGGATAAATGCAGAGCGCCACCAAGAAGGCGCTTTGGAGAAGGGAGCGTCTCAATTGCCTGCGTAGGTAAAGTTGTCGAACTCAGTGACGCTGTCGGCCTTCGTCCAAACACCGACCTTGCCGGCGTCGGTGAAGGTTTTGTCTTCGACATTGAACAGATGCTTGCCGTCGTAGTAGGCTTTGAAAAGGTTTCCCGCGAACTCGACGCGCAACGTGTGCCATTCGCCAGACGCAACTTGCTCTTTCACGCCGTAACCGCCCTTGCGGCCCACGATGTCGAGTGGACTTCGTTTGCCGTTCACAGTCTTGTAAAGCACCGCGTTGTTCTCGTTCGCGTTCGCGCGGAAGATGTAGAAGTTGTCCTTGTCTTTGCATCGCCAGATCACGCCGCCGGCTTGATCTTCCTTGCCGCTGACTGGTTTGAATTTCACCTCGACGAATCCGTCTTTCAGCGACGTGTCGTCTTTAATGCAGACAGGAAACGTTGCCTGGCCTGATTGCTTTAGCACATTCGGCTTGCTCGGTGCGGAGTCGTCTCGTTCGACGGCCCATTTCGCCGTGCCGCTGCCGGTTAGCGTTGCGGTCCAGCCCGGAGGCGGCGCGCCGGTTTTCATATCGTCGAAATTGACAGTCTCAGCGATGACCAGTCGTGTTGCCATGGTCATCGCCATTATCGTTAAGCTGAATGTTTTCAGAGTTTTCCTTTCTCATTGACGCGAGCCTCATTCAATCGGTGAACTGACTTTGAGCAGTCCACCGACCAAAAGCCCGCCGTTGACAGCTTGCGCTAAATCTTTGGCCGAGCCTCGCCCCCAGTAATGGAAAAACATGATCCGCGGTTGTTCGTGCGTCATGTGCGAATGAATGGCGACGATGTTGATCTTGTTCTTGAGCAACGATTTCAAGACCGGTTGCAATTCGTCTTCGGTCACCGCGAAATCTCCATCGACCACAGCGTTCTTGTCGTCGCCCGCAAAGGCCGCCCACGTATTCACGCCCATCTCTTTGTCGATCTTGACGCCGTGCATTTTCGCTGGACGACCGATAGTAAATTTGACCATCCCGTCTTTTGATTCGCCCTGCATGCGGAAGATCTCATTCAGCGGCGCAGCGGTAATGGAGCTTTTTTCCGGCAGCGAAAGTTCCCCAACTTCCGCGAATGACTCTGCCGGTTTCGCGTTCGGACCGCGGATTGCTTTGACTGTGTCGTACATTTTCTTCACGGCGCCGGCCAATTTATCAACGCTGCCCTCGCCTTCGATGTGCACGAAAAACACTTTGGGTTGATCGAAGAAGAAATGATTGTGCAGGGCGGTGACGCTGAGCCCGTTGTCGAGCGCGATCGACATCGCGGGATTCACTTCATCCTCGAAAAGAACGGTGTCGCCCATCACCATGGCCCCATTTTTTGTTTCGGTGAACGCGGCCCAGGTGCCCAATCCCATGAACGGCGGCATTGTCCATCCATCGACAACGACCTTCACGTCGTCGCGTGGGAAGGTGACCTTATAAACGCCTTCCTTCTCGTTCATTTTTCCTTTGAGCCCGGTGAGATTGTCGATCTTCGCGGTATCGAGCGCCGCCAGCGCGCTGACGCCCATCGCGGCAGAAATCGCCGCCAAGATAAAAAGCTTTTTCATTGGTGAAGCGGTTAGTTCTGGAGCGATTGAACGCTCCAGAACCGTCGCGATTCGATTAGTACTTCTCGCCTTTCTCTTCCTTTTCTTTGCTCTCCTGGTACTCCTTCAGGAACTTCCCGTTTGCATCAACTTCGATGCTCCACTCCTTGCCCTTTTTGTTTACGACAGCTTCGTAAACGGTTTCACCTTTTTCCGTCTTCTTCTCGATCTTAACGATCTCGTTATTGCCAGCTTTGTCTTTGATTGTCGTCTGCACCGCGGCGGGCAGATCGGACATTTTGACGGTCTCTTCTTTTTCTTCTGCAGCCGTCAGAAAAACCGGACAGACCAAACTGCCGATTACGGCGATTGATATTGCTGCGATTGTGTTTTTCATTGGGTTTCCTTCTTTAACCTCCTGGATTAATTGTTGCGTAATAGTTCCTTCGTGTACGAAACATCGGTTGGATGTAAGCGCAAATACTATTTGCAATACGTATTTCATTACACAGCGTGATTCGTGATGAAAGCGACGTCGTGGCTCCTGCTTCTCTACAGTCTGCCGACCAATCGCAACACCGAGCGCGTCGCGGTCTGGCGCCGATTGAAAAAAATAGGCGCGGTGCAGATCAAGACCTCCACATATCTGCTGCCGGATGAGCCAGCCCAATATGAGCAATTTCAATGGCTCGGGCAGCAGGTTCGCGACTACGGCGGCGATTCGACACTCGTTCGGGCGCAGGAAATCGAAGGCCTGACCAGAGAGAAGGTGATCTCTCTTTTCAACGCCGCACGTGACAAAGAATATGCCGATCTGAGAAAGGCGTTGCAGGGTTTCATCTCGCGTCGCCGAAAATCAGACGCCGAGTTTGCCGCAGCTGAGCTGGAGCGATTAACTAAGCAGTTCCGCGAGCTTCGGCAGATTGATTTCTTCGACAGTCCGCGCGGACATGACGTAGCGATGTTGCTCCGTCGCGCTGAGGGGCCCAGGCGCTTGGCGAAACTTCAAACGCTCGACGTGAGGCAATATCGTGGCAAAACTTGGCTGACTCGTCCCCGGCCTGAGATCGATCGGGTGGGATCAGCGTGGTTGATCTCCAAATTTATCGATCCCCAAGCCAAATTCGTTTTCGCACCAACTGCGCAAGCCCTGCCAGAAGCAATTCCTTTCGACATGTTGGACGCAGAATTTTCGCACCATGGCAATTGCTGCACATTCGAGACGCTAGCCAAACGTTTTGCCATTGCCGATAAAGCTGTCGCGAAGATCGGCGAGATGATTCATGACGCCGACTTGGACGACGCGAGATTTCAACGGGTCGAATGCGTGGGAATCGATCGCGTCCTCAAGGGTTGGGCAAAAGAAGGAGTGCCCGATGATGAAATTCTGCGCCGCGGTTTTAAGTGCTTCGACGCGCTCTACGCGTTTTTGCAACGGCGATGAAGGCGACGTCGGCACCACTGACAGCGGACCAGCAAGATCGACATCGTGCGCCGTCCTTTGCCGAGGCGCTGCGTTTTTGGCTGAAGCTCGGGTTCATCTCATTTGGCGGACCGACCGGCCAGATCGCGATCATGCAGACCGAGTTGGTCGAGAAAAAGAAATGGATTAGCCAGTCGCGTTTTCTTCACGCGCTGAACTATTGCATGCTCTTGCCCGGCCCCGAAGCGATCCAGCTCGCGATCTATATCGGATGGCTCCTGCACAAAACCTGGGGCGGAATCGTCGCGGGCGCCTTTTTCGTTATCCCGTCGATCTTTGTTCTTTGGGTGCTGAGTTATGTTTACGCAGCATTTGGCAACATTCCCTGGATAGCAGCGATCTTTTACGGATTAAAACCGGCTGTCATGGCGATTGTAGCGGTCGCCGTCATTCGCATCGGTCGCAAGGCGCTCAAAAACGAAGTCATGTGGGCGCTCGCCCTCCTCGCGTTCATCGCGATCTTCTTTTTTCATGCGCCTTTCCCAATCAT
>Ga0066656_10000526_pt1 | contig 15002 bp, 9 predicted proteins | sample GraSoiAngelo_105_FD_71411 | JGI IMG/M metagenome (GOLD analysis project Ga0066656, IMG submission 71411) | Grasslands soil microbial communities from the Angelo Coastal Reserve, California, USA - 14_0903_05_40cm | ecosystem: Environmental > Terrestrial > Soil > Grasslands | place: USA... | reverse complement strand
TTGCGGGGGAGCAGGCCGTCCGCGACATCCTGCCGCAGGGGCACCTGATCGTTCGCACGCAGTGGCTGTTCGGGCAGGGTGGCCCGAACTTCGTCGCCACCATCCTGCGCCTGGCGCGTGGGCGATCGGAACTGAAAGTCGTGAACGATCAGCACGGCCGCCCCACCTATGCTCCCGACCTCGCCGTGGCTTTATGGAAGTTGATCGCATGCGATGCGCGCGGCACCGTGCACTGCACCAACGAAGGCGAGGCAACGTGGTTCGACGTGGCCCGGGCGGCGATCGCTGCGGCGGGACTCAAGACTCCGGTCGAGCCGTGCACGACTGCCGACATGCCCCGCCCCGCCGGGCGGCCGCCGTTCAGCGTGCTCGACTGCACGCACTACCGGAGCATCGTCGGATATCCGCTCCGGTCGTGGCAGCCGGCGCTGGGGGACTACGTCGCGCTCGTTTCAAAGCCATTAACGGCTTGACGCCTCGGTAGTTACGTCGCAGTTTGCAGGCTTCCCGTTGAGCCCTTGGGGAAGTTGGAGAAGCATGAAACTGCACTCGATCGCCGCGGCGGGCGCCCTGGCGCTCTCCGCCCTGGCTCCGATTCGCTCATCCGGTCAGGTCCCGACTCAAGGCCAAACCCAACTGCCGGGCGGCCTCCCAGCTGGCCTGACGCCGGACCAGTTGGCCCAGCTGCTGCAGCAGAACCCGCAACTCGGGAGCCAGATTCAGCAGCGGCTCCAACAGTCCGGGCTCACGCCGGACCAAGTCCGGGCCCAGCTTGCGGCTGCGGGCTACCCCCCGAACCTGCTCGACGCCTTTCTCGGCACAACGCAGCCAGGCCAACCGACCCCACTGCCCACTATCCAGACGCTGGCGGCGATACGGGCCCTCGGTCTGGGAACGGGCGGCCAAGACTCGGCGGCGCTGCAGCTGGACACCGGCTTCGTGCGCGCCCGGGCCGAAGCGCTGCACGCCGAGTCGCTCGCCACCGGGAACTACGTCTTCGGAACCGAGGTGTTCCGGCGCACCACCACACAGTTTCTGCCGACCCTCGCCGGCCCCGTCCCGCCCGACTACCGGCTCGGTCCCGGGGATCAGCTGGTCCTTATCCTCACGGGGGATGTCCAGCGCGCCCACACCCTCCAGGTGACACGCGAGGGGTTTGTCCTGATTCCCCAAGTCGGACAGGTATTCGTTTCGAACCTCACCCTAGAGCAATTACGCGAGGTGCTGTACAGCCGGCTGCGCTCTGCCTATTCGGGCGTGAAGCGCGGACCGGACGCTACCACTCGGTTCGACCTGTCGGTGGCGAACGTGCGCGTGAACCAGGTGTACGTCATCGGCGAAGTGAAACAGCCGGGGGCCTATCAACTCAGCGCACTTGGTACGGCCCTTACCGCCTTGTACGCCGCCGGCGGCGTCACCGCGCGCGGCAACACGCGCGATGTCGAGATTCGTCGGCAAGACGCGTTAGCCGCCACCTTCGATCTCTATGATTATCTGCTGCGCGGCGTGACCCGCGGCAACGTCCGCCTCGAGACCGGCGACGTTGTGTACGTGCCGCTGCACGGCACCCGAGTGCGGGTGACGGGGGCCGTGCAGCGCCCCGCGATCTACGAGCTGAAGGAGGGGGAGACGCTCCCGGACCTGCTGCGATCCGCGGGCGGCTTCCGCGCCAACGCGGCGGTGGACCGGCTGACGATCCACCGCATCCTGCCAGCCGCCCAGCGCCGGCCCGGGCCACTGCCCCGGGCCGCGCTCGACGTCGCGCTGGCCGTGGCCGCTCCCGCCGACCGGCACGGCAGCGCGCAGCCGGGTCAAGCGGCGACCGCCCCGGCGGCCGGGGCCGATCCGCTCGGCGGAGTGGTCATCCCCTCCCTGCCGCTCGAGAACGGCGATTCCGTGGTGGTGGACTCGATCGGCCCGCTCGAGAGCCTGCTGTACGTGGGGATCAACGGGATGGTGAACAAACCGGGGCGTTATCCGTGGCAGGAGCGGATGACGCTGCGCGATCTCGTGAAGCTGGCGCGCGGCCCGAAGATCGGCGCCTACTTGAAGGACGCGGAGATCGCCCGGCTCCCAGCCGACCGCACCCAAGGCCAGCTGGCGGACACGCTGCGCGCGCCCATCGACTCGACCTACTTGTTCGAACGTGACGCGGCCGGTCATTACATCGGGCCGGTCGGTCAGGCCTTCGCCGGCAGTGGCGCACCGGAGGTCCCGCTCCAGCCCTACGACGAAGTGTTGATCATGAAGCAGCCAGACTTCGAGCTGCAGCGCACCGTCCAGGTGCGAGGCGAGGTGCGGTTCCCCGGTACGTACGCGCTGCGCTCGAAGACTGACCGCCTGACCGACGTGCTCGACCGGGCCGGCGGGCTCACCCCGCAAGCCTACGCCAACGGGATCCGCTTCTACCGCCGGGAGGGGAACGCCGGGCGCGTGGGGCTCGACCTGACGAAGGTGCTGAAGGACAGGCGGTACAGGGACAACATGCTGCTCGCCGACGGCGACTCGCTGTACATCCCGCCTTACCTGCCGACGGTGCGCGTGGAAGGCGCCGTGAACTCCCCCGGAAGCGTCACCTACTCGGAGGGCCAAGGGCTCGATTACTACCTGAGTGCCGCGGGCGGGGTGTCGTTCAAGGGGGACAAGGGACGGGTCTTCGTACAACAGCCCAACGGCAATGTCCGCGCCGTCCACAAGCGTCCCCTCTTTTTCGGAACGAGCAAGCCGACGCCCGAGCCGGGAGCGATGGTGATCGTCCCGCTGCGGGACACGACCAACCAATCGAACACGGCCGCGGTGCTCGCGGCCATCGGTACGATCGTCGCGTCGCTGGTGACCGTCGCTGTGGTCGTCGTAAATCACCCCTGAACGGCGGCCTGAGGGTCCTCCTCCCGGGCGAGTGAGAGCACCTCGTCCGCCTGTTGCTGACTGATGGCGGCGCGCCGGTACTTCGCCACGAACTCCGTCCGCGGTATGTCCTCGAGCATCAAGTCGCTGAACGACCGCACCGCACCGTCGATGTCGCAGGGGCGAAACACGGCGGCGTTACCGATCTCCGCCTTCGTGAATTCCGCCGCGAACCCGGCCACGCCGGCCCACAGCGGTTTCCCCAAGGCAGCGTACTCGAACAGCTTCGAGGGCAGCACTCTCGCGAGCGCCGGGTAGACATTGAGATGCAGGAACAGGACGTCCGCCGCACGATACTCCTCGAGCAATTGTTCGCGGCCGACGGGTGACGCGAGCTCCACGTTGGTGACCCCCAACGCGTCGATCGCGTCCTCCAGCGCACGCCGGCGGCCCCCATCGCCGATGATCTTGAAGTGAGCACGACGGCCCAGCGCGCGGGCCAGCTGTGGCACGACCAGGTGGAGACCCTGCCCCTCGCCGACGTTACCGGCATACACCACGGTGAGCGTTTCGCCGCCCGCCTTGCGCGGTGAAGGACTGCGCCGCGTCGGCGCCGCGGCCACGAACTCGTCATCCACGCCGTTCGTGAAGCACGAAAACCGTTGCTGTGGATATCGCGCACGGAAGTACTCGAGGAATCCTGGAGAGACCAGGTTTACTCGGTCCGCGTGCCGCAGCGCGAACCCTTCCAGGGCGGAGAACACGTTGCGTAAGAGGGCGGCGACCGGCCACGGCAGGAGATCCTTGATGATGTCCGCGAAGATATCGCGGATGTCCAGGTACAGCTTTCCCCTCCCGCGGCGCGCGATCCAGGCGCCCAGGACACCCGTCATCAGCCGGCCCGACGTAGCGAACACCAGGTCGTATTCCCGTCCCGCCACGCGCGCCAGCGCTCCGCGAGCAAACCAGAGAAACGCGGCGGCTTGGCCCAGCATCCCGCTGCGGTGTCGGGGGAGCGCGATGCGGTGAATCGAGACGCTGGGTCGTTCCTCGCGCGGGGGCGCTTCGGGACTGAACGAGCGGTAACGGTTGGGGAGGCTCGTGATCACGTCGATGTGCGACCCCGGCGGCATCATCGCCTCAAACGCGTCGACCAGCGCCTTCGCCCGGAAGGATCCGGCGCTCAGGTCGGGGTCATAATGGAAGCTCAACACCAGGATCCTCATTCCGTCCGGCTCCAGCGCAGCTCGGTGCTGAGCTCTGGACCGCTAAAATCCACGGCGAGACACACGTTGGGCTGCGAGACACCGAATCGCGGATGCCACGTCGTGCGCTCCTGGCGCAGCCTGCCACCCGTGACCGAGACGCGTACCCTGTCGCCCGTCGGCAAGTCGAGCTGCACGATCCCCTCACGTTCCCTGTCATCGTGGACGATAACCGATGGATGCAGGTGAAACCGCGCCTGGGCGCTCCGGAAGGAGCCGGAAATCGTGTCGTGTACGACCAGGGCGTCGGCGCCGATCGACCAGCGTCGCGTGTGTCCGGGCTTTCCGGGAAGACGCTCGTAGCCGTCGTGTGCACATCGCACCTCAATCACTCCGTCGCGGGCGACCGCGAGGCCGATCGGCCGGGCGCGCCGCCCAACGCGAAAGTCGGACCACACTTCGGACGAGTCTGCGCCATCCACCACAACCGTGTTGTGCGCCGCGGTGCCTCGCTGCCGCAGCCGTTCGGCGCCGCAGCCATAGCATGATGTCCCCGAATTCACCAGCACCCGCCGCCCGAACAGCGACAGCTCGAACGACAGCGTGTCCGCGTGGGCATGCGCGAACACGTGATCTGCTCCTACCGGAGCGACATCGAGCAAAACCACCGCGGGCGCTCGCTCGACGCGGACGTAGCCGCTGTCGCCGAGTTGCGTCACCGGCTGGGGCGTCGCCAGGCCTGCGAGACCGAGCCGCCGCGCGTACTGCTCGAGCGCTTGCGGCGCCGGCGCGATGTCGAGCGCGGCATCGTTGAACTGGCTGATCTGTCCGTCGGGATGGCACATGGTCATGAGCCACGCGCGCATCGACCCGGTCAGCACGCGCCACCGCGACGCAATGGCCATGCCATACGTGGCGGCGAGATTGCACAGGTCGAGCATGTCCTCGAGCGCCAGCGCGTGGTACATCGTGCTGCGCTCGAACTGACCTCCGTCCGGGAGAATCTGCTCGCGCATCTGAGCCGCTAGGATCTGCAGCCCACGCTGCAACCAGCCAGCGGCCTCGGGACCGTCGAAATACAGCCCCGCGAATACGAGTGCCTTGGCGTTGACGAACAGGTGATTGCCGAGCAGGTGCGTTTCGACCCGGCGCGAGAGCCACCGGACCTGTACGGCCAGGCTCTGGACGCACTCCGGCGGGAGCGCGTTACCACGCAAGGCCCACTTGATCCAGTTGACGATTCTGAGCGACGTGGGGTACGGCTCCCACCCGGTGCCGCGAGGCGGCGGATTCTCGCGCACCCAGCGAGTCAGCAGCTCGTAATGCCAGGCGGCCCGGCTCGCCGCGTCACTGGCGTTGAGGTCGTCGAAGTAGTGGAGATGGTAGCGCCACAGCCTGCCGAGCCGGGGATCGTCCCAGCCGTGTTCCGCCAGCTCGCGCGCGTCGTTGAGGAACTCGAAGCGCCCCGGTCCATGCATGCTGGCGGGCCGCTCGGCACCGGGCACCCAGGCGCCCGCTGCGGCGTGTCTGCGGGCGGGCGCGGGCCGCAGATCCACGCGCGGACGGGACAGCCCGAACCAGACTCGCCCGTACAGCTGGATCGGCTTCAGGTGGCGGATGGTATTCCAGTACAGTGCTACGCCGGCCATGCACCCTTCACCGGAGCGCCGCCGCTGCCGCCACGGCGACGCGGCTCACTTCCATGAGCTCGTCGAAGGGAATCGGGGCCGGCCCCCCCCCCGCTCGCAGCGCGGCGAGGAACGCCCTGGCGCACTGCTTCTGACCCTTGTCCTGGCGCCACAGATTCATCTTCCGGAACCCCGGCCAGCCGAATCCCGCCAACCGGCGGAAATTGTCGAGCTGCAGGATGCGCCCCGCGGCGAACACCTCGAGCCGCTCCTTCGGGAAAGACCTGTGGCCGTTCGCCAGGTACAGGATCGTCCCGATCGACCCGTCCTCGAAATTGAGGATGATGCTCGCCTTGTCGTCGGTCACCGCGATCCCCGGCGCCGGGCCCATCGAGCTGGCCCGGAATCCCTTGATCGGCGAACCGGCTAGAAACCGCAGCAGGTCGATGAAGTGACAGGCTTCGCCCACGATGCGGCCGCCACCCACCCGCCGATCCTGCGTCCAATGTTCCGGTGGAACGGCGCCAGCGTTCACCGTCATCACGAAGGACTTCGGCTCGGCCACGCCCGACAGCAACGCGCGCATGCGCTGCGCGTGGGGAGCGAACCGGCGGTTGAACCCGACCATGACGACCCGGTCCGGCCGGGCCGCCTGGGCGGCGCTGATCCCGTCCAGCTGTTCCGTCGACAACGCCAGCGGCTTCTCGACGAATACGTGCTTGCCGGCCTCGAGCGCCGCCTGGACGAGATCCGCGTGGCTGTCGTGACGGGTCGCGATGACCACCGCCTCTACCTCGGGATCGGCCAGCACGCCGTCGGTATCGGTGGTCGTCACTTCGAATCCGAACTTGCGCCCCGCGTGAACGCCGCTGACGCCGTTGCTCGAGGCCAGCGCCCGCAGCCGGGCGCCGCCGCCTTTGAACGCGGGAATGAGCACCGCGGTCGCGTAGTTGCCCGATCCGACGAAACCCAGGGAGGTGCCCCCGGGCGCGCCGGCCGCGGGCGCAAGGTCGATCCTGCGCGCCCGCAGCAGCGAGTCCGGCCGTTCCTCCGCGGCGGCGTACGTCAGTAGGATGCCGAGCGACGGCACGTCGCTCGTCACCAGCTCGTACGCGGCCTGCGCCCCGGCAATCGGAAAGCGGTGGGACACGAGGGGCCGGGCATCCACGCGCCGGCCGGCCATTATGTCGAGGATGGCTTCGAAGTTCCGCTGCTCGGTCCAGCGAACGAAACCTACCGGGTAGTCGACCCCTTGCTCTTCGTACGTCGGATCGTGACGGCCGGGACCGTAAGAGCAGGATACCTGGAAGCTGAGCTCCTTCTCGTAGAAGTCCGCCCGCGACAGCTCGAGGCCGGTCACGCCGATGAGCACGATGCGCCCGCGCCGCCGGCACATCAGCGCCGCCTGATGCACCGGCTCATTGCTGCTGGTGGAGGCCGTGATCAGCACGCCATCTACGCCGCGCCCGCGCGAGAACGCCGTGGCCGCCGCCAGGGGATCCTCGCCGGCGGTCAGGTTCACGACGTCGGCGCCAAACTGGCGCGCCAGCGCCAGCTTGCCGGCGTCGTAGTCGATCCCCAGCACGCGGCACCCGTGGGCGCGCAGCAACTGCACCGTCATCAAGCCGATCAGGCCGAGCCCCGTCACGACGAAGCTCTCGCCCAGCGCCGGCTGCGCCAGCCGGATGCCCTCGAGACCGATCGCGCCGATGACGGTGAAGGCCGCTTCCTCGTCGCTGACCGGATCGGGGATTCTGCTGCACAGGTTTTTCGGGACGTTCACCACTTCCGCGTGTCTGCCGTTCGACACGACGCGCTCCCCTACCGCGAAGCCGGTGACGTCCTCGCCCACGTCCATGACGACGCCGACATTGCAGTACCCGAGCGGCAGCGGCTGGTCCAGCTTGCTGAAGACGGCCTCGAGGGTGGGAACGAGGCCGTCGGTCCGGATCTTGTCCCACACCTGCCGGACTCTGTCCGGGTGCGCCCGCGCCTTCCCCAGCAGCGACGCCTGCCCGAAGCTCACGAGCATCCGTTCGGTACCGGCCGACACGAGCGTCGTCGTCGTGCGGATCAAGAGATGGCCGCGCTTGGCCGCCGGACAGGGAACCTCCGCCACTTCCGTTCTCCCGGTCCGGAGGTTCTGAAGAACCTGCTTCACGGCTGCTCCACGGGCGCCGGTGCGAGGCGACGGATCAGGTCCTCCTTCAGGGCCGGGCCGAGATAATTGATCAGCACCGCGCGATACGGCCCTTTGAACACGAACAGGCTGCCGGCGGCCGCGCCCACGACGCCGCAGGTTTCGATCAGCCGCCGGATGTCGTCCACGGACCCGGCCCCACCCAGCACGGTCATCGGGAGACTCGTCAGCTCCCGCAGACGCTTCGCCAATGCAAGGTCATAGCCCGTCATCTGTCCGTCGTTGTCGATCGAGTTCACGAGGATCTCGCCGGCGCCTAGCGACTCAGCCGACCGCACTACCTCGTCCAGCAGTTTGCCGGTCTGGCGCGACCCGTTGTGGCTCCACACCTCGTAGCCCCGCCTCGAACGCCGCACATCGAACACCACAATGACGCTCTGGCTGCCGACCTCTTCGGCCATGCGGCTGATGACCGTCGGGTTCTCGATCGCGGCGGAGCTGATGGAGACCTTCTCGACACCCAGGCCGACGATCCGCTTGGCCTGCTCGGCTGTCTTGATGCCGCCGCCGTAGCACAGCGGCATACGGCACTCGACCGCCAGATTGGCGATGAGCCGGTAGTTCGGCTCGGTGCCGCGAACCGAGGCGTCGATATCGAGCACGATCAGCTCGTCCGCTTCCTTCTCGTTGAAGATCTTCACGGCGTTGAGCGGGTCGCCCACGTACCGCGGTGCAGTGAACCCCACTGTTTTCACCAGTCCGCCGTTATGGACCAGCAGGCAGGGGGTGATCCTGGGCCTCAGCATCTCACAGCTCCGCGAAGTTCCGCAGCAGGCGCGTCCCGAAGTGATGGCTCTTCTCGGGATGGAACTGGACGCCGTGCACGTTGCCGTGGCCCACCGCCGAGCTGAAGTCAGCGCCGTACGGGGATACCGCGCGTACGTCTTCCGGCTTGGCGCACTCGAAGAAGAAGGAGTGCAGGAAGTAGAAGCGGGCATCCAAGTCGAGCTCGCGGAACAGGCCGGTGCCGGAGGTCGGGCGGACGTCGTTCCACCCCATGTGGGGCACCGGCAGCCGTCTCGCCGGCTCCCACGATCGGAACGCCCGGACGTGACCGTCGATCCAGCCGAGGCCCGGCCGCTTGCCCTCGTCGCTGCCGCGGGCGAGCATTTGCATGCCCACGCACACGCCGAGCACCGCTGCCCGTCGCCTGAGCACCAGATCGTCCAGCTGCGCGCGCATCCCGGACTGCTCCAGTTGTTCCATGGCGTGATCGAACGCCCCCACGCCGGGGAGAATCACCTTCGTCGCACCGGCCAACTCGGTGGCACTGCGGGCGGTCCTCACCTCGATGTTGTGCCGCTTGTAGACGTTGACGAACGCCCGGATGTTGCCGAGCCCGTAGTCGATGATGGTGATCAGCGCATCACCCTCCGCTCGACACCCACGAGCCGGAGCACCCGCGCGCCCAGATCGATCAGCGCCAGGGAGTTCTTGTAGTCGCGGAAGCTCTTGTTGGGACCGTGCATGATCTTCTCGAGCTCGGCAACGCTCAGGTCGAGCTTCATGGCGATGTACTCGAAATCCTCGGCAATGGTCGCTTCGTCGTACGCCGGCTGCGCGATCTTCGTCACGGCCTCCGCGCGCGTCATCTGGCCGGTGAGGATCATGCTCGAGAAATGGACGCGCCGCTTGTCGAAGCCGAACTTCGTCGGCAGCCAGTATCCCTCGTAGAACCGCGTGAAGCGGGACTCGTAGTGCTTGTGGGCGTAGCGCTGCCAACCGAACTTGGCGACCAGCTCCTGCATCGCCGCTTCCTTCCGGTATGCCACGTAGTCCAGTGGCTTCATGACCCGCATGCCCTTCAGAAACCGGTAGTAGAGCTTGTACGTGAAGATGTCGACAAGCGGGAACGTCTTGAGCGGTCGCGTGCCGAACCGCCGGTGGATGTCCTTCAGCTGACGCAGGTCGCCGGCGTAATAGTGCCATTCGATGGGATTCTTCACACACTCGGTCGCGAAGTTGGCCCCGGTGAGGACGTACTTGAACCCCCGCTGCGCCGCGAAGTTGTACAGGCCGCCGAAAATCGCATGATCCTGCGGCGTGTCCAGGTGGGGCACCTGGGCCTTGAAGAATGCGAGTTGCAGATCCTGCATCTCGAGCCAGTCGATGACCTCGGTGTGTAAGTCCAGGCCCAGCCCGTCGACGATCTTCTCGATGTTGTTCGCCGACTCCTGCGAGTTCCAGCCGGCGTCCACATGGTAGAGCAGCGGCCGCAGGCCGAACCTGGTCTTCGCCACGTACGCCAGGTACGAGCTGTCCACACCGCCGCTGACCCCGATGAGACAATCGTGGTCACGACTTTCGCCGTCACGCCTGATCGCGTCGATCTGCCTCCCGATGATCCGCTCTCCCACCTCATCGGGATGCCAGTGCGGCAGGATGTTCCGCTGGAAGTTATTGCAGTAGTCGCACCAGCCCCGGGAATCGAACTTGATGCCCGAGTCGGAGGTGTCCATGATGCAATGGGTACAGATCGCGTACGCGCGCTCGGTGACCCTCGTCGCGCGCCGCCTCATCCCGTCGTGTCGCTCGCTGTCTGCGCTGGTTAGGTGTGCACGCGGTTGCTCCCGATGAACCCCGCGTCCCGGCGCCGTGTCGAGGAATCGCCGACACCAGACCTCGACGCTCAGAATCGAGAGCAGCGTGTACGCCCCGTCCACGGCGCCCCTCTCGTTTAGCTGCTGGAGCCGCTGCACGGCGGCCGGCTCGAAGAGGCCGCGCGCCTTCAGGCTGGCCGGCGACAGGACGTCGGCCAAGAGCGGCCGCAGCTCGTTGCGCATCCACCGGCGCAATGGTGCCCCGAACCCGGACTTGGGACGGTAGATGACGTCGTGCGGCAGGAATGGCTCCATCGCCTTCTTCAGGACCCACTTGCCGACTGCACCGCGCTGCTTGAGGCGCGCCGGAATCCGGGCCGCGAACTCAACGAGGTCGAGGTCCAGAAACGGCACCCGGACCTCGACTCCGGCGGCCATCGACATCTTGTCCGTGTAGGTCAGGTTGAGATCCGCGAGGAAGAACCGCTGCTCCAACGCGAGCATCCGGTTCAACGTCCCGATGCCGGGTGGCAGCGGCTTAAGGAAGTCGAGTACTGGCTGATCGACGGCGGCTTCGCGCAAGTGCGCCCGAACCTGCGGCGTGTAGAGCGGGAGCAGGTCGGATTCCCGCATCCACCAGAGGTAGTGCGCTACGTGCGCGTCCCCCTCGAGCCCTGCGCCCATGAATAGCCTGGCGAGCCGCCGCGTAAGCGCGCGATGCTGGCTCAGGCCGGCGGTCATCTGGTCTAGGCCGTCCCTCACAGATTGCGGCAGCCACCGCCACCAGGGCTCGTAGTTCACCGCCACGTGCCGCCTGTATCCGGAGAACAGGTCGTCGCCCCCGGCGCCGGACAGCAACACCTTGATTCCGTTCCGGCGGGCCAGCTCGCTGATGTAGAGGACATTCAGCGGGGCCGGGTCTGCCAGCGGCTCGTCCAGCTGCCACACCATCCGTTCCAGATCCTCAGCCATGCTGCCGGCATCCACCGTTACGACATCGAGGGGGACGCCGAGGTGCCTGGCCACCCGTCGGGCGTAGGGGAGATCGTCGGCAAAACCGCTGTCCTGAGCGCCCACGGACTCGATGGTAAAGCAGCGGATGTCGGGCACCTGCTCCCGGGCAAACGTGACGACGGCGCTGGAGTCCAGTCCGCCAGACAGGAAGGCGCCGACGGGCACGTCGGCGACGAGCTGCTGCTGCACCGCCCGCCGCAGGTGATCAACCGTTCCCGAAACCGCTTCGGCATCACCCAGCGCGGGGCCCGGCGCGTCGAAGAAGGGCAGCTGATACCAGGTCCAGCGCCGCTCGATTCGCCCCGCACAGACCCGGAGCGTCTCCCCGGGACCCAGTTTGCGCACGTCCCGCAGCAGGGTCCGTTCGCCGGGACAGTAGAGGAACGTGAGGTAGCGGTGCAGGGCCAACGGATCGAGCTCGCGTGCCTCGGGCGTCAGCCGGAGCAAGGCCTTGATCTCGCTGGCAAATGCGAATCCCCGACCGGTCAGAGCGTAGTAGAGCGGCTTGACCCCCATTCCATCACGCGCCACGAACAGGGTTCGATCCCGCCCATCCCACAGAGCGAAAGCGAAGATGCCGTTGAGCCGGCGCAGCATCGCCTCGCCCTCCCTCAAGTAGAGATGCAGCAGGACTTCGGTGTCAGAGTGGCCACGGAAGCTGACGCCGCGGTTGATCAGGTCGGCGCGCAGCTCGCGATAGTTATAGATCTCGCCGTTGAAGACCACGACGATGGCGCCATCCGGGCTGGCCATGGGCTGAGCGCCCGTGGGGGACAGATCGATGATGGACAGACGGCGATGGATGAGGCCGATACCCTCATCATTCACGTAGACGCCACAAGCATCCGGACCGCGATGCGCGATGAGCTGCCCGGCCTCTTGAAGCATCTCGTGGGAGAACGCGCCGGAGAAGCCGGCGATGCCGCACATGGCTACGCCCACACCGCCAGGCGGCGGATGAGCTCGTGCTTCCGCGGCCGGGTGGGACAGGTGATCATGAGGGCTCCCGCGTACTCGCCGCTACCAGGCCGAGCTGCTGCGCCGGCGACAGTTGTAGGTATCGCTTGTACACCCGGTGCGCGTCTCGTGAGATCTTCCAGTAGTGGTGGCCCGGCAGACTGTCCGTGGTGGCGTGATCGTGGTGGATGACGACGAATCGCGGGTCGTAGTACGTCATCTGGCCGATGGCTTTGAGCTGCTGTTGCAGAAAAAACTCTTCGTACATCATGAAGGTCGGTGCCCACAGCCTGCTGAAGTGCCTCAGAAACATGGGCCCGAGGAGGTAGCACGCGCCGATGCCCATCTGAATCGGCCCCGGCGTCTTGTACAGATCGCCGTCCGGCGCCCTCTCCTCACGGACCGTGAACCGCTTCGTAATCCTGGCCGCGTGCCCGATGAGGACCGCAGCGCCGTAGGAGGCATAGTAAAGCTCCCAAATAAGCTTCCTGGTTCGACTAATGGGATACAGTACGTGCGGGTTCTGGTGGACACCCTCCGGGGTCACCAAGTCTGGAGCGACGACCGCCCAGGTGTCGAGCACGTCGCGGTGCCGCTTTACCCTCTCGAGGAAATCTCCTGGGAACACCAGATCGTTGTTGCCCACCACGAGATGCTCGACGTCCGGCCACTTCGTGCGCAGATGCCGGATACCGACGTTCAGGCCGGGGAAGTAACCGACGTTCGCCGCGTTGAGTACCAGCTCAACGCCCGGGAACTCTCGCACCATGTCCTTCAGGGACCTGAGGTCGTCATCCCGCGACTTGTTGTCCACGACCGTGACGCACACGTCGTTCCATCCTCCGGCGTGGAGCGACGCAATGGCAGCTCGCGTGTACGAGGAGTTGTTGTAGTTCGTAAATACGAACCCGATCCTCATCGAGGGCGCTCCCGGTAGATGCCGTCCCGGCGCGCAAGGTAGTCCCAAATTCCCTTCCCAATGGCGCGATAGCTCCTGAGCGGACTGGGGTCGTAGATGCCGATCAGAACTAGGAGCAGAAGGTGCGAAAGAGCCAGCTTGAGGATGAACACGGGGAAGCGCAAGAGATACCGCTCCATCATGTACAAGAAATTCCGGGACATGTAGTAGCGCCTAACCGGCGAATGTTCCGCGTAGTACCTGCTGAGGAAACTCGGCACTTCATTGACCTCGCCCAACTGATGCTGCATAAATGCGTTCGAAACGCGATGCACGGCATAGCCGGCACGCCGAAGGCGCAGCGAGAAATCGAAGTCCACGCAGTCTACGAAGAAGCCTTCATCGTAGAGCCCGACCTGATCGAACAGGCTTACGCGTACGAGGTTGCCCGAGGTAATCGCATAGCCTACAACACTCGTCGCCGCCTGTTCCTTCCTGCCGTTCTTGGTGACACACGGCGAGAGGCATACGAGCCCGGGGTCTCGCTCAACCGCAGCTTGGTAGGCCTGGATCATGGAGCCATCAATCACACTGTCCTGATCCATCGTGAGCAGCCAGGAGCAACCGATCTGCGTGGCGCGCTCCATACCAAGATTCAGGGCATGACCTACGCCTCGGTTCTCCCCGAGGCGCTCGACCGTGATCCCGGGTTCTTGTTCCAGCACATCGAGAACGTTGAGCGACTCCGCAGCCGAGCCGTTGTCCACGATGTGGACGTGCCCGACCTGCCCGCGCAACGCGTCCACGGTCCGTCTGGTCTTGTGCAGCCCGTTGTAGCTGACCACAACCGCCAACACGTCCTTGGCGTTCATGAACCTTCGCGATCCGTCAGGAACGGGCTCCGGCGCAGCACCGCCCGCAACGCGTTCTCTGAAATGTGGCGACCTCCGCTCCCACCGAGCACCTTGCGGGCAAGCACCACGATGTGATAGGGCCGCAACAATTCCACTACCTCGGCCTCGAGCCCTGCTCTCTTGACGGCACCGACCACCAGCCGAGTGTCGAAGACATGGTGATGAATGGTCCTGAGCTCGACGTTTCGCTCTGCGCGCTCGCGGAAATTACTGCCCCGCGCTCCGGGATCCTTCGACATGTCGTGCAGGGTGAGGACCTCCTGGAGATGCGTCAGGTCATCCTCTCCCGTGCCACGTTCGAAATCGTCGATCAGGTGCTCCATGGGGGTAATCGGCCGACGGTGATCGAACGTGCCATCCCGATGCGGCACGACCAGGACCAGCCCTCCGCCCGGCTTGAGAACGCGCCCCCATTCCGAGAGAGCGCGCAGCGGATTTGCCGTGTGTTCGAGCATGTGCGACGACAGCACGAAGTCGTAGGTCTCACTCGGGACCATGCGCAGGTCGGCTCCCTCGGCGATAAACTGCTGCCCCGATGCCTTTCCCGAATCGAAAGTGAACGAGTCACCCTCCCTGCTTGCGTTCTCCCAAATCGTGTTCTGCGCGAAGTTGCAGTTATCTACCCGTGTGACGAGAGCGTAGACGGGGAGCAGGCCTCCTCGCGCAAAAATCGGGCTGGGTCCACCGATTTCGATCCCCGTCGCGCCGCTGACGATCTCCCTGCATATAGGAAAGGTGTGGGCCTGCGGTGTGCGAATCCTGCGAACAATCGCACTCAACACTCCTGCGACGCCGCCGG
>Ga0066656_10000519_pt1 | contig 15100 bp, 15 predicted proteins | sample GraSoiAngelo_105_FD_71411 | JGI IMG/M metagenome (GOLD analysis project Ga0066656, IMG submission 71411) | Grasslands soil microbial communities from the Angelo Coastal Reserve, California, USA - 14_0903_05_40cm | ecosystem: Environmental > Terrestrial > Soil > Grasslands | place: USA... | reverse complement strand
CGAGATCCCGATCAAGCACGGCGAGGGCCAGTGGACCGCGACCCCGGAGCAGCTCGGCGACATCGAGCGGGATGGGCTCGTCGTCTTCCGGTACGCATCGCGCACCGGGATCGTCGACGACGTCCATAACCCGAACGGGGCGACGAACAACGTCGCGGGTATCCGGAACCCGACCGGGAACGTCGTCGGGCTGATGCCGCACCCCGAGCACGCGGTCGACCCGGATGTCGGCCCGACCGGGGGCCAGCCTCTCTTCGCGTCGCTGCTGCACGTGGCGATGGCGGGGGTGACCGGGTGAGCTCGGAGGAGCTCTCGCTCCACCGGCAGCTCGGCCTCACGGACGACGAGCTGGCGCAGATCGAGGCGACCCTCGGTCGGGAGCCGAACCGAACCGAGCTCGCCATGTACTCCGTGATGTGGTCCGAGCATTGTTCGTACAAGTCCTCGAAGATCCACCTGCGGACCCTCCCCACCGAAGGACCGGCCGTGCTCGTCGGCCCCGGGCAGGACGCCGGAGCGGTCGACATCGGCGGCGGGATCGCCGTCGTGTTCAAGATCGAGTCGCACTCGCATCCGAGCGCGATCGAGCCGTACCAGGGTGCGGCTACGGGCGTGGGCGGGATCGTCCGGGACATCGTGTCGATGGGAGCGCGGCCGGTGGCCTTGCTCGATCCGCTCCTGTTCGGGCCGCTCACCGAGGAGCGGAACCGCTGGCTCTTCGCCGGCGTGGTGGCGGGGATCGGCGGCTACGGCAACTGCATCGGGGTCCCGACCGTGGGCGGCGAGATCCGGTTCGCCGACGCGCACACCGCGGATCCCACCGTCGACGTGATGTGCGTCGGCATCGCCGATGGAGCCGATCTGATCACGGCGCAATCCCGGACGGCGCAGGCCGGATCGCTGATGGTGCTCTACGGCGCGTCCACCGGCCGGGACGGGATCGGTGGGGTGAGCGTGCTCGCGTCGGCAACCCTCGAGGACGGAGCCGAGGGGTCGCGTCCCAGCGTCCAGATCGGGGATCCGTTCGCCGGGAAACTCCTGATCGAGGCGTCGCTCGAGCTGGTCGGGGGCGGATGCCTCGAAGGTCTGCAGGATCTCGGGGGAGCGGGGATCACATGCGCCGTGAGCGAATCCGCCGCCCGGGCCGGGATGGGCGCGTCGCTGGACCTGGACGCCGTTCCGCTCCGCGAGGCGGGCATGGTGCCCTTCGAGATCCTTACGTCGGAGTCGCAGGAACGGATGCTCGCGATCGTGCATCCGTCGAAGCTCGACGAGGTCCAAGCGGTCTGCGATCGCTGGGGGCTCACCACGGCGGTGATCGGCGAGCTCATACCGGGTGGCACGCTCTCGGTCCGGAGCGGCGGCGCCATCGTGGCGGAGGTGCCCGCATCGTCCCTCGCGGACGACGGCCCGGTCTACGATCGCCCCGCGGAACACCCTGCCCGATCGATGGGCAACGGGGAGGACCCCACCTTCGTTCCGTTCGAGAAGGATCTGACGGAGGCCGTGCTGACCGTGTTGACGGCGCCGAACGTCGCCAGCAAACGGTGGGCGTTCGAACAGTACGACCGGGTGGTGCAGGGCAACACGGTCGCCGGGCCCGATTCCGATGCCGCCGTCGTCAGGGTCGCTGGAACCCTCAAGGGCCTCGCGCTCTCGACGGACAGCAAGAGTCGGTTCGGGCGTCTGGACCCGTTCCTCGGGGCCGTCCACGCCGTCGCGGAGTCGGCCCGCAACGTCGCCGTGACGGGAGCGACCCCGATCGCCATCACGAACTGTCTCAACCTGGGCAACCCGGAGCGTCCCGAGGTCATGTGGGAGCTCATCGAGTCGATCCGCGGGATCCGCAACGCCTGCCTCGCCCTCGACACCCCGGTGACCGGCGGGAACGTGAGCCTCTACAACGAGAGCGGCGACAGCGCGATCTGGCCCACACCCGTGATCGGGATGCTCGGGCTCCTCGAGGACTACCGGTTGCGCGTCCCGAGCTCGTTCCCTCGTCCGGGGCTGGCGATCTACCTCGCGGGTGAGACCTTCGCCGAGCTCGGGGGTTCCGAGTTCGCCGAAGCCGTCCTCGGGGTCGTCGCCGGCAAGCCGCCGGCCCTGGATCTGTCGAAGGAGCGAGCGCTCCACCGGTTCCTGATCGCCGCCGCCGGCGGCGCGGCGCTCGCGAGCGCGCACGACTGCGGCGACGGCGGGCTCGTGATCGCGCTCCTGGAGTCGGCGATCGGCGGTGGCCATGGCTTCGCGGTGTCGCTCGCCGGCGATCTCCCCTCCCACGTAGCCCTGTTCAGCGAGTCGGCGTCGCGCGCCGTCGTGAGCGTCGACGCCGCCGACGAGGAGTCGCTCGTCCGGCTCGCGGCCGAGCACGGCGTCCCCATCGCTCGGCTCGGCGAGACGGGTGGACCGCGCGCGCTCGTCGAGGGTCTGCTCGACGTGCCCGTGGACGAGCTCCGCGAGGCGTGGGAGAGCGCGATCCCGCGGCTCCTCGGGGAGACGTAGCGTTTCACGCAGCCGACCCCTCCCGCGTTGTTCTTCCAGACGGCGAAGGAGGGATCGAGATGCATCACGAGGATCGGTGGAGGATCTGGCGCGTGACCGAACCGGAGCCCGAGTACCTGCGGAGCGTCTCCCGGAGGCGGAGGCCCCATGTCTGGCGCGATCTGCCCGTCCGCAGGTGGTGGAACGTGTGAGCCGGCTTCCGCCGTTCGAGCGGTTCCTCGAAGAGAACCGGACGACGGTGTTCCGGTACCTGACGGCGGCGGTGGGGCCGATCGACGCGGACGACGTGTTCCAGGAGACGTTCCTGGCGGCGCTCCGAGCCTACCCCCGCTGCAACGAGGCCGCCCGGCTGGATCGGTGGATCCTCCGGATCGCCTCGCGCAAGGCGATCGATCATCACCGGGGAGCGGGGCGGCGACCGATCCCGGTCGCCGCCCCGCCGGAGCGTCCGACGGAGGTCGATCCGGCAGCCGACGGTTTCGGTCCCGCGCTGGTCGCGGTCCGCGACCTGCCGGCGCGTCAACGCGACGCGGTCGCGTACCGCCACATCCTCGGGTTCAGCGTCACGGACGCCGCCTCGCTGATGGGCTGTTCCGAGGAGGCGGTTCGTGCAAGCGCCTACCAGGGATTGCGCAGACTGAAGCAACAAGAGCTCAAGGAGCGAGCCATATGGACGAACGACTGAGGATCTCGACGCACGAGGCGGAACGACGCTCGCGGCAGGCCGCCGAACGGTTCCGCGCTGCGGCGCCGGATACCGGGCTCGTCGACGTCGCCGTGGGAACGATGGGCTCACCGGTCGGCGAGCTGCTCGTGGCGGTGACCCCGCGGGGACTCGCGGCGATCGCCTTCGAGGGCGATGACCGCGACCGGGTGCTCGACCGGCTTGCCCGCGGACTGTCGCCCCGCGTGCTGATGGCGGCGCGCGCCACGGATGACGTGCGCCGTGAGCTCGACGAGTACTTCCGTGGAGCGCGCCGCCGTTTCGATCTCCGCCTCGACCGGCGACTGATGAGCCCGTTCGCGAAGGACGTGCTCGGGGCGACGGCCCGGGTCCCGTTCGGTCGCCTCGCCACCTACGGAGAGATCGCCGGCCGTATCGGGCGCCCGAAGGCGGCGCGAGCGGTGGGCGCCGCGCTCGGCGCCAACCCGATCCCGATCGTCGTCCCCTGCCACCGGGTGATCGGCGCCGGCGGGAACCTCACCGGGTACGGGGGCGGTCTCCCCCGGAAGGAGCTGTTGCTCCGTCTCGAGGGATCCCTTCCCGCGGCGTGACCGTCGTCACGGCGAGCGTCGGACGCGTCGTGTTCTCCTGTGCACGATGGACGGGTTGCAGCCCCCCGTGGCGTCCGCGGCGACGTCGGTGATCCCGCGGGTCGAACGGACCGCGATCTACCTGGACGCGGATCAGCGCCGGCGGCTGAGCTCGCTCGCCGCGTCCAGCGATCGCCCCCGCGACCAGCTGATCCGCGAGGCCATCGACCGGTACCTCGGCCGATGCGACGGGTACCGACTGCCTTCCTGGGTGGGCGCGTGGAGGGACGGGTCTCCTGCCGGTCCTCGCACGATCCGGTCTCAGCGTCGGCCGTGATCACCCTCGGCACGTCCGGCGTCGTCGCGCTCCTCGTCCGATCCGACCGCCGCCACCGACGGGCCGTCCGCGCGCTCGAGGTCGCGAGGATGCCGACCGTCGTTCCGGTCGGCATCCTCGCGGAGGTCGACCGGGTGCTCGGCCGCCGGCTCGCGCCGGCGGCCAGCCTCACCTTCCTGGAGGGCATCGAGACCGGCGAGACCCTTCTCGACTGCGGTGATCTGGACCTGCCACGGATCCGGGCGTTGATGACCCGCTACGCGGAGCTTCCGCTCGGGTTCCCCGACGCGGCCGTCATCGCCTGTGCGGAGCGGAACGGGGGAACGGTGCTCACGTTCGATCGCGACGGGCTCGGGACCGTCTCCCGCGACCTCCCGATCACGCTGATCCCGTGAGGACCCAGCGGGGCTCCCGTCGCGCGGGAACCGTCTCGATACACTGGGGCCCTCGATGGGCGCCGAGTCACCGAAAGAGGAATGCGGGCTCTTCGGCGTATGGGCACCCGGCGACGAGGTCGCCCGCCTCACGTACTTCGGTCTGTTCGCGCAGCAGCACCGCGGACAGGAATCCGCCGGGATCGCGGTCTCCGACGGGACGAACATCCTCGTCTACAAGGACCTAGGGCTGGTCAGCCAGGTCTTCAACGAAGCGACCCTGACGACGCTCCACGGGGACCTCGCCGTGGGGCACACCCGCTACTCGACCACCGGTTCGACCACGTGGGACAACGCGCAGCCGGTCTTCAAGACCGACGGCGTGCACTCCATCGCGCTCGGGCACAACGGGAACCTCGTGAACACCTCCGAGCTCGCCGAACGGGTCCGCGGCGCCGGTCTCGCGACGACGGATTCGGACATCGTGACGACGATGATCGCCGACCGGACACCCGAGGCCGGCAGCATCGAGGCCGCCGCGATGGACGTCTTGCCCGAGCTTCGGGGCGCCTTCTGCTTCGTGTTCATGGACGAGCGCAGCGTGTTCGCGGCACGCGACTCGCACGGGGTCCGGCCGCTCTCCATCGGGCGGCTCCCGAACGGCTTCGTCGTCGCCTCGGAGACGTGCGCGCTCGACATCGTCGGCGCGACGCTCGTGCGGGACGTCGAGCCGGGGGAGCTGGTGCGGATCGACGACCGCGGGTTGCACGCCCAGCGGTTCGCCGAGTCTCCGAAGCGCTCGCTCTGCGTGTTCGAGGTCGTCTACCTCGCGCGTCCGGATTCGCGGCTCCGCGAACGGTCGGTCCACGAGGCCCGGCGCGAGATGGGTCGCATCCTCGCCCGGGAGCATCCCGCCGACGCTGACCTCGTGATCGCGGTCCCGACGACCGGCCATTCGGCAGCACAGGGCTTCAGCGAGGTGAGCGGGATCCCGTACGGCGACGGCCTCTACAAGAACACGTACGTGGGCCGGACCTTCATCCAGCCGTCCCAGTCGCTCCGCGACCGCGGGGTCAAGCTCAAGCTCAACCCCCTACCGGACTCGATCCGGGGCAAGCGCCTCGTCGTGGTGGACGATTCGATCGTGCGAGGGACCACGACGAAGCAGATCGTCCAGGCGCTCCGGGAGGCGGGAGCGGCCGAGGTCCACATCCGCATCACGTGTCCGCCGATCCAATGGCCGTGCTTCTACGGCATCGACATGCCGACCCGCCAGGAGCTGATCGCCGCGGACCTCACGGTGGACCAGATCCGATCGTACGTGAGCGCGGACTCGCTCGGGTACCTGTCGCTCGACGGCATGGTCGCGGCAGCCGGTGACGGGAAAGAGACGTTTTGCAGGGCGTGCTTCGATGGTGAGTATCCGATCGAGATCCCCGAAGGTGCGGGGAAGTACGTCCTCGAGGACCAGCTCAAGCTCCCGACCGGCTGAGCCATGAGCGAGGCCTACCGTTCCTCGGGCGTCGACACCGAGGCGGCCGCGAAGGCTGTGACGCTCATCGCCGATCTCGCGGCTCAGGCGCGCCGGCCCGAGGTCGCCGGTGAAGTCGGCGGCTTCGCGGGGCTTTTCTCGATCGGTGGCGGCAGGCTGCTCGCGGCCGCCACCGACGGGGTCGGGACGAAGCTCGAGTTCGCTCGTATCACTGGCCGCCTCGACACCGTGGGGATCGACCTGGTGGCGATGTGCGCGGACGACGTCGTGTGCACGGGGGCCGAGCCCTTGTTCTTCCTCGACTACCTGGCGGTCGGTCGCGTCGTCCCCGACGACGTGGCGTCCGTCGTCGAGGGGATCGTCGAAGGGTGCCGCCTGGCCGGTTGCGCGCTCCTGGGCGGCGAGACGGCGGAGCATCCCGGCGTCATGGCCGACGACCGGTTCGACCTCGCCGGGTTCTGCGTCGGGATCGTCGACGGCGAGCAGGTACTCGGTCCGGAGCGCGTTCGGCCGGGCGATGCACTGATCGGTCTGCCCTCGAGTGGGCTCCATGCGAACGGCTTCTCCCTGGTTCGAACGGTCGTGACGTCGGACGAGTTGGCGATCGCACCGCCCGCCCTCGGCCGCACCTTCGCCGATGAGGTGCTCGCGCCCTGCCGGATCTATGCGCCGGAGGTGCTCGCCCTACACCGGGACCGCTTGGTCCATGCGGCCGCGCACATCACCGGCGGCGGGTTCCTCGAGAACGTCCCGCGCGTCCTGCCGGCCGGGCTGGGCGCCCGCATCGAACGGGGAGCCTGGACCGAGCCTCCGATCTTCGAGGAGATCCGCCGCCGAGCGGCTGCCACCGACGCGGACATGTTCGGGACCTTCAACATGGGCATCGGGATGGTCCTGGTCGTCGGGCCGGATGAGGTCGGAACGGTGCTCACGCGTGCTGCCGGGTCGATCCGGATCGGCGAGGTGGTCCCGGGCTCCGGGGTCCGGATCGACTGAGTTCCGCACTGGCGCTTCGTGACTAGGCGCGCGTCACCCCCGGCGCACCCGCTTCCGGCCGACGTGTCGGTCTCTCGACGGAGTGCGGAAACGGGACCGATGACGCATCGAGAGCCTGCCGCTCCGTCCCGTTACTAGGGACATGGATGGGATCGATCCTGTGTCGAACGGCCACCGCGTCCTCGTCGTCGACGATGAGCCCCAGGTCGTATGGGTGCTCGAGCTCGCGCTGGGGTCCGAGGGTTACGACGTCTGCACCGCCCGCAACGGCGTCGAGGCGATGGCGCAGATCTCCGCGAAGCACCCCGAGCTGATGGTGCTCGACGTGATGATGCCGCGGATGGACGGGTGGTCCGTGATGCGCGAGCTGGCGAAGCTCCCCGCCGACGAACGCCCCCGGGTCGTGATGGTCACGGCGCTCGCCTCGGGAACCGATCGCGCGACGGCTCTGGAGCTCGGGGTCGATGCCTACGTCCCGAAGCCGTTCGACATGGACGAGCTGCTCGGCGTGATCCACGGCCTTCAGAAGGCCAGCTGACGCTTCATCAGTGATCGAAGCGCTGATGTTCCTTCGGGACGACGGTGGTGCCGATCGCTCGGAGCGTCAAGACCGGTTCGTCGAGGAACTCCGCTGCGCTCCCGGAGATGTCCGTGCGCGCAGTGCCGATCTTCCGGACCTCGAACTCGCAGCGGCGCGACGTGTTCCCGACGCTCACGATCCGTCCGGTCGCTTCGATCCAATCTCCCGCATAGAGCGGCGCCAGGAACTCCACCGACTCGTACGCGCGGAAGAGCCCTTCGTCGCCGTCGTAGCGCATCGCGAGCTCGGTGATGAGGTCGCCGACGATCTTGAGCTGGGTCGCACCCGCGACGAGGTTGCCTCCGTAATGCGCATCCTCTTGACCGAGCCGCAGCCGGATCCGCGCCGAGGGCAGCTCGGACCCGCTCATCCCGGGACCACCTTGCCGAAGAGGACCCCGCGCGCCGGTACCCGAACCTCGGAGCCGTCCTTCTTCCGGACGAAGTACGTCTCTGCCTCTTCGTCCCACCGCTCGAGGACCCCGACGGCCTCGGACAGGTAACCGTTCGGAAGCTCGAACTGGAACGACACGCGCTTGCCGAGATCCTCCGGCGTCACGAGGTTCTCCCGCTTCATGAGGGGCGTAGCCTAGCGAACGAACCCGGTCCCAACCCGGGCGCTATAACGTCAGCACCGCTTCGGCGGCCAGCTTGAACAGCTGTTGGCGACCGGTCTCGTGATCGTCCCACCCACGGGCGTTCCAGACGTCACCCGAGAGGTCGTCCCCGGCGTAGAGCAGCTGCCCGAAAGAGATCCCGCGGAACCAGGCCACAGCGAAGAACGCCGCGGCTTCCATCTCGACCGTGAGGCACCCCTCGGCGACGCGTCGCGCTGCCTTCTCCCGCGTCTCCCGATAAAGGGCGTCGGTGGTCCACGTCTTGCCGGTCACGTGCGGTACGCCGTGCCGCTCGAGCGTTGCGACGATCGCCGCCAGAGCCTCGGGTGTCGGTTGGACCTCCCGGGACGGTGCGAGGTAGTGGTAACTGGTCCCCTCATCGCGGATCGCGGCCGTCGGGACGATCACGTGTCCGAGGGCGATCTCCGGGACGAGCACGCCCGCCCCGCCGCAGGCGATAACGCGCGTGACGCCGCGTGCGATCAGCTCCTCCAGGAACCCGGCCGCGAGCGGCGCTCCCACTCCCGGGTGCACGAGGGCGAGTCGCGAGCCCTCGAAGCTCAGCTCATAGACCGGCACCAGTCCGATCTCGGAGCGGACCTCGTCGATCTCGCGGCCATCGAACTCGTCGACCGCCTTCGCGATCACGTCTTGGAAGAAGCAGAGCACGGCGTGGCGAGGGATGTCGGTGGGGTCGATGTGCTCGGTCGGCTCGATCACCGCGGTCGGAGACGGATCGAACTCGAGGATCGGTACGTCGTGCCGCCGCATCGATCGAGCCTATCGGAGCTTCGAGATGGTTCCCTCCGGCGGCGTGGGGTAGGAGTCGGGATGCACGGCCCACGCGAGGATCTCGAGGCCCTCCACGATCCTCGGCCCGGGCCGGGAGAAGTACGAAGTGGCATCCACCGCGTACACGTTGCCGTTGCGAACCGCTGGCGTGTCCGCGAACTCGGCCTGATCCAGGAAGCGGTCCGACTCTTCCTCGGCCTCCTCCAGGTAGTACCCGCACGGCATGAAGACGGTCACCTCCGGCGCCGCGACCCGAACCTCGTGCCAGGCGACCTCGCTGCTCGGCTGGCCCTTCTCCGCGAGGACGGGAGCCCCGCCGACGATCTCGATCATGTCCGGGATCCAGTGCCCCGCGGCGAACGGCGGGTCGGACCATTCCAGCGCGAACACGCTGACCGTCGGGACGCGTTTGGCCGTATCGCGGACCTTCGCGATCCGGTCGCGCATCGCCGCGGTGATCGAGGCGGCGCGGTCGGCTCGATCGAGCATCGCGCCGACCGCGCCGATCTGCGCGACCACCTCTTCGAACGTGTGGGGATCGAGCGAGACGACCTTCGCATCCGGGAGGCCGAGCTGTTCCAGCGCGCGTTTCACCTGGCCCGACGGGACGGCGCAGACGCGGCAGAGGTCTTGCGTGAGGATCACGTCGGGCTGCTCTCGGCGCAGCAGCTCGGTGTCGAGGATGTAGAGCTGCCCATCCGCGCCGGCACCCTGCCCGACCTTGGCGCGTACGGCCTCGTCGATCTCGCGCGGGGTCTGGATGCGGCCCTGCGGGAGCGCGCTCCGCGAGATGACCGGCTTGGTGACGGCATCCGGCGGGTAGTCGCACTCGTCGGTCACGCCGATCAGGTCGTCACCGAGCCCGAGGGCATAGACGATCTCGGTCGCCGACGGGAGCAAGGACGCGATCTTCATCGCGGCAAGTCTCGCAAACGTTCGTCCGACTGCAACAGGTCGACGAGCTGCGTGAGGGCGCGGCCGGCCGCGGCGCCGTCCAGCACGCGGTGATCGAACGTGAGCGACAGCGTCGCGGCCGGCCGCGCCACCACCTGGCCGTCGATCACGAGCGCGCGCTCCCTGATCACGCCGATCGCGAGCGTGACGCTCGTACCCGGCGAGAGGATCGGGGTCCCCGCTTCGCTCCCGTAGGAGCCGGTGTTGGAGACCGCGATCGTCGCACCGGCGATGTCGTCGGGAGTGAGGGAGCCGGCGCGTGCAGCCCCGGCCAGCCGCGTGCTTTCCGTCGCGAGCTTGGCGATCCCGAGCGTGTGCGCGTCCCGAACGACCGCCACGATGAGCCCTTTCTCGGTGTCGATCGCGAGCCCAACGTTGACCCCGTTCGCGGCGAGGATCGCGTCGGCGGACCATCGGGCGTTGATCAGCGGATGGTCGTTCGCCACCCGACAGAGGGCGGCAACGACCACGGGCAGAGGCGACACCCCGAGCTCCGTCCGGAAGGTCTGGAGGGCCGAGCAGTCGACGGTTCGGAACGTGGTGACCTGGGGGATCGTCACCTGTCGCTCGAGGTTCGCGGCGATCGCCCGCCGTACCGGCGTGAGCTCGATGCGCGTGACGTCTGCCGGACCGCCGGAAGCCGAACGCACGTCGTCCTCGGTCACCCGGCCGTCCCGTCCCGTTCCACGAACGGTCCCGATATCGACCCCGAGCTCCTTGGCCAGCTTTCGCACGGGAGGTGTTGCCGAGACCTGCGGCGTCGGCGGGTAGCTGGTCCAAGACTCCGCGATGGGAGCAACCAGGCCACCTTCGACCTCGAAGGTCACGAGCGGCGAGCCCACGAACACATCCTCACCATCGGACCCGTGCAGGGCCTGGATCCGTCCGGCGAATGGAGACGGGATCTCGACGACGGCCTTCGCGGTCTCGACCTCCACCAGGGGCTGGTTCAGCTCGACCCTGGCGCCCTCGGCGACCAACCACCGCACGATCCGGCCCTCCTCGAGCCCTTCACCGAGATCCGGCATCGTGAAGACCCGCTCGGCCATCTAGTACGCCACCACCTTCCGTGCCGCGTCGCAGATCCGCTCGACGCTGGGGAGGTAGAGCTGCTCGAGCGACGCCGGCGGGTAGGGCGTGTCCCAGCCCGTCACCCGCGCCACGGGTGCCTGCAGATGATCGAACGCGAGCTCCATGATGCGAGCCGCGACCTCGGCGCCCAGGCCGACCGAACGTGGGGCCTCGTGCACCACTACGACGCGGCCGGTCTCGCGCGCGCAGCGCTCCAGGACCGCGTCGTCCAGCGGGGACAGGCTCCGCAGATCGACGACGCGGGCGGTGATCGCCTCGTCCGCCAGGACCGCCGCCGCGTCGAGCACACGTGCCACCATCGCGCCGTAGGCCACCAGGGTCACGTTCTCGCCGTCGCGGAGCACGCGGGCGGCGCCCATACCAGGGCCGTCGCTCGCGAGCTCCCCCGATTCCTTCGACCAGTACCGAGCCTTCGGTTCCAGCACGATCACCGGGTCGGGGTTCGCGATCGCCTGCCGCAACAACCGGTAGCCATCCAGGGCCGACGACGGTGCTACCACCTTGAGCCCGGCCGTGTGGGCGTAGTACGTCTCGGGGCTCTCGCCGTGGTGCTCCTTCCCCTTGATGCCGCCGAATGCCGGGATCCGCAGCGTGATCGACAGGTCGACGCGGCCGCGGACGCGCATCCGCATCTTCGCCACGTGATCCACAACTTGCTCCATCGCCGGATAGCTGAACGCGTCGAACTGCATCTCGACCACCGGCCGCCATCCAGCGAAACACAGCCCGACGGCAGCTCCCGCGATCCCCGCTTCGCTGATCGGGGTGTCGAAGACGCGAGCTTCCCCGTACTCGGCCCGGAGTCCGTCGGTCACCCGGAACACGCCGCCGGAGCGTCCGACGTCTTCGCCGAATACGAGGACGCGGGGGTCCTCGGCGAGGGCGTCGTACAGCGCCCGGTTGAGTGCGCCCGACATCGTCCACTCCCTCATCCGAGGGCCTCGTCCCGTTGCTTCTCGAAGGAGGACGGCGGGTCCGCGTATACCCACTCGAACATCCAGTCGGCGGGCGGCGGCGGCGTCGCGATCACGCCCGCCCGGACATCCAGCGCGAACGCCTCCGCTTGCTCTTCGCACGCCGTCACGAACCGGTCGTCGGCGTGGCCGGCGGCGAGGAGCCAGCTGCGGAACCGTACGAGGGGATCCCCTGCGCGGGCGCGCTCCACCTCGGCGTTGTCGCGGTACCGGGTCGCGTCGTCCGCCGTCGAGTGCGCCCCGATCCGGTAGGTCATCGCCTCGATCAGCGTTGGTCCGTCACCTCGTCGTGCGCGTTCGAGCGCGCGCTCCGTCGCCCGATGCACCGCGAGCACGTCGTTCCCGTCGACACGGACGCCCTCGAACCCGTACCCCTCCGCCCGGCGCCAGATCTCGCCGGCGGTCTGCTCCGAGGACGGCAGGCTGATCGCCCATCCGTTGTTCTGGCAGAACAGCACGATCGGCAGGTGCCATACGCCCGCCAGGTTGGCCGCCTCGTGGAAGTCGCCTTCGCTCGTGGATCCGTCCCCGAAGTACGCGATGGTGACCGCGTCCGTCCCGTCGAGCTGCTGACCCAATGCGAAGCCGGCGGCGTGGGGGAGCTGGGTCGCGATCGGGATGCAGATCGGGCCGAACCGGGTGGCGCGCGGGTCGTACGGGCCGCCGTGCCACGTGCCGCGGTGGTACTGGAGGTACTGGACCGCGTCAACGCCCCGGACCAGCGCGACGGCGAGCTCGCGGAACGTCGGCCAGACGAAATCGAGTTCCCCCAGGGCGAACGCGCTGCCGACCTGCGCCGCCTCCTGTCCCTCGAACCCGGGATAGACGGTCAGCTCGCCCTGGCGCTGGAGCGCGATGCATTCGCGGTCCAGGCGGCGAGCGAGGACCATCCAGCGCAGCAGCTCTCTGAGCTTTCCGGGAGAGAGGCCGACGTCGACGTCGCCGATGGGTGAGCCGTCGGGCGCGAGGATGCGCACGGGCTCGGTCCCGGCCCCGTGCTCGGGTTCGTCGGACACGCGTGAAGCTCCTTACCGTGGATGCCGAGAGGATAGGGGAACGTCACCTCGCTAGACTCGGGAGCGCTTTGGTCCCTTCCGCCTATCTCCGCGTGTTCCAGCCGCTCGATGCTTTCGAGCGCGACGAGCAGCTCCACTGGGAGCGGTACCTGGTCCAGCGCGCCGACCGTCGCCCCCGGCTCCGCCGGTACGCCGACCGCGTGACCGCGGACGGGCTGGGCCTCCTGGCCCCGGCGGACGGCGAGCACGCGGAGGTTCGCGTGATCGACGGGCGCACCTTCGTCTCTCCCCAGCGGCTTCGGCTGCGGGTCCTCGAGGCGATGCTCGCCTTCCGCGGCTCTGAACCGATGGAGCTCGCGGACACGATCGTCCCGAAGAAGGAAGCCCGCCGGGCTCGTCGGCAGCTGGCGCGGCATCGGCGCCGCGACCCGCACGCGACCTCGTTCGTCCATCAGAGCCCGTGGCACGTCCCGATCCGCTGGTTCGCCCTGTTCCGGGACGACGAGCGTCGGATCGGCGAGGACGAGCAGGGCCGGATGTGGATGCGGTATCGCGCGTCGACGCGTCGCGCGATGCGACGAGCCGAGGACGCGATCCCGGTGCTTCGCCGATCTGACCTCGGTCCGATCGGCGAACTCCTCCTGGACCTCCACCAGTGGATGGCCGTCTTCGACGCTCGCTCGGTGATCGAGCTCGACTACGGCGAGCTCTGCGACTTCATGACCTGGGACGAGCTGGACGACGATCACAGCGCCGCGGATCTCCGCGAGGCGCTCGACGCGCTCGAACGCCACGAGTACGGCCAGTCGGCGGACGTCTACCAGGGCGTGTTGACGCGCTGGGCCGAGGTCCGCAGCCGCGAGATCATGAACTGACGTGGCCAGGGGCAGGATCGAACTGCCGACACCGCGGTTTTCAGCCGCGTGCTCTACCAACTGAGCTACCTGGCCGCGCCGTCGAGTCTAGCGAAGGGAGGCCGGCGTGGGTTCGATAACGTCCAAGGATCGCGGAAGGAAACGAGATGCGAGGCGCCTATGGCGTGGTCGTGAGCGGCCTCGGCGCGCCCGCACGCATCGAGCCGATCCATGTGGATGGTCCGGGTCCCGGCGAGGTCCTGGTACGGGTCGTCGCCAACGGTGTGTGCCACTCTGACCTCTGGGCGATCCAGCACGGGAACTGGGGGTCGCCGTTCCCGATGCTCCTCGGTCACGAGGGCGCGGGCGTGGTCGAGATGGTCGGCGACGACGTGACGCACGTCGTGGCCGGCGACCCGGTGCTGCTGGTGTGGGCCGTACCCTGTGGTACCTGCCAGCCGTGCCGGCGCGGTCGACCCCGACACTGCGCCCACGGGTGGGATCAACCCCCGAGGCTGCACACCGAGGACGGGAGTCGCCTGATCGGCACGCTCTCGATCGGCTCGCTGGCCACCCATACCGTCGTCCACGCCGAGCAGGTCGTCCCGATCCCCGAGCGTCTCGATCTCGCGCACGCGTGCCTGCTCGGATGCGGCGCATCGACCGGCATCGGCGCCGCGGTCAACACCGCACCGGTTCGGCCTGGTGACTCCGTGGCAGTGATCGGCCTCGGTGGGATCGGCCTGTCGGCATTGCTCGGATCCAAGCTCGCGGGGGCCGAGCAGCTGATCGCGATCGATCGCATCGGGTCCAAGCTCGATATCGCGCGATCCCTCGGTGCCACCGACGTGATCGACGCCGGCGTCAACGACGCGGTCGCTGCCGTTCGCTCCCTCACCGACGCCGGCGTCGACGTCGCCTTCGAGGCCACCGGTCTCGCGTCCGTCGTGGAGCAGGCGGTCGCGATGCTCGCGCGCGCCGGTACGGCCGTCGCCATCGGCGTCCCCGCTCCCGACAGCACCGTGACGCTCGATTGGGGTCAGTCGACGGATGGCGCCGCCTACCCAGCCAAGATCACCCTGAAGGTCACCGACGGAGGCGATCCACTCGCTGAGGACTTCACGACGTGGCTGCAGGCTGCAGCTGACGGAAGGATCGACCTCGGAGCGCTCGTCACCACGGTCGCGCCGTTCACCGAGGAGGCGATAGCAGAAGCGTTCCGCGCCATGCTTGCCGGCGAGGTCATCCGCACGGTGATCGGGTTCGA
>Ga0066656_10000506_pt1 | contig 15218 bp, 16 predicted proteins | sample GraSoiAngelo_105_FD_71411 | JGI IMG/M metagenome (GOLD analysis project Ga0066656, IMG submission 71411) | Grasslands soil microbial communities from the Angelo Coastal Reserve, California, USA - 14_0903_05_40cm | ecosystem: Environmental > Terrestrial > Soil > Grasslands | place: USA... | reverse complement strand
CGCCTCCTCGACTTCTTCTCATTCTTCGCGACCAATCCCGTCGGGATGAACCATCCCGGCATGAAGACCCCGGAATTCACGCAGAAGCTCCTGCGAGCGGCGCTGCACAATCCCTCGAACTCCGACGTCTACACGGTCGAAATGGCCGAGTTCGTCGAGACCTTCGGCACCCACGCGATGCCCGATTACCTTCCGCATCTGTTCCTCGTCGCGGGGGGCACGCTCGGCGTGGAAAACGCGCTCAAGGCCGCCTTCGACTGGAAGGTGCGGAAGAACCTCGCGCGCGGCTACCGCGAGGAGCGGGGCCACAAGGTGCTCCATTTCGAGCAGGCGTTCCACGGCCGCTCCGGCTACACCCTGTCGCTGACCAACACGACCGATCCGCGCAAGACGGCCTACTTCCCGAAGTTCGATTGGCCCCGTGTGTTGAACCCCAAGGTGCGGTTTCCGCTCCAGGAGGACAACCTTCGCGACGTGAAGGAGCGTGAGGCGCTCTCGGTCGCGCAGATCGAGCTGGCCTTCGAACGGAACAAGGATGACATTGCCGCCATCATCATCGAGCCGATCCAGGGGGAGGGGGGCGACAACCACTTCCGGAAGGAATTTCTACACGAGCTGCGCCGGATCGCGGACGAGTACGAGGCGATGCTGGTGTTCGACGAGGTTCAGGCGGGCCTGGGGCTGACCGGGAAGATGTGGTCGTACGAGAACTACGACGTGAAGCCCGACATGGTGGCCTTCGGCAAGAAGACCCAGGTTTGCGGGTTCATCGCGGGGGCGCGGATCGACGAGGTGAAGGACAACGTATTCCGGGTCTCGAGCCGGCTCAACTCCACCTGGGGTGGCACGCTCGTCGACATGGTGCGCTCGGCGAGGTATCTCGAGATCATGGCGGAGGAGAAGCTTCTCGAGAACGCCGCCGCCCGCGGGACGGAGCTGCTCCAAGGCCTCGAGTCCCTGGCGCGCGAGTTCCCGGACCATGTCTCGAACGCGCGCGGCAAGGGTCTGATGTGCGCGTTCGATCTCAAGGACGGCGCGCTCCGCGACCAGGTGATCGCGAAGACCTACGAAGAGGGCGTGATCGTGATCGGCTCGGGTCCCAATTCCATCCGATTCCGCCCGCCTCTCGTGATCACGAAGGCTGCGCTCGCGGAGGGTCTCGAAAAGCTTCGCGGGAGCATCAGGAAGTCGATCGGTCGGTAGGGGCGCTCCGGTGGGGCAGCTTCGCGGCGAAGAGAGCCGCCAGCCCAAGCCCGATCCCCGCCATCCAGAGCGGCGCGCCCGGGCTCACGACGTCGAACGCGAGCCCACCCAGGAAGGGGCCTGCCGCGCGGGCCAGGCTGCCGAGCGACTGGTAGACGCCGAGGATCCCGCCCTGCTCGTCGGCCGGCGTGGCGATCGAGATGAGGCCCGACAGGGACGGCGTCATGAGCCCGCTCGCCACCGCGATCGCGCCCATCACCAGGAGGAAGAGCGCGAGCGGGGGGACGAGCCCCGCCGTGACGAACGCGGCCCCCATCAACGCAAGCCCGGCGCGCACGAGCGCGCGCTCGCCGAACCGGCGCGCGAGCGCGCCGACAATCCCCAGCTGCATCGATGCCGCCACGACGCCGACGTAGGCGAAGAGATAGCCGATCTCGTGCGGCCCCCAGCCGTAGAAGCGCTGGCAGAAGAGCGCCAGAATGGTCTCCATGCCCGAGAAGCAGAGGGTCGCGACAAAGAAGAGCCCCAGCACGGTGCCGACGGCCGGCCTCGCGAGCGCCTCGCGCAGCGTCGTCCGTGACCGTCGCGCGGCAGCGCCCGCGCGCGCCTCGCGCGGGAGCGACTCGGGAAGCCTGAGAAACGCGAAGACGGCGGCCGCGAGGGCGAGAGAGGCCGACGCGTAGGCTGGAGCCGCGAAGCCCCATCGGCTCAGCAGGCCCCCGATCGCGGGGCCGAAGATGAATCCCATCCCAAACGCCGCGCCGATCAAGCCCATGCCCTTCGTCCTGTTCTCGGGCGTCGTGGTGTCGGCCACGTAAGCCTGGGCGGTCGAGAGCACGGCGCCCGCAACGCCGGCGAGGATCCGCGACGCAAAGAGGAGCGCGAGCGAGCCGGCGGCCGCGTAGACGAGGTAGGACACGCCTGTGAGCAGAAGACTTCCGATCAGGATCGGCCGGCGCCCGACACGGTCGCTGAGCCTTCCCCAGAACGGCGCGAATACGAACTGCGAGAACGAGAAGGATGTCGTCAGCAATCCGACCGTGAGGCCGGTTGCGCCGTACGTCTCCGCGTAGTAGGGAAGCAGGGGGATGATGATTCCGAAGCCGAGGAGGTGGATGAAGACCGTGAGGAACAGGATCGTCCGCGATTCCGCGGAGATCGGGCGCGGCTCGTTGGAGGTTCGCGGCACGGCGGGAGTGTAGGCTACCGCCTCGCCCGATGTATACTCGCGCCGTGGCCTCCCCGCTTTCCCGTTCCTTCTATTCCCGGCCGACCCTGACGGTCGCGCGTCAGCTCCTGGGCTGCGTCCTGTCGCGCCGCGTCGACGGGCAGATCCTGCGTGGACGAATCGTCGAGACGGAAGCCTACGTCGGGGAGGAGGACCTCGCCTGTCACGCGCGCGCGGGAATCACGCCGCGCACAGAACCGCTCTACGGGCCTCCGGGCTTCGCATACGTCTATCTCACCTACGGGATGCACTACCTCCTGAACGCGGTTACCGAGGCCAAGGGGAGACCGGCCGCGGTCCTGATCCGCGCCGTGGAGCCGCTTCAGGGGATCGAATGGATGGAGGAAGCCCGCGGGCTTGCCGAGCGGCATCTCCTCACCTCGGGTCCGGCGCGGCTTTGCCGGGCCTTCGGGCTGGATCTCGCGTGGAACCGCACCGACCTGTGCGGCACCGACCTCTGGATCGAGCGGGGGGGCTCGGTCGGGGACCCCGAGGTCGCGACATCACCGCGGATTGGCTGCCAGAACGTTCCCGGCCCCTGGGCCGCCATACCCTGGCGTTTCTATGTCGCGGGATCGCCTCACGTGACCCCCGGCCGCCGCCCGCGGAAACTTCTGATGACAACCGCGTCGGAGATCGGGAATAATCGTGCCTCACGCAACGCGCCCCCAGGGCGCATCCGCGACACACCGAGCCGCCGCTGAGGGGACACCGTTGCCGGGATTTCTCACCGAACAGAATCTGATGTGGCGCGACCGCGCACGCACGGTCGCCGAGAAGGTGGTCCGTCCTCTCGCGGCGAAATACGACCGATTACAAGAATATCCCTGGGAGATCAAAGAGGCGATCGCGAAGGCGGGCCTCAGTGGAGTCTGGATCCCCGAGGAATACGGAGGCTCGGGCGGCGGCGTCATCGACCTCTGCATCTGCGTCGAGGAGCTTTCGCGCGCGTGCGGCGGGGTCGGCGTGCTCTACGCCGTGAACGCGCTCGGGACCTTCCCGGTCCTCGTCGGGGGGACCGAGGAGCAAAAGCAGCGCTTTCTTCGCCCAATCGCCAAGGGAGAGAAGCTCATCTCCTTCGGCCTCTCAGAGAAATTCGCCGGAAGCGATGCCGCCAGCCTCCGCGCCACGGCGGTTCGCGACGGCGACTTCTACGTCTTGAACGGCGAGAAGAAATGGAACACGAACGGCGGGGCCGCCGACATCTACACCGTCTTCGCGGTTACCGATCCCGCATCGAAATCGCGGCGCACCAGCGCGATCATGGTGGAGAAGGGAACGCCCGGGTTCCGGATCGGCAAGATCGAGGACAAGATGGGGATCCGCTGCGTCCCGGTCGTGGAGATCCATTTCGAGAACTGCCGCGTCCCCGCAAAGAACCTGCTCGGGGAGGTCCCGGGCATGGGATTCAAGCACGCGATGATGACGCTGGACAAGGCGCGCCCAGGGGTCGCCGCGCAGGCGGTCGGTCTGGCGCAGGGCGCGCTCGAGTACGCGATGGTCTACGCCGGGTACCGCGAGCAGTTCGGCGCGCCGATCTCCTCGTTCCAGATGATCCAGGGCATGCTTGCCGATATGGCGACCAAGGTCGAAGCGGCGAGGAATCTCGTCCACGTGGCCGCCTTGGCGGTGGATCGGGCGGAGCCGAGCGTCTCGAAGCTCTCGGCGATGTGCAAGCTCTTCGCAACCGACACCGCGATGGAGGTCACGACCAACGCCGTGCAGATCTTCGGCGGGTACGGGTACATGCGCGACTACCCCATCGAAAAATACATGCGCGACGCCAAGATCACCCAGATCTACGAAGGCACGAATCAAGTGCAGCGGATGGTCGTGGCCCGCGCCCTCGTCAAGGAATCGCTCGGCTTGAAGCACCTGCTCGATTTCATCCCCAAGGAAATCCAGAAGGGCGTCAATGATCCGGAAACACTGAAGCGGCTCGCGGAAGAAACCGCGAATGCGCTTGACGTCCCGACGCACAATTCGTAATTCTCGCATCGAAGCTCGAGGAGGGCGCACGATGGAAACAACCGCGATGGATCGTACAGCGACGCTCAAGGTCGGCGAAATGGCGCCGGATTTCACGTCGCCCGATCAGAACGGGAACAAGGTCACGTTGTCGTCGTTTCGAGGCAAGAAGAACGTCGTACTCGTGTTTCACCCCCTCGCGTTCACCTCGGTCTGCACGGTGCAGATGCCGGGCTACAGCAAGGAGAAGCAGTCGTTCGAAGGATTGGACACGCAGGTCCTGGGGCTGAGCGTCGACTCGGTTCCGACGCACAAGGCGTGGGCCGAACACCTCGGCGGGATCGAATATCCGCTCCTCGCGGATTTCTGGCCGCACGGCGAGATTGCGAAGAAATACGGAATCTTGCGCCCCGAGGGATACTCCGAGCGGGCCACATTTGTGATCGACAAACAGGGAATCATCCGCCACATTGAAGTGCACGAGATCGGAAAGGTTCCGGACCGGGCCAAATTGATCGAAATTTTGAAGACCTTGAGTTAGCCTTAATCGATGGCGCGTGTGGGCTGGGCAACCCAACAAGGTCCATCAGGACCGCGCGGGCGAAGGGCGGCGGCGCAAGCCGTCGCCCTCGCCTTATTGGCCGCTCTCGCCTCCTTCGTTGCCGCCGCATCGCCGCCCCATCCCATGGGACGCGCGGACGCAAAGGCCGCCGCCGTCGCGCGATCCATGGACGAAGCGATGGGCGGGCAATCCACGTGGGAATCCGTCCCCTATGTCCGATTCGATTTCGTCGTGGTGAAGGAAGGGAAGGAGCTAGTCCGGTTCCGGCATTGGTGGGACAAGCGCAACGGGCGTGACCGCGTGGAGGGCCCGGACGACAAGGGGCGGAACGTCACCTCGATCGTCAATCTCTCCGATCGGAAGGGGAAATCCTTCACCGCTGGGCTCGCCGACAAGGATTCGGCCAACGTGCAAATGGGTTACGAGCGGTGGGTGAACGACAGCTACTGGCTCATGATGCCGTTCAAGCTCCGCGATCCCGGGACCATCCTCAAGTATGACGGTGTCAAGAAGGGGCCCAGTGGCGTGGAATGGGACGTGCTCGAACTCACATTTGAGTCTGGCGTTGGGCTCACGCCGAAGGATCATTACTGGCTCTACGTGAATCGGAATACGCACCTCATGGACAAATGGGATTACCTCTTGCAAGACATGAAGCCTCCCGCCCAGAGCGCGACCTGGGAAGAGTGGATCAAGTCCGGGCCCGTCCGGCTTTCCACTCTTCACCGCTTCGAGGGCAAGCCGACGATGCTGCGCTTCGACGTAACCTTCCCCGCGACGATGGACGAGTCCTTGTTCACCGACGGCCGCACAAAAGAAACGACCAGCGCCCCGAGCACCTCGCGCTAGTAGCTCCCCCGGCCTCTCCCCGCAATCCCCGTCTCGCCACTTCGTTGCAATCTTGAACGAAGCGTGTCCTGCGATTAGTATGCGCCCATCGGTGAGCGGTCCGACTCGTCCCCAATGAGGAGCCATCCATGGCGGGGAAGCGTGCGGCTAAGAGGTCCAAGTCACGTGGATCCAAGAAGATAAGGAAGGCCGCCGCGAGGCGGGGATCAAAGCCAAAGGCCCGTGCGAAAGCTCGGGGATCGCGCCCGAAGGCCGGGCGGAAGCCCAAAAGCGGAGCCAAATCTCGTGCCAGGACGCCCGGAAGGCGCGCGGTGAAGCGGGCGAAGAGAGCCGAGCCCGCGCCGAAGTCCAGCCCGTCGCCGAGGGGGAAGGCCCCGGTCCGGAGCAACGTCGTCCCGCGATCCCCAGCCGCTGCCGCGGCGATGAGCGCGAGATCCGGAGGGAAAGGCAGATCCAGACTCCAGGCGCGCGGCTCCTTCGAGCGAGGCGAGCCTCAGGGCTTGCTCGAGTTCGATGAGGGCCCGGCGATCGCGGAATCGCCGCGCGGCCCGGAGCTAGGGGCGCTCCCACCCATCCCGAAGAAGAGGCGGAGCAAGGGGGGTCAGCTCAACATGCTCGACTACCCGGGCGAGAGCCTCACGGTCGGCATGCCGGCGCCCGAGTTTTCCCTTCCGAGCACGCTCGGTCGCCGGGTGAGCCTGAGCGAGTTTCGAGGGAAACGCGTCATCCTCTATTTTTACCCCAAGGATGATACGCCGGGCTGCACCATGGAAGCCTGCGGCTTCCGCGACTCGTTCCCGCGCATCGAGTCCAAGGACGCGATCGTCCTGGGCGTCAGCCTCGACGATGAATTGAGCCACGAGCGCTTCGCGCAAAAGTACAACCTCCCGTTTCCGCTTCTTTCGGACAAGGATGCCGCCGTCTCCCGCCAATACGGCACGTACAAGGAGAAGAGCCTCTACGGCAGGAGCTTCTGGGGAATCGAGCGCACCACGTTCGTGATCGACCGCGACGGCAAGGTGGAGCACGTGTTTCGGCGGGTCAAGGTGGAGGGGCACGCCGAAGAGGTGATGGCTACGCTCGCCCTCTAGTGCGCCGCACGAAGATCATTGCGACCGTAGGCCCGAGCTCGGCCGAAGAGGTGGTGCTCGCGCGGATGATCCGCGCGGGCATGGACGTTGCGCGGCTCAATTTTTCCCACGGCAGCCGGGCATCGCATGCCCGCGCCATCCGCCGCATCCGAAGAGCGGCCACCCACGTCGGGCGCTTCGTCGGTCTGCTCCTCGATCTCCAGGGTCCCAAGCTTCGCGTCGGGGAATTCCGGGGCGGGTTCGTGTGGCTCAAGGCTGGAGAGCAAACCCTCCTCACGAATCGGCGCGTGAAGGGGGGGCCCGGTCGCATCCCGGCGGTCTACTCCGGCCTCATGCGGGACGTCGCCGTAGGGGACCGCGTCCTCCTCGACGACGGCCAGCTCGAGCTTCGCGTGCTGAGAAAAGAGCGCCGCGGCCTTCGCTGCAAGATCGTGATCGGAGGGCAGCTCGGGGATCACAAGGGTCTGAATTTCCCCGGGGTCAAGCTGAGCGCCGATTCGCTCACGGCGAAGGATCGCGGCGATCTCGCGTTCGGGCTCAAGATGGGGATCGATTACGTAGCGCTCTCCTTCGTGCGCAGCGCGGACGATATCCTGAAGCTCCGCCGGCTGCTGCGCCGGGCGCAGCACCCCCCGGTCGTGATCGCGAAAATCGAGCGCCGTGAAGCGATCGAAAATCTGGAGTCGATCCTCGGCTCCGCGGACGGCGTGATGGTGGCCCGGGGCGATCTGGGCGTGGAGTATCCGCCCGAGCGGGTCCCGATCCTACAAAAGCGGATCATCCAGCGCGCGAACGCGCGCGAGGTGCTCGTGATCACGGCGACGCAGATGCTCGAGTCCATGGTGGTTTCCCCCCGGCCGACCCGGGCCGAAGCCTCCGACGTCGCGAACGCAATCTTCGACGGAACCGATGCGGTCATGCTCAGCGCCGAGACCGCGGTCGGGCGGTACCCCGAGCGCGCCGTCCGGACCATGGGCCGGATCGCGTCGGAGGCCGAGGAAGTGACCCTGCCGATGCTGCGCCGGCGGACAGGGGATAACACGAGCGCGCTCGCCTCTCCCACGCACGCGCTCGCGCACACCGCGTATCAGGCGGCACACGAGCTGCGTGCGAAGGTGCTCGCGGTCTTCACCCACACCGGCTACTCCGCCCGGCTCGCGAGCAAAGCCAGGCCGGCCGCCCCGATCATTGCGCTCACGCCGCTGGAATCCACCTGCCGGCGCCTCACGCTCTGGTGGGGCGTCACCTCCGTCCGGGTACCGCACTGGCGAACCGCGGAAGGCATGGTGGAGCTGGGCATGCGCCGCCTGCTCGAGGAAAAGCTGGTCCGTCGTGACGACTGGGTCGTGGCGGTTGCGGGGACCACAACGCACGCCGGCGGGACCAATCTGCTGCGCATCGTCCAGATCGGGCGCCGCCCCGATCGGCCACCCGGCTTGGCCGTGCGGCGGCGGTAGCGATTCCGCCGCGTGGCGCGAATCGACCATTCCCGTGCGATGGTGCGAATCCTTGGCGCGCCGGGGTAATCAAAATTGACATAGGGTAGAACGCCCCGTACACTTGATTTCCAGGAGGAACCACCCGGAAATGGTTAATTTGACTGAAAAAGCGGCTGCCGAAATCAGGGCCATCATGGAGCAGAACGGTGGCACGTACCAAGGCGTGCGTGTTTTTGTGGCCGGAGGCGGTTGTTCCGGTCTTTCCTACGGCATGGAGATCTGCGACGAGCCGGCAAGCGCCGAGGACCAGATTTTCGAGATCCAGGGCGTGAAGGTAATCGTGGATCTGGCGAGCTACGAGTATCTCAAGGGTGCCTCCATCGATTTCGACGATTCGCTCTCCGGAGGCGGATTCAAGATCAACAATCCAAACGCCGTGAAGAGTTGCGGCTGCGGGAACTCATTCGCGACCGCGGAAGGCCAGGAATCCTCGTCCGGCGGCGGCGGTGGGTGCGGTTGTGGCGGCGAAGGTGGAGGCTGCGGGAGCCACTAGGCGCCGCTCTTCACGGATAGGTACACTCGATCCGGCGTCCCTCCCACGGGGCGCCGGTTTTTCTTTCTCCAGAGGGTTCCCCGGTGACCATGCAATTCGTCAAGGTGGCGACCGTCCACGATCTCGAATCCGGTAAAGGCATGGTCGTGGTCGTGAAGGGAACCCGAGTCGCGATCTTCAACTGCGCAGGGACGTACTACGCGATCAAGGGGACCTGCCCGCACATGGGGGGCGAGCTGGGAGAGGGACTGTTGGAGGGGGAGATCGTGACATGCCCGTGGCACGGGTGGCAGTTCAATGTCAGGACAGGCAAGAACCCCGAATCCGAAGTGGTCGGAGTCCGCACCTTTGAAGTGAAGGTCGAGGGAGAGGACATCCTCCTTGGCGTCTGAACCGGGGCTCAGGATCGAGCAGCGGCCGCTCTCCGATGGCGCGCGATCGCGATTCCCAGCGCTCCGCGATGCGCCGGGCACCGTGTTCTTCGACAACGCGGCCGGGGCGCAGGTCCCGGAAGAAGTTCTCGACGCGATCCGGGAGCACCTGCTCCGCCGAAACGTCCAGCGAGGCGGCCGCTATGATAGATCGCAGGCCGTCGAGGCGATGCTGGGGGAAGCGCGCGAACGGGTCGCTTCCTTCCTGAACGCCCAGTCGCCCCAAGAGACCTCATTCGGCCTGAACTCCACGTCCCTGATCCGCATGATCGCGGAATGCACGCGCCCGCAACTCCGGGCGGGGGACGAGGTCGTCGTCACCGAGCTGGACCACGAGGCCAACATCGGGCCGTGGCTCAGGCTCGAGGCTTCTGGAGTGAAGGCCCGCTTCTGGAAGATCAGGAACCCGGGCGCGCGGCTCGAGACGGGGGATCTGGAGGAGCTTCTACGAAGCGGCCGCGTCCGGCTGGTCGCGATGCCGCTCGCTTCGAACGCGACCGGCGGCGTCGTCGACGTAGCCGCCGCGTCCCGGCTCGCCCGCAGGGCGGGTGCGACCACGTTCGTCGATGCGGTCCATTTCGCCCCCCACGGCCGCATCGATGTGCAGGAGCTGGGAGCCGATTTCCTCGCGTTTTCCGGCTACAAGATCTTCGGGCCGCATATGGGATTCCTCTGGGGGCGACTCGACGCGCTCCGCGAGCTCAAGCCCGCGCGCGAATTCTTCATCCCCGCGGATCCGCCCTACGCGTTCGAAGCCGGCACGCAAACGTACGAAGGCATTGCCGGGATGCTCGGCGCCATGCGATATCTGGCCTCCCTGGACGCGGAGGGATCGCTTCCGCGCGCGATGGACCGGATCCGGTCGGATGAACGCGGCCTTTCGGAGGCGTTGCTGACCGCGCTGGCCGATGTCCGCGGGCTCACCATCCTCGGCGAGTCCGACCCGGGCCGCGCCGAGGCGCGTGTTCCCACGGTGAGCTTCGCGATCTCGGGATTCGATCCCGCCCGCATCGTCGAGCATCTCGCGTCGAGGGGAATTCAGGCGCGCGACGGACATCTCTACGCCCCGCGGCTTCTCGAGGCGAGCGGCATCGACCCCAAGACCGGTCTTGCGCGCGTCAGCCTGTGCCACTACAACACACGTGAGGAGATCGAGAAGCTCCGGGAGGCCCTGCACGCGTTGAGCTCCCGGAACACGTGAGCGAGTCCTCGGTCCTTCGCGATCTGGTCATCGCGTCACGCTCATCGACTCCGTCTCGCGGATGATCGAAGGCGCGACGACCGACACGTTCTACCTCGCCCCTGAGTCACCGGCGGTGGGGCGGACCCTGCATCAGCTCGATCTACGCGGCAGGACGCGGGCGCTCGTCATCGCGGTGGTACGGGAGGGAAAGCACTACCTGAGCCCGGAGCCGGACTTCGAGTTCCGCCCCGGGGACATCCTCGTCCTGGTAGGCGACCACGCCGCGCTGGAAGCGGCGTTCACCGCGCTGACGCCCGAGACTAGGGTCCCGGGAGCACGTGGAGCCAGTCCCGGAGCAGGAACTGGACACGAGCGATGAGGAGCGACACGCGCGCCATGACCGTGTAGCCGAAGCTCGCGCCGAAGGCCACCATGAGGAAGTAGATTCCCACCCTTGCCCCCGCGCCGTGCACGCCCTTATGCGGCGCCGAGAAGAAGAAGTAGGCCAGCACCGTGAGGAGCCCCACCAAAACCAAGGCCGAGTTCACCGCTCCCCACCCCGGGGCGAAGGGCTTCGCAGCGTCGGCGAGCTGGGCGAAGATCTGGGCCTGCATGTATCCCGGGATCGCGACCCCGGAATAGATCCCGACGTAGAAGGCGAGTGACCAACGGGCGATCCCCGCCCCTTTGTCCCATGCGCGGGCGAGCATCATGAGACCGAGCGCGAGCGGGATCAGCACCACAAGCTTGTGGTCATGAAGGAGCGGCGTCCACACGTTCGGGATGAGAACGTTCTGCCACTGGACGGCCAGGAGATACCCCGCCGCGGCCCCGACGAACAGGTGCTCCGCGAAACGGTAGAACGGGTTGTCCTTGTAGAGAAACGAGAACACGCAGAGCGTGAGGAACGCCGCGATCCAGGTCTGCAGGGTCATCGGGTCATGCTCCCCGATGCCGGCCCGCCGCCGTCTCCGCCCGAGCGCTTGCTGATGAAGAGCGCCGCGTTTCCGACGATCACGAGCCCGACCACGATCAGGTGCACGAGGCTCTGGGCGTCCATGCCGCGCCGCGCGTCGCCGAAGGTGTCGATCAGGCGCTCGTACTCGGCGGCGCCCTTCATGCCGCCGATGAGCCCCAAGAGCTGCTTCGACGAAAGGTAAGGATAGTAGTCGGTCGCCATGACCGCGGTGCACCCGATCACGAGCGGCGCGTGGTAGCGGCCCTGGGCGAACTGGATCCAGTAGTCCGCGGCCGAGGAGCCGCTGAGGTTGATCACCATCTGGAGCTGCGCGTAGGAGTTGACGTGCCTCGTCACCGGGATCGAATCGAGGGGGGTTCCGTAGAAGTCGACCGGGTACATGCCTCGAAGATTTTCCCCGATGCCGATCATCACGACCTGGAAGCCGGACTTGTAGCCGAGCCACGCGTAGTCGCGATTGAGGATGGCCCCTTCCGCCTTCGCCGCGGTCGAGATCGCCCGCTCCCCGAGGCCGGTCCCGGCGGGATAGAGGGTCATCGCGATGACCTGGACGTGTTTCCGAAAACAGTGGCGCAGGACGGCGACCGACATCGGAAAGAGCTCCGCCATGATGTCGGGCTCGTAGTCCATCGAGAGGAGAACCTTCGATCCCGGGGGAAGTGCGTCGATCGCGTCGTAGGCGGCCCTCACGCGCGGGGTCACGGCCACCGGAAGATTCAGGGGGAACAGGAGCGGTAGCGCGGCCCCGGCCCCGACGAGGAGGAAGATGATGCGCCGGTCGATCGCGAGGAGCTGCCGCACCCAGGTCATGGCTCAGGATCTCCCAAGGTAGCTCCGCTCGATTCCGAGAATGATCTTGAGCGCGGTCGAAACGGCGCCTAAGCCGACGCCGATCGCGATCGCGCGCTTGGCGGCGAGGTTCGGCACGTCGAGAAGCCATTCGGTGATCCCGGGCAGCCGGTGCGAGATCAGCTCGCCGATCGAGACCCTGCCGATCATCATCACGATCGCGGTGACGAGAAGGAGGGTCGCCTCGACGCTCCTCGCGCGGAAGGCGCGGAACGCGGCCGAGGCGATGACGAACGCCAGGAGCGCGAACATGGTGGAGGCGAGCGGCGAGTTCACCGTGTTGTAGATCCAATCCACGGGCGTTCCCTCGCCGACCCCCTTCCATACGCCAAGGGCGGTGATCGCGAGCAGCGAGACGAGGGTCACCACGCTGAAGCCCCAGCCCTCGGCGCGGTTCCTCACCTTCCGCGCATGGCTGTTCCAGAGGGAGATCGAGCCCAGGATGAGCGCGAAGGCGTAGACCACGAGCGTCCACTCGAGGAGCATGGAGTTGGCCGCTTGGGCCTTGTAGTGCGGGATGAAAAAGAGCGCGGCGATGGCCGCGCCCGAGAGAAACGTGAGGAGGAGCGGGCCCCGCCTCATCAGCGTGCCCGCGCCAGGGTCACGCGACCTTCAACCACGTCTGGAGCGCAGGGTGTCCCAGTGCCGAGAGGACCAGCGCTCCCACGATCGCGGCCGCGGCGAGCGCCTTGGCCCAGTCCTGCGCGATCACGGTGGCGAGCTGGATCGGCTCGCGCCCCAAGTACGCGCTCGCGGCGAAAAGCTCCTCGCCGAGAAGTGTGTAGTCGCACGCGCACACGAAGAAGGGAAGCTGGGTCACCTTGTCGGTGCCCGCGATCTGGATGGCTCCGGTTCTGGCCCCTGTTTCCGCCAGGAGCAGGGATTCCGCGTAGAAGGATCCCATGTAGATGTTCGCCGCGGGCAGCTCGCGGAGCATGAAGCCGTTCACCGCGGCGACGTACGCCATCTGTTGCGCGCTCACGTAGTGAACGCAGCCGGGGCGAAAGGCGTCCGGCTTGCCCGCCTTGGAGTAGGCCTCCCGAACCGCGCCGTCCAGGACGGTCATCACGACCGGGTCGTAGCAGGGCACGTCGATGTCGCAACCCATCTCCGCGACGCGGTACGCGAGCCGGGCGCAGATCGTGATCGCGGCGAAGGTGCCGACCTCGCTCATGTCGCTCAGCCCAGGGACGTAGAGCACTGGGCGTCCCATCTCGGTCGCGCGCCCGATCGCCTCGTCGAGAGCCTTCAACCCTGCGATGGGACGGACATAGAGAGTCCCTTTTGCTCTAGCGCGGAAGATGTTGACGACGAGAAACGCGGTGAAGAGGAGAATCCCAATGAGGACGTTCAAGCGGGCCGGGTCGAACCAACGCGTGTCGAGCTCTGGCGTCACGAATCCGGACCGTACCATGGCCCTATCGGAGGGTCAACGAAGCAGGAGCCCGGGCCGGCCGGGGATGATCTTGCGCGCCCGAGGCGGGCTCATGTATCGTCCGCGCGTCTGTCGGGACGGACCCACTTCACCTGGCAAGGAGATCGAACCATGCGGAGGATCCCCTCGGTGACCCTTCTCCTCCCACTTTTGCTTGCCACCAGCCTTGCCCTTCTTTCCTGCGCCCATGAAACGCCGGCGCCGGCGCCTCTTTCCGGGGCCGACCAGATCGCGCGCGGGTACTATCTGGCCACGGTCACCGGCTGCAACGACTGCCACACGCCGGGATACTTCTACGGCGCCCCGGATACGACGCGCAGGCTGTCCGGAAGCGAGCTGGGGTGGAAGGGACCGTGGGGCGTGTCCTATGCGCGGAACCTCACCCCGGAGCCCCACACCGGGATCGGCGCCTGGAGCGAGGCCGACATCGTCACCGCGATCAAGACGGGCAAGCGGCCGGACGGGAGCATGCTGCTCCCGCCGATGCCGTGGCCCGATTTCGCGGCGCTCACGGATGAGGATGCGATGGCGATCGCCAAGTACTTGAAGGCGCTGACGCCGGTCATGCACAAGATGCCCGATCGGGTTGCGCCCGGCGCCGCCGTAAAGGGCTCCATTATCGAGCTTCCGCCGCCGTCCGCGTGGGACGCCCCGAGGACGCCAGCGCCCGCCACGCCGTCATCGACGCCGTAGGTTGGAACGCCCGCGGGGGCGTGACCCGCGAGAAGGAAGGAGGCCTCGGATGGCCGATGTGATGGAAGAACGGATCCACTCGATCGAGCGGACCGCGGGGTTCGCGTTCGTGATCGCATCGGTCGTTCTGGCGACGACGATGCTGGTGCATCCGGTCTTCCCGGACGTGAACCGGACCAGCGCCGTGCTTCAGGTGATCACGAGCGCCCGCGGTGACGCCTGGATGCAGGTCCACGCCGTCATGGCGGCCGGGTTCGCGGTCGCGGCGATCGCCTTCTGCGCGCTGGCCTTTCTCCTCCACATGAAGGGCTCCTCGGGGTCGGCATCGGTCGTTTCGACGTGCGCGGTCCTGGGCGGCGGGATCTGGGTCACCTTTCTTTGCGCCGAGCTTTACGCGTATCGCTTCTTCGCGAATCTCTACGGCGTGGATCCGGGCGGCGCCACGATGCTCTTTTCGACGATCTGGTTTTGGAAGGTCGGCGCCCTCGTGGCGGGGGCGTTGCTGTTCTTCGGCGCGGTGGCGTTCTCCGGCGTCGCGGGGGTGAAGCGCGACCTCTTCCCCCTCTGGCTGGGGTGGGGGGGCGCGCTCGTCGCGCTCGTTGGGGCCTTGGTCTACATCCTGGATTTCTTGAGCTCCACCGCGACCGGCGCCGCGAGCCAGCCCATGCAATGGCCCGCGATGCGCTACGGCGTGGGGCTGCCTATTGAGCTATGGATGCTCGGGGTCGGCGCGATCTTCTTGAAGCGGTATTTCG
>Ga0066656_10000500_pt1 | contig 15270 bp, 10 predicted proteins | sample GraSoiAngelo_105_FD_71411 | JGI IMG/M metagenome (GOLD analysis project Ga0066656, IMG submission 71411) | Grasslands soil microbial communities from the Angelo Coastal Reserve, California, USA - 14_0903_05_40cm | ecosystem: Environmental > Terrestrial > Soil > Grasslands | place: USA... | reverse complement strand
CGAGGTCTTCGGCCGGCCGAGCGACGCGGCGCTCGAGGAGCTGCAACGGAAAGCGGCAGCCCTGGGAGAGGGCGGGACCGTAACCGTGCACGAGCGGGTCGCAGGCTTCTTCCTTCGTTGACGACCACGAGAACACCCTGATCCGGGAACGACGCCAGCGACGCCATCCGCCGGCCTGGCCCCTGTCGCTCGCTCTCCTCCTGGGCTCGGCAGGATCACATGGGGGCAGCGGTGGCCGGCGGCTCGAGTCCAGCGGTGACCGGAGACGGCTTGAATCCCTTGATGATGAGGTAGAAGCCGAGCGACAACTCCCAGAAGAACTCCGGGATCGTCGCGACGACCTGTGCCGTGGACGCTGGCTCGATGACATCGAACAGCACGGCTGTCCCTGAGATGATGATCAGCGGACCTCCGACGAGTCCCAACCAAGTCATCCCTCGCGGTACCAAGCCGGACGAATACATCAGGTAGCCGAGGATCAGGCCGTTCCCGACTCCGACGACCCATCCGGGTCCGAGCAGGAAGGTCCAGTCATGGATCGCGACGAGCGATCGGCCGAAGGCGACGTTCGCCCCGACGACGTCTTCTCGCACGGTCAAGATCGCAAGGAGGCTGAGGAGACCGATGGCGATGAACGTGGATTCGATGATGCGGGCTGCGACATAGCCGAGCGACAGCGTTTCGTTTTGCCGCTTGAGGATCGGGAACAGCACGATGGCCGTACCGATGTTGGCGATGATCAGGAGAACCTCAAGGAGGGCTCCCATGGCCACGCTCGCGTGGGCGTCTGCACCAGCACCGGTGACGTAGTTGGCGTTGGCGTCACCCAGCACCGGGGCATAGAAGATCAACTGCGCCGGGATCGACGTGACGAAGGTCGCGATGAAGAGCCAGCCTGCGATCGAAGCAGTCCTTCTCAGCGGGGTCACCGGATCCCCTCCCAGGTCATGGGTCGCAACCCTTCGTCTACCCTGCCCCGCACTGGCAGAAACGGAGACTCGCCGCATCAGCGGCATCCGCTGGCGTCCGTACGCCATCAAGGACTGGAGCGTTCGTCGTGCCATCACTCAGTCGACGAGGAAAGAAGAGAAGTAGAGTGTTTGGCCCCTGCGTCAGGATCCCTAACCTGCGGGGAAACACATGAAGGCGATCGTCCAAGGCTCTTACGGCTCCGCCGATGTGCTCGAACTCAGGGACATCGACATCCCGGTGGTCGGCGATCATGACGTGCTGGTACGCGTGCACGCGGCCGGCGTCGACATCGGCGTCTGGCACGTCATGGCCGGCAAGCCGTACTTGCTTCGTGTCATCGGCTTCGGGCTGCGCAAGCCCAAAGTACCGTTGCGAGGCCGCGACGTTGCCGGGGTCGTGGAGGCGATGGGGAAGAACGTGACCCGGTTCCAGCCCGGTGACGAGGTGTTCGGCACCGCCGACGGCTCCTTCGCGGAGTACGCGTCCGCGCCGGAGGCAAGGCTCGCGCGGAAGCCCGCGAACCTCACGTTCGAGCAGGCGGCCGCCGTCCCGATCTCCGGCGGCACCGCCCTCCAAGGACTCCGCAAGGGGGACATCCAGTCGGGGCAGGAGGTCCTGATCGTCGGCGCGTCCGGCGGCGTGGGCTCGTTCGCGGTGCAGCTCGCGAAGACGTTCGGAGCGAAGGTCACCGGCGTGTCGAGCACGGCGAAGATGGACTTCGTTCGATCGCTCGGCGCGGACGACGTCATCGATTACACCCACGAGGACTTCGCGGACGGGACCCGGCAGTGGGACCTGGTCCTCGATACCGGGGGCCGTCGTTCGCTGTCGGATCTCCGACGCGCACTCACACCCAAGGGAACGCTCGTGATCGTCGGCGGCGAAGGCGGCGGCAACGTGCTCGGTGGCTTCGACCGCAACATCCGGTCGGGACTGGCCTCGAAGTTCGTCTCGCAGCGCTTGACGATGCTGACGTCGAAGGAGCGGGGCGAGGACTTCGAAGCTTTGCGGGAGCTCATCGAGGCCGGCAAGGTGACGCCGGTGATCGACAGGATCTATCCCCTGAACGAAGCCCCTGAGGCCATCCGTTATCTGCAGGAGGGGCACGCCCGCGGGAAGATCGTCCTCACGGTCTGAGGCACGGACCTCTGCGTCACGGCGAACCTGTAGGATTCGCTCGGTCCCGCCCCGGGTACACCCCCGGTCAGGGGAGGGAATGGATGAGGCTTGGCGACGACTGTCCGGTATGCCTAGAGCGAGGTGTGCGGCGACCTGCCTACTACCCCAGCGAATCACCAACGGTGCAGGGCATGGTTTGTTGGGATCATCGCTACGGTCAAGGTGTGGAGTCCGAACGGAACAGAGAGCGGTTGAGTCATGCCGCCACCGAGCGGCGTTCGCAAGCCGCGCTCCGGCAGAGGATCCACTTCTCCCGACGCCGTCGAGGGGGGCCGAACCCACCCGGCGACGATCGCCGCGTCTAACCGTGGGCTATCGGGTCGTTGCTTAGAGGGCCAACTCGAACATGAGCATGTCCCGGGCACGCAGGCCGTCTTCCCAGATCGGTTCCGGGTAGGCGTCGAAGAATCCTCGCTTCACCTCGGACATCCGGAAGCCCACCTTCTGATAGAAGCGGATCGCGTCGAGACTCGAGTTCGCGGTGCCGACCGTCAGACGATCCACGCCTCCCTCACGGGCCCACGTCGCCGCGAACGAGACGGCGAGCGTGCCGACACCCTGCCCGCGAGCTGCTTCCGCCAGGGCGAGGTTCTTCACCTCAACGGCATCCCCTTCGTGGATGAGCAGAAGCACGCCGATGTCTGTGCCCCCATCGAGGATCGCGAACAGCGTTCCTCGATCGAGGTACGACTCGACGATCGCTTCTGACTCATCGGCGAGGAGGAGGAGGGGAAGGAGTCGTCGCCGATCGTTCGGGACGAGCTCGAAGGTGATGTTCATCCGAACCTCAGAGGATAGGTGAACCGGCCGCGACCAGTTCCATCTCATCGGCGGTGAGGACCCAGCCGGCCGCGGCGGCGTTCGCTTGGACCTGCTCGGGCGTCGTCGCGCCCGCGATGACGGACGCCACCGGAGCGTGAGCGAGGAGCCAGCCGATCGCGAGCTCGAGGATGGAGTGACCCCGCTCGGCAGCGAACCGCTCGAGCACCTCGAGCTGAGCGAAGGTGCCATCCGTGAGCAGTTGCTCCGCCCGTCGTGAGCTGGCGAGCCGAGAGCCTTCGGGCACCACGCCGGGGCGGTACTTTCCGGTGAGCAGCCCGTTCGCGAGCGGGAAGTACGGGATGTACGCCAACCCGAGCTGCTCGGTGACGGGCAGCGCGTCATGCTCGTCCGCGCGGTCCAAGAGGTTCAGCTCGTTCTGCACGCTGACGAAGCGGGCAGCACCGTCGTTCACGGCGGCGGAGGCCTCGTGGAGCTGCGGACCCGAGAAGTTCGAGCAGCCGATCTCGCGGAGCTTCCCCTCGCGGACGAGGCCGTCGAGGGCCCCGAGCGTGTCGGCGATCGGGGTCGCGGGGTCGGGCTCGTGGAGCTGGTAAAGATCGATGCGGTCGGTGCGCAGCCGCCGGAGGCTGTCCTCGAGGGCGCGCCGGACGTAGGCGGGTGCCGCGCCCCTGCGCACGCGATCCACCTCCATCCCGAACTTCGTCGCGAGGACGACGCGATCCCGCCGACCCTCCAGGATCCTTCCGAGGAATGTCTCGCTCTGTGTGCGGCCGTAGATGTCCGCCGTATCGAAGAAGGTCACGCCGACGTCGAGCGCGGCGTCGACGACGCGTCGTGTTGTGCCCTCGTCGAGGCGTGAGCCGAAGTTGTTGCATCCGAGCCCCACGACCGGGACCTCCAGGGAGCCGATGCGGCGCGTCGGCAGATGGATCGAGGCGCTCATCCGTGCACCGCGTTCGTGACATCGCCGTCGCACCGCGTCGGACCGCGCCCCGACGCTGCGTCGCGCCACGTCTGCAGGAACGGCACGAGGAAGCTGCCCAACAGCCCCTCCTGCCCGGTGATCGGGTGCACACCGTCGCTCCCCAGGAGCTCGGGCGGGACCAGGCGGTCCCAATCGAGGATGGCACCGTTGGGGACAGACCCCATCATCGTGACGATCGCGCGGTCCACCTGGTCCGTGACGGGCTGCGGCCCGTGCGCGGTGACCCACACAACCAGATGGGCGCTGCCGACCGCGGCCAGGATCCGTTGGGCGTTCGCCGCGAAGATCTGGGCGTCGACGTCGTTCACCCCGAGCTCCACGACCACGACATCGGGGATCGTCAGGAGTGACTCGGCCGGAGTGATCCCGCCGGAGGAACCGCGCCCGATGACCGCGTCGACCGTCACGTTCCAATCCGACAGGCGGGCGACGATATCGTTCTGCCCGCCGTCCAGGATCGAATCGCCGATCATGAACGCCGTGGGGGGGTTGGACAGCGCGCCGTCGGCCGGCAGGGAGAGCCAGCGTTCGATCCGCCCCCCGGCCTCCACGTAGAGCCGGCGGTCGTCCCGGGTGATCCAGATCCTGCCGATCTCCGCGATCCCGACCGACAGGGCGTCGGTCGGGATCGCGGCCACCGGAACGGCGTACGGGCCGCCGAGGAACCGCCGACGGGCACCTGCGACGTCGACCGCGGCGACCGGCGGATCGAGGGAAGGGTCGCAGCGGTAGACGACGACGTTCGATGGAGGCACGCAACTGCCATCGGCGGCGCGAAGCGTCTCCACCGTGATCGTCGACGCGGGGTCGAGCCGCACGCGGCAGGGGTCGTTGGTGGCAGGCGTGAGCTGCGGCTGTGCGGAGGGGGTCGCCTGCGCGGCCGCGAAGTGGTCGCAAGCGGACAGCGTGAGAAGGGCGGCGGCGAAGAGCGCAGGTACGGGGGAGAAGCGTCGCATGACCTGGCAGGAATCGTAGCGGGGGAGCGCGAGAAGACCGTGTCGGCCGGTTCGACCGACACCGTCGGCATGGCATATCATCAGCTCATCAGGGCGTCACGCTCGACGGAGGCACCGGGGATGATCCGAGCAACGAACGCACCGCCCATCCACCAGGTGGTCCTTTCCAACCTCTGCGACCTGCAGGCGCGACTCCGCGGCGATCCGGCGACGCTCGTTCTGGCTCGCGGCCCCGCCCACATCGACGATGGGTCGGTTCCCATCGGTGGTCCATCGCCGATGCCTTCCGACGATGCGCTCGCGCAACGGCGCCTGGCGAAGCTCCACACGCGGTTGGCCGAGCTCGAACGCGGATCCACGAGCGTCGTCGACCTGCAGCGAACGATCGATCGACGGCTGCGCGACTCCTGAGGCTCGTCCTTCCGGCCGCGCACAGACCGGGTGATACCGTCGGTCGTGTGGAGCTCGATGTGCATCCCGACCTCGCCGCCCTGACGTTCCTCCTGGGGACGTGGAGAGGATCGGGTCGAGGCGAGTACCCGACGATCGACCCGTTCCGCTACGACGAGGAGGTCGTCGTCGAGCACGTCGGCGACCCGTACCTCCTGTTCGCGCAGTCCAGCTGGCTCTCGGGCGACCACGCTCCGCTGCACTTCGAACGCGGGTTCCTGCGCCCGGGGACGGAGCCGAGAGAGGTCGAGCTCTGCCTCGCGCATCCGCTAGGGCTGACCGAGATCGCGCACGGGACGCTCGAAGGGACGTCGATCGATCTGTCGACCGCGAGCGAGGGGATCGTGGCGCGGACCCGGTCGGGGTCGGCGGTCACCGGACTGACACGCCGCTACGTGGTCGAGAACGACGTCCTGACCTACCAACTGTTCATGGCGACCGAGGACACGGCGATATCGCTGCATCTTCGCGGGACGCTCCGGAGACGATCGTGAACCGCACCCGCTTCAACATCGACGGCGCCTGGCTCGTGTGCGCGATCGTGGGGGTCAGCGTCGGGGGGATCGTCTGGCTCGCCGGCGCGCACGACGCCGCGAACGTGGTGTGGGGAATCACGACCTTGCTGGGAGCGATCCCGCTCGTGCTCGACATCGTCCGGTCCCTCGCGCGGCGTGAGTTCGGCGTGGACTGGATCGCGCTCTTCGCGATCGTTGGGTGTCTCGGTCTCGACCAGTACCTCGCCGGGGCCGTGATCGCCCTGATGTTGTCGACCGGGCAGACGCTCGAGTCGTACGCGGATCGTCGGGCCCACCGCGAGCTCTCCGATCTGCTGGAGCGAGCGCCTCGACAGGTTCATCGCTACGAGGACGGGTCGCTCCAGACGCGCCCGATCGACGAGGTTCGCCTGGGCGACCGCCTCTTCGTCAAGACCGGCGAGGTCGTTCCGGTGGACGGACTCATGGAGAGTGACGCGGTGCTAGACGAGTCGGCGCTCACGGGTGAATCCCGCCCGGTCGAGCGTCTCCGTGGGGACCTGGTGCGATCGGGCGCCGTGAACGCGGGCTCGGGCCTCGACCTGCATGCGACGTCGACCGCGGCCGACAGCACGTACGCCGGCATCGTGCGCCTGGTCGAGGAGGCGGAGCGACAGAAGGCCCCGTCGGTCAGGTTGGCCGACCGCTACGCGATGGTCTTCGTCCCCGTGACGCTCGTGATCGCGTTCGGGGCTCTCGCGATCACCGCCGACTGGATCCGCTGGCTGTCGGTGCTGGTCGTGGCTACGCCGTGCCCTTTGATCCTCGCGGTGCCGATCGCGATCGTGGGCGGGATCTCGCGCGCGGCGAAGCGCGGCGTGATCGTGAAAGGCGGGGGCTCGCTCGAGACGCTCGCGCGCGGACGGACCCTGATGTTCGATAAGACGGGGACGCTCACGTCGGGCATCCCCCAGCTCGCCGACGTCGAGACGTTCGGGCCGATCGATCCGGACGAGCTACTGCGGCTGGCTGCGTCGGTCGACCAGGTCTCCGTCCACGTGATGGCGACATCGATCGTGCGCGCGGCGGGGGAGCGCGGGTTAGAGCTCTCCTTCCCCGAAGAGGTCGACGAACGCTACGGCGCCGGGATCGCCGGGACGGTCGACGGTCGGAAGGTCGCGCTCGGCAAAACCGAGTTCGTCACTGGCGGCGGACAGCTGCCTCGACGCGCTCGCGAGATCCGGCGCCGGACGATCCTGGATGGGTCATCGTGCGTCTTCGTTGGGGTCGACGGCGAGATCGCGGGAGCGATCGTGATCGACGACCCGATCCGGCCGGACACGCCACGCGTGATCCGTGCGCTTCGGCGCGCAGGGATCACGCGCGTCGTGATGGTCACCGGCGACCACCCCGACGTGGCCGAGTCGGTCGGCGCCGCTCTCGGCGTCGACCGGATCCTCTCCGAGCGAACCCCGGAGGAGAAGGTCGAGGCCGTGACGGTCGAGCGCGAGCACGGCGTCGTCGTGATGGTCGGCGACGGGCTGAACGATGCGCCGGCGCTCGCCGCGGCCGACGTAGGCGTCGCGATGGGCGCGCGCGGCGCGACGGCGTCATCCGAAGCCGCGGACGTCGTGCTTGTGGTCGACCGCCTGGACCGTCTCGTCGACGCGATGGCGATCTCGCGTCGCTCGACCCGGATCGCGACGCAGAGCGTTTTCGTCGGGATGGGGCTCGCCTTCGCGTTCATGTTCGGCGGCGCCCTAGGGTTGTTCGGCCCGATCGCGGGCGCGCTGATCCAGGAGGGGATCGATGTCCTGTCGATCCTGAACTCTCTCCGTGCGATCGGCGACAGCCGCCGGTCGGGCCCCCCGGGCCCGGCCACCAACGTCGCCGATCGCTTCCGTCGCGAGCACCGCGAGTTCGCCCCCGAGCTCCAGCGGATCCGTTCGGTCGCGGACCGCCTCGAGGAGCTGTCGTCCGGGGAGGCCGAGCGCGAACTGGAGGCGGTGCGGGTCTTCATCGCGGAGCGGCTCCCGCAGCACGAGGAAGAGGAGGAGGCAGCGGTCTACCCAGTCGTCGCCCGCCTCATGGGCGGCGAGGACCCGATGTCGAGCATGGCCCGCGCGCACGTGGAGATCTCGCACCTCGGACGGATGTACCTGCAGCTGCTCGACGACCTGCCGCCCGAGGGACCGACGCCGGACGACCTGATGGACCTCCGGCGCGTGCTCTACGGCCTCCACGCGATCCTCCGGCTGCATTTCGCCCAGGAGGAAGAGGCCTACGCGTGGTTGTCGTCGGGCGAGCCGGTGCCCGTCGGCTGATCGCGCTCCAGCTCCGTCAGGTCCACGTCGCGCGGCCGGGGTGTCGGGTCGGCGGCCAGCGTGACCCGGAACGACGCACCCCCGCCGATCCGCTCTTGTACCCAGGCGCGCCCGTCGTGCAACTCGGCGAACCGCGTGACGAGAGCGAGCCCGAGGCCGGAACCGGCGCCCGCGCCCGCCCCTTGGCGGAACATCTCGAAGATCCGCTCGCGATCGCCGGGCGCGACGCCCGGGCCGTCGTCTTCGACCATGAGCATCGCGCCGTCGTCCGTGCGCTCCAGCCGCACCCAGATCCGCGAATCGCCCGGCGTGTGCTTCAACGTGTTGCCGAGCAGGTTCTCGACGATCCGTTCGACCATGACGGCGTCCGCCTTGACGGTGATCGGCGCGACGTCGATGGCGAGACGACGCTCCGCGACCAGGTCGGAGTTCGAGACGATCTCGCGGATCAGTGCACCGAGGTCGACCGGCTCGAAGTGCGTCTCCGCCAGCCCTCGGTTCAAACGCTCCAGATCCAGGAAGTCCGAGACGATCCGATCGAGCTTCCGCGCGTTCGACGCGATGCGACGCGCCATGTCGCGGGTCTCGTCTTCGGTGATCTCGATGTCGTCGCGCTCCATCGTCACCGCGAGGCCGAGGATCGCGGCGAGCGGCGTGCGGAGGTCGTGGGAGACGGCCTGCAGGAACGTGGTCTTCATCTCGTCCTCGACGCGCAGGCGCTCCGCCTCTGCCCGCTCGCGCTCCAGATCACGCTCAAGGTCCTGGGTCCGCCGTTGCTCGGTGACGTCGATCAGCACGCCTTGCCAGTAGACCGGCCGGCCTTCGTCGTCGAGCACCAGCCGTGCCTGGTCCTGGACCCAGACCTCGTGCCCGTCGCGCGCGATCAGCCGATAGGTGGCTGCGTGCGGCTCACCACGCGCGGCGCTCAGCTCCATCAGCGCGCGGTCGTCCGGATGGACGAGTTTCGTCCACAGACCCTTGTCGGCGTACCACGCCTCGGGCTCGTACCCCAGGATCGTGGCGGTCTGCGGGCTGATGTAGACGGTCGGACCGTCGTCCACCGGGTCGATGTAGGCGATCGCGGGGATCTGCTCGACCAGCGTTCGGTAGCGCGCCTCGGCCTCGGAGAGCTGGCCGGTCGCCTCCTTGAGCGGCGTGATGTCGATCATGACGCCCTGCCAGTACGCGGGTTCACCGTCGGACCCGCGCATCATCACGGCCTGGTCGCGGAACCACACGACGCGACCGTCGCGCGCACGCATCCGGTACTCGCTCAGGAACGGCTCGCCGGTCAGCTCGGTCCGGCGGTTCTCCTCGATCACGGAGGGCCGGTCGTCCTCGTGGATCGTCTCGAGCCAGATGCCCGGGTCACGCATCCATTCGTCCACGGTGATCCCGAGGAGCTCCTGGACACGTGAGTTGATGTAGACCAGCTCCAAGCCGTTGCCGGTGACCTCCTCGCGGTAGACGATCGCGGGGATCTGCTCTACGAGGGTGCGGTACCGATCCTCGGATTCGCGCGCCCGCTCTTCGGCTTCGCGCTCCGCGGTGATGTCGTACATGATCCCCTGCCAGTAGAGCGGGCTCCCGGCCTCGTCCCGGATCAACGCCGCCTCGTCGCGGAACCAGCGGACGTCGCCGTCGCGCGTGAACATCCGGTAGTCGGCCTGGAAAGGACCGCCCGTGCGCTCGATGCGCTCGTACTCCTGGCGGACCCGCATCCGGTCGTCCGGGTGGAACTGGAGGGCCCAGGCCGATGGATCTTCGATCCACTGCTCGGGAGGGAACCCCAGGATCTCCTCCACCTGCGGGCTCACGTAGAGCATCTCGCCGATGCCGTTGTCCTCACGGGTGACGGATTCGAGGTAGACGATCGCCGGAAGGTTCTCGACGACCCGCTGGAAACGTCCCTGCCGCTCCTCTCGCTCTTGCTCGCGCGCCTTCTCTGCCGTGATCTCGACCATCAAGCCACGGATCACCGCCGGCGACCCTTCGTCGTCCTTCACCGCGTGCCCGACGTCGCGGATCCACACCCACGAGCCGTCCCTCGCGAGGAGCCGGTATTCCTCGTCGAAGGGGCCGCCGGCGGTGGCGATGCGGACGAGCCTGCCGACCATGCGGTCGTGGTCGTCGGGATGGAGGTGGTCGTTCCAGAACCCGGGGTCGTCCAGCCAATCGGCCACGTCGTAACCGAGGATCTCCTGGACACCCTCGGAGACGGATGTAAACGTCATCGAGGTCGCGTCTGCCTCCCAGGCGATCCCGTGGAGATCGGCCAGCAGGCTCTGGACTCGGAGAAGTTCGGAGTCGGGAGGGTTCATCGGGGGATGCCGCATCGTCTCCTGCCGAAGTCTGACAGCCACCGCACGCGCGCCGCCACCACCAGAACGGCGTAGCCCGTCACCCGGCCAGGGAACCCCCATCCGACCGAGGGTCCGAACCGGCATCGAACCCATCCGACCGTACCCGGATCAGCTGTGCGTGTCCGAGCTCGTCGGAGAGGTCGGGCACCACCGTGGCCGGATACGGCAACGACTCGAGCGAGCGCCTCGCCTCTTCGCGGACGCCCGCTTCGATGACGATCCGCGCTGGCGATGACGGCTCCGATCGCTCGAGGATCCAGCGCGGCGCCGCGACCGCCTCCGCGGGCGAGGCGCCGCCCATCAGGTGGAGCAGGGTCTGCGCGTTGATCTGTGGTTGTGCGTACCCGCCCATCGACCCCGCGACCGCCGCCAGACCGCGCTCGTCGTGGACGACCACGGGCATCAGCGTGTGCGCGGGAAGCTTGCCGGGCGCGAACGCGTTGGGGTGTCCCGGCTCCAGGGTGAAGCAGGCGCCGCGGTTCTGCGCGACGATCCCCGTGGTCGGCTCGCAGATCCCAGACCCGAACCCCCAGAACAGGCTCTGGATCAGTGACACCGCGAAGCCCTCGGCGTCGGCAGTCACGAGGGCGATCGTGTCGCCGCTCGGGCGGGGTGGCGGCGTCGCCGCGCGCTCCAGCCGGATCTCATCCGCCAGCGAGGCGAGATGCCCGTCGTCGAGGAGCGTCGAGGGATGCACGGTCATGTGTTCGGGGTCGCCGAGATGGCGGTCACGGTCCCGGGCGGACGAGGCGAACACCCGTGCGATCGTGCCCGCGGCAGGGCCGTGCGGGTCGGCGTCGATCCGGAGCCGTTCGAGCAACGCGAGGATCTCGAGGAGCACGAACCCTTGCGAGTTCGGCGGGACGACCGAGACGTGGAGGTCTCGGAACGCGGCGGCGAGCGGCGGGAGGACGAGCGCGCGATGAGCGGACAGATCCTCGATCGTGATCGAGGATCCGGCGCCGCTGAGCCCGCGGACGTAGGCCCTGCCGATGTCGCCCCCGTAGAGCGCCTCGGGGCCGCCCTCCGCGATCCCGGCGAGCGTGGCCCCGAGCGCGGGCTGGTAGACCGTCGCGCCCGCTGGCGACGGGATCCCGTCCGCGAAGAAGATCGCGGAGAGTCCCGGGTCGCCTCCGAAGGACTCGTCCGGCGCGGCGAGGGTCGCGGCGAGCGAGCGCGCGATGGGCACGCCGTCGATCGCGAGCTCGATCGCGCGCGAGAACGCGCGGTCCCACGGAAGGACCGCCCCGGTGCCGTGCACCGCGCGCCACCCGGCGACCGCGCCCGGGACGGTGATCGGGACGGGTCCGCGGATCGGCATGGCGTGCCCGGCGCCCGCGGCGTCCGCCGCCGCCGGCGCCCTTCCGCTCGAGCTGACGGCGAGTGTCTCGCCGTCGGGTCGCTGCACCAGGGCGAAGAGGTCACCGCCGACGCCGCACATGTGCGGGTAGACGACGGCCAGGACGGTGGCGGCCCGGAGCGCCGCATCGACCGCGTTGCCGCCACCTTCGAACGCGGCGGCACCCGCGCGGGTCGCTTCCTCGTGAGGGGTGGCGATCGCCCAGGTCGGTCCCGAGGCCGATCGCTCCATGGACGCGAGGTTACCCGCGGAGCGTCAAGCCGCGATATCCGTCCGTGAAGCCCACCTCGCGGAGCAGCGGCGTGGCCGGGTGGTCGCCGGCCGCGGCTCCGTCGATCTGCCGGAGCTCGATCCGGCGCACCCGTCCGTCCTTCACGAGCGCCGCGAGCGCGTCCGCCCACCGGGTGGCGTCGGCGCCGAACGTCACGAGCGTCTTCGCCCCCCGTTCGAGGAACGCCGCCGGCTCGCCGTCGGCCAGCACGATGTAGGCACCCGCGCTCCGGCTGGGTCGGCCGGTGGTCTCGGGCCAGGCGAGCGCCGCCCCGTAGGGCTGGGCCGGGTCGGCCGCGGCGAGGGTGACGACCTCGCCCGCATCGCCGCCCTCGCGGAGGGTCCGGAGGCGATCGACGGCACCCGGGTGGGCGAACTGGGCTCCTCCGAGCCCGGCGATGAAGTACCCGCGCCGGACCGCGCCCGCTTCCTCCATCAGCTTGAGGACGGGATACACCGCGGCGAACCCGCCGGGGGTTCCCTCGGCGAGCGTGGCCTCGCGCGTGACCACGCCGTGCCGGTCGAGGAGCTGGCCGGCGAGTGCATGGGCGCGCTCCGTCGCACCGGGGACCTCGCGGACCACATCGGTGACGAGCGACCAGCGCCCGGCACCCGCTGGCGGGCCGGCTCGCCGCAGCGTCCCCGGGCGGGGACGTGGCGCGGATCCGCGGCCCGCTCCGGGCGTCGATCGGCGCCGCGATCCGTATCCACCGATCGACGCCCGGAGCGGCGCGAGCGTGTCGTTCGTGACCTCGCCCGCCCACACCAGATCCCAGAGGGCTCGCAGCAGGACACCTTCGTTCGCCGTCCCGGCGCCGTCCACGAGGTCGGGCCAGAACGAGGCGCCGCGCGTGGCCAGGTGCTCGCGGATCGCGTCTTGGAGCGGGCCGGCCGGCCGGTCCTCGAGCGCCGCGGTGCTCGGCGCGAGGAGCCCCGCACGGTCCCGGAACAAGAGGGACACGCGGCCGTCGGTCGCGCCGAGCGCCCCGGCTCCGACCCACACCAGGTCCCCGCTGGCGCAGAGCGCGTCCAGGTCTGCAGGTCGGAACCCGCGCACGCGGGCGGGAAGGACGTCGCTCTCCAGGATGGAGGCTGGTATCGCGGCTCCTTGGAGCCTCGCGATCGCCTCGGGCAGGGCGTCAGCGCCGCCCCGCGGGCGATCCGCCCCCTGCCACGCGGGCAGGAACCGCGCGAGCGCGGCTGCGCCGACCGGTTCGACCTCGCGTCGCAACGCCGCGAGGGAGCGCGCACGGATCCGGCGCAACACGTCGACGTCGCACCATTCGGGTTCGATCCCGGTGGGGCGGAACGCGCCGTGGACCACACGTCCCTCGGCTTGGAGCCGCTCGAGCGCCTCGTGGACACGGTCCGTGCCTGCGCCGAGCCGGGCCGCGATCTCCTCGGTCGTGCACGGACCGTGCGTCCTGGCGTACCTCCCGACGAGGTCGTCGAGCGGTCGTTCGACGGCGGCGGTGAACGCCCCTGGCACGCCGAGCGGGAGCGAGACGCCGAGCGCGTCGCGGAGCCTCGCGGCGTCTTCGACGGCGGCGTACCGATCCTCGCCGGCGACGCGCACCCGGATCGCGCGACCGTCCTCCAGCACGCGCGCGAGCAGGGCGTCGGCGTCATCATCAGCGCGGGCTTGCACCTCGTCGTGTCCGAGGGGCCCGAGGCCGCGGAGTAGGTCGTGTACGCCGTCGGCGCGGCGCGCATGCCGCGCGGCGGCGAGCCGTTGCAGCTCGAGCTCCACCTCGTCGAGCGCGCGGGGATCGAGGAGCTCGCGGAGCTCGTCCGTGCCCAGCAGCTCGCGGAGCAGGTCGCGGTCCAGGGAGAGGGCCGTCGCGCGGCGCTCGGCGAGCGGGGCGTCGCCCTCGTACATGTAGACCGCGATCCAGCTGAACAAGAGCGATTGGGAGAAGGGCGACGCCTTGTCGGTCTCGACCGCGACCAGCCGGGTCGTCCGCGCGCGGAGGTCGGCCATCACCTCGCGCAGGGCAGGCACGTCGAAAAGGTCGCGCAGGCATTCCCGTGTGGTCTCGAGCAGCATGGGGAAGCCGGGGTACCGGCCCGCCTGCCCGAGGAGATCCGCGCTCCGCTGCCGCTGCTGCCACAGCGGGGTACGGCGCCCGGGGAGCCGACGCGGAAGCAACAACGCTCGGGCGGCAACCTCCCGGAAGACGGTGGCGAACATCGTCGTGCCCGGCAGCACGCCGACGACTGCCTCTTCGATCTGGTCGGGCTCGAAGATCAGATCCTCGACGGGGATCCGCTCGACAGCCTCGGGGAGGCGGAGCACGATCCCGTCATCGGACCAAAGCACCTGGGCGCCGGACCCGAGCCGTTCCTGGACGCGTGCCTCGATCGCGAGCGCCCAGGGTGCGTGCACGCGTGAGCCGAACGGAGACAGGATGCACACCCGCCAGTCGCCGAGCTCGTCGCGGAAGCGCTCGACGACGATCGTCCGGTCATCCGGGACCGCGCCGCCCGTCGCCTCGGCTTGCTCGTCGATGTAGGCGACGAGGTTCCGAGCGGCGCGCTCGTCGAGCCCGATGTCTTCCTGGAGGCGGCGAAGGGCGTCGCCGCGCCGCGTGGAGCGCAGCTCGCGCGTGAAGCGGCCGATCGCCCGGCCGAGCTCGATCGGCCTCCCCGGGCCGGGTGCCTTCCAGAAGGGGAGCTTCCCGTGCTCGCCGGGAGCGGGGACGACGACGACACGGTCGCGCGTGATGTCCTCGATCCGCCAGGCGCTCGCACCGAGCAGGATGACCTCGCCGCGCCGGGATTCGTACACGCACTCCTCGTCCAGCTCACCGACGCGCGTGCCGTCCGGCATGAAGACCCCGAAGAGTCCTCGATCCGGGATCGTGCCGCCCGAGACGATCGCGAGGCGCCCGGCGCCCTCCCGTGCGCGAACCACGTTGGTCGCTCGGTCCCACACGATCCGAGGTCTGAGCTCCGCGAATGCGTCGGACGGGTAGCGGCCGGCCAGCATGTCGAGCACCGCGAGGAACATGTCCTCCGAGAGCTCGGCGAAGCTCGCGCAGCGTCGCACCGCATCGAAGAGGTCCTCGACGCGCCACTCGTCGACCGCGGACATCGCGACGAGCTGTTGCGCGAGCACGTCGAGCGGGTTGCGCGGGTAGCGGGTGGACTCGATG
>Ga0066656_10000496_pt1 | contig 15313 bp, 11 predicted proteins | sample GraSoiAngelo_105_FD_71411 | JGI IMG/M metagenome (GOLD analysis project Ga0066656, IMG submission 71411) | Grasslands soil microbial communities from the Angelo Coastal Reserve, California, USA - 14_0903_05_40cm | ecosystem: Environmental > Terrestrial > Soil > Grasslands | place: USA... | reverse complement strand
GAGGATCGCGCCTTTGATCTCCGATTCGGTCGCGATGCGCTCAGCGGCCTGACCCAGTTCTCCCATCACCTGATCGTTCAAGGCATTGAGCTTGTCGGGACGGTTGATCGTGACAAACGCAATACCGTCGCGGATGTCGAAGAGGAGAGTCTGGTAGGACATGAGACAATCCTAACTCCAAAATGCGCGGACATGCAAAAACTAGGTGCACAGACGCAGCGGCGGGCATCGGTCTTCAGTCAACGGGAGAACCCGCGTGAGGGGTGGTCCCGTTGACCGATGCCGGTGCGTCCGCTGATGCGTCTGCTGCGTCTAGTATTTGCATGTCCCCGCTTTAGGTTCTGCTTCGTGACTATCCAGGCAATCGCATGGACGCCGAGCGCGGGTGTGCGGATCATTGACCAGCGTGCTCTCCCCGACGCTGAGATTATGCGCGACCTCGAGAGCGCCGAGGCCGTCGCAGACGCGATTCGCACACTTCAGGTGCGGGGCGCGCCGTTGATTGGCATCGCCGCCGCCATGGGCCTGGTTGCGGGAATGCGCGACGGGCGCGGCTCGCCGCGCGCGGCCTTCCTCGATCGTCTCGCGCCGCTCGTGGCGTTGCTTGGCGCCGCTCGTCCGACGGCCGTGAATCTCCGCTGGGCACTCGAACGCATGCGCCAGGTGGCAGAGGCGACACCGGGTGATGGCTCCGCGCTGTGGGAGCGGCTGCACGCCGAGGCGACGGCTATCTGGGAAGAGGATCGGGCGATGTGCCGGCGCATCGGCGAGCATGGCCTGGGGTTGCTGACCAACGGAGCCAATGTCCTGACGCACTGCAACACCGGGGCGCTGGCGACCGGCGGCATCGGGACGGCGCTCGCGCCCATCTATCTCGCGCACGAACAGGGGCGCAAGGTGCACGTCTATGTGGATGAGACGCGACCGCTGCTTCAGGGATCGCGGCTTACCACGTGGGAGCTGATGCACGCCGGCATTGCGTGCACCCTGATCACTGACGGGGCTGCGGCGACGCTGATGCGTCAGGCGAAGGTCGACATGGTGCTGGTCGGCGCCGATCGGATCTGCGCCAACGGCGACTTTGCGAACAAGATCGGGACGTATGGGTTGGCGGTGCTGGCGCGACATCACGGTGTGCCGTTTTACTGTGCCGCGCCGTGGTCCACGGTTGATGCGTCGCTCGCGGACGGTGATCTCATTCCGATCGAGCAGCGGGCCTCCACTGAAGTCACGCTGCTTGCGGGACGAGCAATCGCGCCGGATGGAGCGACTGCACTGAACCCCGCGTTCGACGTGACGCCGGCCCGCTATGTGACCGGGTTCATCACTGATCGCGGTGTCGTGCAGCCGCCGTTTGGAACCTAGCGCCGAGCGAAGAAGACGCTCGTAATGTTTGCTGCGTCGGGCTGAATAAAGGTGGCCACGAAATCATTCCCTGCGGCGGCCAGCCCAAAGTAGTCCCCGAGAAAGAACTTGCCCTGTGGCATGGGCACGACGGCCTCCATATTGAACGAGCTGGTCGTAAGACGAACCTCGCTGGTCCAGCAGGCTGGATTAGTAGCCGGGGCCTTGGCGGAAGGATGACACTGCACCAACCAGTAGTCGGTCGGCAGGCCGGGGTTTGGGCTGTTGAACCGGAAGTCGTAGTAGGAGACACCGATGGTCCCGTTCGCGGCAACGGCGATCGCAGGATGAAATGTCTGCCGGTTCGCCGCCGGAATATTCAGCGGCGTCTGGTTTACCCGGATCGGCGCTGACCAAGAGAAGCCCCCGTCGGCCGACATCGAGAAGGCAATGTCGTTGTACTGGAAGTTCGAGAAGCGCCCGTCCTCCCAGACCGCATACAGGTTACCATTTCGCGAGTCCACGGTTGACGCTTGATCGGTGTTATCCCACACGAATTGCCCCGTCTCGGGGTCGACGACGAGCGAAGTCCCGTCGGGATTGTAGAGCGGCGTCATCGTGACGGCGTTAACTGGAGTAGACCAACTTTGGCCGTGGTCGGTCGAACGCAGCAGTTGCAGGCTGGTCTCTGTGATGGGCCCGTTGGGCTGCTGTGCGTAGAACTCGTAGAGGTCTACGAGCGTGCCGTTGGGCAGCACGAGGATTTGGCTGAACTGGATGAAGCTTTGCGGGGCGGGTTGGACGATGGCCCGCGGCGGTTCCCAAGTTGATCCCCCGTCGGTCGTACGTGCGAACACAGCCGAAGTGCTGTGTGGCGAGCTGTGTCCGTCCCAGATGGCATAGACGAATGCTGCGTTCGTGGGGTCTGCGGTCAGCGAGCCATGCTCGGGAGGCGGATCAACCCCATCTGATCCAGGCAGCACGGACGTCGTCCAGTGCAAGCCGCCGTCCGTGGACTTCACGACTTCATATACCACCGAGGAAGGCCAAGCGTTAATTCCGCCTGCGATCCCATAAAGGACGCCGTTGGGTGCGAACGAGAGCCATTGATCGCCCGTGCCGAGGAATGGCCCGCCGGAGCAGACGGTCAGCGGGAGTGGAACCTGTTGCCAGGTTTGACCTCCGTCGAACGAGGCAGCAGAGACGACGTCCTGGAAGGGCCCCTGGAGCCAAGCGGCGACGATGTTGTTTGGATGGACCGGATTCACCACGATGGAAGGTTCGTCCGTTTCGTCAGTGGGCCAGGTGCCGAAGGTATTGAACCCGGTGTTGCACGTCCCAACGGCGTTGGGCCGTGAGAGCTCAACAAGTGAGCCGCTGACCGTCGCATCAGCTGACGCGAGCGGATGCGTCGATGACGCGGTGGGTGTATCACGGTTGCTGCAGGCAGCGATCAGAGCCGCACCGAGCAGGAGACACGATTCCATTCGAAGCGGGTACATGGTTCCCTCCGTTCTACTGTGTCGCGTCGTGGTCTACCGTGGACGCGACGTTTGCCGATGGTGATCTCATTCCGATCGAGCAGCGCGCTGCCGGCGAAGTGACGGGGATGGCGGGCCGCCCCATCGTGCCGGACGGAGCGGCCGCGCCGAACCCGGCGTTCGACGTCACGCCCGCGCGCTTGGTCACAGGGTTCATTACCGATCGCGGGATCATGCAACCGCCCTTTGGGAACTAGCAGCCATTAAAGCTCATTTGTTGGCATTTCGGGCGAAGAAGACGCTCGTGACGTTGTCTCCGTCAGGCTGTGTAAACGTGGCCACGAAATCATTCTTGGCGCTCGCCAGCCCGAAGTAGTCTCCTAGAAAGAATCCAACGAAGTTGGGGACGACGGCTTCCATGTTAAATGAGCTGTTTGTGAGTCGAACCTCACCGGTCCAGCAGGCTGGATCAGTAGCAGTGCCATTAGACCCGGGATGGCACTGAATCAGCCAACGGTCCGTCGGAAGACCCGGCTGAGGATCATTGAGACGGAAGTCGTAGTAGGAGACGCCAATCGTTCCGTTCGCGGCCACGGCGACAGACGGCAGGAAGGACTGCCGGTTAGCAGCCGGAATGTTGAGCGGCGTCTGGTTCACGCGAATCGGTGCCGACCAAGAAGCCCCTCCGTCTGCGGACATCGAGAACGCAATGTCGTTGTACTGGAAGTTGGCGAAGCGACCGTCCTCCCAGACCGCATACAGGTTGCCATTTCGCACATCAACGGCGAACGACGGATTCGTTGGAGACCTCACCAACTGGCCCGTCTCGGGGTCTACGACGAGCGTGTTCCCCTCGGGCGTGTAGAGCGGCGTCATCGTGACGAAGGTGACCGGAGTAGACCAGCTCTGGCCGTGGTCGGTCGAGCGCAGCAGCTGCAAGGTGGTCTGTGTGATGGGCCCGTTTGGTTGCTGCACGTAGACTTCGTACAGGTCTACGAGCGCACCGTTGGGCAGTACGAGGATTTGGCTGAACTGGATGAAGCTCTGCGAAGCCATTTCGACCAGTGCACGCGCCGGTTCCCAGGTTGATCCGCCGTCGGTCGTACGCGAGAACACCGCCGCACCGGTGTGAGGTGCCTTGCTCCCATCCCAGACGGCATAGACGAACGACGTGTTCGTGGGATCGGCCGTGATCGAGGGATGGTCGGCGGGCGGATCGACGCTGCTCGATCCTGGCGGTACGGACGCGGTCCAGTGCAGACCACCGTCCGTGGATTTCAGGACTTCTGGTAGCACCGAGGAAAGGGCGTTCCCCGAGAGTGCGATCCCATACAGGATCCCGTCGGGCGCGAACGAGAGCCATACATCCCCAGCGATCAAGAACTGCCCGCCGGCGCAGGTCGTCAGCGGAACGGGAACCCGTTGCCACGTCTGGCCGCCGTCGAACGAAGCCGCAGCGACGATGTTCTGGAAGGGCCCCTGTATCCACGCCGAGACGATGTTACCTGGACGAACTGGGTTAACTGCGACGGAGGGCTCTTCCGCTTCGTCAATAGACCAAGCCCCACTTGCAAATCCATCGTCGCACGTCCCCACGGCATTGGGTCGTGAGAGCTCAACAAGCGAGGCGCCGTTCGCCACAGCGGCTGACGCGAGCGGACGAGACGATGGGGCGGTCGGTGTTGTGCGGTCGACGCAACCCACCAGCAGAGCCGAAAAGAGCAGGTAACACGAGCCGATTCCAAGCCGATGCATAGATACCTCCTTTGTACGCTTAACCGGCTGTACCGCAATCGTCGCCGCGCCTCTACGGTCTCCAGGCAGGCATCCCATCGCTGAAGGTTGAGGACGTGGCGATGACCGCCGCGTTGGATCCGTCCGCATTGATGATCGCGATCTCCGCATAGTCATCGACGGCTTTGATGCGCTGAAAGACGATCCTGCGGCCATCCGGGGACCAACGGGGTACATAATCGCGCCCCGCGTCGTGCGTGAGGCGCTGGGCGCCAGACCCGTCCGCACGCATCGTATAGATCTCGAAAAAGTTGCCGTCGCGGTTGGACGCAAAGGCGATGCTTCGGCCGTCCGGGGACCAGTCGAGCGATTGCCTATGGATCGCGCCGTTGTAGGTAAGACGTGTAGCAGCGGATCCGTCCGAGTTCATCACGTAGACTTCGCTGCTGCCGTCGCGATCGGTCACAAAAGCGATGCGTTGGCCATCTGGCGACCACGCCGGAGCGGAACCGTCGGCGGTCAGCTCATGGAGATTCGAGCCGTCCTCGTTCATGACGTAGATCCCACCGAAATAGTCGTAGAAGGCGATGGATCTCCCGTCCGGCGACCACCTCGCTCCTTCGGCTGCGCCCGACGAAAAACTCGTGAGCTTCATGAGTCCCGTGCCAACCACGTTGACCGTATAGATCTGCTCGGTGACGCCGTCGCGAGTACTTTGGAAGGCGATCTTCGAGCCCTCCGGGGACCAATCAGGCATCCAATCGTGCGGTGGGTTCGTGGTATTCGAGTTGTCGGTGACCCGTGTGACCACTGAGCCGTCGGCATTCATCACGTAAATGTCGTCGCTACCGTCGCGGTCGCTCGCGAACACGATCTGGGAGATGCGGGCACAGGCGACTCGAAAAACAACGTTTACCTTGGTTCCTGAATTGACTGTGACGGTTGCTGGGTTCTCGCCTGCGACGGTGCAGTTCAAGGCCACCCCGCTGAGTGCGACGGTGTGATTCCCGGCACTGAGCTCGGAGTACGTGATCATTCCGTTCGCGGCCAGTGCCTGCCCCGGACCGCCGTCCACGGCGACCGTGTAACCATCGCGATCGAGATCGTCGCCGGTGGTTGCGGTTGCGACCTGGATGCTTCCCACGGACGGTCCAGTCGACTCGGACCCTCCGCAGGCGAGGGCGGCGAGGAGGCCCGACGCCGCGCAGAAGGTATTGCGAGTCGACAAGGCTGTTACGAACATCGCGATCGTCCTCCTACCCGGTGGTTATCGTCGCCGTTAGCTGTGTGGAGTCGCAGCCGTTGCCGCCCCTTGGACCGACGATGAAGTTGATTCGATCACCCGCCCGCACCCGCACGCCAGAAACGCTGCGCGAGCCCGTGCTCGCACCTGGGTCGATAAATCCGGTGCTCAGTGTAGCCGCCGCCCCATTCTGTTCTACAAACCATTGGATGCCGTCTCCGCAGACCGCATGGCGACTCGTGAAGCTGAAACTGATGTTCGCGATCCCGTCCGAGGGCGCGAGCCAACTCACGACCACGAGCTGATCGCTTCCGGGATGAACCAGCATTGTGCCGTTCGGCCAATTCACACCGGTGCCGGCGACGGTGATGTCAGTGCCGGTGTTGTTCACGCCCACTGATGGGAGGTAGCCTTGCACCCGCCATGCGCCGGGATCGCTGGGGGACCACGTCTCGACGGTGTCGGCGCCGAAAGCAGGGACTAGCTGATAATTGCCGTCGCGTGTTTGTCCGCTCTGAAAGCGGTACGACCAGACGCTCGTGTCGCTGTTCAAGGTGCTCGAAAATTCAGCCACGATGTCGTAGGTGTGGGTCACACCCGCTGGCGCGGGAGCAGCTGGATTCTGCTCGCACGCGAGACCGAGGGCACCCGCGACGCAAACGATGTTACGGAACCGCATATCAACCTCCAATCCCTTCCTGTGACAGGACTTGACGGCCTCCGTGCTATACTCGTTCGCCGCCGTCAATGGCGACGCGTATGTTAGGCGGGCGGCGTGAGGACGGCATCAAAAGGCCGTCAAATGGATTCCCATGTACGAGCTACGGACTTTCGGCGGGCTGTCCCTCGAAGCGAATGGCGCTCCATGTACCGGAGCCGCGGCGCAACGGAAGACGCTTGCTCTCCTCGCACTCCTTGCCTGTCATCCCCGCGGTCTGAGCCGCGACAAACTGATCGCCTATTTGTGGCCGGAGACCGATGCGGCGCACGGCCGGAGCTTATTACGGCAGGGGTGCTACGCCCTGCGCCGTGACCTGGGAGCGGCCGATCTCGTTCTGGGATCCACCGAGTTGCGCCTCAATCCCGCCGTCTTAACGAGCGACGTTCAGCGGTTCGAAGACGCACTGCGTGGCGCTGAGTATGAGCGCGCAGCGCGAGCGTACACTGGGCCGTTCCTCGACGGCTTCTTTGTCAGCGACGTTGGGGACTTCGAGCGGTGGGTGGAAGCGGAGCGCGAACGACTGGCTCACGCCTACAATGATGCGCTGAACAGGCTGGCGACAACGGCGGGACAACGCGGCGATCATGGCGCGGCGGCCCAATGGTGGCGACTCCTCGTCGCACTCGATCCGTTGAGCTCCCGTGCAAGTCTCGGGCTCATGACAGCTCTCGCGGCCGCCGGAGAAACCGCAGAGGCACTGCGCCACGCACAAAGCTACGAGGAGCTCGTCCGACAGGAGCTGAACGCACCGCTCGATCCGTCGGTCACGGCCCTGATTCGGCGATTACACGACGTTCCGCAGGAGCAGGCCAGACCCGAGGGAACAGCAGCGGGGATGCCGGAGCGTAGCATCATGGATCGCCTGTTCCTGAAGACGCTTGACGCAGTCACCACAGACAAGAGCCGACACCCAATACTGCGATTGTGGCCCCAGCTCGCGGTCCTGGGTGTGCTACTGTTGGGGGGTGCGCTGATCAGAAGCTTGCGGCCGGCCATCCAATTCGACTCCTCCCTCGTTGCGGTCGCGCCGTTCGACGTCCTCGCAATGCGAAATCCTGAGCTGTGGCGCGAAGGACTCGTTGACGTTCTGTCCCGAAACCTCGACGGCGCCGGCTCGCTTCGCACCGTGTCGCCGACCGTGGTCATCCGTCGCTGGCAGGGTCACGCCGATCCAACATCTGCCGCGCGTCTCGCGGCCGGCACTCGTGCCAGGTTCGTCGTCTACGGACAAGTGCTGGGTGAAGGCGCGGATTCGGTGCATGTGAGAGTCGCTGTCCTTGACGCGCAGAGCGACCGACCTCTCGTCGAGATCGATCGCTCCGACCAGGCCGATCGGATCGATCGGCTGTCCGATTCACTGACCCTGGACATGATTCGGGCAGTCACGCCCACGGTTTTGGGTAACCATGTGCGGCTGCACTCAGTGGGTACTCGGTCCCTACCCGCACTGAAGGCGTTCCTGAGGGGAGAACGCTTTCTTCGGCATTTCTCGCTGGACTCAGCAATTGCGAATTACGATCGCGCGGTGGCACTCGATACGACTTTCGCGTTGGCACTCGATAAACTGCAGATGTCACTCGGATGGAACGATTCGGGGCCCACCATTCCTGGCTACTACGCTGCGCGCGCCGCAGCGTTCAATCACGGATTGAGTGCTCGCGACAGCCTACTGATTGCGCTCAGCTGGATGGCCGCGCCACCGCAGATCACCACATTGGAAGATGCTGTCCGTCGCTACCCTGAGGATCCCCGGTTCTGGTATGCGCTCGGCGAAAGCCGCTTCCATGGAGGATTCTATGCCGGGAGGACATGGTATGACGCGCGTACCGCGTTCGATCGAGTTATCGCGCTCGATTCGGGTTTCGCGCCAGCCTACATACATCCAATCACCATCGCACTGAATGACAATGATCGGGACGCGGCCCTATTGTACGTAAAGGGCTACCTCGCGTCCTCGCCGGACGTACCGGAGGCAGGGGGGATACGACTTCTCAGCAGGCTACTCGCTCCCGACGAACGGGCACCGGATTTCACGCGCGAGCTCCAGCGGGCCTCTCCCCCGGCGCTTTTTCACCTCGCTTTGATGGTCCAGTCGTGGCCGGATCCGGACGAGACACAGATTCAAGTGGCCCGGTGGGGTGTCGCGATGAGCAAAGGGCGCCTCCGAGAGACGCGCCCGGATTCTGGAAATGATCTCCACGTTTACCCGTCATTGCTTGCGACGACGCTTATCTATCGAGGCCGTCTACGAGAAGCTCGCGCAGTCGTAGGCCGCCGCTATGGTACCGCGTTTATGGAGCTGGCTGAACTGGGGGCAGTGTCTGAAGCGAAGGTCGAGGAAGTCTTAGGCGCGTGGCTCACCCATCCAGACCCCCTGGGGTTCTCGTTCATCCCCTGGATCGCCGATGGGCCATGCCATCGAACCCAGGCTGCGGCGCTGTGGTGGGCTGAACGAAGGGACACCGTCAGCTTGCGGCGACTTGCGCGCCGAGAAGAGCTAGCCGCTCGCACGTATGGAAACGGCACTGTGACTGACGGTCTGCATCCCATCCCCGGATTCGCGAACGCTGCGCTACTCCTTGCAAAGGGGGATAGCGCGCTCGCTCTCCGTCGTTTCCTCTCGGTCGCAGACTCGCTGTGCCCAGATGCTGCCCAGCTTCGCGAGATCAGGTTTCGCCTGCTGGCGGCGCGGGGAAGACGACTCGAGGCCGCCGCTGTCTTTGATCGCTCCCACGACCGGCGCGTACCGCTCATGCTCGAGCGTGCCCGCCTCGCGGAGCGACTACGCGACCCCGTCGCCGCGATCCATTACTACCAGTTCGTGGTTCAGGCGTGGTTGCATGCTGACGAAGGACTACAACCCGTCGTCGCTGAAGCGCGTGCAGCGCTGCATCGGCTGGGCGGAGAGCCTCGCTGAGGGGGCACCCTTCACACGCTCACGGCACCGGGCCAATGCACTTCCAATTCTGGGTCGCACAATAGACCTGGCACGAGCCATAGGAGGGGTCGCATGGCTTTAGCTGCGTCTTGCAGCCGTTGCAGCAACAAAGGCTGGCGCAGTTGGACGGCGGTCGGCAGTTCGGGTCAGCGCGGACCGATCCCCACAGCGCCGATGCGAATACGGTGGGCACGAGAGCCACTCCGATCGCCTGGGCTGACAGGACGAGGAAGCGGCGACGGTTGGCAGTCGAGGCGGTGTCTGCGCTGAGGGCTGCCCTCCCGGACTTTCGGTAGGCGAGGGCGACTCGCACCGCGTAGGCAACGAGATGACTCGCGAACAGGGCGGTAAGGCCGAATGCCGGAACGAACGCGAGCTTACCTGCGAGCGAGCCGGGGAGAAAGAAGGAGAGAGTGGCGACCACAGCCCAGCTCGACAGGCTCAGTACCAGCGACAGCCGGATACAGAACGCACAGGTGCCGAGCTTGGTGAGGATCAGAGTACGAAAGGGAACGAGCGCGCGCATACTATCCTCCAGAGGAATGCGGACCTCACACTCTAAGGCCCGTGCGATTCGATGTTCGCCTGAATGAAGTTCACAACGCTGGCGAGATCCATTCGCTGCGCCCCGAAATCACTCGTACAGTCCTGCTTGATATTGCTGTTTACTTTGGTTCGAGCGCTGTGCAACGTGCCGACAACGTAGTCTCCGTCGCCCGACCCTAAGAGGATCGGTCCGCCGGAATCACCATAGCAGGCACCACCCGGGTCGCGCTTCAGGTAAAGAACATTCGCGACCAGCTGCTGGAAGGCAGCGGTGGCGACGCGACGATCCCCCGTCAACGCGAAGTTGTCCTCCGCGCCCAGCATGCCGTATCCCACTTCCGTGAATACAGATGCCTGAAGCTCCGCATTCTTGAAGGAGTCGAGATACCCTGCGGGGGGCAGCCTGCCCGGCTCGATATCGCTCACCGGCTTCGAGAGGAAAAGGAGAGCGACATCAAAGTCGGAAAACGGGGGGACAAAATCTGGATGGTAGAGGTACCCCGACACGGTGCGCCATGAACTGGGGTCGGTGACATTTTGCGCAAAGCTCACGTGAATGAGAGCAGTCGGCAGGCTATCTGCGGAGAACCCGCCATCCAAAGCCGCGAATGCCAGACAATGTCCAGCCGTCTGGACCACTCGCCTCGACACTAAGGTGCCCGAGCAGTACCACGGCTGGTATGCGACCGGGAACCAGGACGGGCTTGGCGTATCGAAGATGATGGCGCCGACGTAGGGGTGACCCGGGTCGATCTGGCCAAGCACTATCGCCGAAGGCGGCGGTGCGCGGTTCGACGCGGTCGGGATCCGGTCGTTGCAGCCGGTCAGGACTGCAACTCCAAGCAAGCCGACCACCATGCGAATGCCGTTCATGTTACCTCCTACCTGTCCTCGACTAGCCAACGATTAGCTGTCGATTCTGAGTGTGCCGGTGGCGGACTGCTTGCACGATTGCGAGCACTCGGGTACCAACCATGTCCGCGTTCCCTTGAGCTGGACCTTGAAGGCGCTCCCCGGCACGACCGCCCAGCCCTGACAGGCACCACCGCCTGCAGTGTAGTTCACGCACGCAAAGAAACCGTCCGCATCCGCCGGGCGGGCGTCGGTGCCGCTGGTCGACCCGCCGGGGAAGCACCACGCGGACCCCGTGCCGGTGGTCGTCCCCGCGTGCGTCCAGTACCAGTTGGCGTACGACTCACCGTCGCCCGAACAGCTCAAGTTCCACGTGTACGACGAGTGGTCCCCGCCGCTGCTGGCCGCCGCCAAGGGCCCAGCCGCCGGTGCGGTGGGAGTGTTCCGGTCGCTGCAGCCCGCGACGAGCAGCGCAGTGAGAAATACGGTTCCGGCCATCCGAATCGTCCGCATGGATCCTCCCGGTCGACTGAGGTCTCAGTAGTCACTTGGAGTAACGGATGCCAGGGAGTCGATTGCTCGCAAAAGAAGAGGCGGTCTTGCGACCGCCCCGACACCGTTGGTTGGCGCTCCAGCGGCCTACGGCTGCCCCCCGACCTTCACAGGCACTGCGCTCCCCGACTGATTCCCGGTCCCGAGTTGACCCCAAAAATTGCTGCCCCAACAGTAGGCCACGTGACTCGTCGTTACGCCGCACGCGTGGTCGCCGTAGGCACTGATGGACGCCCAGGTGAGTCCGCCGGCGATCTCAACCGGCACGTCACTCGACGACGTCGTCCCGTTGCCGAGCGGACCCGATCCCCAGCAGTAGGCCGCTCCAGTCGCGGTCACTCCGCACGCGAACGACCCACCGCTGCTGATGGAAGCGAACGTGAGACCGCCAGGGACGGCAACGGGGGAAGAGCCGTAGCTCCCACCCCAGCAGTACGCGTCTCCGGCACCTCGAAGCGCGCACGTGTAGGCGTAATCGGTGGCGCTAATTCGGGCGAAGGCGAGGCCGCCTGGAACGGCTACGGGCACTGTGCCGTAGGCTCCCCAGCAGTACGCACCACTATCTGCGGCGCTGTCTCTCAGCCCACACGGGGTACTCAGCGCGGCGAATGTCAGGCCGCCTGACACGGCCTGCGGGCTCGGGCCGTAACCCCAAGTGGCACTCCCGCCCCAACAGTACGCTGCCCCGCTCGTCGTAAGGCCACACAGACGGATGATGGCCTTGAACGTCAGGCCTCCGACCATCGGAACTGGTACGGTGCTGCACGGCCCGCCAAAGGCACCGCACGTTTCGGGGCCAGTCGAGTCACCGATCCCGAGCTGACCGATCCCGTTGGCACCCCAGCAGTACCCTTGGCCAGCTGCCGTCAGCGCGCACGTACCGGAAGATGACGCACTCAGCGAATCGAACCGCACGTCACTCGCGACGGCCACGGGCATCAGGCTACACGGATTGGAGCCGCCGTTGCATGACGTGAGCGTCGGCGTCCCCAGCTCGCCAGAAATGTCCATGCCCCAGCAGAACGTCTCTCCGCTGGTCGCGATGGCGCACGTGTGGTACGCACTTGTGCTGATCGAAGTGAAATTGACATTCTGAACCTGTACCGACGCTGACCCGCTGACTCCCAAGTAGGTCGCCGAGATTGTTGCGAAGCCGAGGGCGCGAGCCGTTACGAGGGCCAATTGCAGTCGCGTGGATCCAGATGGCACGGACGCGACCGTCGTATCACTGCTCACGAACGTGACCGGGCGCTCGATGTACACTTTCCCCGTAGAACCCGTGATCGTTGCGCGCAGCGTCGCCGTGCCACCGGGGACGGCCGTCGCAGGCGACGGGGTCACGACCACCGATGCCACTCGATCAACAGTGACGACGAAGTTGGCGCTGAGCCCCGCGGCCGTCGCTGTAATCGTCGAAGTGCCGGGCGCCGCCAGTAGCACGACGGCCGCGGGGCAGCAGATGCCCGGGACAGAGTCCACGACCGTCGCGACGACGTTGTTACTACTGGTCCACGTCATGGGTGGATCCGGGTAGAAGCCATTTCCGTCAACGTCGCCGACGCTCGCTCCGACCAACTCCATTTCGCCAGCAAGGAGAAGGCTCGGGTCTTCGAAGGGAGACAGCCGTATCCCCCCCGGCGTCGCGACGGTCACCTGAGCGGTGTCGCTCTTGCCACCACTCGCTGCTACAATGAGCGCCTGGCCGAGCGACTGGCCCGTCACCCGCCCACTCGAGTCCACTGTGGCGATGACCGGTGTCAAACTTGTCCACGTTACCGGTGCTTCGGGCATCGGGCGATACAGTTCGTCTTCGACCTCCAAATGCAGCCGCACGGGCCATCCCAGCGGGACACGGGCATCCGATAGCAAGACATATGCGACACGGGCGGCGTGCACGCTGATCGTCGCGCTCCCACTGTGGCCCTCGCTGATCGCGGTGACCGTTGCTGTTCCGGCCGCGATCGCTCGGGCGATCGTCGGCGTCGAATCCGTCACGAAGAGCCGGACCGTCGCGGAGTCGCTGCTCGCCCAGGTTACCGGAAGTCCGGTCAGCAAATTACCGGCGCCGTCACGGACGACTGCCGTGAGCACAATGCCTCCGCCGGGCGGCAAGTCCGCGCTCGTCGGCAACACGGTCACGGAGGCGACGTCCCCGGTGACTCCGTTGCCGGTCGTGAAATCAGCGCTCGCGGCCGCTGCGAGCGGGTCCCCACTGAGGTCCCGCACCGCGTCCGTCACGGTGAGCTGATACGTCGTGGCAGGCTCGAGCGCGACAGCCGGTACGAACTCGGCGAGATCGCTCGTGCCCGGCAGCAGGCGGACCGTGCCGCTAACGGGTGTTGCTCCGTTGTGGAGTTGCACCGTGCCCGTCCCCAGGGTCGCGGGATCGACGGGCTCGCTGAACACGACGACGATTGCCGCGTTGAGCGGCACGTCTACCTTCTTGTGCGGCGGCTCGGTCCGCACGACGACTGGAGGGCGACGACTCGAGACGACGTTGACCAACTGTAGCACGACGTGATTCTGCGCATCGGTCACTGCGACCTGGATCGAGTCACCGACATGCGCACCGAGCATCACGGGGTCGAACCCGCCATCGATGAGGACTGTCGTCGCAGAGAGGCCAGTTGCGCGGTTCCTCATCGTCGCACGCACACCGTCCGGGGCGGTGCCCGCCGGGAGCGACACGAAGGCGACGCTGTCGGGGTTCGTCGTCTCAGCCCGAGCGGACATAGTGCCGCTATGCGCCACCAGGGCACCGCTCGGAGAGGGCAGGGGATTCGAGATGATGAGATTCTGGGAGGGATGTGATGTAACTCCCGTCGGACTGTCCGAACAGGCGGCAAATCCGGCGACGAGACCCGCACCCACGATAGAGATGACTGCCCGACGTGTCCTCATCGACCACTCATGGTGAATCCCGCCCAGTAGAACGGATGGGACGTCACGGGATTACTCATGATCGCACGCTGGGCCTCGGCAAGCGCTTCCGCAGCGGGCCGCCCCGCGGCAAGGTCCGTATAGAACTTCTCCACCAACCGCGCCGTCGAACGGTCCTCCACCGGCCATAACGTGGCCATCACGTTGCCGGCGCCGGCATAGAGAAACGCGCGGACGAGCCCGACCCAATCGTCGCCCTCAGGCACATCGCCCAATGCCCCCGCGCCGAGTGCAGTGCGACAGGCGCTCAGCACGACGAGCTGCGAGCGTAACGTCAAACCGAACACTTCGTGCACTTCGAGTCGGCCGTCGTCGTCGCCGTGTGGCGCCAACTCGACGAACGAGAACAGCGGATTATCCTTGTTGAGCACGCCGAATGTCGCCAAATGCACGATGCCCTGCGATGGAGCGAGCTCGCGGAAGGCCAGCTCCGATGCGGCGCTGCCAACGAGGACGCGCGCCCGCGAACCAAAGATCCGGCCGATGGCGGCGACTTCTGTAGCCGAGCCGGGGAGTAGCATGGCGCGGGGAGCGAACGCCAGAACGCCCGCGGGTGCCGGATCCGTTACCCGCTCCCGCAGCCGCACCAATACCGAAGCGGACGGGACGTACGTGATGAGATACCGCTCGACGAGATAGTGATCGGGTCGCGTGCTCTCGAGCAGCGCGGCGAAGGGGAGATAATGCAGCTCGGCATGCGGCGCGATGAGCAACGCCCGTACGCCGCGCAAGAGACCGGCGCTCTCGAGAGGCGCGATTAGGTGCTGATGCAGCCGCCGCAGCGGAGCGCGCCACACGGTTGGAGTTATGCCGGTGCGTGCCCCAGTGAGTGTGCCACGCACGAAGTCGATCAGCGTCACCAAGGCGTGTCTGCCGACATTGAGATCGACGACGGCCAGCGACTCGGCGGTGACGACGAAAGCGAGCGTGGTCGAGTCGCTCACGAGGTATTCCACGAGCGC
>Ga0066656_10000479_pt1 | contig 15485 bp, 12 predicted proteins | sample GraSoiAngelo_105_FD_71411 | JGI IMG/M metagenome (GOLD analysis project Ga0066656, IMG submission 71411) | Grasslands soil microbial communities from the Angelo Coastal Reserve, California, USA - 14_0903_05_40cm | ecosystem: Environmental > Terrestrial > Soil > Grasslands | place: USA... | reverse complement strand
CATAGCCCACGCGGAGGGCGAGCCCACCCCCGCGGCGGATCGGCAGCTCGGTCACGAGCGCGCCCGCTTCGCGTGCGCGGCGGGCCGTGGCGTCGTCGCTCCCGTCGCTCACCACGACGGGGATCACCTGCATGCCCTCCAGCTCTCGGGGGATCGCGCGCACGACGTCGCCGACGCTGTCCTGCTCGTTGTATGCCGGCGAGATCACGACGACGCGTCTGCCTTCGGGAAGGGCGGCGGCCCGCTCCCAGTCGAACCGCTCCCGGCCGAGCGCCTCGATCAACAGCCGCAGTCCCCGATCGTTCGTGTCGGACCCCGTCTGGAGCCTCAGCACGAGGAAGAGCAGGAGGAGGACGCCGATCACCAGGACGAAGATCACCCGACGCTCCGCACCGGGCACGATGTGGAACCAGTTGAAGACCGGGTCGTAGACGGACGGACGGAGCGACAGGACGATGAGCGCCGTTCCGAGCAGGCTCGCGACGATCAGGCTGAGGCGGCTGATCCGGCGCCGGTCGTACGCCTGGACGGACATGAGGAACAGGCCGATCCCGGCGACGATCCCCAGGATCCTGACGGCCGTCATGGACGCCTCATCTCGGGCGGATCGGTCGCCAACGATCCTTCGGAAGGATGTGATCGACGATCACGCGATCCTTGAAACGTTCGATCGTCGAGAACATCGATCCGATGAGTGTCTCGTCCAGCAGGTGCGGTCGCAGACCGAGATCCAGCAGCTTCGTGTGTGCGGCGTTGTAGTAGTGCTGCTCGGCCTCGACGCGGGGGTTGTCGATCGGATGGACCGCCACGTCCATGCCGATCTCTGCGCCCGCCTTCTGGACCAACTCGGCCAGCTGCACCACCGAGAACTGCTGCGTGAATTGGTTGAAGACCCGATACTCGCCGGCCTGCGGTGGATACGCGACCGCGAGCTCCACGCAGCGAAGGGTGTCCTCGATGTTGAGATACCCGCGCGTCTGTCCGCCGGCCCCATACACGGTCAGCGGGTGGCCGATCACCGCCTGAAGGCAGAACCGGTTGAGCGCGGTGCCGAAGACGTCGTCGTAGTCGAACCGCGTGAGCAACCGATCATCGAGCGCCGTCTCCTCCGTCCGGATGCCGTACACGACGCCCTGATGCAGGTCGGTCGCGCGCAGGCCCCAGACGCGACACGCGAAGTGGAGGTTGTGCGAATCGTGCACCTTCGAGAGGTGGTAGATCGACCCGGGCAGCTTCGGGAACGGGAGATAGTCCGCCCTGCCGTTGTGACGAACCTCGATGAAGCCCTCTTCGATGTCGATGTTCGGTGTGCCGTACTCACCCATCGTGCCGAGCTTCACGAGATGAGCGTCCGGGGCGAGGTCTCGGATCGCGTAGAGCACATGCAGGGTGCCGATGACGTTGTTCGACTGCGTGAAGACCGCGTGCTCGCGATCCTTCATCGAGTAGGGGGCGCTGGGCATCTCGCCGTAATGCACCACGGCGTTCGGTCCGAAGCTGTCGAACACCGCCTCCACGACGTCCCAGTCCGTCAGGTCCCCCCACGTGACGCCGATCTCCTTTCCCGTGAGCTCCCGCCAGGCGGCGACCCGCTCCGGGAGCCGGCGGATCGGGGTCAACGAATCGGTTCCGGCCTGCTCGTGCGCGTAGCGCCGGAGCTCGTTGTCGACCACGTGGACCTCATGGCCTCGAGCGGAGAACCGCATCGCGGTCGGCCAGCCGAGGTAGCCGTCGCCGCCTAGGATCAAGATGCGCATTAACGACCCTTCGGGAAGGTTGGGTTCGGGGTCTTCGGGGCTCATGGTACCCGTCGACCCTCTGGAGAACGGCGAGGCTAGGAAGCGAGCTCCGCAAGCGACTCGAGGACCCGATCGACCTCGTCCGCCGTGTGGTAGTGGCAGAATCCGACCCGCACGGCGCCACCGGTGTCGAGCAGCCCGAGCCGGTCGAACACCTCGATCGCGTAGTAGTGCCCGTCCCAGGTGAAGATGCCGCGCCGGGCGAGCGCCGCGGAGGTCTCCTTCGGATGCTGGCTCCCGACCCGGATCGCGAACGTCGGCGTTCGCTCGTCCACACGATCGGGGTGGCCGATCCCGATCAACCGCGCGCCTGGGATCCGAGCGATCCCCTCGAGGAACCTGATCGCGAGCATGCGTTCGTGGGCAGCGATCGCCTCGAACCCGCCCACCGAAACGATGTACCGGATAGCCGCGATCGTCCCGGCCATCGATTCGTGGCTCTGCGTGCCGGTCTCCCAGCGGTCCGGGACGGCGTCGGACGCCGGTCGCAGCTTGTAGGGCTCCCAGGACGCGAGGAGCTCGCGACGAACGGCCATCATCCCCAGGTGAGGTCCGAAGAACTTGTACGGCGAGGTCGCCACCATGTCGGCGCCGATCGCGTGTAGGTCGATCGCGCGGTGCTGCGCGAAGTGCACGCCATCGAGGGCCACGAGGGCTCCGACCGCTTTGGCCCGTCGGACCAGCTCGGTCGCCGGCGGGATCGTCCCGACGGCGTTGGAAGCGAGCGTGAGCGCGACGAGCCGCGTCCGCTCGGAGAGCTGCCGCTCGAACGACTCCAGGTCGAGCGTCACGTCGTCGTCCCGGACGTCGACCCAGCGAACCGCCGCGCCGGCATCGCGCGCCGCGAGGATCCAGGGCCGAACGTTGGCATCGTGATCGAGTCGGGTCACGACGACCTCGTCCCCGGGCTCGAGGGTTCGCGAGAACGAGCGTGACAGATGCAGCAGGAGCGAGGTGGCGTTCTGGCCGAACACGACCTCGTCGGGGTCGCACCCCAGGAAGCCGGCGCCCGCCCGGTGCGCCTCGGCGATCACGTCGTCGATCTCCTCGCTGAGCGGGAAGACCCCGTGCGTGTTCGAGGCACCGGCCGCCATCCTGTTCGCGACCGCGTCGATCACGCTCTCGGGGGTCTGCGATCCTCCAGGAGCGTCGGCCCAGACGAACGGGCGGCCGTCCGCGCCCACCCGCGCGAGCGCGGGGAAGCGGGCGCGGACGGCCGTCACGTCGAAGGTGGTGGCGGTCTGACGGATCGTCATCACCGCGAAGCGTCCCACAGGAAGCCGGGAGGGGCACCCCGTTCCGGGGTGCCCCTCCCTGACGTCGGGATGGAACGGTTAGGTGCGATCCAGGTCCATTGCGAGCGTGGTCGCGTTGAGGCTCTCGTGGCGGGCTCGAAGGTCGACGTAGAGGACGACCGATACGAGGGCGACGAAGGGGGCCGTGATGATCTGCGCGATCGCCGAGAGGATCCAGACGCCGAAGAAGGTGTTGCCCCCGATCGCCGTCAAGATGCCGTTGATCACGCCGGCGATGATGGCCGCCACGAGGATCACTCCGAGCGTGTGCCACCACGAGCCGCTCACGAGCTTCCAGGAACGGGACATCGAGTCCGTCACCCCGAGTCCTTCGATGATGAAGGCGGGGACCGAAACGGCCAGGAACACCAGCACGATGATCCCTGGGATGACCAGGAGGATGAATCCGATACCGACGACGAGGGCTACCAAGAGCGCGAGCCCGATCAACGGCCCCAAGCGCGAAAACGCATACCCGTAGCTTGCGCTCACGTCGACGTCACGTCCGATCAGCGCGCCCGCCGCACCGCGAGTGAGTGCCCCTAGCAACAACTGCTGGATCGCGATCGCGATGAACCAACCGATCGCGCCGATCAGGATCGAGCGGCCGAAGGACGTGGTGCAGTTCTTCGTGAGGTCGCTCAGGGACTGCACATGTTGCGCGTCGCAGTGTTGTTTGAACGCGACCTGCGTGAGCAGCGCCATAACGAACGTGAGCGGGATCACGACGATCGCGACGATCTGGATCAGCTTCACCGCGTTCGCCTTGTAGACCTCGAACGCAACGGACAGGATGTCACCTAGGCCGCGCTGCGGGATCGAGCCACCGCCGCCGGCGCCCGGAGGCGGAGGTGGTGGTGGTGCGCCGAAACCGCCCGAATCATCCATACGAACCCCCCTATGCCGTCGGCCGAGAACGGCCGGATACTACGCCCCTCCGGATGCCGTTTCTCGCAGGGCGACGGGTGATCACCCCGGTGCCAGATCCCAGTTCCCAGGCAGGTCGGCGTCCTCCCAACCCGGCTCCGGGCGCCATCTCGACCAGTCGCGGTCGAACGGTGGCTCCTGCAGCAAGACATGCTCCGCTCCTCGTTCCCCCCAGAACCGGAACCATGCCGCGTCTTCCTCGGTGAAGATCCCACGGGCGACGGCCTCCAGGAGCTCGTCCTCGTCCTTCCATGACCATCCACTGCGATCTGGTGGGATCGTGACGTCGAGGAGGTGGTCCACCGTGTCGAAGCCTGCCGCGGAACGGGTGAGTGGCTCCTCGAGGTTGACGTAGTACTCGAACAACTCGCCGCGCTCGTCGAACCCGAGGATCACCGCGTACGGCGTATCGGGGAACGCGAACGACAGCATGCTCTTCGGTCCACACCGCACGTCCTGGAGGGTCCATCGATCGGTGGGGAGTCGAAGCGGTCGACCGGCGGCGTCGACCGGTTGCCGGCAGCGCGCGTTCGCCGGCACGTGGAGCATCTGCAGGTTGGGCTCGTCGCGCACCACCACCGCGGGCCACGCGTACCAGACCCGGCCGTCCCAGAGCTCCCGGATCGCAACAACGTCACCGGGTTGGTGCCGGGTGAGCTCTTCGCGGATGGGAGCGTTCGGGGTCTTCCCCACGGATCGAGCGTAGTCCGGCCCCGCGGTCTTGACGGATGCCGGTAGCGGGGCGTACATTCGCCCTCCACACTCGAACATATGTTCGATTGATTGGGATCTGTGGAAACGGAGATCGGCAGACGCAGCTCGGGGACCCAGCCATGACGAAGCGCTTCGATGAGGAGGTCCGGGTCGAACGCGACGCGGGGATGCCCTCGGTCTTCGAGTGGCGCGGGAAGCGCTACCAGGTCGTGGACGTGATCGGGAAGTGGCGGATCGAAGGCCGTTGGTGGGCTGATGGTCGAGACCGCGAGTACTGGCGGGTCGAGGCTCGGGGGGGCGCGGTGTGGGACCTCTACTTCGATCGTCAGCACGATCGATGGCACATGGAACGGCTCTGGGATTAGGCCGCTCGTTCCAGCGTCTTCGCGACCTTCCTGAGATCGGCGACGAACGCCTGCATCGCTTCCTCTCGTGCGTCGTCGGGCGTGCGCAGGATCGATGACGGGTGCACCGTCGCCATCACGAAGGGAGCGAGCGGCGACTCGACGAACCGGCCTCGATCCTGCGTGACCCGGAACGATCGGCCCAGGAGCGCTTGCGCCGCGGTCGCGCCGAGGCACACCAGGACGGTCGGTCGCACCTGTTCGAGCTCGGCGTCCAGCCACGGCCGGCACGCCAGCTGCTCACGCAGATCGGGTTTGCGATGGATCCGGCGCTTGCCTCGTGGTGCCGGCTTCCACCGGAAGTGCTTGACCACGTTGGTCACATAGACGTCGGCACGATCGATCCCCGCATCCTCCAAGGCGCGGTCGAGGACCCCGCCGGCGGGACCGACGAACGGGTGGCCCTCCACGTCCTCGCGGTCGCCCGGTTGCTCGCCGATGAGCATCACGCGGGCTCGCTCCGAGCCCTCACCGAAGACGGCCTGCGTCGCGTTGAGGTACAGGTCGCAGCCCTGACAGCTCTGGACGGCCTTCGCGAGAGAGGTCAAGGAACGTTCCTGGGGGAGGAACCCATCTGCGGAGTTCTCGGTCATCCAGGAACGGTCCTACCCGATCCGATCGGACCGGGAAACACCGCTTGACGGATGTCGCCACGAAGCTCAGACTCGAACATACGTTCGACCTCGAGACGGGCCATCTATGTCCTTCGTGCACCTCGATGTCCGCTCCTATTTCTCCTTGAAGGAAGGAGCGTTCGCCCCGGAGCAGCTGGCCGAGCAGGCAGCGGGTCTGGGGATGTCTGCGGTCGCGATGACCGATCGCAACGGTCTCTATGGGGCCGCCCGGTTCGTCTCGGCATGTCAACGCAACGGTGTGAAACCCATCCTCGGCGCTTCCCTCACCGTGCGTGCGCCCGCTCCGCCCCCTCGCGATGCCCACGTCGTGCTGCTGGCTGAGGACGACACCGGGTACGCGAACCTCTGCCGTCTCCTCACGGACGCCCAGCTGTTGGGCGAGCGCGGAGATCCGTGGGTCGCGACCGAGCAGATCTGTGCGCACGCGGCCGGGATGACCGTCCTGCTGGGCCCGCGGTCGCACCCGGGGCGGCTCGCCGTCGCCGGTCGCGTCGACGCCGCCGCGCGGCTGGCAGCGCCGTTCCGCGAAGCCTTCGGTCCCGATCGGTGCATCGTCGCCGTCGAGGATCGCCTGGAGGCCGGCTCGGCCACCGAGACCCGGACGATGCTCCGGTTCGCGGAGAAGCTCGACGCCGTCGCCGTCGCGACGAACCCGGTCCGGTACCTCGTGCCCGACGATGCGTTCCTGGCAGACGCGCTCGAGTGCATGCGGGCGATCGTGCCGGTCGCATCCAGCAACGTGACCCGGATGAACGCGGAGGGATGGCTGAAGCCACCTGCCGAGATGCGCGCTCTCTTCGCCGAACGCCCCGATCTCTGCGATGCGACGCTCGAGGTCGCCGAGCGGTGCACGTTCGATCTCGGTCTGAAGCAGGTCCACTTCCCGGACTTCCCGATCCCCGGTGGTCGCTCCGCCGATGATGTGCTTGCCGACCGATGTTGGCGCGGCGTCCACGAGCGCGGCATGAAGCAGGACGAGCGACTCCGAGATCGCCTGCATCACGAGCTCTTGATGATCCGGCAGATGGGATACGCGGCCTACTTCCTGACCGTTGCGGAGATCGTGGCGGACGTGAAGGCGATGGGGATCATGGCTGCATGCCGGGGGAGCGCGGCCGGGTCGCTCGTCTGTTACCTCACCGGGATCTCCGACGTCGACGCGCTCCGGCACGACCTTGCGTTCGAACGGTTCCTGAACCCGATGCGCGATGAGCTCCCCGATGTCGATATCGACGTGGAGTCGGCCCGCCGCGAGGACGTCTACGACATGATCCTGTCTCGTCACGGGCAGGAACGCGCCGCGTGCGTCGCGATGATCGACACGTTCCGGGCGCGCGCAGCGATCCGGGAGGTTGGCAAGGCGATCGGTCTGCCCGAGGTCGAGGTCGGCATGGTCGCGAAGGCCTTCCCGCACATCTCGGCGCGGAACATCCGCGATGGCCTGGAACGCCTGCCCGAGCTTCACGGCATCAACCTGCCGATGCGGCAGCTGGAGCTGCTGTTCCGTGTCGCCGAGCGCCTCGACGGGTTCCCTCGGCACATCGCGCTGCACCCATGCGGGATCGTGCTGTCCTCGCACGACCTCGTAGACAGGGTGCCGCTCGAGCGCTCCGCCAACGGTCACCGGATGGCCCAGGCGGACAAGGACGACGTCGAGGAGCTGGGGTATCTCAAGCTCGACATCCTCGGGGTGCGGATGCTCTCGTCCATGCGTCATGCGCTCGACGAGATCGCCCGGACCACCGGGGAGAAGGTCGATCTGGACCGGATCGCGCTCGATGACCGTCCCACCTTCGACCTGATCCGCGCGTCGGACACGCTGGGGTGCTTCCAGATCGAATCGCCCGGTCAGCGAGAGCTGTTGCAGAAGCTGCAACCCGATCGGTGGGAGGACCTGATCGTCGACATCTCGCTGTTCCGCCCTGGCCCAGTGAAGTCCGACATGATCCGTCCGTACCTCTCGCGCCGGATGACCTTGGAGCAGCCGAGCTACATCCACCCGGGACTGCGGCCGGCCCTCCAGGAAACGTTCGGTGTGATCGTCTACCACGAACAGGTGATGCGGACGCTCGCCGCGCTCGCCGGATATTCCTTAACCGAGGCCGACCACATCCGTCGACATCTCGACCGCGAGGATCTGCTGCCAGGGTTCCAGCGGGACTTCCTCGCGCGGGCGACCGCACGTGGGGTAACGCGGGAGGCCGCCGAGAAAACGTGGGACGCGGTTGCTCAGTTCGCCTCGTTCGGGTTCTGCAAGGCACACGCGGCCGCGTTCGCGGTCCCGACATACCGCTCGGCGTGGCTGAAGGCGAACTTTCCCGCGCAATTCCTTGCGGGCGTACTCACGCACGACCCGGGGATGTATCCGCGTCGCATGATCCTGGACGACGTCCGGCGTCACGGCATCCCGATCCTGCCGCTCGACGTGAACCGCAGCGAACCGGAGTACGTGGTGGAGGAGGTTGGGTCGGTCGGGTCGCGGTCTCGCTGCGCCGTCGGCGCGGATGCGAACGCTGGGGAGGGTCGTGGGACGCGCGTCGGCGACGCGGCGCGTGCACCGGCCGAGCCGTCCGAGGAAGCTGTGTCATCCGCGCCGACGGCGCAGCGCGATCCACGACCCGACCAACGCTTCGCCATCCGCCTCGCCCTCCAGGACGTCCACGGGATCAGCGACGCCGAGATCCGGTCGATCCTGGAGGCACGCGCGGAGCGACCGTTCGGCGACGTCGGGGACTTCCTGCGTCGCACCACCGTGACGCGCCCGGTCGCAGAGGCGCTCGCGCACGCCGGCGGGTTCGATGCACTCATCGGATCGGGGACGAACCGCCGCGGGCACCTGTACGACGCGATCACCGTGGATGCGCCGCGCGAGGGCGACCAGCTCACGCTCGCCGATGCCGTGGCGCCGGCGCATCGGTTCCCCGAGTACACGGATGCGGAGGTGGTGAGGGCCGAGCTGGAGGTGCTCGGCCTCGATGTCACTCGACACCTCGTGAGCTTCTTCGAACCGCTCCTCACCGATCTCGGGGTGACGCGGGCGAAGGATCTGCACCGGTGCCGTCAGGATGCCTGGGTGATGGTCGCGGGGGTCAAGATCGCTTCGCAGACGCCGGCGGTCCGGAGCGGTCAGCGGATCATCTTCGTGTCGCTCGATGACGGCACCGGGCCGATCGAGGTGACGGTCTTCGAGTCGGTCCAACCCAAGGTCGCGAAGACCGTGTTCCATGCGTACGCGCTCGCGGTGTGGGGCCAGCTCCGGCGCACCGGTGTGAAGGGGATGAGCGTCACCGCGGAGGATGTCTGGGATCTCACGGAGCTCCATCGGGCTCGAGGCGACGGGCGGTTGCGCGAGGCGATGGCCGGGCCGACCGCGGTGAACGCGCCGGCCCGCCGGCTGTGGCACGCGAGCCCTGGGTCCGCCGGATGATCTGGCCGGCGGTAGCGTGGGCATCCATGGCCAGGCCGTCCGAGCCGATCCTGCACGTCGACCTCGACGCCTTCTACGCGAGCGTCGAGGTGTTGAAGGATCCGTCGCTCCGCGGGAAGCCCGTGATCGTCGGCGGGACCGGCTCCCGCGGCGTGGTCACGAGCGCGTCGTACGAAGCACGACGTTCGGGCGTGCACTCGGCCATGCCCTCGGTCCGCGCTCGAAGGTTGTGCCCCGAGGGCATCTTCCTCCCGCCGGACTTCGAGGCGTACCGCGTGCATTCCAACCGCTTCCGCGAGGTGATGCTGTCGTTCACGCCGCTCGTGGAGCCCATCTCGCTCGACGAGGCCTTCCTGGACGTCGGGGGAGCGACCCGGCTCTTCGGGGAGCCGCGCGAGGTCGCCGGGAAGATGCGCGACGCCGTCCTGGAGGGTGTCGGGGTGACATGCTCGGCGGGCGTCGCGTCCACGAAGTTCGTCGCGAAGCTCGCGTCAGCTCACTGCAAGCCCGACGGTCTCCTGCACGTGCCTGCGACCCAGACCATCGGCTTCCTCGAGCCGCTGCCGGTCGGACGGCTGTGGGGCGTGGGGGAGAAGACCGCCGATCTGCTGGGTCGTCTGGCGATCAGGACGATCGGGGACCTGGCCCGGACGCCCGAGCAGGTGCTCCAGCGCCTTGTCGGAGAGGCCGCGGCTCGGCATCTCACCCAGCTCGCCCACGGCCTGGACGAACGCGAGGTGATCCCCTACGAGGCGCCCAAGTCGATCGGTCACGAAGAGACCTTCGACCGCGATCTGGACGACGACGGGGAGATCTTGCGCGAGCTCCTGCATCTGTCCGGTCGGGTCGCCGCGCGGCTCCGCGAGGACGGGTACCGCGCGCACACGGTGACGCTCAAGGCGCGCCTGGCGAACTTCACGACGCTCACCCGGTCGCGCACCGTCCGCGACCCAACGGATGTCGGCGCCGATCTGTACCAGGTTGCCGGCGAGCTCTATCGGGCGCTCCCCGGAACGGGACGCCGCATCCGTCTGCTGGGCGTGCAGGCGAGCGGGCTCGTGCGGGCCGGCGCTGAGCAGCTCGCGCTGCTCCGCGCCGGCCGCTGGGACGACGTGGAGCGGACGCTCGATCGGATCGAGCGGCGATTCGGCAGGGGCTCGGCGACCCAAGCGACCTTGCTCGACCGGGATCGCGGGCGGCCGCGGTCTCCCGCGGCCGCCCGCGATCCCACCCTGGATCCAGGGTTCCGCGGTTCCGGGGAGCCTCCCTATAATCGGTGATGGCGGTCGGATCCCCCACGACCGGAGGTCACGGGATGCCACTCAACGATCACGAACAGCGCATCCTCGATGAGATCGAGCGACGCCTCGCTGAAGACGACCCGAATTTCGTCGAGCAGGTGGGGCGGACCGATCTCTATACGCATCACACGCGCGGGATCCGGCTCGCGGCTGTCGGGTTCCTGCTGGGATGCGCCTTGCTGCTTCTGATCTGGGTGTCCATCTGGATCCCGCTCATCGGCTTCGCCGTGATGGTGTCCTCAGCGCTGCTGATCTACCGCTACCTCGGGCAGCTCGGTCGCGACCAGATCCGCGCGATGCAGGAGGAGGGCGCGTTCTCCATGACCGGGCTCATCGGGCGGATCGCCGCGCGGTTCCGACGCTCCTGACGCGTCGTCCCTCGGGGCGTGACGGTCTAGCTCGAGGGGATGATTTCTCACACGTCACTAGCTCGACGGTTGCCACACTCACGCGTCGAGGTGTACAACGAGCGCTCTTCCTCGGGCGCTGACCGTCAGGCCGGAAAGCAGAACGCTTCCCCGTCCGATCCGACGGCCCGCCCATGTTTCGGTGGTCGGGTCGGAGAGAGGAACCGAAGGGGCGTACATCTGCATGGAGGGGTTCACCGCTCATCAAGCGTGCAAATTCACGGGATGCTCGTCACGCCAGCTCCGCTATTGGGACCAGATCGGACTGGTGGAACCGTCGGTCCAAGGAACGGGCGGTCGCCCAGGTGTGCCGCGTCTGTACTCGTTCCGCGACCTCGTGGCGCTCCGCGTCGTGCGGTCCCTCATCGACGGCGGGATGTCGTTGCAGCGGGTGCGACGGTCGTGGGAGTTCCTCAACAAGAAGGCGGGTCTGGACCGACATCTGTCGGAGGTCCGGCTGGTCACCGATGGACAGTCGATCTTCAAGATCTGCCGTCGCGACGGGGAGGTGATGGACGCCCTGAAGGACGGGCAGATGGCGTTCTTCGTCGCGATCGACGACATCGCGACCTCAGTGCACACCGATGTGCGTTCCTTCGAAGAGGATCGGGAGCGGTTCGTCCGGGGGTTGCGCGAGGCTGCGGCCCACACGGCGACCGGCTCTTGATCGCTCAGTCGCGTCGGTAGATACCGAACAACCTGCGTCGCAGTGGCGTCGAGCGCCGCAGATCCCGGATGACCTGGTCGGCATCCGCGGCCGCATCCATCGCGTCGTCGTCGCTGGGCGCGCGGGATGCGTACGCGGCGCGGACCACGGTGCCGGTCAATCGTTCGAGCTGCCCGTCGACCAGGAGCTCCGTTGCCTCGACCCGTCGGCCGTACTCGAGCGGGGTCTCACCCAGCCCACGACCGAATCCGAGATCGGCTGCGCGCTCCGAGAACACGTCGTACGTCGCCAGGATCAGCGCGCGTGGTTCGCGCGCGTCATGGAGCTTGCGACGGCGTCGGAACCAATGGACGAGGGGGATCCCGGCCAGCACCAGGGCCGCGGCGACCGCGAGCCAGGCCACGGCCTCTCTCAGCGGCACCTTCTTGGGTGCGGAGAACGATGTCCCTGGACTGAGCGGCCTGTTGTTGAAGTTGCCAACCGCTCCTTCTCTTCCTTTGACGGTCGTGCCCCCGCGGCTGCCGCCATGCTTCTTGGTCGCTCCTCCTCGTGAGCACTTCCCTGTTGACGCCTCGCAGTTCCTCCCGGAAGAAGGCGAGCTCATGTACGTCTCCATCGCCGGGTTGGTCTTCCCGGGGGTGGGTTCGAACGGAAGCCACCCGTAGCCTTGGAACGGGACCTCGACCCAGGCGTGCAGATCCGTGGTCATGACGCTCCAGGTGTTGTTCGTGATCTGGGTCCCGGACGCGTATCCCATGGCCACCCGGGCCGGGATGTGCAGCGAACGCAACATCACGGCCATCGCGCTGGCGAACTGCTGACAGAAGCCGCTCTTCCCCTTCAGCAGGAAGTCCGAGAGCCCCTGCATCGTGGGCGCGTACGAGACCGTCGTGTCGTAGTGATAAACCGCCAGGTCGGTTAGGTGCCGTTGGATCGACATCACCCGGTCGAAGACGGTCGTGTCGCTGCGGGTCCACTGCTCGGCGAGGTCCGTGATAACCCGTGGGATGGCTCCCGGGAGTTTCGTCTCGTCCGGATATTGCACCGCCGAGCCGACCGGGGTCCCTTCGAGATCGACCGCGCTCGGCGTCGGGTAGACCGACTGGACGGCGTAGGTCGCCCCCTGGTCGGGCGGCTCGGCGACGGTCATGGTTTGTGAACGCGCGAACCACGTGACCGAGTCATCCGCCTGCTCCAACGCGCTGGGCTCGTAGGCGATCGGCAGCCAGGGATAGCCCAGGTCGTGGGTCACGATGAACCGCTCCGTGATGGTCGTGCCCTCCAGGCCCGTCGCGAGCTGCTGTCCTTCTTGAACCGCCGCCCCCTGTTCGATGGCCTGCGACCACTGCCCGGTGTCGTCGAGCACGTCGAGACCGACCATCCGCCAGTACGCGGGTTGGTCGGACTGGACCTGGAAGACCTCGACGGGATCGCTCTGGTTGAGGACGGCTCCGATCTCCACGAGCGGACTGACGTGGACCCGTGAGTCGGCGTTGATGGATGACAGATCGAACACTGCCTTCGAGCCGAACCCCGGCACGAAGATGGGTGCCAGCGCGGCGAGCACGACAGCACCGGCGCCGATCCTGCGCGCGCCCCGCCCAGCGGATGGCAACAGCCGATTCCTCGCGCCCGGGGGACTCCAGACCGGCCCCCACCCGTGGATCCGTCGGAGCGAGTCGGCGAACACGACGGCGAGCGCCGCGATCAGGAAGAGCACGCCGTAGACAGGCTTGATCACGCCGTGGAGCACGGTGTCGGCGAACGCGACCAGCGCGACCGGCGGCACGAGCGAGAGGAGCGGGCTGCCTGCACGGAACGCGAGCGCGAAGCAGGAGAAGACCGCGGCCCAGACGGCGGTGATCGCCGCGAGCATGAGGGAGTCGTTGGCGGGCGCCGGCGAGATCTGGATGCGGGCTTCCTCGCCGACCTGCGAGGCAGCATGGGCCATGTGGCGGAGGGTCTCGAGGGTCGGGGCTCCGAACCAGGTGGTTGCCGGGAAGACGACGATCCCGACCGCGACCACTAGCAGCACCCCACTCACGGCGGTGGCAAGGAGCAAGCTCCGGCGCTCGAACGCCCATGCCACCAGGGCCGAGGAGACGCTCACCAGGAGCAGGCGATACGTCGCCCCGTGCCCGATGAACACGCGTCCGAACGCGAACCCAACGGCGAGCGCGATCAACTCGATCGCGATCAGTGCCGTCAGACGCTGGATGCGAGCAGTCGTTCCCGCGGTACGTGCCATCGTTCCTTCAACTTCGTCGACGGGGTCAAGACGAGACAGTCCCAACCGGCCCGGGTCAGCGCGAGCCTTGCTTCGGTCGAGCGGGCCTCCAACTGGGTGCGGCGGCTGGCCGGGGCGGTCGCCGGCTCGACGGGATGGATCAAGATCGCGAGCTTGGGGCCGAACCCCGAGCCGGATCGGATGAGTTGCGGCAGTTCCTGTGGTGCCGGCGGCGCGGCGATGAACACGAGCGAGGCGTCGGCCGACGCCGCGCCCCGAAGGGTGGTCAGGGCGCTCGAGAGCGACGGCCCCTTGCCGTGGCTGACGCCCGCGAGCGCGTCGAGATACCGCTCCTCCGACAGGGCGATCGCGGGTGTGTCAGCGGTTCCGAACCGCAGCCCGAACCCGTTCCGCGCCAGGAGGGCCCCCACGCTCGCCGCGCAGGAGACCGCGCGCTCGAACGCCGCCGCGTGCGACCGGCCGAGAGCCGCTTCGCGGTTGTCGAGGAAGACCAACCCGTTCGCACGTTTGCTGGTCTCGTTCTGCCTGATCATGAGCTCGCCCGTACGGGCGACCGAGGGCCAGTGGATCCGTCGGAGGTCGTCGCCTTCTTGATACGAGCGCATCGTGAAGTACTCCTCGCCCGTGCGGAGGAGCTGCCGCGCGCGGGCCGCTCCCGCGTTCGGACTCGTCGCTGCGTCCGGCGGGGTCGAGAGATCCTCGATCTCGGGTGTCACCAGCAGTTCGTCCCGGTTCTCGACGACCAGCCGTTTCCGGCGGAGGCCGAAGGCATCGGTGATGTCGATCGTCAACGGCCCGATCCGGTATCGCCCGCGCACCTGCGGGAGGATCGAGTAGGAGACCCGTTGTGCCCTTCGGCCGGGCACGCTCGCGACCACCAACCGGGCGGAACGCCCGAGGGTCGGGGGAAGTTGGTCCTCGAGCATCAGGAACGAGCTCGGCGCGGTCGAACGGTTCTCGACGTCGAGTTGCACCGTCAACCTCGTTCCCGGCCGAACCCGCACGTCAGACAGACGCCGACGGACCGACACGCGTCGTTCGGTCCAACGGAGGAAGAACCCCGCGACGATAGGGAGCAGCACGAACCCGATGCCGACGACCTCGAGGCCCGCCGAACCGATCAACCGGGCGACGAGCCACATCGCGACACCCGCCACGCAGACGGTCACCCCGCGCGGCGTGAACATCTACGAGCGCTCCGCCACCGGGACCTCCACCTGCGCGAGGATCTCCTGGATCACGACCGCCGGGGAACGGCCCGTCATCACCGCGTCGGCCGTCACGATGATCCGGTGCGCGAGTCCGGGCACGCAGAGCAATTTGACGTCGTCCGGGATCACGTAGTCGCGTTCGTCGGCCGCCGCGTACGCCCTCGCCGCCCGCAAGAGCATGATCGACGCTCGGGGGCTTCCCCCCAGATAGACGTCGGGATGGCTCCGGGTCGCGTTCACGATCTGCACGATGTAGTCGCGGATCGTGGGGGCGACGTGGACCCGTCGCGCTTGCTCGATCATCTCCGCGATCCCCTGCGCATCCGTCACCGCGCTGATCACACCGAGGGGCTGGCCTGCGCTGTGCGTCTCGAGGATCTCCGCCTCGATCTGCTCGCTCGGATAGCCGATCGACAGCCGCATCATGAACCGGTCGAGCTGCGCCTCGGG
>Ga0066656_10000474_pt1 | contig 15528 bp, 14 predicted proteins | sample GraSoiAngelo_105_FD_71411 | JGI IMG/M metagenome (GOLD analysis project Ga0066656, IMG submission 71411) | Grasslands soil microbial communities from the Angelo Coastal Reserve, California, USA - 14_0903_05_40cm | ecosystem: Environmental > Terrestrial > Soil > Grasslands | place: USA... | reverse complement strand
GGGCCTGTCCTGAGCGAGACGCTCATCCTTCGACGCGCTCAGGATGAGCGGCGAGTCGAAGGGCCTGTCCTGAGCGAGACGCTCATCCTTCGGCGCGCTCAGGATGAGCGGCGAGTCGAAGGGCCCGCGCCGCGCGAGGACGACGGCGCCGAGCATCGCCACCAGAATCAGGATCGAGGTCACCTCGAAGGGAAACGCATAGGTCGTGAACAGCGAGCGCCCGATCGCGGCGACCGCATCCACCGAACCGGGGGCAAACGCGCGCGATTCGCCGCCCCGTGCCAGCGCCCAGCACAACTCGACGCCGAGCGCCAGGGCGAGCGACGCGCCGAAGCGCATGGGGCCGCGCCGCAGCAGCGGATGCGTCTGCTCGTCGTACTCGGTCTCCTCATGCGGTGCGTTCAACAGCATGACGACGAAGAGGAACAGCACCATGATGGCGCCGGCGTACACGATGATCTGGATCACGGCGACGAAAGGCGCATCGAGGAGCACGTAGAGTCCGGACAGCGCGCCGAACGACGCGATGAGCAGCAGGACGCTGTAGATCGGGTTCCGCTGCGCGATGACCAGCAGGGATGCCACCACCGCGATGAACGCAAACACGTAGAAGGGGATCATCGTCTCTCGCCGGCAACGACACGGAGCAAGAGGAGATCACGGAGAGAAAACAGCCACGGAGACACGGAGACACGGAGACAGATTGATCTCTGTGTCTCTGTGTCTCCGCGGCTGAACTTCCCTGTGCCCTCCGCCATCTCCGTGCCTCCTACAACCCGAAATAGAGCACTCCCGCCGCCGTCACGAGCAGGTTGATCACCGCGAGCGGCAGCAAGACCTTCCAGCCAAAAGCCATGAGCTGGTCGTAGCGGTATCGCGGCAGCGTCCACCGCATCCACACGTAGAAGAACAGCAGCGCGGCCACTTTGATCAGGAACCAGATCCAGCCGAGCGACTCCGGCAGCAACGGTCCGTGCCAGCCACCGAGGAACAAATCGGTCGCGACCGCTGAGACCGTCACCATGTTGATGTACTCCGCGAGGAAGAACATCGCGAAGCTCATGCTGCTGTACTCGGTGTGATAGCCGGCGACGAGCTCCTGCTCCGCCTCCGGGAAATCGAACGGCGCGCGGTTGGTCTCCGCGATGCCGGCGGTCATGTAAATGAAGAAGCCGAGCGGCTGGACGAAGATGAACCAGCGCGGAATGAATCCCAGCCAGGTCCCGGCCTGCCGGTTCACGAGATCGGTCAGCGACAGCGAGTTGCCGACGAGGAGCACGGTCGCGAGCGCGAGGCCGTACGACAGCTCATAGCTGATCATCTGCGCCGACGAACGCAGGCCGCCGAGCAGCGAGTACTTGCTGTTCGCGCTCCAGCCGGCCAGCACGATGCCGTACACGCTCATCGACGCGATCGCGAAGATCACCAGCACCGCGACGTTGACATCGGCCACCTGCAATCGAACCCGCTCGTCCAGCAGACCGAAGAACGTGGTCTCGGCGCCGAACGGAACGACGGCGAACGCGGCGAACGCGGCCGTCGCCGAGATGATGGGCGCCAGCGTGAACAGGAGCGCATCGGCCGCGCGCGGCCGCAGTTCCTCCTTGAACATCAACTTGACGACGTCGGCGATCGGCTGCAGCAGCCCCTTTGGACCGACCAGATACGGCCCGAGCCGCTGCTGCAGGAGCGCCGCCACCTTCCGCTCGACGTACACCATGACGGCCGCCGAGCTCAGCAGCATCACGAAGACGAACAGCGTCAGGGCGACTTGCGCGAGGAGCAGCGGGCTCATAGTGAATCTGCGATCGGGTGATCGGTGATCGCCGATCGATCGCCGGTTGTCGATTGATCGCCGATCGCCGATGGCGAAATCATCAATGCACTCCCTCGAGGGCGCGCGTTGCCCTCCATGGTGCAGGCAACGTACAGCGCCCTTCCCTGATATGTGCCTCGTATTCGTGCCGGAAATGTTTCAGCGTCGTCAGCACGGGCGTGACCGCGGCGTCGCCGAAGGCGCACAGCGTCTTGCCGGCCACGTTGCCCGAGATGCTCGAGAGCAGATCGAGGTCCCGCAGCTGCCCCCCGCCGCCCTCGATGCGGCGGAGGATCTTGTGCAGCCAGTCGGTGCCCTCGCGGCACGGCGTGCACTTGCCGCACGACTCGTGCCGGTAGAAGTGCAGCAGGTTCTCCGCCAGCCACACCATGCACGTCGTGTCGTCGAGCACGACGATGCCCGCTGAACCGAGGAGAGAGCCGGCCTTCTGGATGCCGTCGAAGCTCGCCTGCGTGTCGAGCTGATCCGGCAGCAGACACGGGACCGAGGATCCGCCGGGGATGACCGCCTTGAGCGTCCGCCCTTCGCGCACCCCGCCGGCATGGCCTTCGATCAGCTCGCGCAGCGTGATCTTCATCGACGCTTCGTAGACGCCCGGCCGCCTGACGTGTCCGCTGACGCAGTACAGCTTCGGCCCGCCGTTTTTTTCCGGGCCGAGACCGGCGAACCATTCCGCGCCGTTCAGCAGGATCAGCGGGACGTTGCTCAGCGTCTCGACGTTGTTCACCGCGGTCGGACAGTTGTAGAGGCCGACCACGGCCGGGAAGGGCGGCTTGTTGCGCGGCTGCGCGCGTTTGCCTTCGAGCGACTCGAGCAGCGCCGTCTCCTCCCCCGCTTCGTACGCACCGGCGCCGCGATGGACGTAGACGTCGCAGTCGAATCCCGATCCCAGGACGTTCCTGCCGAGGAAGCCGCGCGCGTACGCCTCGGCAATCGCGCGCTCGAGCACCTCCTGCACGTGGAGGAACTCGCCGCGGACGTAAATGTAGGCTATCTTCGCGCCGATGGCGTAGCAGCCGATCGCGCACCCTTCTATCAGGAGGTGGGGATTGCGCTCCATCAGCAGATGGTCCTTGAAAGTGCCGGGCTCGCTTTCGTCCGCGTTGCAGGCGATGTACTTCGGATTCGGCGACTTCTTGTCGACGAATTGCCATTTCATCCCGGTCGGGAAGCCGGCGCCGCCGCGCCCGCGCAGCCCCGACGCCTTGACGGCCTCGATCACCTCGTCAGGCGTCATCGCGAGCGCCTTGCGAAACCCTTCATACCCCTGGTGCCGGAGGTAGAAGTCCAGCGTGAAGGCGTTGGGCTCGCGCACATACCTGGTCAGCAGCGGTTCCATGTCAGCCGCAACCCATCACGGAAAATGCAACCACGAAAACACGAAAACACGAAAACACGAAAAAGACGAGCGATCTCTTCTTCGTACCTGCTTCGTGGCTTCGCGGTGGCATTTCCCTGGCGATCATCGTTTTTGCTCGACGACGTGGTGACATCCGCTCAGCGCGGCTTCGCCTCGCGATCGCAGATCGTCCACCAGCCGCGCGGCATCACCCGGCTTGACGTTCTCGTGCCACGCGTCGTTCACCATCACGACCGGCGCGCGATCGCAGGCGCCGAGGCACTCCACTTCGAGCAGCGTGAAGGTGCCGCTCGGGTCGGTCTGCCCGGGCGGGATGCCGATCTTCGCGGACAGCTCCTCGGTGACGCGCTCGGCGCCGTTCAGCGCGCAGGAGAGCGTGCGGCATACCTGCAGCACGAACGTCCCCACCGGCTTCGTGTAGAACATCGTGTAGAACGACACGACGTCCTCGACCTCCGCGCGGGTGATCCCGACGAGCCCGGCGACGTGCCGAATCGCATTCGCGGTGATGTAACCCTGCTGCTGCTGCGCGAGATACAACGCCGGCAGCACGGCCGAGCGCCGGCGATCGGGCGGATACCGCCGGACGATCTCGTCGAAGCGGGCGCGGTTCGCCGGGGTGTAGACGAACGCCGGCCCCTCGTCTTCGAGCGGCCGCGCGGATTTCTGGAAGGTGGCGTCGTACGCCATCTTCGGATGAAAGCTCACCGGTCCACGTCTCCCATCACCACGTCAATCGATCCGATCACGGCGATGACGTCGGCAATCAGCCCGCCGACGATCATCCGCTCGAGCGCCTGGCACGCCAGCAGGGACGGCGGACGGGACTTGACGCGCCACGGCCGGTTGGACCCGTCCGACACCACGTAAAAACCCTGCTCGCCGCGAGGCCCCTCGACCGGCACATACGCCTCGCCGGCCGGCACCGTGAATCCCTGCGAATAGATCAGGAAGTGCTGAATCAGCGCTTCCATTTCGGTATACACGCGATCCTTGGGCGGCGGGGTGATCCGCGGATCGTCGATGGCGAAAACCCCGGTCGGCGGGATTCGCTCGAGCGCCTGACGGCACAGCTTCACGCTCTCGCGCATCTCCGCGAGGCGCACCTGGTAGCGCGAATAGGCGTCGCCGCGCGTCTGGGTCGGCACCTTGAAGTCATACGTGTCGTAGCCGAGGTACGGAAAAGACTTCCGGACATCGTAGTCGACGCCGGCCGCGCGGGCGATCGGCCCCATCAGGCTGTACGCGACCGCATCGTCTTTCGAGATCACGCCGACGCCCTGCGTCCGCTTCAGGTAGATCTCGTTTGTCGTCAGCAGATCCTCGTACTCGTCGAGCTTCGCCGGAAAGGCGTCGAGAAACGCGCGGACGGCGGCGTGGAATCCGCGCGGGAGGTCTTCGCGCAGCCCTCCGACGCGGAGGTAGCTCGGGAACAGGCGGAAGCCGGCGAGCAGCTCGTTGATATTGAGCAGCTGCTCGCGCTCGCGGAAGCAGTACAGCATCACCGACACCGCGCCGACCTCCATGCCGTGCGTGCCGAGCCAGACGAGGTGGCTGTTGATGCGCTGGAGCTCCGCGAGCAGGACGCGGACATCGCGTGCGCGCTGGGGAACCTCGACGCCCAGCAGCCTCTCGACCGACAGGCAGAACGCCAGGCTGTTGGACTGCGCGCTGAGGTAATCCATCCGCTCGACGAGCGGGATCACCTGCTGCCATTTCTTCTGCTCCGTCGTCTTCTCGATGCCGGTGTGGAGATAGCCGATGGTGGGCGCGGCGGACAGCACCGTTTCGCCGTCGAGCACGAGGACCAGCCGCAGCACGCCGTGCGTGCTGGGGTGCTGGGGCCCCATGTTGACGGTCATCGTTTCCGTCCTGATCTCCGGCATCAGAACCGCTCCGCGGTGCCATCAGCGAAGCTCTTTTCCACCAGGTCGCAGATGATGTGCAACAAGGTCCGATGCACTTCCTGCACGCGCGCCGGGACGTCCGACGGGACGTTGACGTGGATCGCCGCCGCGCGTCCGGCGGCGCCGCCGTCCCCGCCGGTCAACGCGATGGTCTGCAGGCGCAGGGCCCGCCCGACCTCGAGCCCGGCGACCACGTTGGGCGACGCCCCGCTGGTGCTGATCCCGAGCGCCACGTCCCCCGGCCGGCCGAGCGCCTCGATCTGCCGGGCGAACACCCGGTCGTAGCCATAGTCGTTGCCGATGCTCGTCAGCACGCTCGTATCCGTCGTCAGCGCCAGCGCGGCCAGCGCGGCCCGCTCGCGCTGGAATCGTCCCACGAGCTCGGCCGCCACGTGCTGCGCGTCCGCGGCGCTCCCTCCGTTGCCGAACAGCAGCAGCTTGCCCCCGAGCATCAATGCCTCGACGATGGCCGCCGCCGCTTCGACGACCGGGCGCGAATCGGCGTCGCTCATGCGCTGATGCAGCGCGATCGCGTCCGCGATCGTCGATCGAACGAGATCGACCGTCACAACGCTCCGGCGCGGCGGCGCGTGCTCATCCTCGAGTCAGCCGATCCTTCGTGACGCTCGCCCGGAACTCTTCCTCGGTGACCTGCAGCGGCTCGGAGGCGCGCGGCGTCATCCGGATCTGGACCGGATAATCCTTGCGCAGCGGATACCCCTCCCAGTCCTCCGGCATCAGCAGACGCCGCGGATCCGGGTGGCCGTCGAAGGCGATGCCGAACAGATCCCACACTTCGCGCTCGAGCCAGTTGGCCGCGGGCCACACGCCGCTGACCGTCGCGACGTGCGCGTCGGCGCCATGCAAGCGCACTTTCACGCGCAGCCGCAGACGATGCGCGATCGACACGATGATGTAGACGAGCTCGAAGCGCGGCTCGCGCGGCCAGAAGTCGACCGCCGTCACCTCGGCAAGGAAGGTGAACGCCAGATCGGACCTGTCGCGCAGCACGCGCGCGACCGCCGGCAGCTCATCCCGCGACACATACATCGTCGTCTGCAGATCGACGCTGGGCACGCTCTCGAGCTGCGCGGCGGGCACGGCATCCTGCAGCGATGCGATGAGCGTGTTCTGGTCCATTTACGCGAGCTTCTGCCGGTCGATCTTCCGCTGGAGCTGGACGATGCCGTAGATGAGCGACTCGGGGCGGGGCGGACAGCCCGGCACGTAGACGTCGACCGGCACGATCTGGTCGACGCCCTGCACGAGCGCATAGTTGTCGAAGACGCCGCCAATCGATGCGCACGCACCCATCGAGATGACCCACTTGGGCTCGGGCATCTGGTCGTAGATCCGGCGCAGCGCGGGCGCCATCTTCCGCGAGAGGCGGCCGGCGACGATCATCAGGTCCGACTGGCGCGGGCTGCCGCGAAAGACTTCCGCGCCGAAGCGCGCGACGTCGTAGCGTGAGCAGCTCATCGCCATCATCTCGATGGCGCAGCACGCGAGCCCGAAGGTGACCGGCCAGATGGACGAGCGGCGGGCCCACTGGACCATCTTCTCCACGGTCGTCGTCAGGACTGGGATGTCGAAGTCGGATTCCAGGCCCATAATCAATCGCCGATTGTCGATCGCCGATCGGCGCTCTCGTTTCCCCAATCGAGCGCGCCTTTGCGCCAGACGTAGATGTAGCCGCCAAGCAGCAGCGCCATGAACAGCAGCACCTGCACGAAACCGTTCCAGCCGAGGTCGCGCAGCGCCATCGCCCACGGATACAGAAAGGCGACCTCGATGTCGAAGAGCAGGAAAATCATCGCGACGAGGTAGAACTTGACGGACTGGCGCTCGCGCGCGTCGCCGACCGGCGGCATGCCGCACTCGTACGGCGCCGATTTTGCCGGCGTCGGTTTGTGCGGGCCGAGGACGCTGGAGAGGAGGACCGAGGTCAGCGCGAAACCGGCGCCGAGCGCGATCATGATCAGAATGGACAGCCAGCCCTGCATGCCGTGTGTGGAGGCTTGTGAACGATTTCCCAAGCCAAGCGCCAATGCTAACACACAGATAGCCGGGAGTCGTCGAAGCGGGGTCACGACTGGATTCCGGCTGTAGTTCGGGTATGGCGCGCGGCACAGCGCGCTTCACGAGTCGCCGCGCGATGACATCGCTACGGCTTCGTCAGCGACCGCCGGGGCGAGCCGCCGCCGTCGACGGGGTGCCCTCCGGCAGCCCGAAGGTGAAGAGTGCGCCGCCGGCCGGAATCGTGACGAACTGCCGGCCGTTCACGGCGTAGCTGATCGCGGCGCTGTGCACGTCGGCGCCGAGCGGCACGTGCCACAGGTCGCGGCCGGTGTCCGCGTCGAGCGCGATGAAGTTCCCCTGGCCGTCGCCGGAGAACACCAGTCCGCCGGCGGTCGAGAACACGCCGGCCCATGCGCCGGAGAATTCACGGAACTCCCAGCGGACCGCGCCGGTCTTTGGATCGACCGCGCGCACGGCCGCTTCGTCGTGCTCGCCTGGGGGCGCGAAGAACGCGCTGCCGATGTAGGGCCGGCCGGGACGGTGCGGCGGCTCAAGTTTCTCGTCCGCCATGAACGTGTCGCACTGCTCCTTGCTGAAGAAGTACACCAGCCTGGTCCGCGGGCTGTAGGACGGCTGGTGCCAGTTGGTTCCCCCGGTGCCGCTCGGGCAGACGCGCGTGCCCTCGGGCGTCGGATCGGTGTTCGGCAGCACGATTGGACGCCCGCTCGCGTCCAGTTCCTTTGCCCACGTGACCTGTGTGTACGGTCGCCCGAGCAAGAACGATCCGGTCACGCGATCGAGGACGTAGAAGAAGCCGTTCCGGTTGGCGACGGCCACCAGCTTGCGCGGACGACCCGTGATCGTGTCGTCGAACAGGATGGGCGTGTGCGTGGAGTCCCAGTCGTGCACGTCGTGCGGCGTGAACTGGAAGTGCCATTTCAGCGCGCCCGTGTCGGGATCGAGCGCGACGAGCGAGTCGGAGTACAGGTTATCGCCCAGGCGGTTCGCGCCGTACATCTGCGGTCCAGGGTTTCCGGTGCCCCAGTAGAGAGTGTTGAGCTGTGGATCGTAAGAGCCGGTCACCCACGTCGGCGCGCCGCCGCGCTTCCACGAGTCGTCTTTCCACGTCTCGTTCCCCCGTTCACCCTCGCCGGGAATGGTGTAGAACCGCCACGCGCGCCTGCCGGATTCCGCATCGTAAGCGTCGATGAAACCGCGGATGCCGTACTCGCCCCCCGCCACGCCGACGATCACCTTGTCTTTGACCGCGAGCGGTGCGCCGGTGAAGCTATAACCCTTGTCCGCGTCCGCCGCCGCCACATCCCATCGGACGCGTCCGGTCCTGGCGTCGAGCGCGACGACGTGGGCGTCGAGCGTGCCCATGAAGACGCGATCACCGAGCGCCGCGAGGCCGCGGTTCTGCGGACCGCAGCAGAGCGACAGGTCCTTCGGCAGATTCCGCTGGTAGTGCCAGAGCGGACGCCCGGTGCGGACGTCCACGGCGTACGCGTGATTGTCCGGCGCCGTGAAATACATGACGCCGTCGATCACGAGCGGCGTCGTCTCGTGCCAGCCGCGCACGCCGGTCTGGAACACCCACTGCAGCGTAAGCCGCTGCACGTTGGTCCGGTTGATCTGGTCGAGCGACGTGTAGCGGCCGCCGTCGTAGCTCCCCGAGTAGGTGAGCCACTGCTGCGGCTCGCGCGACGCGTTGACCAGCCGATCCGCTGTTACCTGCGCGGGGGCGGGCGGCGCTGCAAGCGAGACGACAGCGAGGGCTCCCGCGATCGGCAGACACCTACAGGTCCTCATGCGATCCGCCTTTCTTCGCGGACGATCCCGCTCGGAGCGTCTGCAGGAACGCAACCATGTCGTCGAGGTCCGCGTCGCTCAGCCGGTTCAGGTCGTACGCGGGCATCAGCGAGCGGTTCTCATGACGAAAGCTCTTCAGAGATTTCTTCTCGAGGCTGTGGACACGCTCGTTAATGTCCATCACCTGCACGGTGAAGGTGTCTTCATTGAGCGGCACGCCGACGACCGTCGAACCGTCGGCCGTGACGAGGGTGACCGTGTCGTATTTCAGCGAGGCGTCCCCGCCGAACGCGCGGTTCTCGCTCAGGCGCCGTCCCGGCTCACGGATGGACTCGATGATGTACGCGCGCGAGCGCCCCGATCCCACCGTCGACAGCTCGGGCCCCACGCGGCCGCCGCGCCCGTTCACGATGTGGCACGACGAACATCGCGTTGCGCCGAAGAACAGCGTCTCGCCGCGCCGGGCATCGCCCGTGGGCGGCATCACCGGCTGCTGCAGCGTGCGGAGGTACGCGATGATCTGCCAGATTTCTTCCTCGGTCAGTTTGTTGGGGGGCATCGCCGTGCCCGGCACGCCGGCGCTGATCGTCGCGGCGAGCTCCGCATCCGATCCGCCGTGACTCCACGATCCGGTGGTCAGGTCGGGACCGCGCATCCCGCCGCGCGCCGAGACGCCGTGGCAGAAGACGCATTCCTGTCGGAACAACACGGCGCCCTGGGTGACGGCTTTCGGGTCGCCTGTCAAAGGATTGCGCACCGCTTCCCCGCGGGCGGGCGAGGCGACCTGCGACCAGATCGGGATGGAGAAGCCGATAACGAACACGCCGGCTACAGTGGCCCACAACTGCACGCTGGTCATGCGCATGTCACACCACCTGCCACGACACGTTTGTCAGTTTTCGGACGCTGAAGGACGAGGCCGTCGCGAGTCTACCACTCTGCAGCTGAACTGGGGGCGCAGAGGCGAGCGGCCGGCCTCGAACGCACGTACTCGACCAGCCCCGTGACGAGGTCGCGAATGCAGGGTCCACCGAGCGGCTGACGTAGACGACAGCCGGCATCAGGCGCCGTTCCTCGCGGTGGTTGACGGAAGATCCGTTGGATCTGCTTCCTCAAATCTGCGGCACGCCGCCTTTCGCGTTGGGTTGACCCGGACGAGCGGGCGAGCTTCGCAGGCGCGGGCAGCCGCGGTGGCGAGATCACGCTGTTTCCCGTTGCTTCTGAAGTGGCCCGAGGTAGCGCTTGACTATCGGCCTGCGACTCTCGACCATCGAGGATCTATGCGCGTCGCGTGGTTCTCTCCCCTGCCCCCGGTCCGCTCCGGCATTGCCGCGTACAGCGCCGAGGTCCTTCCCCGTCTCACGGCGCACTTCGACATCGAGTGCTTCACGGAGACGAGCGCGCACGATTTCGTGTGGAGCGCGCGGCGCCGTGCGTACGACCTGGTGGTCTATCAGCTCGGCAACGCGCCGTTCCACGACTACATGTGGGCCTATCTGGTCGCGTATCCGGGGCTCGTCGTGCTGCACGACGCGCGCCTGCACCACGCGCGCGCGCGCTGCCTGCTCCATCAGCGGCGATTCGACGATTACCGCCGCGAGCTCCAGTACGACCATCCCGACGCCACATCAGGCTTCGCGGAGTACGTCGTCGAAGGGCTGGGCGGATCGATCTCCTACTTCTGGTCGATGCTCCGCGTCGTGATGCGGACCGCGCGGACAATCGCCGTCCACAATCCGCGCGTCGCGGACGACCTGCGCGAGCAGTATCCGGGCGTCGCCATCGAGGTCATCCGGATGGGCGTCCCGGCGATCGAGCCCGATCGGGCGGCACGGGCATCGGCGCGCCGCGCGCTCGCGCTGCCGGACGAAGCCATCGTGTTCGCAGCGTTCGGCAAGGTGACGGCGGAGAAACGCCTCGCGGCGATCCTCGGCGCGATCGGCGCCCTCGCCGGAGAAGGACGCGACGTCCGGCTGCTGCTCGTCGGCGACACGGGCGAGCACACGGCGCTGCAGGAGGACATCGCACGGCACGGTGTCGCCGATCGTGTGCTCTTGACGGGGCACGTCGCCGAGGAGACGATCGGCGCGCATCTCGCCGCCGCCGACGTGTGCCTGTGCCTGCGGTGGCCGACGGCCCGGGAAACGTCCGCGTCGTGGCTGCGCTGTCTGGCGGCGGGGCGACCGACGGTCATCAGCGATCTCGCGCACCTGGTGGACATCCCCACCCTCGACCCGCGTGACTGGCGAGCCTCGCCGCGCTCGACGGATCCCGTCGCGGTCGCCATCGATCTGCTGGAGGAGGCGCCGTCGCTGGTGCTGGCGATGCGCCGGCTGGCCGACGATCGGCGGCTGAGAGACGACCTGGCGCGCGCCGGACACGCGCACTGGGCGGCGCATCACACGCTGAGCGGGATGGCCGACGACTATCAGCGGGTGATGGCACAGGCGGCCGTGCGACCGGGGCCGATCGTGACCGATCTGCCGCCGCACTTCACCGAGGACCACACCGAGCCGGCACGGCGCCTCGCGCGCCAGTTCGGCATCGAGCTCGATATTCTGGGATGAATATAAATGGCGCCGCACGCCGGGCGCCGTCCGTCGGGCGCCGCTTTACCGGTACGTAGGGCGCCGCTTTAGCGGTGCCTCGCACACGTCGAGCGCCGCACGTGGTGTGCCGCACGTGGGGCGCCGTACGTAGGGCAGCCGCTTCAGCGGTGCCGCGCCGTCGGGCGTCGTACGTAGGGCGCCGTACGTCGGGGGCCGCTTTTAGCGGTGCCGCGCACGTCGCGCGACGCATGTAGGGCGCCGCTTTTAGCGGTGCCGCGTAACACCACGGCGACGATGTTGCATCGTGCGCCGCGACGTGGCTCGCCCCCGACGACTCGACGTCTTCGACTACATCGCGTGGCGATCGCGAAACAGAAATCCGGATTCGATTTCGCAATGCGTGACGGCTATCGATTGTGGCAAAAGGGGTACTACGAGCGCGTGCTGCGCGATGAGGAAGCGTCGGCGGAGATCATTCGATACATTCTGGCGAACCCGGTGCGCTCCGGGCTTGTCGCCGAACCGGCCGAGTATCCATTCTGGGGCTCTGGCGTTCATACGCGCGACGACTTGATCGAGTTGATCGCGCGTGAAAGGCACCGCTAAAGCGGCGTCCTACGCCCGCCCGAAGACGGCACCGCTAAAGCGGCGTCCTACGCCCGCCCGACGCCGGCACCGCTAAAGCGGTGCCCTACGCCCGCCCGACGCCGGCACCGCTAAAGCGGCGCCCTACGCCCGCTCGAAGCCGGCACCGCTAAAGCGGCGCCCTACGCCCGCCCGAAGCCGGCATCGTCTCCCATGGGTACCCCGGCTCTGTCGTGAGCCGCGCGTCTTCGACCGGCATGCCGACGGTGAAGTGATACAGGCTCTGGAACGCGTGACCCGTGAGGCCGAGGATGTCGTGCACCGGATCGTCGTAGAAGCAGCCGATTCCCGTGCCGCGCGAGCCGGCGGCCTCGGCTTCCAGATACAGCACCTGTCCCACCACGCCCGACTCCCAGAACAGATGGCGATAGAACGCCGGACCGAACGTCCGCAGGCTCGCGTCGAAGTCCGCGATCATCCCGAGGCTGAAGAAGCCATCAGCGGCGATCTCCTGGTCGCAGCTGACGCGCTGAGCAACCGGGCGGCAGTTACCGCCCGCGAGCGCGAACAGCGGAAGTGCCTCGCTGGCCCGCGCCCACCGAAACTCGCGTCCGCATGCCTCGCGCAGCCGATCGATGGCCGAAGGATTCCGCGCGAGGAGATACAGTCCTGGCGCGACGCCGTCCACGCGGTGAACGAAAAGCGCAAGGTGAATGCGCGCATCCCACCACAACGCGTCCCACGGCGGTCCCCCGTCCGGCATCGTGCGCGACAGCATCGCGAAAAAACGCGTCGCGTCGATGGACGACCCTCCGTCGAGGGCGACGGCGCTGCGGCGCTTCAAGACGAGATCACGATCCGGTAATCGGGTAATCGGGTAATCGGGTAATCGGGTAATTGGATTGGTGATTGCGCGCCCCGGATCTTCCGTCGCGCGCGCAATATCGTCGATGAACGTCCATTGCACGTGGTCTTCGCTCAACCGGCTGGCGCGCCCGGTCCAGCGGCCCGTCCGTGCGGCTTCCAGCAGCGTGTCACGACTCACGACCCCCGACTCGCGACCAACGACCAATAAGCACCCGGGCTCTTCGCGCTCCGCCTCGACATAGTCACCGTCGCGGTCGACGCCGACGAGAGCCGCAATGTCACGCTGCGACCAGTCCGGCAAGATGGCGGCACACCAGCCAGCCATGCCCGCCGCGATCCGCACGGCGGCGATTGCGTGGCCGAGATCGTGCTGGCAGTATCTGAACGCGCGCTCACCGTACTTCCAGGCCTCCCGCCAGTGGATCGACGTGAGCGCGATGAGCCACATCGCGCGCTCGCCGACCGTGCCCGCCGCGTCGGACCAGGCCGCCGGCTCGAAGAGGCACCGCTGCTCGAGCGCGTGGTGATCGGGCGAATAGTGATACACGGCGGGCGTCCCGCTCAGCCCGGCGATCGGACCAGCGATCACGTACGCCTCGGTCGGATGCAGATTGCCGCTCGACGGGTTCACGCGCAGCGACCAGCGCGACCGGCCGAACTGTTTCCAGGCCGACAGGCCCAGCGAATGACGGAGGACATCGCCCACGAGCACCGCGGTCAGCGGCAGCGAGGCGCCGCCGACCGGCGGCGCGTCAGGCCGGGGGTGCAGCGCGAACGCCGGCGCGCCGGCGAACGACCGAAACGGATTGGGCTGCGATGCCCAGTCGAGATAGCCGCTCGACCGGGCGAACCGGTGGAAATGATGCTTGGTGCCGTCGTGATACGCGAGGATGGACCGAAGATCCGATGACAGCATGACGGGAGGCCGGGGTGATGATCATTTCACCCCGTCCTCGGTTTCCTTCGTCCGTCGATCGATTTCTGCGATGGCCTGCGCGATCTGCGCGCGGCGGCGCTCGTTCGCCGTGGCCTTGAGCTGCCGGTCGAGCTCGGTCCGTGCGAGCCTCAACGATTCCAGCGCGTGCTCCTTCTCCGGATCCCGCACGACTTTGCCGTGCTGCTGTCGCGTGCGCTCACGTTCCAACTCTTCCATGCGCTCCTGAATGCGCCCGTCGGCATCGATGAGGCCTTCACCTGCGTCACCCATGAGTTCCCCCATCCGAGACTGAACCGTCTCACATTATAAGATGAGCGCGTGAGCGCACGGTCGACGATCGATCCGCTCGCGCCGTTTCATCCGGCCACGCGCGATTGGTTCACCGCCACGTTCGACGCGCCGACCCGTCCGCAGGCGCTCGGTTGGCCCGCCATCGCGCGCGGGGAGTCGGCGCTCATCCTCGCGCCGACGGGCAGCGGCAAGACGCTGGCCGCGTTTCTCTGGTGCCTCGATCGTCTGATGTTCGCGCCGGCGCCGCCCCGAAGCGGGCGGTGCCGCGTGCTGTACGTCTCTCCGCTCAAGGCGCTCGCGGTCGACGTCGAGCGCAACCTGCGCGCGCCGCTCGCCGGCATCGCGCAGGCGGCCGAAGGCCGCGGCGACCCGTACGTGACGCCGGCGATCGCGGTCCGTACCGGCGACACGCCGCAGTCCGAGCGCGCGCGATTTCAGCGCGAGCCCGCCGACATCCTGATCACCACGCCCGAGTCGCTGTATCTGCTCCTGACATCCCGCGCGCGGGAGGCGCTCCGTTCGATCGACACGATCATCATCGACGAGATCCACGCGCTCGTGCCGACCAAGCGCGGCGCGCATCTCGCGCTGTCGCTCGAGCGGCTCGAAGCCCGTTGCGTGCGTGCGCCGCAACGCCTCGGGCTCTCGGCGACGCAGCGGCCGCTCGACGAAGTCGCGCGGTTTCTCGGCGGGACCAATGGAGGGCGACCCTTTCGCGGCGCTTCGGCCGCAGGCCGAACGGCGGCCCTGAAAGGGCCGCCCTGCACGGAAGAGAAGATCGACAGCGAGATCGAGCACGAGTTCGCCGTCCACCGCGGCGTCGTCCATTACCGTCCCGTCACCGTCGTCGACGCGGGCAGGAAGAAAGCGCTGAAGCTCACGATCGAAGTGCCGGTCGAGGACATGGCGAAGCTGACGGCCCCCGACCGGATGCCCGTCGGACCGGCGGCCACGGAGGTCGGATCGAGCCGCTCGATCTGGTCGGCGATTCACCCGCGGCTCGTCGAGCTGATTCGCGCGCATCGCTCGACGCTGATCTTCGTCAACAGCCGGCGGCTCGCCGAGCGCATGGCCGGGGCGCTGAACGATCTGGCCGGCGAGACGCTGGTCCGCTCGCACCACGGCTCGATCGCGCGGCCGCAGCGCGTCGAGGTGGAAGATCTGCTCAAGGCCGGCGCGCTGCGCGCGCTCGTCGCCACATCGTCGCTCGAGCTGGGCATCGACATGGGGGCCATCGACCTCGTCGTGCAGGTCGAGGCGCCGCCGTCGGTCGCGAGCGGCCTGCAGCGCATCGGCCGCGGCGGCCATCAGGCGAACGCGATCAGCGAAGGCGTCATCTTCCCGAAGTTCCGCGGCGATCTGGT
>Ga0066656_10000462_pt1 | contig 15781 bp, 14 predicted proteins | sample GraSoiAngelo_105_FD_71411 | JGI IMG/M metagenome (GOLD analysis project Ga0066656, IMG submission 71411) | Grasslands soil microbial communities from the Angelo Coastal Reserve, California, USA - 14_0903_05_40cm | ecosystem: Environmental > Terrestrial > Soil > Grasslands | place: USA... | reverse complement strand
CACGGCCACGCCGACGGTGTACGTCGTCTTGCTGCCCGCGCTCAGGCCGGTCATCGGCGCCACGTCCGTGTCGCCGGTCGTGATCTTCACCTTGTCGATGTCGACGCCGTAGGCGGTGGCCGCGATCTGCGCCAGCGCGATGTTGGTCCCGGCGATGTCCACCTGGCCGGTCAACACCTGCAGGGTCCCGTCGGGGTTGAGCCGTACGGTGGCGCCGGTCGGCTGCAGACCGCCGAGCCAGCCCCCGAGCGACAGGCCGGTGCCGCGCAGCCGGCCGTCCTTGCTGCTCGCCTTCCACTCGGCACGCTTCTTCCACAGCGGATGCTCCGCGATGCGCGTCAGCACCTCCACGGCGCCGTTGCTCAGCCACGGCTGGCCGTTGGCCATCTTGTCGCCTTCGCGCTGCAGGTGGCGAAGCCTGAACTCGACCGGATCGGCGCCGATCGCGCGGGCGATCTGTTCCATCTGCGAGTCGATCGCGAAGATGGTCTGGGGCGCGACCGGCGCGCGGTACGCCGCGATGCTCGGCTTGTGGGTGAGCACCTCGAACCCCTTCACGTCGAAGTTCGGCCACCGGTAGAGGCTCGCCAAGAACACGCCGCTCACCGCCAGCACTGCGCCGGAGAACGCGCCGGACTCGAGGATCGCCTCGCCCTCGATCGCCATGAGCGTGCCGTCGCGCTTGACACCGGTCTTGAGACGGATGATGACCTGCGGCGCCGGCATGCCGGCCTCGAGCTCCTCGCGCCGGGTCATGACGTAGCGCACCGGCCGTGCGGTGGCGCGCGCCAGGATCGCCGTGATCGGCTCGCAGAGCGCGCGGATCTTGCCACCGAAGCCGCCGCCGCACTCCATCGGGATCACCTTGATGCGGTTCTCCGAGATCTCCAGGACGTCGGCCACCTCGGAGCGGGTGTTGAACGAGCCCTGCGTGCTCGCCCACAGCGTCAGGTTGCCGGCGGTGTCCCACTGCGCCAGCACCGCGTGCGGCTCGAGGTAGCCCTGATGGACCATGGGCACGCGGTAGGTCTTCTCGATCACGACGTCCGACTCGGCGAGCGCCTTCGCGACGTCGCCGCGTTGCAGGCGAGCCTGCTGGGAGATGTTGACCGCCTTCGCGGGCTTGGCCTCGGTCGTCACGCCGGCCACGCTGCCGTGGGCCTGCGCCTCACTCGTGTCCGCCTCGGTCCCGGCGTCGGCGACGGGCGGCGCGCCGGGTTTCATCGCCTCGAGCGGATCGGCGGAGACGGCCAGGACTTCGTACTGCACGTCGATGAGGTCGAGCGCCTCCTCGGCGATCGCCGGCTCGTCGGCGGCGACGGCGGCCACCGGCTGGCCGGCGAAGACCACGCGATCGATCGCCAGCACCGCGTGCGCACGCGTCGGGGCCTTCCTCTTCAGCTCGGGGATGTCGGCGGCCGTCAGGACCGCGCGCACGCCCGGCAGCGCGCGCGCTTTGCTGACGTCGATCTTGAGGATGCGCGCGTGGGCGTGCGGGCTGCGGAGGAGCTTGGCGTGCAGGAGCCCGCGAGGGCTCAGGTCGGCGACGTACTGGACCACGCCGGTGACCTTCTCCGGCGCGTCCGGGCGTGGGATGGAGAGTCCGATGCCCTTCACGTCGCGGGTGGTCTTCATCACGCTGGACATGCCTCAGCTCCTCCGGCCGGCCGCGGCGCCGGCGGTCTCGGTGATCGCGGCCAGCATCTTCGTGTAGCCGGTGCAGCGGCAGAGATTGCCAGCGATGCCGTAGCGGATCTCTTCCTCGGTCGGGCGCGGGTTCTCCGTCAGGAGCGCCGCCGCCGCCATCAGGACGCCGGGAATGCAGAAGCCGCACTGGGGGACGCCGTGCTTGACGAACGCTTCCTGCAGCGGATGGAGCGCGCCCGGCTTGCCGAGCCCTTCGATCGTGCGGACGGTGTGGCCGCGAGCCTGCATCGCGAGCAAGAGGCAGCTCGCGATGGGCTTGCCGTCGAAGTGCACCGTGCAGGCGCCGCAGTCGCCGGTGCCGCATCCTTCTTTCGGTCCGGTCAGGCCCATCCGCTCGCGCAGCGCGTCCAGCAGGGTGTCCCAGGGCTGCACGAGCACCTCGGTGGGCTCGTCGTTCACCGTGCAATTCAACACGTGCTTGGCCACGTCTCGTTTCCTCCGGGTATCAGGCGCTGGCTCGGGCCAGTGCTGTCGTCAACGTGCGGCGCGTGAGGACGCGAACGAGGTGACGACGGAAGTCGGCCGAGCCGCGCTGGTCGCTGATCGGGCGCGCCGCCTCCAACGCGAGCTCGGCCGCGCGCGCGATCCGATCGGGCGTCACGGCCTGCCCCTCGAGCGCGCGCTCGGCCGCCGTCGCGCGAACCGGCACCGGCGCCACGGCGGCCAGCGCGACCCGCGCCTTGGTGCACACGCCGTTGGCCAGCGTGAGCTGTGACGCCACCCCGACCACGGCGATGTCGAGCTCCCGCCGCGGGGTGTGTCGCAGGTAGTTGCCGCCGCTGTGGGCCCCGGGCGCCGGCACGGCCAGCTCGACGAGCAGCTCGTCCGGAGCCAGCACCGTCTGGCGGACGCCGGTGAAGAACGTCGCGATCGGCACCCGCCGCTCGCCCTTGGGTCCGAGGATGATCGCTTCGGCGTCGAGGGCCAGCAGCGGCGGCGCCATGTCCGCCGACGGCGCCGCGTTGCAGAGATTGCCGCCGAGCGTGGCCAGGTTGCGCACCTGCACCGAGCCCACGAGGGCGCCGCTCTCGGCGAGCGACAGGTAACGGGAACGCACCGTCCGGTCGAGCTCGAGCGCCCGCGCCGTCACCGCGGAGCCGATCCGCAGCCCCTGCCCGTTCGCCGATTCGACGGCGCGCAGGCGCGCCACGCCGGACAGATCGATGACGCGAGCCGGCTTGAGCAGACCGTTCTTGAGCTGTGGCAAGAGGTCCGTCCCTCCGGCCAGCAGCTTCGTCTCGGGCCCTCGCTGGGCGAGGGCCCGCACACAATCCTCTACGCTCTCGGGGAGAAGAAGCTCGAATCGTCGCACGCGAGGTCTCCGTTATGCTGAGCGAAACACAACAACGCCAACCGGGGCGGCCCACCACCAGCGGGGGCCGACGTTGGTGTACCTTAACACATCGTCCTGAGGCGATCATCTGGGCCTCGAAGGAGGGTCGCACATGCGCATCGGCTTCATCGGGCTGGGCAACATGGGCGGGCCGATGGCCCTCAACGTCCTCAAGGCCGGCCACACGATGGTGGTGTCGGACCTCCGCCAGGAGCTGGCCAAGCCGCACATGGCGCTGGGCGCCACGTGGGCGAGCACGCCGAAGGCCGTCGCGGCGGCGAGCGAGGTCATCTTGACGTCCCTGCCGGGTCCCCGCGAGGTCGAAGCGGTGGCCCTGGGTCCCGGCGGCATCCTGGAAGGCGCGGCGCGCGGCACGGTCTACGTCGATCTCTCCACGAACTCGGCGACGCTCATCCGCAAGATCCACGGCGTGTGCGCCCAGCGCGGCGTCGACGTGCTCGACGCGCCGGTCAGCGGCGGCGTGCCCGGAGCGCGCTCCGGCAAGCTGGCGGTGTTGGTCGGCGGCGACGAGGCGCTCTACCACCGCCTGAAGCCGATGCTGGACGCCATCGGCGACAAGGTCACCTGGGTCGGCGGCATCGGCTGCGGCACCGTCGCGAAGCTCGTGCACAACATGGTGTCGGCGTGCTCGCGTATGGCGATCGCCGAGGGCATGACGCTCGGGGTGAAGGCGGGCGTCGCGCCCGAGGTGCTGCTCGACGCGCTCGCCAAGAGCTCCTTCGGTCAGGGGCGCGTGCTCAAGGACATGATCCCCAACACCGTCTTCCCCGGCGCCTACGACGACGTCAACTTCGCGCTCAAGCTCCTGCGCAAGGACGTGGGGCTGGCAACCGAGCTCGGGCGCGAGTATCACGTGCCCATGCTGATCGCGGCCATCGCCGAGCAGCAGCTCGAGGAGGCGCTGCGGCGGGGCTGGGGCGACAAGGACTCGATGACGTTCTTCCGCTTGCAGGAAGAGCGGGCCGGCGTCGAACTGCGGGCGCCGAAGAAAGGAGCCTGACGCCATGAGCGACTCCCTGGCCGCGATCCTTGAGACGACCGAAGCGCAACAGCTGGCCACCGGGTTCGTCTTCACCGAGGGGCCGCTGTGGCATCCCGACGGCTTCTTCTATTTCGTCGACATTCGCCAGAGCCGCCTGCACCGCCTGACGCCGGGGAAGGCGCCGGAGCTCGTCCGCGCGAACACCGGCGAGGGCAACGGCACGACGTTCGACCTTCAGGGCCGCCTGGTCATCTGCGAGGGCGGCAACCGTCGCGTCACCCGCTGGACCGGCGAGCGGAGCGAGGTCCTGATGGACCGCTTCGAGGGCAAGCGGCTCAATCGCCCCAACGACGTCGTGTGCAAATCCGACGGGGCCATCTACTTCACCGATCCGGGCCTGCGCGTGCCGCTGGCCGAGCGCGAGCTGCCGTCGGCCGGCGTCTATCGCATCGCGCCGGACGGCAAGACCTCGCTGGTGGCGGATTGCGAGTACCCGAACGGGCTCGCGTTCTCGCCCGACGAGCGAATCCTGTACGTCGCCAACACGCGCTGGACGCAGTACATTCATGCGCTCGAGCTGGACTCGGCCGGCGGCCTCGTCCGGCGGCGCATCTTCGCCGACATGTCGTCGGACGAGACCGACGGCGTTCCCGACGGCATGAAGGTGGACGTCGAGGGCCGGATCTTCTGCACCGGCCCGGGCGGCACCTGGGTCTTCGCGCCCGACGGCACGCGGCTCGGGATCATCCGCACACCGGAAGTTCCAGCCAACCTCGCGTTCGGTGGCCCCGATCTCCGGACCCTGTTCCTCACCGCCCGCACCTCGGTCTATGCCTTGCGCGTCACGACCCCCGGCCAACCGCACCCCTGGTATCGCGCGCGACGATGACGATCAATTTCGGAACGTTCCTGCTGATGCAGTCGCCGTCGGCGCGCTCCTCGCAGGAGATCTACGCGCGGGGCGTCGAGATCGCCCAGGCCGCCGAGACGCTCGGCTTCGGCAACGTCTGGCTCGCCGAGCACCATTTCTCGACCTACGGCTATCTCTCACGCCCGACACAGCTCGCGACGTACATCGCGGCCAAGACGAAGCGGATCCGGGTCGGCACCGCCGTGATCGTGGTCCCGCTCCACCACCCGCTCGTGATCGCCGAGGAGATCGCGACGCTGGACCTGCTGGCCGGCGGACGCCTGGACGTCGGGCTCGGGCGCGGCTATCAGCCCTACGAGTTCGAGCGCTTCGGCCTCGAGCTCGAGAGCGGCCGCGCGCGCTGGGAAGAATCGATCGATATCTTATTGAAGGCCCTGAGCGGCAAGCCGTTCAGCTACGACGGTAAGCTCTTCAAGATCCCGGAGACGATGGTGTTCCCGCAGCCGCTCCAGCAGCCGCGGCCACCGATCTGGATCACCGCGCAGAGCCCGGAGTCGGTGGAGGCGGCCGTGCGCCGCGGCTTCAACGTGCTCACCGGCGGCTTCGGCGTGCCCATCGAGCGCATGGCCGAGTTCCGCCGGCTCTTCGACCGGCTGGTCGGCGAGTTCAAGCCCACGCATCCGCTTCAGGTCGGCGTGCAGCGCGCGGTCTACGTGGCGGAGAGCCAGGCCGACGCCCGCGCGGCGGCCGAAGAGGCCCGCTGGAACATGCGGGTAACGCTCTCGCTCCGCAATCAGTACGAGCGCGTCGAACAGGGCCACGCGATCCCGGTCCCGGCGCCCAAGGAGCCCGACACCGACGACTTGCTGGACCGTTTCCTGGTGATCGGGACGCCCGACACGGTGATCCGCCAGATCACGCGCGTCAGGGAGCTCGTCGGCATCTCGCACTTCAACTGCAGCTTCTGGTTCGGCGACCTCGAGCACGCGCGCGTCATGCGCTCGATGGAACGCTTCGCCCGCGAGGTCCTGCCGGCGTTCAGGTAATGGGGGGCCCCGACATGGCCCCCCATACCCCCCCTGCACTCGTGCGCGCGCACAACCGTTAGCCCCCCCAGCACTCGTGCGCGCGCACAACCGTTGCGCGCGCACAACCGCTACCGACGGGGCGCCGCTCGTTGCCGCGCTCTAGGCGGCGCCCCACACCTCGCGCGCGACCTCGAGGGCGAGCGCGAGCTTGCGACGCTGGTCGTCGACCGTGATCTTGTTGCCGTGGTGCGTGCTGGAGAAGCCGCACTGCGGGCTCAGGCAGAGGTTCTCGAGCGGCACGTACTTCGCCGCCGCCTCGATGCGGCGCTTGAGGTCGTCCTTCGTCTCGAGCTGCGGAACCTTCGAGCTGATGAGCCCGAGCACGACCTTCTTGCCCTTGGGCACGAATCGGAGCGGCTCGAAGCCGCCCGCGCGGTCGGAGTCGTACTCGAGGAAGAACGCGCTCACGTTCAGCCGGGTGAAGACGGTCTCGGCGACCGGGTCGTAGCCACCGCTCGCCATCCACGTGCTCTTGAAGTTGCCCCGGCAGGTGTGGATCGCGACGGTGACGTCGCGCGGGACGTCACGCAGCACGGCGTTGACCGCGTCGGCGTAGATGCCGGGCAGACGCGCCGGGTCGTCGCCGAGCAGGGTCACCTGCTCGCGCACCTTCGGATCGCACATCATCGCCACCGTGGTGTCGTCGATCTGGAGATAGGTGCAGCCCGCCTGGCACAGGCCGCGGATCTCCTCGCGGTAGGCGGTCGTGAGGTCGGCCCAGAACTCGGTGAGATCCGGATAGGTCGCCTTGAGCGTCGGCCGATCGCCCCGGGCGTGGAGCATGACCGGCGACGGCAGGCAGAACTTGGCGGTGCGCGTCGTGGCCGACTTCAGAAACGTGAAGTGGTCGAGCATGCTCGGCCGGGAGCGCCGGATCTTCCCGGTCACCTTCATGAGGGGCGGCTGCTCGTCGGCGCCCTCGAACTTCACGCCGAAGCTCTGGGTCGACGTCTCCACCCCGTCGAAGCCGCGGATGAAGTCGATGTGCCACCAGTCGCGCCGGAGCTCGCCGTCCGTCACCGATTGCAGGCCGACCGACTCCTGAAGGGCGACGGCGCCGCGGATGCTGCGATCCTCCACCGCGCGCAGCGCGGCCCGGTCGATCTCGCCGCGCGCCGCGCGGGCGCGCGCCTCGTGCAGCTCGGGTGGACGCAGCAGGCTGCCGACGTGGTCCGCACGGAATGGGGGTCGTGCGACGGTGCTCATCACAGTCCTCCGTCGACGCGGCAACTACCAGGCCAGGGCGTACGTCGGTCGGCGCGGATCGGCGCCGGCCGACACCACGCCCGATTCCGGATCGCGTCGGGTCACGACGGCGCCGACGCCGCAGGCGCCGATCTCGCTGACGGTGTGGCCGAGCGCGCTGAGCTCGGCGCGCGTGCTCTCCGGAATACCGGGCTCGACGTTGAGCTGCCCGGGTCGATAGACGCGGGGATAGAACGAGTTGACGAGCGTCTGGGTCGAGAAGCGCGGCGCCTCGACCGCCTGCTGTGGGTTCATTCCCCAGACCAGCACGTTGAGGACGAGCTGCAAGTCGGCCTGGGCCTGATCGTCGCCGCCCGGGCAGCCGATCGTCGCGGTGGGCACGCCACCCTCGCAGATCAGATACGAGATCAGCGTGGTGCGCGGCCGCTTGCCCGGGACGAGACCGTTGGGATGGCCGTCCTCGAGGACGAACATCTCGCTCCGCGTGCTCAGCGTACAGCCGAGCTCGGGAGCGAACGCCGACTTTCGGAACACGCCACCGCTCGGCGTGAGCGCGACCATGCTGCCCTCGCGGTCGACGACCGCGATGTGCGTCGTCCCGTCGGCGGCGGGCTCGGCCGCGGTCGCGCCGGATCGCGCGCCCATCACCGCGCCCGCGGCCGTGGGCGCGCCGCGGCGCTCGATCGTCCCGGGGGCCGGTGCTTCCGGCGCGGCCCGGTCCATGCGGATGAGCCCGGCGCGCTCGTGGAGGTATGCCGGCGCCAGCAGCTCGGCGATCGCGCGCGCGGCGGTATCGGAATCGCCGTAGTACCGCTCGCGGTCCGCGAACGCGAGCTTGAGCGCCTCGGCGACCACGTGGATGTACCGCGCCGAGTTGTGCCCGAGCGCGCGCAGGTCGACGGTCGCCAGCATGCCGAGCGCCTGCATGAGCACCGGCCCCTGGGTCCACGCGGGCGGACCGATGATCTCGCGCCCCGCGAACGACATTCGCAGCGGCGGCTCGAACTGCGCGCGATAGCCGGCCAGGTCGGAGGCGCGGAGGAGTCCGCCGACGCGCTCCGAGAACGCGCCGATGGTGGCCGCGACGTCGCCGCGGTAGAACCGCTCACGGGCGGCGCCGATGCCGGCGACCCGGTGGCCTCGGCTCGACGCTTCCGCGTCGACGAGCCGCCGCAGTGTCCCGGCGAGTGCCGGCTGCGTGAAGAGCTGGCCCAGCTCGGGCGGCTGCCCGCCTCGGTAGAACACCGCGGTCCCGCCAGGAGGATACAGATCGAACTGGCTGCGGCTCTCGCCGATGGTCAGCATCCGCCGCATGTGCTCGTACATCGGGAACCCGTGCTCGGCGTATTGCACGGCCGGCGCCAGCACCTCGCCCACGGTCTTCGTGCCGAAGCGCTCGAGCGCCTCGAGAAACGCGCCGACCGCGCCCGGTACGGTGAACGACAAGTGAGCGTCGGCCCCCGGCCCGGTCGGGATGCGATCGAGCTTCCGCCCGCGGAAGAACGCGATCGTCGCGAGGGCCGGAGCCACTCCCTGCCCGCTCAGCACGTGCAGCTGGCGACTGCGCGCGTCGTGCACGACCGCCACGCACTCGCCGCACAGCGTGTAGGACGCGGTCGGCTCCACCACCGCGGCCGCGAACCCCGCGGCCACGGCCGCGTCGAAGGCGTTGCCGCCCGCCAGCAGCATCCGCATGCCGGCCATCGACACCAGGGGATGACCCGACGTGACGACGCCCTGAGTGCCCGAGACCACTGGCCGCGTGGTCGCACGATCGGCGGAGTGGTGCTCCATCTCGTAGACTCGCCCGGTCGGTCTGCTCATGAGCTCAACGCTCCTTCCGGAATTCGTGGCTTCTCCGCCGAATTCGATTCGGCTCCCGGCCGAATTCGATTCGGCTCTCGCGCGAATCGATACCGCGCGGCAACGGGCCGGTCAAGCTGAATCGTAGCGCTACGGCAGGAGATCGGCGATCACGATCCGCGCCGATGGCACGGCGAGCACGGAGGCGACGTCGGCCGGTCCCAGCACCTCCACCGCGTGGTACGCCCACCCATAGGGCGCCGACGGCGCCGGCCCAGGCTCACGATGAACCTCGAGCACGCGGTCGACCAGGTTGACGATCCAGTACTCCGGACGTCCGGCGCGTGCGTAGAGGCTCGCCTTGTGTTCTCGATCGACGAGGAGGCTCGTGAGCGCAACCTCTACGACGAGCACTGGATCTGCCGGATGCGCAGCGGCGTAGTCCCGCACGTCGCCGCGCACGACCGCCACGTCGGGCTCGGGCTCCGACGTCTCGTCGAGCGCGATCGGCGCCTGCGTGCGAACCTCCCAGCCCGCGCCGAACGCGCGCGCGAGCACACGCTCGACGAGCCTGATCGCCGTGTAGTGGGGCGAGCTCTGCGGCTCGGCCACCACGAGCAACCCGTCGATCAGCTCCACGCGGTCGCCCGGCGTGAAGACGCCGGTCTCGACGAGTCGCTCGTACTCGACGCGCTTCCATCGCTTGAGCTCGAGTGTCGGCCGGGGCACGGGGTTGCCTCCTACCGTCAATCTAGTCGCGCGATCGACCACGGTCAATGTCACACGACTGTGACACTGCAGGCTGCTGAGCCCACTACACGCGCCGGTAGAGAGGGCCGCGCGTGGTCACGCGTGACAAGTCGGGCGGCCGCTCGGCGGCGACGCGGTGCCCTCGAGGATGTAACGGGCCAGGCTCGAGACCCAGTCGGGCGACGATCGCGGGATGGCTGTAGTAGCCGTCGTACGCGTGGTGCACCAGCGCGTCGAAGAAGACCGGGTGCGACTGCTCGACGCCACGGAGCACGCGCTCGCGCCGGTCCTGGTCCAGCGGGGCGAGGCCGGCGTCACCGACGGCGCGCGCCGCATCCTCGATCGCGGCGAGCCCGCCCGACAAGAGCGCGTCGATCTCGGGCGCGCCCGCGGCGACCGCGAGCACGTGATCGAGCGCGATCGCGCCAGCGCCCGGGAACCCCGCGCTCGCCGGCACGAGGGTATCGAGGACCACCGCCAGGAGATTGCGCCGCGCGGCCAGCGTCACGAGCGTCTCCGGATGATTCCGTCGGCGATGTAGAGCGCCACCGCCTGGATCGTCGAGGTCGGGTTCACGGCGGCGCACGTGACCATCGTGCTGCCGTCCACGACGTAGAGATTCCGCACGTCGTGGCATCGTCCGTCGGCGTCGATCACGGAGGTGGCGGGGTCGCGCCCCATCCGCGCGGTTCCCATGAGGTGCCAGCCGCCGGCGCGGAGGAGCGGATTCACCGAGACCTCCCGGGCGCCGGCGGCCTCGAGCGCTTCCCGGGCGCGCGCGATGCCGTGGTCGAGCATGCGCCGGCTGTTCTCGCCGAGCGTGTAGGACACGCGCGGCGCCGGGATGCCGTGGGCGTCGGTGAGCGTGGGATCGAGATCCACGCGGTTCCCGGGCTCCGGCAGGTCCTCACCGATGACGGCCACCGTCAACGTCCGGTCGAAGCGCGTGTCGTAGAGTCTGCGGTGCTCGCGGCCCCACGGCACCCGGTCGCCCACGGAGCCGCCGGTGGCGGACGCGATCGGCGAGAGCCCGCGCGCCACCTGAAACGAGTAGCCGCGCACGAAGCCGCGCGAGAGATCGGTCTCGTAGAACTCCTGACTGATGATGCTGCAGCCCAGCGGGCCGCGGAGCCCGTCCAGCCGCTCGTCGAAGAGCCCGCGCACCATCGCGTAGGGATGGAACATGAGGTTGCGGCCCACCTGCCCGCTGCGATTGGCCAGCCCGTCGGGGAACCGCGACGAGCGCGAGTTCAGCAGGAGCCGCGGAGTGCCGATCCCGTTGGCCGCGAGCACGACCGCGCCTGCCTTCAGCTCGCGCGTCCGCCCTTCGCGGTCGAAGTACTGCGCGCCGTCGGCGAGCCCGTCGGGCCCCAGCGTGATCTCGCGCACGCGAGCGCGCGTGACCAGCCGCGCGCCCGACGCTAGCGCCTTGGGCCAGTAGGTGACGTCGGTGCTCGCCTTGGCTCCGGTCGGGCAGCCGAGGTCGCAGGGCCCGCAGTTGATGCAGGCGCGTCGGCCGTCGTAGTCGCGCGTCAGGATCGCGCTGTCCGACGGCCACCAGTGCCATCCCAAGCGATCGAACCCGCGGGCCATCGTGGCGCCCAGCGTGTCCAGCGGGATCGGCGGCGTCTGCCGCGGCGACTTCGGCGGATAGCCGGGATCGCCGGTGATCCCGGCCACGCCCATCATCGTGTCGTTCAGGTCGAAGTACGGCTCGAGCGTCGCGTAGTCGATGGGCCAGTCGTCGGCCACGCCGTCGAGGCTGCGCACGCGGAAGTCGGACGGTCGGAAGCGTGGGAAGTGGGCGCTCCAGTGAATCGTGCTCCCGCCCACCGCGTTGTACATCAGCGGCGAGATCGCCGAGCCGGCGTCGTTGACGGGGTAGTCTTGTGGCAGCCGGCGCACGTTGGGCTCGGCGCTCCAATCGGTGGTCCGATGCAGCTCCCAGTCGGCGCGCCAGTGCGGGTATGCGCGCGCGTCGACCCAGTCGCCCTGCTCCAGGCACACGACGCGGAGGCCGGCGCCCGCGAGCCGCCAGGCGACGGCGGCCCCCGAGGCGCCGGCGCCGATCACGAGCACGTCCGTGCGATCGTCGGCGGCCATTCGAGAACGGGCAATAGCAGGAGAGGGCCACCGCCGTCAACTCCTCTCGTGATTGTCCTTGCCGAGCCGGGCGAGCAGGGGCCGGAGATGGTCGGCGCGGCACAGGCGCGGGCATGGGTCGACTCACCGACGACGATCTGGACCGGATCGACGGCGCCAGGGGCAAGCTCGCCGGCGCCCTTCAAGAGCGCTACGGCTGGGCGCGTGAGCAGGCCGAGCGCGAGATCAAGAAGCGCTGCGAGCAAAACGACGCCGAGCGACTCGGCGATAGGACGTGAGCCGGACGAGGGCGGGCGGGCCCGCGGAGCATTCAGAAGCCCGCTCGCTCCCGCCGGGCGCTGTGCGTGAAGGCTAGCTCGCCTTCGCCGCCGACACTCTCAGCTCGTTCTTGACCGACTTGACGCCGTCCACCCGATGGGCCAGGTCCGACGCCTTCGCGCTCTGCGCCATCGACTGCACCTCGCCGCTCAGCACCACGACGCCGGCGTCGGTGCGCACATCGATCTTCTTCAGCTGCGGGTCCCTGGCGAGGGTGGCCGTGACGGCCTTGGTGATCTGCTTGTCGTCAGCCGTGACGGCCTTGCGGGCGGCCGGTGGCACGACCTGCAGGTCGTTCTTCACGCTCTTGGCGCCGTCGACGCCCTTGGCGATCTCTTCCGCGGCGGTCTTCGCCTCATCGGAGTCGACCTTACCGCGCAGGAAGACCTGGCCGCTCACCGTCTCGACGCGCACTTCGCGCCCCTTGACCCGCTCATCGGCGAAGAGCGCGATCTTGGTCTTCGAAGTGAGCCAGCTGTCGCTGATCGCGCCCTTCGCTACCTGCGCGGTGTCCTTCGCTTTCTCCTTCACCTGGTCCATCTTGCTTTCGGCCTTGGTGTCGGCAGCACTGGCGCTCGGCGGCGCCGCGCAGAGCACGGCCGCCAGCAGCGCGGCTGCGGTCATGAAGTGGTCACGCATGGCTTCATCCTCCTCGATCTCATGGTCCGGGCCCCTCGCTCACACGATCCCCGCGCGGTGAATGAGCAATGACCTTGCCATCGGCGAATGCAAGATTCGCCGGCGGCGCTAAGTGAACGGCTTTCGAGGGATTTGGCGCACGGGGCCCGCCCCGGCGTAGGTGAATCGCGGGGCGGTTGATTTTACGTGGTCACCGATTTTACGCGGTCACTAGTAGATCCTACGCGGCCCAGGAGCGATTGGAGTGCCCCGGGGTTGAGTTCGCGATGGTATCCGGATTGCTGGTCTCGGAGGTCATGCTCCTCTTCTTGATCGTCGCCGTCCTCATCGCTGGGTGTGCCGGTGTTCCCCGTCACGTCGAGCTGCCGGCGCTCGACGTGAGAGAACCGGCGTTCGCGGCAACACTCGGCGCCTACACCGGGACGACGGTCGTCGGCGGCAACCGCATCGAGATCCTGCTCAACGGCGACGAGATCTTTCCCGCGAAGCTGGCGCTGATCCGCAAAGCCCGGACCACGATCAACTACGCCCAGTACGTCTTCGAGGACGGCCCGCCGGCCGAGGAAGTCGCCGCCGCGCTCGCCGAGCGCTGCCGCGCCGGCGTGAAGGTCAACGTGCTCCTCGACGCCGTCGGGGCGCTGGCCATGCCCGGCGAGCATCGGCGAACGATGACCGACGCCGGCTGTCGCGTGGAGACCTATCGACCTTTGAACCCGTTCACGCTCGACCGCGTCAACTATCGCAACCACCGGCGCATCCTCGTCGTGGACGGCGTGATGGGCGTGACCGGCGGCTCCGGGATCAGCGGCAAGTGGGCCGGCAACGGACGCCAGGAAGGGTACTGGCGCGACACCGATATCTACCTCGAAGGCCCGGTGGTCGAGCAGCTGCAGGGCGCGTTCGCCGAGAACTGGCTCGAGGCGACGGGCACCGCGATCGGCGGCACGGACTACTTTCCGCGGCGACGACTCGACGTCAAGGGCGCGGTCGCCGCGCAGGTCGTGCGGAGCTCGCCGGCCGGCGGCAGCACCGCGATGTACACGATGTTCCTGCTGGCGCTGGCGTCGGCCAAGCAGTCGATCCACATCACGAACCCCTACTTCGTCCCCGATGAGACGATGATCAAGACGCTGATCGCCGCGGCCGAGCGCGGCGTCAAGGTCGTCCTGGTGATTCCCGGCGCGATCGACCACAACCTGGTCCGCCAGGCGAGCCGGTCGGAGTTCGGGCGGCTGCTCAAGAGCGGCATCCGGATCCACGAGTACCGGCCGGCGCTCCTGCACTCGAAGACGATGGTTGTCGACGGCGTCTGGGCGACCGTCGGCAGCACCAACCTCGACTATCGCTCGTTCGCGTTGAACGAGGAGCTCAACGTCGTCGTGTACGACAGCGTCACCGCTCAACGGCTCGAGAAGATCTTCGAGCAAGACCTGGCCAACTCCCGGCCCGTCACCTACAAGGCCTGGAGCCGTCGAGGATTGCCGAGCCGGTTCCTCGAGCTGCTGGCGTTCCCGATCCGCGAGCAAATGTAGCGCGCTCGCTCGGGGACGTGTACTCTCAATGGTTGGTGTTCGTTCGCACGGGACAGCGCGCGGTTCTCCTGCTCGTCCTGGCTCTGGTCGTCAGTGCAGGCCAAGCGGCGCCGCAGCCTATCCCGGCGACCCTCTCCGCTCCCGCGGTCATCGCGGGTCTCACGCCGGCGGCGAGCGTCGGGAGAGTCTTCCGCAACCTCGATCCCCAGTATCATCGGGCGTCGCTGTGGACGCGAGCTCAGTCCGTGATCCTGGGCGGTACTTGGCTCGTGGGCAAGCGTCGCGTCGCCGCCCTTCCGCGCGCCGAGGTCGACGTCGAAGCCCTGCGGGCCAACACGAGCCGGGCCACCGTGACGTGGGTCGGGCACTCGACCGTGCTGGTTCAGCTGGACGGCGTCAACTTCCTGACCGATCCCATCTGGGCCAATCGGTCGGGGCCGTTTGGCGGGCTGGTGGGCGTGGGCCGGTACACGCCGCCGGGAATCGCGTTCGCCGCTCTGCCGCGGATCGACTTCGTCCTGATCTCGCACGACCACTACGACCACCTCGACGAGCCGACCGTGCGCCGGCTGGCTTACGCCTTCAACCCGCGCTTCGTGGTGCCGCTCGGCCTCAAGGACTGGCTCGCCGACCGTGGCATCACGAACGCCGTCGAGCTGAACTGGGGCCAGTCGGTGCAGGTCGCGGGACTCACGGTCGTGTGCACGCCGGCGCAACACGGCTCCGGCCGCACGCCGTTCGACCAGGGGCGACGCTTGTGGGCATCCTGGGCGGTCCTCGGATCCAAGCGCTTCTACTTCGCCGGAGACACCGGCTACTTTCAGCACTTCAAGCAGATCGGTGACGCTCTCGGGCCCTTCGATCTGGCCGCGCTGCCCATCGGCTCCTATACGCCCCGCGAGCACGCTCGGCCCGTCCACATCTCGCCGGAAGAAGCGCTCCAGGCGTGGGTCGATCTGCGCGCGGAGAAATTCGTGGGCATCCACTGGGGAACGTTCGGCCTCGCGCGAGAGCCGTACGACGAGCCGCCGCGACGGATCGAGCAGGAGGTCGCGCGCCGTCACTTCGATCCCGAGAGCGTCTGGATCCTCCGGCCGGGAGCGACGACTGCCTGGTAGTCCGTCCGGTTGTTACACGGTCTTTGTAAAAACTTCCTGATCGCTCCGTCACATTGCTCGAGCAGGAGATGAAGAGCGCGCCGGCGCGACGCGTCTGCCGCGGGACGCTGACCTCGCGCGCCCAGACGCATGACCGAGGAAGACACCTCGATCTGGACGGCGGCGATCGACACCGGAGCGAGCCGGGCCCTCGGCGAGCGACCGCGCGACGCCGCCGCGCCGGGCGGCGCAGCGAATGCGCCAGCCAACCCCTCGAATGGAGGAAGCGATGGCCCGATGATCTGAGCTGGGCTCCTGCCGCTACCTCCTC
>Ga0066656_10000455_pt1 | contig 15893 bp, 13 predicted proteins | sample GraSoiAngelo_105_FD_71411 | JGI IMG/M metagenome (GOLD analysis project Ga0066656, IMG submission 71411) | Grasslands soil microbial communities from the Angelo Coastal Reserve, California, USA - 14_0903_05_40cm | ecosystem: Environmental > Terrestrial > Soil > Grasslands | place: USA... | reverse complement strand
GCTTCTCATGCGCGGGTGTGCAGTACACGCACAGAGGGAACGTCCCGTATTTGAGGCGCACGTCCCAAACGAACTTCTTCCCGCCGCAGGACGCCGAGATGATGGTCATCGCGAAACAGATCGACCAGCGCTTCCGCGAGCGCGGCATGAAGAAGGCTCCGCGCGTCACGATCGTGTCGCTCATGGGAGTGCCGCGAAGCGAGGCCGAGCACGCGCAATTCTTGCGGCTGTTGAAGCGTGCCCGCGTCTCTGCCGAGAGGCTCGGCATTCCGTCGCGGCTCCGGGATTCCCGCCTGTGGGACCCGGATTCGAAGGCGGTCGTGACCTCGAACTTCGTCTACTTCTGCCCGCTCTCCGATCTCAAGGACGAGGTCACGATAATCACGGTGAACACGGACTACCACGGCGAGGTGAAAAGCCGCGGCGTGCTCTCGCCGCTCATGGCGATACTCTCCAAGGTCGACATCATTTCCGCGCACGCCGGAGCCGCGATCTTGAATCGCGAGGGAACCGCCACCACGTTCACCGCCCCGACCGGGACCGGCAAGACGACCGCGGGCGCTTTCTGGGCGGAGCGGAACGAGGTCTATCGCCGACTGGAGCTCAAGCGCCGCTATCGGATCGACCTCGAGCGCGAGGGTTTGTCGGGGAACGAGCTGGAGGAAAAGCTCGAGCGGATTTTTCCGGAAATCGGGATCCTGTGCCAGGAAGACTGGATCGAGATCCTGAAAGACTCGAAACGCGGGTGGGTGTTCTGGTCGACGGAGCGCTGCCTCTACGCCCGCACCGGGGGATTCCCGGGACTGAGATTCGTGCTCTCCGATAACGAGCCGATCTTGGAAAACGTCACCGCCGATTTCGGCGGCGGCGGAACGATCGACAAGCTCGGACGGATCACGCACGACTACTTCCCCGAGCGGATCTTCTACGATCCCACGTGGGGTCACTTGTTGTACGACCGCAAATCCCGGCCGATCGCGGCCAACGTTTTTCTGGAGCGGAACCCGAGCCTGGATTTCTGCGTCAAGCGCGTGGGATCGGACGAGGCGCTCCAATGGCTCCTGATTGGGCGCACGCCGGGCGGAAAGCACGAGCCCTTGTACAACGCCTACCCCGATTTCAGCGGGCTCTTGATGACGAACGGGGTCGTGGGAGAAAAGCTCGTCGACGCGGTTCGCGAGGCGGAGCGGGGGGATCTCGGGCCGCTCGGGAACGGGGACGCGACCCTGGGTCGCGCGATTTACGACAAGCTCAAGATCCAGCTCGATCTCTGGCGGGAGAACTGCTCCCAGGTCCCGACCTACATCGTGAACGGGGCTGCCGGGCTCGAGATGACGCAGGACATGAACTGGCTTCTCTCCGAGCATCCGGACGCGTTCGGTGATTGGAGAAAGGTCACGACCGTGGATTTCCAGCGCTACATGAACGAGCGCTACGGGGTCACGTACAGCGGGCGCGGGGCCTGGACGCACATCTCCCCGGCGCAGCGCATGGCGCGATAGGCGCGGCTTGCTAACGCAGGATTAGCACCGGTCGCGCCGCCGTGCGGCCGCCCGCGCGCACGCGGAGCCAATAGCGGCCGGAGCCCAGGCGCCGGCCGCGGTCGTCGCGGCCGTCCCAAATACAGCGTACGAGACCCGCGGTCGACGGCTCCGAAGACGAAGAAACGACGAGGAGACTTCTCACCAGCCGCCCCTGAATATCGAATACCCTGGCTTCGATCCCGCCGACACTCAACCCTCCCGATGGATCGAACACGCGGATCTCTGCGCGTTCCACCACGGGGTTCGGCATCACCGAGACGGTGAGCCGCGGCGCCCGCGGGGGCGTCGGCTCCTCTCCCACCGCCACGATCGTCGCCTGTCCGGGACGCAGCAGCAACGCGCGCGTGCCGTCCGACACCAGAAGATCGGGAATCGGACCCACCGTGCCCAAAAACCGAAGGGAGGTCGCAGAGGAGCTGGGCGCCCGATGCCAGGCGACCTCGAGCGCGCGCCCTTCGGTCCATAGTTGACCGCGCGAGAGCGTAACGGTCGCGGTGTAGGGAGGGGACGCCGTGGGCGCGATCCGATCCAACTCCGCCGCGCCGGGGACGCGCATCAACGCGACGCCGCCCGTTCCCTGCGCCACGGCCATGTTTCCGGTCCAGGTCCCGGCCAAACCAATCGCGGGCGCCACGGTCTGTTGCGCGAGCACCAAGGCGGGCGCCCCCCCCAGTGGCGCGCGAACGATCTGCATCCCTCCAGCCGACGCCGCCACCGCGAGGTAGATGCTGTCGCGCGTGTTCGAGATCCAGGCGACGTCGCGAGCGTAGGGCGTCCCCCACGCAGACGAGAGCGCGACCGAACCGAGCGGCGCGAAGGTGACCACGGCGGGCGCGCCGGACCCGACGGTCAAGTGGTACACCGAGACCCCTTGAGCCCCGTCCGCAAGCGCTAAGTCGGTCGAGCCCGCGCCGGCGCGGCGAAGCTCAAGGTCCAACGCGCTCCCCGGGGTCGGCAGAGTGCCCGCGGCATACGGGACCCCCCCGAGGGAATCAAACGCCGCCGTCACGTCGATCGCGACGATGCCGGAGCCCGTGCCCGCGAGAACCGAAGCTGGGTTGTAATCCGACGCGGTCGGCACCGAGCCGGTGTCGGCGTCGGCGATGAGCGCGACGATGCGCCCCGACGCGGCGCGAAACCACGCCACGTCGGTCGCGAACCCCGGAAGGGGAATCGTTCGCAGAATCCGATCGTCGATTCCGTTCATGTCCTGGTCGAAGAAGTCCTCCCAGGTGCCGAACGGTGGATCGATCACGGTGCGCAGATCGAGGAGCATCAGCCCCGAACGCCCCGCCGCGAGTAGCCCGAGGTCGAGCGTGTCCCCGGCCGGACCCACGAATCCCGGCACGACCGCGAGCGCCGCGGCGTACGACGGAATGCGCACCTGCCCCACCAAGCGGTCGTCCGTCCCATTTCCGTCCGTGTCGACCTCGCCGATCCGAGCGAGCGTCGTGCCCGCGCTCAGGACGCGCACGCCGTCGAGCCCGGCCGGGAGGAGCCACACGCCGCGCGCCGCAAGCTCCACCGGGCCGTCGCGTCCTGCCGCGGGCTCTCCCAGCGGGGTCAAGCCCACGGGAACGAGCGCGGCCGGTAAAGACTCCGGTAGCGCCGCGGAGGAGAGCGCGTGGCCGATCGCGTTCGAGATGCCACCGAGGCTCGTGAGGCTGCATTGCAGTGCGTTGGCGTTCCCGCCGTAGGCGCTCCCCGCGATCGTCGTCGGGGCGCTGACGGTGATCGTGGCGCCTGCCGGCAGATTCACGTCAGCCGGGGGCTCCGTGCCCGGGAAGATGCCGTCGGTGTTGTTGGGATCGGGATTGGTGCGGCCGTTCGTGACTTGGACGGACTCGGCGCTCGCCACCATGCTATGAACCTGGAAGGAGATCGTGCCCGCGGTGTTTGAGGGCGCCGACCAAGCCGAAGGGGAAGGCCAGACCTCGGGCCTACCGCCGGTCGCCGCGAAGATCGCCGAGATCGCCTTCGCCACGTGCCCGCCCCCGACCTGATCGGTAAGCTCCACGGACAAAGACGCGCCGCCGAACGCGAGTGCCGGGACGGTCACGGAAAGCGAAACGCGCCGGACGCTGTCCGGAGGGACGACGATCGAGCCGTTCAGCGGCGAGACGCCGAGCGCGAAGGCGCCTCCCGGGGTTGCTGCCCAGATCAGGCTCGCGGGCGCGCCGTTCGCGCGGAGCGTCATCTCGATGGAATGCGTCGAGCCGGGAGCGAACGTGGCGGTCGGCAGGAGCACCGTGACCGGGCGCGGAGGGATCCAGCCGGTCCCCGCCCGGGCGGGGGGAGCATGGATCGCCCCGGCGAGGAGGGGGATGAGCGCGAGCGTCAGCGCAAGTTGTGGAGATGGTGCTCGCATGTGCCTCGGTTGAAACGAAGCGGGGGCCGGTGGAACGCGCCGGCCCCCGTCCTCGCGTGCTTCGAAACTAGGGCGATTACTTGAGAATCGTAATGCCCACCTTCTGTGAGAAGCCACCGGCATCGATCCGGGCGTAGTAGTGCCCCGACGCGACACCGCGGCCCGAATCATCCGTTCCGTTCCACACAGCGACGTGTGGTCCGGCCGGCTGATCGCCATCCACGAGCTTGCGAACGAGACGGCCGTTCACATCGTAGATCCGGAGCTTCACCCCGTAGTTCGCTCCACCGCTTCTCGGCAACACATACAGGAGCTTGGCTTGCGGGTTCGCGGGATTCGGTCCTGAGTTCGCGAACGCGAATCCATCCTCTCCCACCAGGCCGCCGATCCGGCCGGCCAGCGCGGGCGCCGCGATCACCTTGGCGCTCAGGTTGTACGTTTGAGGCACCCTTACACGGGGCACGCCGCTCGGAATGAAGAGCGACCCCTGGATATCCGTCACCTCCAGGAAGAATTTCCTCGCAGCGTTGCTCTTCCCAGGTCCAGGCGGAACCGTGAAGGAGATTCTCGGATTGAGCCCGCCGTTCGAGTCGTCGTCGAAGGCGACGAGATCCCCGTTCTGGTCGAAAATGAACATCACGAGGTCCTGATCGTTTCTGCCGTCGAGACCGGTCGAGACAGCGCTCGCCTGGATCACATCGCCCGGTTTCCCGTTGATCAGATAGTAGTCCTGATCGCCCGCGGGCGAATAGGTCTCGGGCCGATTCACCGTCGGAAGGGTCAGCAGCTTCGCTTCCGTGGCATTGGCGCGGCCGTTGGGCTCATCCGCGTCCGAGTTCAGTCCCGTAATCGTCGTGTTGGACGTCAGGGTCTTGTGCCCTGCGTCGTCCACTGCCTGCACGAACCAGAGCTGGGTCCCACTCGGGAAGGCCGGAATCGTATCGGTCCTCATCGAGATGTGCTCGGAGCCGCCCGCGCTGCCGTCGGTCTCCAACAGACCGGACGCGAGCCGGCGCACGAGGTTCACGTGGTCGGTCGAGCCGGGCGCCATCGGGAACCCGTCGAGCCGCTTATCGGCTGGGTTGGAATAGGTGAACTCGTATTTCGTCGCTCTCTGGTTGGTACCCAGGTTCGCGACGGGCACGATCGGAGTCAGGTCAGGCGACCCGAGTTGCGCGGTCATGCTGACCGCGACGTTCCGATCGATGAGGGTCCCACCGGTCCCCGCCGTGCTGATGCTGTAGTCGTTCGCGAAGAGCCCCCTCTCCATATCCAGGAAATCCATCCGGAGGAACGGGAAATTCGCTGGGAAACCGGGGGCCTGGGCCGGGAACTGGATCGCCCAGAAGAGCACCTTGTCGGGGTCGTTGATGGTGACCCCGACGGGAATCTCGTTGGCACCGTTCGGGCTTCCGACGAAGGGCGCGATCTGGAAGAGCGGCGCCGCGAGGTTCGGAAGACCCGTCGCCGTGTTCAGCTCGCACAGCCGCACGCTCGGGAACGTCGCGTCGAGCGGAGGCAGGCCGAGCTGCGCGTTGAACGTGAACGAGGGGAACGTGACCTTCGTGATCGTGTAGGGGGGCGTGAACGGAAGATCGAACCGTTTCGCCAGGAAACCCGTGTTGCGGAAGGTCACGATGTTCTCGAACTGGCCGTACTGTGCTACTTCGACCTGGCCCGGGAACGTGTTCGTGATGAAATTGATCCCGCCGGCGTCGGAGCCCGCGCTCACGTTCACCGGGGTCGATTCGAGCGCATGGTCCGTAAAGCCGTTGCCGCCTTCGCTTGCACCGTTCCAGTAGTCGACCTCGAAGTTGACGTCGAGCCCATTGAAGATACCGCCCACGTTGATGTCCGCCGCGATGGTGTGAATCCCGTCGAGCGGAACGATGCGGACGTCATAGGAGCCCGCCGGGAGACCGTGGATGGTGTATTCACCCAGTCCATTCCGGACCGTCAGCTCGCCGGAGATCGCGCTGATGGAGTTGAGAGGATCCTCCAACGGACCCGGGGTGCCCGCGACCAGTGCCTCGACGTGCGCGCCGAAGATGGCCGAGCCGTCGAAGCCGCTCACGACCGTACCGCTGATGGTTCCGGTCGTCGCCGCGAAATCCATCGCACCAGGAGAAAGCCCACCTGGCCTCGAGGCGGATTCAGGGTAGATGGTCGAGTTGCCGGCCATATCATCCAGCTCGAGCGTGCGCTGCCGCGTATCGCCGATGATGAACGGAATCATCGTCGCGTTCGCGACGCTCGTGTGGTCGAGACCGAAATAGTGGCCGTATTCGTGGGTGACGACCGACTGGAGATCTACGCTCGACTGACCGGAAGGAGGCGGCGTGAGGTTCGGCGAGGACGTAGAGCAGAAGAAATCCCGATCATTGAACACCATGTCGGCGTCGAGCGTATGACCGTCCGTGAGATCGATCGTGGAACGAACGAACGCGATCACGGTGCCGCCCGGAGCGAAATTCACGCCCGCGGTATCGAAGATCATGCTGTTCTGGCCGTCATTGGCATTGAGCGCCGGAGTGACCTGTCCCGGGGCCCCCGTGTATTCGACTGGGTTCACCGTGAAGAAGGATGTATTGATGTTCTCCCACGTTTCCGCCGATGTCTGCACGACCGAAAGCGCCGTCGCCGATGGAATATCGGCATTCGTCGGATTGATGACGCTCACAAGCGGGAGCGAGGATTCGAGCCAATGAGCCTGAACAACACCCGTGGTCCCCTGGCGGGTCAGGCGGATGAATGCGGAAGCAGGACTGACCAGCGTGAGCGCGAAGACGAACGCGCCGAGCGCGGCCAGGGCGATACGAATTCGATTCGATTTCATGGTCTATCGTCCTCCGCTACTCGGTTGGGGGGTTGGGGTCGACCTGGACCTTCCCATCCGAATCCAGGCTCGTCTTGATGCCGTCGAGGAAAGCGTTCAACGGCATGTCCGGCGACGTCGTCGCTTCGACATGGCCGCCGCTCTTCGTGAGGAACTCGGTGCCGGCGAGGTCGTTGCGGACCATCTTCACGCCGTTCTTCGCGGTCGTGACCGAGTACTTGCCCTGCTGGAGCCCCATCACCCACGGATATCCCGCCGCGTCCTTCTGGGTCAGGAATACGACGACTTCCTCGCCCTTGCGGAAGTTCGGCATCCCGGGAACCACGGAGGCGATGTTGCCCACCGTGCCACCGATCTGACGAAGCGTGATGGTTGTAACGCCCTTCGAGCCCTTCACGGGCTGGAGCACGCTGAGCGTAAAGTAGGTGTAGATCTCCTTGTGGGCGGTGTCCCAGCTCGAGACCGCGTCATCGACGCGCGCCATGACGATGGATTCCGATTTCTTGGTGAGTTCTTGGAGTGTCAGCTTCTGGACCGTGGTGGCGAAGGCCACCTGCGCGCCGACGAGCGCCAGCGCGGCGATTGCAATGATCAGGAAAAGTCTAAATCGATTCATCGCCTGTTCTCCTGATGTGAGGATCTGCTTCGGCGGCCCCGATGGGTCGCGTGACACGTGCGATGAGGCGGGACTGCGGCAAAAACTTGGAGTGGGGTTTTCTGCGGCGATCACCTCCCCGCGGACCCAAATGGATCCCGTTGCTGAAACGCCATGAAGTTTGGAAGCGAAGCGGTGGTCGCGGATCGGCAGGAGCCTGCCGTGGGACTCGCGCGCTGTGTGCCCCCGAAGTGGGCGGAATTATATCAAATGTTTTGAGTTATGTCAACGGAGAGCGACTCAGCTTTCGTCACCTGGTGGGACATTTTGGACAGAAATGTCCCTGACCGACAGTCAGAGTGGCCACGATTGCAGACTGAGGTGTGTGGACTTTTCACCTTGTATCGCGAGGACATCGAGATTGTGGGCAAGGGTTTCGGGCGCAACGTAGCCCATCCCCAGCCCTTCGCCGCTCCCGGGCTCGCAAGCTGTGCTGGTGACGTGGCCCGCGGCGATCCCACCGGACCGAAGCTCCGTCCCTTTCGGGATCGGCCCGCCGTGCCATGGGAAGCGGAAGCCGACGCGCTGCCGTCGCACATGACCCCGATGTGTCGTGCGCGCCACCACTTCCTGCCCGACGTAACAACCCTTCGTGATCGAGATGGCTTCCGGCAGGGAGAGCTCCGTGGCGATGCGATCCAGGTCGAGATCGATTCCTTGGAACGGGAGGCCCACCCGGATCCGCCACGCCTGGAAGGAAGTGGGATCGACCGAAGCCGGGATCGAGGCGGCGTCTGACTCGGCAGGAACCAACACGAACGAAAGCGGCTCGGCACCGATCGCCAAAGCGCCGGGGATCTTCGAGGCAACCGCACTGGCGAGAGGATCGCGCTCCGGCCCGGCGACCCCGAGGAGCCGCGGCGCACCATCCGGACCCTCGAACTCGACGTCCTCCATGATGCGAAATCGCTCGAGGTGAGGCCTGAGACCCGCGTGGGCCCCTTCATCCGCGATGATCGTTGCCGAGCTTGAATCCGCCGCAAACGCGATCCACGCGAGCGCGACCGGCCGACCCTTCTCGGTGAGAAATAGCGTCTTCGCCGCCGCTGCAGGCTCCGAAGCCGCCGCGAAATCCTGTGTCGCGGTCCCCTGCAAGAATTCGCGCGATTCGGGACCCCTGACCCGGACCACGGTCCAGCGGCCGAGGTCGACAACGGCGGCCGCCTCCTTGAGGGCGCGATACTCCTCCGTCAGCCGCTCGACCGAGGATGTGGCCGGACGCGTCATGCCCTGACGATAGCACCACCAGGGCGGGTCGAAAAATCTTCTTGACGGCGCGACCGATCATATCGTAGATTGACGATTAACGATTTTGTATTGGGGTTCCTATCCAGGAGGCGGTCCCATGGTCGATCGCATCGGTCTTTTGAAGCGCCCGGCTTCGCCGCGGGGACGCCGCGTCCCCGCGAAGGGGGACGATGATCTCGCGGGCCTCGCGTGGGGCCTCGCGCATCCGGCGCGGGCTGCGATCCTCCGCCTTCTGCTCGAGCGTGGGGAGTGTGTCTGCGGAGCAATCGTCGACTCGATGCCGCTCGCGCAGGCGACCGTCTCGCAGCACCTCAAGGTACTCAAGGAGACCGGATGGATCGAGGGGGAAATCGACGGGCCGCGGGTCTGCTACTGCCCGACGGCAGGCGCGATGACGCGGTTCAAGCAGCTACTGCAGAGCCTGGAGTCAGGCGAACGGAGGTAAATGCCATGGAAGCTGGAAGCGATGTCCGAACGGCGGTTCGAGAGCGGTACGGGGCGATCGCGGAGGGCAAGGCGGGATGCTGCGGCTCGAGCGGTTCGGAATGCTGCGGGGACACGGTCACGAGCGGGCTCGCTGAGCTGGGATACAGCGCGGCCGACGCCGCCGCGATACCGGCAGGAGCGGATTTGGGCCTAGGATGCGGAAACCCGATCGGGCTGGCCGAAGTACGGCGCGGTGAGACCGTGCTCGATCTCGGCTCGGGCGCGGGGGTCGATGCCTTCTTGGCGGCGCGCGAGGTCGGACCGGAGGGGCACGTCATCGGCGTGGACATGACGCCCGCGATGATCGACCGTGCCCGGGAAAACGCGGCCAAGGGAGGCTACTCGAACGTCGAGTTCCGCCTCGGCGAAATCGAGCATCTGCCGGTACCGGATGCGTCGGTCGATGTCATCGTGTCGAATTGCGTGGTGAACCTCTCCCCCGAGAAGGACCGCGTCTTCCGCGAGGCGTTCCGGGTGTTGAGACCCGGTGGGCGCATTCTGGTGAGCGACCTCGTTCTGGAGAAACCGCTGCCGGAGGAGACGCGTGAGTCGATCGAGGCCTACGTCGGCTGCATCGCGGGAGCCTCGCTGAAGGTGGACTACCTGCAGCTCATCCGCGGGGCCGGGTTTCAGGACGTCACGATCCTGCGTGAGGGTCGGTACGGGGTCGAGCCGGTAACCTCCGTCCAGGTGCGCGGCACGAAACCCCAGGGCCCCGCCGGTGGACCGGCGCTCGGACGGTGAGGGAGGCTATTCGCGGATGACCGCTTCTCCCGCCGCGTCGTAGCTCAAGACGGCATGAATCGGGAGGGCCGAGCCCAACTTGGCCCTCCCGCCCAGGAACGCAATCTCCACGACGAACGCGAATCCTACCGGCTTTAACTCCAGCGTCTTAAGCAGCGCCAGCGAGGCGAGCGCGGTGCCGCCCGTCGCAATCACGTCATCGGCGATCAGGACGCGCGTCCCGGGAGCGAAAAGCCCGTGGTGCGTTTCGATCGACTCGTTCCCGTACTCGAGCGTGAACTCCTCGCGCGCGGCCGATCCCGGAAGCTTCCCCGGCTTTCGCGCCAGCATGAGCCCCGCGCGCCACCGCGCGGCGAGCCCCGCCGCGACGAGAAACCCCCGCGCCTCGATTCCGAGGACGACTTCGGGTGGAGCCTTGTCGAATGGGCGCGCGAGCGCGTCGAGCGCGCGCGCCCACGCCGCGCCGTCCGCCCAGAGCGGCGTCAGATCGCGGAAGAGAACGCCGCGCTTCGGGAAATCCGGGACAGCGCGTACCCACGCCGAGAGGGGCTCGTCGGATGACGAAGGATTCCTGAACGGAGACTCGGACGTGGAGCCCTACCCTCCCAAGGATCCGATCATGACGATCGGGCCGGTTGGCTCGTTCCGGGTAGGCGCCCCGCCCCGCGGCTCGAGGGAGATCGCGAACGCGGTCAGGCCAGCCGGATCACCGATGTCTTCGATGCGGAGCACGGCGCGCCCGCTCGGATCGGGCCGGATGAGCCCGAGCGATACCGGCGTATTGCCGCGAAGCGCCCAAAGCTCGTAGTCGCGTCCACTCGGAGCCTTGAAGTTCTGGAACACAAGGATGGCTCGGTGCGTCTCGGGATCCACCGTCGCGCGCGCGCGGAGCTCGGCCTCCCCGGCCGGCGTGAGCGAGAAGGAAGCGGTTCGGGCACCAGGCGAAGCCAGCACCGCTGCCCAACGCCGCTCGGCGTCGAGATCGCGGGTGAGGTTCTGGACCTGGTCGCGGGCCCGGTTCAAATCCTGCCTCAACCGAGTCATCGTCGTGAAAAGGACCCCCGTCGCGAGAACGAAGCAGGCCGCCAGCGCCCAACCCAACCGGGGCGGCGGCGCCCACCGTTTCTTCATCGGAAGGATCCGCCCCTCCTTCGCCCGACCGCCGTCCGCGCCGGCGTCGCCCCGTACCGCGGCGAGGACCCTCGCCTTGATCGCGGGGCTGGGCAGCGCCGGGGGCACCGACGCCGCGAGGAGCACCGCGCTACCGCCGAAATCCCGCAGCGCGCCCTCGCAGACGGGGCACGCCTCGGCGAGGTGTGCCTCGAGCCGGCTCCGGTCGGCCTCATCGAGGCACCCGAGCACGTACGCCGCGCAAAGATCGAGATGCTCGTCGCGATGTTGGCTCACGCCCACTCCTCGTGCGGCAGAAGCTCACGAAGCCGCGTGAGAGCCTGCCGCGTCCACGATTTCACGGTGCCGAGCGGCGCGCCGAGCCGCGCGGCGATCTCCATCTGGGAGAGCCCGTCGAAGTACGCGCTCTCGAGCACGCGGCGGTGCTGCGGCTCGAGGGAGCCCAGCGCAATCCGGATGCGCTGGCCGATTTCGTTTCGCGCCGGCCGCGAAGAGGGATCCTCCGCCGGCTGAGTGGGGCCGGTTTCGGCCTGAGCCTCGGCGCGCTTCCGCGAGGCGGCGCTTCGATAGCGGTCAAGCGCCCGCGTGCGCGCCACGGTCAGCAGCCAGGCCGCCACGGGACCGCGCCGGCCGTCGTAGGTCGATGCGGTTCGCCATACCTTGACCCAGGCTTCCTGCAGGGCGTCCTCCGCCTCGGGGCGCGAGCGCAGGATTCGCAACATCATTGGATAGATCAGCGGCGTGTACCTGTCGTAAAGCTCCTCCAGCGCGCGCGAATCGCCGGCGATCAAGCGCCTGATGCTTGCGACGTCTTGCTCCTGCCGCGTCATGACCGGGGATGAGCCTCGCGCAGATCGGGTCCCATTCTTCTCTTATACGTAGCTCGCGGTGAGATGGACCAGGGCCGCGGTGAAAGATAAGCCCCGGGCGGGTTTAGGGCAACGACATGGTATTCTCCCGCCCATGCGGAAGAAGCGGCTCCTGATCCTGGGTGGGGGATTCGCCGGCCTCGACATCGCCCGCTCCATCGGCAAGTCCCGGGCGGCTCGCGACTACTGGGACACGCTCCTGATCGACAAGGAGAACTTCTTTCAGTTCAACCCTCTCCTTCCCGCGGTCGCCGTGGGAGCCGTGGAGACACGGCACATCGTCTATCCGCTGCGCGACATGGCGCGACATCGCCAAATCCGATTCATCAAGAACAAGGCCACGCACATCGACCTCACGCGCCGCGAGGCTCTGCTGCACAACAACCTCGTCATGTCGTACGACACCCTCGTCATCGCGGTCGGGAGCGTCACGAACTACTACAACGTCCCCGGAGCTCAGGAACACACGCGCCCGTTCAAGACGATCGTGGACGCGATGTACCTCCGGGCGCGCGTCGTGGAGCTTTTTGAGATGGCGGAGCAGGCGGAGACGGCGGAGCACCGGGCGAAGCTTCTATCCTTCGTGATCGTGGGAGGGGGCGTCACCGGCGTCGAGGTCGCGGCCGAGCTGATGGACATGGCACGCGACACTCTCCTTCCCAAGTACCCGCACCTCGATCGAAAGGATCTCTCGGTAACGATCATCGAAGGGGGGGATCGCATCATTCCCGCGGCGAGGCCCGAGCACTCAGCCTACGTCTACCGCTTTCTCGTGCGCCGTGGGGTACGGATGCTCATCGGGCGTCCGGCGGCCCGCGTGGAGCCCAAGTGCGTCCACCTCGCCGACGGGAGCAAGGTCGAGGGGTTCACGATCATCTGGACTGCGGGCGTTCGTCCCCCGGATCTCGTCACCGGCCTGCCTGTCCTTCATATCAAGGATGGCCGGGTTCGTGTGGACGACTACCTTCGGGCGCTCGATCCGGAGGGGAAACCGATCGAAGACGTATTCGTGGCGGGAGACTGCGCGGCCTCGCTGCGTCCCGATGGCGCCTACCAACCCGCGTTGTCGCAAACGGGGGTCGCCATGGGAACCTACATCGGAGGGTCGCTCGTCAAGCGCGCCAAGGGAAAGCCCGTGACGCCCTTCCGGTTCAAGCCGGCCGGCTACATCATCTCGCTCGGGAAGCACAGCTCGGTGCTGGAGCTGTTCGGGGTGCCGCTCTCGGGGAAGCTCGCATGGCTCCTGTGGGCGGCGGCTTACTTGATCAAAATGGTCGGGTTTCGAAAGCAGCTAGAGGTGGGAATCGATCACCTCACGCATATGATTTTCGAGCATGACTCGTCCCAGATCTTGAACCGGAGGCAGATCCTCTCCGACGAGGAGCTGAATCTTTCGCTGGGCCGGTAAAATCCGAGCCGGCTGAGAAAGAAAGGCCTGCAAGGGATCATAGCTTCTGTCACGACGGAGCGGTTCCGGGCGTATACTGGTAATCGGATACGCTGCCCGAACGGATCCCTTTCCGGGCAGCACGCGTGACAAACCCATCCAGGAAGGAGTTCTAAATGAAGCGAATCTTCGGAGCGTGTCTGGTTTTGGCCGTGGCACTCCTCCTATTCGGCGTTTTGGCCTACGCCGCGGAGAAGCCGGCCGCCGCATCGAAGACCATGACGGGTGAAGTCGTGGATTTGGGCTGCTATCTCGGGAGTGGCATGAAGGGTGCCGGCCACAAGGAGTGCGCCTCTACCTGCATCACGAAGGGGGGCCCGATGGGGCTCCTCACCGCTAAGGGCGTTCTCTACGTTCTCACGATGAATCACGACAACGCGGATGCCTTCAATCAGGCGAAGCAGTACGCTGGAGGACAGGTCAAGATCACCGGCCCGGTCACGATGAGGAGCGGGACGAGGTCTCTGCAAGTAGACGCCGTCGCGGCGATGTAACGAGTCGGCCCGCCGGCATGAATCCAAATCGGCGCGTGGGGTGCCCTCCGGTATCCCACGCGCGATTCTATTTGTGAAGAAGCTCCTCCAGCTTCTGGTGCTCTTTTCGCTGGCGGCGCTCGCGCTCTGGACGACGCTGCTTCGACCGAAGCTCACCCCGGTGGAGCGCGGCCGCCGTCTCGCAGAGGCGACCGGATGTTTCGGGTGCCATGGCCCCGAAGGGATGGAAGGCACGGCGAACCCCGGGCGTGCCGAAAAGACGGTTCCCTCCTTCAAAGCGCTCATGATGTACGCGAAAAGCGAGCAGGAGGTCCGCGAGTGGATCCGCGACGGCGTTACGACCGCGCGATCGAAGAGCCAGAGCTGGCGCGCGGACCGCGAGGCCGGCGCGCTACGAATGCCAGCCTTTGGAAAACGCCTCAAGCCGCATCAGATCGACGACCTCGTCGCCTTCGTGATGGTAGCCTCGGGCGAAAACTCGCCCAAGGACTCCCTCGCTCTCGCGGGACGCAGCCGCGTCCAGGCGCTGGGATGCACGGGTTGCCACGGGCGCGATGGCCGCTACGCGCGTCCGAATCCGGGCTCGCTCAAGGGGTATATCCCACCCTGGGACGGTGAGGACTTCGCGGAGCTGGTGCGGGACCGAAAGGAGTTCGACGAGTGGGTACGACGGGGCAATACAGGTCGATTCGAGACCAATCCGCTGGCGATGTACTTCCTGCGTCGAGCCGCGGTGCACATGCCGGCGTTTGAGCGTTTCCTGGAGCCGGGCGACCTCGACGCGCTCTGGGCCTACGTGGGATGGCTCCGCGGACGCTCTAAGGGTGGGGCGGTGTCCGACGGGCCACCACCAGAATCTCCGTGAGGTAAAAGAAGAGCCTTCCTCCACGCCACTCCGGCGCGAGCGCTTCGGCCGCGCCTGGCGGCGCCGTCTCGAGCCTTCGCTTCAGCTCGGCTTTCACCGGGTCGCTCACGGTTTGCAATCCCGCCCACGCCTCGAAATCGCGTGCCTTCCGGAACGTTTCGGTCGCGTTGATTTGGAGGCCGGCGTCCTGAAAAAATCGCAGCCACGCAGTCGCGGTGTACGCCCGGACGTGGCTCGGATCTCGGTATTTTTCGAAATCATTGATGAAATCCGCGGTCGGGCGGTCCTCGGGAACGAGGTTGTCGATCATGGCGGCGATTCCGCCGGGCTTGAGCACGCGCGCCATCTCGCGGACGAATCGGGCGCAATCGGCGAAATGATGCGGCGCCACGCGGCAGGTGACGAGCTCGAACTCCCCATCTTGAAAGGGCAGGGAGCAGGCGTCGGCTTCACTGAAGCGCACGTTCGTGACGCCCTTGCCGCGTATGAACCGCTCCGCGGCATCGAGCATCTCTTGCGTGAGGTCGGTCGCAACGACCTCGCTCACGCGCGTGGAGAAGGCAAGCGCGGTGTGGCCGCCCCCGGTGGCGATATCGAGTACGCGCCAGTCCCGTTTGGGATCGACCAGCTCGAGCATCCGGTCGAGGCTTTCGCCTTTCGAATGGTCGGTGCTCGATACGTAGCGTTCGGCGTTCAAGCCGAATTGCCGTTTGACGAGATCGTGGAGATCGGTCAACCGGTCACTTCTTCTTCGCGGCGCGGCGACGACCCGCCGTCGGGCGGCGACGACGACTTGCCCTCGCCGCGACAATGCGACCCTGGCCCGCTCCAGCCGCCGCTCGGCCTCGGCGATCCCGTTCTGACCGGCGACCCCGGCGACCGGGTTTCGCCGCTCCCGGCAGGGCCTTCAGCTCACGCTTCCCCATCGAGCGCATGCGCCGCCACGATTCGAGCGCACCCCGGCGCGGCCTTGTGCGCCCCGTCTCCCATCCAAAAATCGACTGCGCCGAAACACCGACAAGCTTCGCGTAGACGCGGCGGCTCACTCCGAGCTTCTTCCGATGCGCCTTGACCCATTGCGGGGAAAATCGGATCTGGGGACCTTCTGACGCCACCACGGTCTTGCGTGCGGAAGCGATGGAGCGCTTCGCCGCTCGCTCCATTTCGACCATGAGCCTGCGTTGTTCCGCGATCCGGCGGCGCAGC
>Ga0066656_10000447_pt1 | contig 16010 bp, 16 predicted proteins | sample GraSoiAngelo_105_FD_71411 | JGI IMG/M metagenome (GOLD analysis project Ga0066656, IMG submission 71411) | Grasslands soil microbial communities from the Angelo Coastal Reserve, California, USA - 14_0903_05_40cm | ecosystem: Environmental > Terrestrial > Soil > Grasslands | place: USA... | reverse complement strand
CCACGGCTCCGGTCACGAGATCGGCGTTCGCCATGCCCTCGGGACGCTCGCGCACGACGCCCATGATCCGCACGACCCACTCGCCGCGAAGCTCCTGCGCCGCGGCGTGCGCCGCGGGAGCGTCCTCCGGATGGAACACGATCTGCACCACGCCCTCGCGATCACGCAGGTCGATGAACGTCACGCCGCCGTGGTCGCGACGGTGGGCGACCCAGCCGCACAGCGCCACTTGCTGGCCGGCATGCGCCAGGCGGAGCTCGCCGCAGGTGTGCGTCCTCATCGCGGTGACCATCGCGGACGGATCGGTCATGGACCCTCCCGAAGCAGCCGCACCGCGAGCTCCTCCGTCGCGACGGTCTCCTGCTCGCCGTCCGCGAGACGTCGCAGCGTCACGACCCCGCCCGCGAGCTCCCGCTCCCCCACGATCGCCGCGAACGCGGCCCCGGCGTGATCGGCCATCTTGAGCTGTGCCTTCAGCGGCCGATCCTCGTACGAACGCTCCGTCGGCACGCCCGCGTCGCGAAGCTCGGCCACCAGCCGGCGGGCGGCCGCGCGCGCGTCGTCCTCACCCACGGCGATCACGAAGCACCGGGTCGCGCGCGCGGCCGCCCGCGGAAGGCCCTCCCGGTCCATCGCCAGCCGCACCCGATCGAGGCCCAGCGCGAACCCGACGCCCGGCGTCGCCGGACCACCCAGGGCCTCGGCCAGCCCGTCGTAGCGCCCCCCCGCGTTGAACGTCGCCGCCTGCACGGACGCCTCGTTCGTGGAGATCCATTCGAACGCCGTGCGCGTGTAGTAATCGAGTCCCCGGACGAGCCGCGGATCAAGCTCGTACCGGACGCCCGCCTGGTCGAGCCCGGATCGGACCCCACCGAAGTGCTCCGTGCACGGGCCGCACAACCGGTCGGCGATCGTCGGAGCGGCGAGGACGAAGTCCTTCCGTCCGTCGGCCTTGCAGTCGAAGACGCGGAGCGGGTTCTTCCCGAGCCTCTCCCGGCAGTCCTCGTCCAGCTGATCGAGGTACGGCTCGAAGTAGCCGATCAGCTCCTCGCGGTACGCGGGACGACACCGCGCGTCGCCGATCGAGTTCAGGTGCAGGGTGTACTCCCGGAGCCCACGCTCCCGCGCGAACCGATCGCCCAGCACAACGACCTCGACGTCGGCCTCGGGACCGGCGACGCCAACGATCTCGATCCCGAACTGGCGGAACTCGCGCAGGCGGCCCGCCTGCGGCCTGCCGTGCCGGAAGTGACGCCCGACGTAATAGCTCTTGAAAGGGGTGGGGAGGTCGTGCGCATGCCCCAGGTACGCGCGCACGACCCCGGCGGTGCTCTCGGGCCGGAGCGTGACCGATCGTCCACCCTTGTCCTGGAACGTGTACATCTCCTTCGTCACGACGTCGGAGGTGTCGCCGGAGGTGCGCGCGTACAGCTCCGTGTGCTCGAAGGTCGGCGTCTCCAGGTATCGGAACCCGAACAGACGCGCGGTCGCGTGCGACGCGTCGTACAGCGCCAGCAGCTGGTCGGCGTCGTCGAGCAGGAGATCCTGGGTGCCGCGGGGCGGCTGGAACGACATCAGCCGAACTCCCGGAGGTACGGGTTGGTCGCGCGCTCGCGGCCCACGGTCGTCTCCGGACCGTGACCGGGGAGGACGCGCAGATCGTCGGGAAGGGTCAGGAAGCGCACGAGGCTCCGACGCATCGCTGCCGGATCCGAGTTCGCGAAGTCCGACCGGCCGATGGAACCCGCGAAGACCAGATCGCCCGAGAAGACGAGCAGCTCGCCGTCCACGCGGAAGATGCAGTGTCCCGGCGTGTGGCCGGGTGTGTGCCAGACCTCCACGTCGACGCCGCCGAGCCGCAGGACATCGCCGTCCTCGAAGGAACGGAGATCCTTGACCGGTTCGAGCGGGTTGGGGAACCCGTCGCGTCGCCACGCCACCGGATCGGTGAACGCGACGGCGTCAGCAGGGTGGCAGAAGACCGGCACATCGTCCCCGGCGAAGGGGCCGGCGGTTCCTGCGTGATCCAGATGAGCGTGGGTGAGCAGCACGGCCACGGGCGTCTTCCCGGCGGCCGTGAGGAGCGCACGCACCGCTTCGGGCTCGAACCCCGGATCGACCACGATGGCCTCGTCCGTCCCGTCCGCCGCGAGCAGCCAGCAATCCGTCCCGTACGGGTTGCGATCGAAGACGTCGAGGTACATGGAGTGGCCATGCTACCGGAGGGGTTCGCGCGGCCCGCGGCAGCGGGCCGCGCTCACGGCACGATGGCCTCGACCTCCACCTCGACCTTCCAGCGCGGATCGAGGAGCCCGGCGACGACGATCATCGTCGACGCCGGGCGCACGTCCCCGAAGACCGTCCCGTGGACGGTCCCGATCGCGGTGGCGTCCCCCCTATCGACGAGGTAGATCCTGGTTCGCACCACGTCCGCGACCGAGGCGCCGGCCTCCGCGAGGGCCCGGGCCACGATCTCGAAGCAGCGGTGAGCTTGCGCCGCCGGGTCGGGATCCACGCTCCCGTCGGGCATGATCGGCGCGGTCCCTGACACGACCACCCGATCGCCGATCCGCACCGCACGGCTGAACCCGATCGTGGCTTCGTACGGGGAACCCGAGGAGACGCGCCGCCGGTCCTCGCTCACGTCGTCTCCGCATCGAGCCACACGGTGAACGGCCCGTCATTCACCAGCTCCACCTCCATCTCGGCGCCGAAGACGCCCCGGGCCACTTTCAGACCCCGCGCCTCCAGCGCTGCCGCGAACGCCTCCACGAGCTCGCCCGCTTCGGGGGGATCGGCCGCGTACACGAACGAGGGACGACGACCCTTACGGGTATCGGCGTACAGCGTGAACTGGGAGACCACGAGGGCCTCGCCGTCCACGTCCGCGATCGCCAGGTTCGTCTTGCCATCGGCGTCGCGGAAGATCCTGAGACCGACGATCTTGTCAGCGAGTCGGTCGACCTGTCCGACCTCGTCACCGCGCCCGACACCCACGAGGAGCAGGTAGCCCAGACCGATCGACGACCTGACCTCGCCGTCGACGGAGACCGTCGCGCGGGACACCCGCTGCACCAGGACGCGCATCTAGCTCGGGACAACGCGGTACGCGTCGTACACGCTCTCGACACGCTTGACCGACGCGAGCAAGGAAGACAGGTGCGTGATGTCCGCGAGCTCGAAGCTGAACCGGAGCCTCGTGATGCGGTCGCGCCCGGTCGTCGAGTTGGCCGAGAGGATGTTGACGTGTTGGTCGGAGAGCATCGTGGCGATGTCCGACAGGAGCCGGGTGCGATCGAGCGCCTCGACCTGGATCGCCACGACGAACGACGTGGACTTCCCTTCGGCCCACGAGACCTCGATCATGCGCTCCGGTTCCCGCCGGAGGGTCTTCACGTTCGGGCAGTCGGCACGGTGCACCGAGACCCCCTGGCCGCGCGTCACGAACCCCACGATCTGATCGCCTGGCACCGGCGTGCAGCATCGACCGAGCCGCACCCAGACGTCGTCGAGCCCCTTCACCATGACGCCTTTCGCGACGTCGGGTTGGCTGATGCGGACGGGTCGCGCGAGCGGGACGTCGGTGACGTCTTCCTCCGCGCTGCCGGTCAGCTGCCGCGACAACCGAGCGACGACCGATTGCGGCGACACGTGCCCTTCCCCGACCGCGACGTACAGGGCGTCGAGGTCGGGGTGTTTCAGATCCGCGGCGACCTGCTCGAGCGCGGCCTCCGTGGTCAGTCGCTTGAAGGAGAGGTTCTGCTTGCGCATCTGCCGTTGGAGGAGGTCTTTCCCCTGATCAAGCGCGTCCTCGCGACGTCCCCGTGCGAACCACTGCCGGATCTTGTTCCGGGCGCGCGGGGTCGCGACGAATTGGAGCCAATCCTGCGACGGTCCCTCCCCCTGCGCCTTCGAGGTGAGGACGTCGACGGAGTCGCCCGTGCGGAGCTCGTAGTCGAGCGGGACGAGCTTGCCGTTGACCTTCGCGCCGATGGTCCGGTGTCCGACCTCGGTGTGGATCGCGTAGGAGAAATCCACGGGCGTCGCTCCTTGGGGCAGGTTGACCACGTCGCCCTTCGGGGTGAAGACGAACACCCGTCCGCCGGACAGGTCGATCCGCAGGCCCTCCATGAACTCCCGCGGATCGGCCATGTCCTTGAGCCAGTCCATCATCTGGCCGAGCCACGCCAGGTCGGCGGTTTCCTTCGACTGTTTCCCGCCCTCCTTGTACCGCCAGTGCGCGGCGATGCCGTACTGCGCGGTCCGGTGCATGTCGAGCGTGCGGATCTGGATCTCGAGCGGTGTTCCGTTGGGCCCGACGACCGTCGTATGCAACGACTGGTACATGTTCGATTTGGGCATCGCGACGTAGTCCTTGAACCGTCCGGGGATCGGCTTCCAGAGCGAATGGACGGCCCCGAGCGCCGCGTAGCAGTCGCGGAGGGAGCCGGCGAGGATCCGGATCCCGACCAGGTCGTAGATCTCCTCGAACTCCTTGCCGCGGATCACCATCTTCTCGTAGATCGAGTACAGGTGCTTCGGACGACCCTCTACGTCCGCCTTGACCCCGAGCTCCTTCAGCTTCTGCCGGATCGAACCGGTGAGCTCCTCGATCAAAGCTCGGCGCTCGTCGCGGCGGGCCTCGACCAACCGGGCGATCTCCTTGTACGGCCCCGGATGCAGCGTCTTGAACGACAGGTCCTCGAGCTCCCACTTCACCTCCTGCACCCCGAGTCGGTTCGCCAAGGGGGCATAGATCTCGAGCGTCTCGGTCGCCATCCGACGCTGTTTCCCCGGCGCGAGGGCCTCGACGGTCCGCATGTTGTGGAGCCGGTCGGCGAGCTTGATCAGCAGGACGCGGATGTCACCCGCCATCGCCACGATCATCTTGCGGACGTTCTCGGCCTGCGCCAGCTCTCGGGTCCGGAACTCGAGCCGGTCGAGCTTCGTCAGTCCGTCGACGATGCGAGCGACGTCCTCGCCGAACCCTTCCTGGATCCGGGTGAGTGTGATCTCGGTGTCCTCGACCGTGTCATGCAGGAGCGCGGCCGTGAGCGTGGTGGTGTCGAGCCGCAGGTCGGCGAGGATCTCGGCGACCGCCAGCGGGTGTTCGATGAATGGCTCGCCGGACTTCCGGGTCTGACCCTCGTGCGCCTCCTCGGCGACGCGGTAGGCCTGCTCCAGACCGCGCATGTCTCCCTTGGGGTTGTACGAGCGGACGTTCTTCAGCAGGGTCGGAAGGCCGGCGGGCGTCGCGGATCCGCCGCGGCGCAGGCGTGGGATCGGAAGCCGTCCGCTTCGCTTCTGCGGCGGAGGCGACGGCGGTATCTCGAGCTGGAGGTCTTCCTTGCTGTCCACGGACACCGCCAGTGTACGGCGAGCATCCGCGGCGGATCCGTATCGGTCAGAAGCGGATCAACGTCAAGAGGTCGTAGTCCCGCAGCTTGTCCCGCCCGCGGAGGAAGTCGAGCTCGATCAGGCACGCGATGCCGCAGACCTTCCCGCCGATCGCCTCCACCAGCGAGGCCGCGGCCTGCGCGGTCCCCCCGGTCGCCAGGACGTCATCGACCACGAGGACTCGTTCGCCTGGACGGACCGCGTCTTTGTGGATCTCGAGGGAGGCCGTGCCGTACTCCAGCGCGTACTCCTGACCGATCGTCTCGGAAGGGAGCTTCCCCTTCTTCCGGACCGGGATGATCCCCGCGCCGAAGTGATAGGCGACCGGTGCCGCGAGGATGAATCCGCGCGCCTCGATCCCGACGACCTTGTCCACGTTGCCTCTTCCGAAGTGGACGACGATCAGGTCGACGATGGTCGAGAAGGCGATCGGGTCGGCGAGCACCGGCGTGATGTCCTTGAAGACGATGCCCGCCTCGGGGAAGTCGGGGACGTCGCGGATCAGCGACTTGATCTGTTCGATCTCCACGGCCTACCTCCGTTTGCGCTTGGCCGGTGGGCGTCGCTTCTGACCCGCGCGAGGTCGCCCGCCTCCGCCGCCCTGCTTCGCGGTCGCGCCCCGCGCCGCGGCGTCGGACGCGACCGCGACCGGGGCTCCTTCGGTCGCCGGGACCCGGGCCGGCCGCGGGCGCTGCGCGCCCGGCCGGCCCGGGACCCGCTGCGGCACCCGCTTGGCCATCTGCCGGCTCTTGAGGATCACGAGTGCCGGGGCAGCGATGAAGATCGACGAGTAGGCGCCGATCGCGACCCCGACGAACATCGCGAACGCGAAGTTCTTCAGCGTCTCGCCGCCGAACAGAAGGAGCGACAGGATCGGGAGCAAGACGACCAGCGAGGTGTTCACCGACCGCATCACGGTCTGGTTCAGGGAAAGGTCCACGACCTTCGTGTATCCCATCCGTGCGAGCAGCGCCGCCGACTCGGTGTTCTCCTTGACCTTGTCGTAGATCACCACCGTGTCGTACAGACTGAATCCGAGGATCGTGAGGATGGCGATGACCGTCTCCGGGGTGACGACCCTCCCCGTCAGCGCGTAGACACCGGCCGTGATCGTCACGTCGTGGACGAGGGCGATCATGGCGCCCGCGGCCATCGTCCATTCGAACCGGAACGCGATGTAGAGCGTGATCGCGATCAGCACCAGGACCAGCCCACGGACCGCCTTCTTCGAGATCTCCGACCCCCACGTGGGACCGATGTCCTCGACGTTGATGTCCTGGCTGGAGATCCCCGCCTGCGACGCAAGGTCGTTCAGGATCTTCGTCGAGTCCGGAAGCCCGGTGAGAGATTGGGTCCGGATCGCGACCGAGTCACCGCTCACGACCTGCACCGACCCGGTGAGGCCGTACTTCGCGAGGGTGGCCTCGATGTCTTGGACGGTGGCCCCGGTGTGCAGCGGGTAGGAGATCTGCGCGCCACCCTCGAAATCGATCGAGTAGTTGAACCCGCGGACCGTGATCCCGACGAGCGACAGGACGATCAGGATGCCGGAGAAGGTGAACCACCAGTTGCGATGCTCGATCAGCTTGAACCGGGGGATCCGGTACCCGCGGTAGACGTCGAAGAACTCTCGCACCCTCATGCATCCGGCTCCATCGTGGTGTCCAGCGCCGTGTGGTCCGCCGCCGTCGCCGACGTCAGCCCGAAGCCGCGCATCTCGACGAGCCTGGTCGTCTTGGAGATCAGGAACACGGTCGGGCGCTTGAAGAAGTACACGACGAACAGGTCGAGCGCGGTCGCGACCCCCAGCGTGAGGGCGAACCCTCGCACCGAACTCACGGCCGTCAGGTAAAGGACCGCGGCCGCGATCCCCGTGACGATGTCGGCCGCCACGATCGTGCGGAAGGCGCGTTTGAACGCCGGCTGGACGGCGGCGCGCGGCGAGCGGCCCGCACGGACCTCGTCCTTCAATCGTTCGAAGAACACGATGTAGGAGTCCGCCGTGACCCCAAGCGAGATCACCAGCCCGGCGACGCCGGCGAGCGAGAGCGTGTACCCGTAGCTCTTCCCGGCGATCGAGATCAGGGCGAGCGCGAGGATCGCCCAGATCGACATCCCGAACCAGGCGACGATCCCGAGCAGCCGGTAATACAGCAAGAGGTAGATGAACAGCAGGATCAACCCCGCGATGCCGGCGATGATCCCCTGTTTGAGCGACTCCGAGCCGAGGGTCGGGCTCACGGTGCGCACCGATTGCCGCGTGAGCTCGACCGGGAGGGCACCCGCGTTGAGCAGGGAGGCGAGGTCCTTCGCCTCCTGCTCGGTGAAGTTCCCGGTGATGATGCCGTTGCCGGCGGTGATCGCGCTCTGCACCTGCGGGTTGGAGATGACCGTCCGGTCGACCGCGATCGCGATCTGGCTGTGCGTCGGGGCGGCGGCCGTGGTGGCGGCCGCGAACTTGCTCGACCCGGGGCCGTCCAGCGTGAACGCCACGGCCCATTGCGTGATCGGGTCGGTCTGCGTGCCGCCGGTCAGCTGGGCGGACGCCTTCGTGATGTTGCTCCCGATGATCACGACGGGACCGAGGTGCATCTTCGAGCCGGGGGCGGATCCGGCGGCGTTCGAGACGTACCAGACGTCGTTGTTGTCCTGCGCGGCGCCTTGGCAAGCCTTCGTCGCTTGCTCCTGCGGCGTGGAGCACGTCAGTTGGATCGACGCGTAGCTCGGGTCGGTCGGCGCGACGACCCCGAGGGTCGGCCGTTCCTCGAGGCGCGCGGTCTTCCCGATCAGGTTGAGCAGTGCCTGTTGCCCCGTCTCACGCTGGCGCTGGGCGGCCGCCGCCTGCGTGGTGTAGCAGCCGAGGTTCTCGTGCTGCGAGCTGTACACGCAGTACTGGGTCGTCACGTGCGGGGTGGTGTAGGCGACGAGCGCGGTTCGCGCCGCCTGGTTCGATGCGAAATCACAGGGCAGGGGCTGGGCGCCGCTCACATCGAGCTTCGCGTAGGCGGTTGCGGGGGCGGGGGACGCCGACGCGCTCGGGGAGGCGCTCGCCTTCGCCTTCTTCGACGCCGACGCCGATGCCGACGCGCTGGGCGTCGGCGTGGCGCTCGCGCTCGATGACGACGGGGCCTGGATGCACCACGACGTCTTCGTGACCTTCGACGTGATGCCCTTCAGAGCCGCTGTGGCGTCGGCGCGCGAGGGGTAGCACTTCAACTCCGTGTTCCCGAGATCCGTCAGGCAGTATCCCGATGCGCCGGGCGGAGGTCCGACGGTCGGCGACGCCGACCCGGATGCTGTGGGCGATGCCGACGTCGACGAGGCGCTCGCCGACGGCGTCGCGCTCTGCTTCGGCGCTACCGTGATCCCGCCCTTCGCGGTATCGGCCTCCTGTTGCGAGGCATAGCACTGGAGCTGGTCACCGTTGCCGTCCAACAGGCACACCTGCCTCGGTTGCGACCCGACCGTGAACCCGCTCAACGCCTCCTGGGCGACGGACTGGTCGGCGGAGCACCCGTAGCTGTCCCCGTTGGGATCCTCGATGCAGTAGGTGTCCGCGCTCTGTTGCTGCAGGGTGCTGTTCGACAGACCCGGGATCTGGATCTCGATCGTGTTCCCCGAAAGGAAGATGTCCGGCTCGCCGACCCCGAAGGCGTCCACGCGGTTCCGGATGTTCTCCAGGGCCTGGTTCATGGTGCCCTGATCGGTGCCCGCGGGGGCCGACAGGATCACCGCGAGGCCACCTTCGAGGTCGAGCCCGAGAACGGGTTTGAACACGCCGAAGGCGAAGGAGAACGCGGACCCGAGAACCAGGATCGCCACGAAGATCACCGAGATCCACAGTCCCCGGCTGCGCTTCACGCCAACAGCTCCTGTCCGTTGATGACCAGACGGAACCGGGCATCCACCGCTTCGGCCGCGAACCGGCACATCTGCATGCGTCCGAGGAAGATCTCGAAGTACTCCATGACCTGACTGATGGTGGTGTCGATCGTCAGCTCGAGGCTGACCGTGCGGGCGTCGGAGTCTACCCGCAGGAAGCTCTGTTCGACCGCGTAGTTCACGCGGTCGTGGATGTCTCGGTCGACGTTCACCGCTTTGCGTACGCGGCTGCGGTGCACGTCGGATTTGTCCGCGAGGATCACGGCCGCGGAGATCGGCGACACCGCCGTTCCCTCGGCCTCCTCGTGGTTCGCGATCGCCGCGATGATCGGCATCAGGTCGGCGCCCTCCACCCGGTCACGGAGGCTCTGATAGACGAGGACCCCGCCGGTCTGCCCGTGGGCGTCGCGGGCCAGCGCGTTCCCCACGTCGTGCAGGTATCCGGCGACGCACGCGAGCTGCGCCTCACGTTCGGTGAAATCGAGCCGGTGCAGGACCTGGTAACCGATGTTGGCAACGAGGTTCGCGTGCCGGAAGCCGTGCTCCGTGTAGCCCATCGCGTCCATCACGCGGTCCGCCGAGGCGATGTACAGCGAGAGCTCGGGATCGTTCTGGACATCCTCGAGCGTGATGCTCGCGGCGTCCGGTGGGGCGGGCTCCGGGGCAGGGACCTCGGGAACGGGCGCGCCCTCGGGGGTTCCGATGGCGTCGGGCTCGCTCACGATCGGATCGGGCCTGCCGCGTTCTCGTCGGGCCCGTCGTCGGGGTGATGGGAGGCCTCCTCGTCGTCCACGTCCTCATCTTCGGCATCGTCGTCCTCGAAGTCGTCCTCGCTGATCCGACGTGCGATCCCGGCCCGCAGCATCTTCACGCGGGTCCCGGCCGCGATCTCCACGGTGACCGTCCCTTCGTCCTCGTCCTCATCGACGATCGTGCCGAACATCCCCGAGGTCGTCAGGACCTCGTCACCCACCTCGGCCGACTGCTGGAGGGCCTGCTGGGTCCGTAACCGCTTCTGCTGGTTCCGCATGAACACGAAGAGCAGGCCGAGCGGAAGTGCGAAGACGAGAAGCGTGATGAGGCTGCCTCCGCCTCCAGAGCCCTGCGCGAGGAGAGAGTGCATGGCGTTCCTTTCACGTCCTGGGATGGGGTCGAGGTCCGTCCGCGGGTGCGACGAGACCGGAGTCTACCTGCGGGGTCCGGCTGCGGGTCCCGGACGCGGCGGGTCAGATGGGCAGGCGGCCGCGCGGCGTGCGCCCGACGTGCGCGTATGCCCGCTCGGTCGCGAGGCGGCCGCGCGGCGTTCGCTGGATGAATCCCAGCTGGATCAGGTACGGCTCGACCACGTCCTCCACCGTGTCGGGCTCCTCGCCGACCGCGGCCGCGAGCGTCGTCAGGCCGACCGGCCCTCCGGAGAACGTCTCGATCACGGCGTCGAGCACGGCGTGATCCAACCGGTCCAGTCCCAGTTCGTCCACCTCGAACACCGCCAGGCCGGCCCGGGCGATGTCGCCGGTCACCCGACCGTCGTGGCGGACCTCGGCCACGTCACGGACCCGCCGAAGGAGACGGTTGGCGATCCTCGGGGTCCCACGGGATCGTCGGGCGATCTCGTGGGCCCCCTCGCCGTCGGCGCCGACGTGGAGGATCCTCGCGCTCCTGAGCACGATCTTCTCCAGGTCCCCGACGTCGTAGTAGTCCAGGCGCGGGCTGAAGCCGAAGCGCTCGCGGAGCGGAAGGGTGATCCGTCCCGGACGGGTAGTGGCCCCGATCAGCGTGAAACGCGGCAGCTCCAGGCGGATCGACCGCGCCGTCGGACCCTTGCCGAGCACCACGTCGAGCGTGAAGTCCTCGAGGGCCGGGTAGAGCACCTCCTCGACGGGCCGCGGCATGCGGTGGATCTCGTCGACGAAGAGCACGTCGCCCTGCCCCAGGTTGGTCACGATCGCGGCAAGGTCGCCGGGGCGCTCCAGGGCGGGGCCGGAGGTGGGCTGGAACCCGGCCGACATCTCGTGCGCGACGATCTGGGCGAGCGTGGTCTTGCCGAGCCCGGGAGGGCCGCTGAACAGGAGGTGGTCAACGGGCTCCCCTCGTTCACGCGCCGCCTGCAGGAGCAGTGCCAGCTGTTCCTTCACACGATCTTGCCCGACGAACTCGGCGAGCGAGCGGGGACGGAGCGCGATGTCGAGCTCCTGGTCTTCCGGGGACAACACGGCTGCCTCGGTCAGGCGATCTTCGGAGGGGTCGGGCTCGTCACCCGTCAGGTCCACCACGTCGCTCATGGTCCCACCTGCTGAAGCGCCTCGCGGAGGAGATCCTCGACCGGCTTTCCGTCGACGTCCAAGTCGCGCAGCGCTTCGGAGGCCTCGGCGGGCGTGAGACCGAGTTGCAGGAGGGCATCGCGCACGTCCGCGAGCGGCCCTTCGGCGACGAGTTCCGACGCTGCGCCGAGCTTGTCCCGGAGGTCCAGGACGACGCGTTGCGCGACCTTCTTCCCGACGCCAGGGACGACCGTGAGCGTGGCGGCGTCGCCCGCCAGCACGGCGCGGCGGATCGCATCCGGTCGGAGAGCCGAGAGGAAGCTGAGCGCGACCCTGGGGCCGACGCCGGTCACGCCCGTGAGCTGATCGAACAGCTCGCGCTCGTCGGTGGTAGAGAACCCGTACAGCGTCATGGAGTCCTCACGCACCACCAGACGCGTGTGGATCCGCGCGGTGCCACCGACGGCCGGGAGAGCGGCCACGACCGCGGTCGGGACCGACACGACGTAGCCGACGCCGGCGACCGCCAGCACCACGTGCGTCGCCGACTTCTCGACGACCTCGCCTTGGAGGAAGGCGATCAACGCGTCCCCGATCGCACCTGGGTCGGTCCCGAAGTTCGGGCCGCAACCCGCATGCGCGAGCCCATCAGGTGCGTGAGCGCGATCGCGACCGCGTCGACCGCATCCGCTTGGACCGGGCAGTTCCGAAGCCCGTGGATCCGTACGAGCGCGTCACGGACCTGATCCTTGTCGGCGTTCCCGGCGCCGGTGACCGCGATCTTCACCTCGTTGGGCCCGTACTCCTCGACCGGAAGGCCGGCACGGTCCGCCACGACCATGACGGCGCCCGTCGCCCGCGCGACCTCGAGAGCGCTCACCTTGTTCCTGTTCCATGCCAGACGCTCGATGGCGACGGCGTCCGGCGAGTGCCGCCCGATCGCCGCACCGACCTCGTCGGCGAGTCGGCGGAGCCGCGAGGACCCGGCGAGATCGGAGGGGGTCCGGACGGTCGTCGCCCACACCAACGAGACCTTCCGGTCCGCATGCGCGACCACGGCGAGCCCGACGTTCGCGACCCCGGGATCGACGCCGAGAACGCAGGAATCGAACATCTGTTCGCGCAGTCTAGGGTCCCAACCAGCCTCGAGCAACGACCGGTCCAGCTTGGGCGGTTGGCGGTTCCGTGCTGGCGGCCGACCGGCCGCCGATCGGGCTCATCACCCGAGACCGCCGAGCGGCGGCTGCCCCGCCGCCGAGTTGGGCGCCGGCACCGTGTCCGGCGCGTTGCGGAGCACGGTCCGCGGGGAGGCCAGTTCGGCCCCCGTGACGAGTGCGACCGGCTGGCCCCCGCCGGCGTCCACCGAATACAGCTCCGTGGGGCTCGCACATCCTCCCGCCTCGACCAGCAGATGCGTCCGATCGAGCCATCCGAGCGCTCGCGTCGGCCGGTTCTCGAACGGCATCGCCGGGGTCGCCGCTCCACCTTCGATGATCAGCGCCTGGTGGTCGTCGCACACCGTCCCCGCGTTGACCGACTTGAGCGACCCTGCCGGGGCGAACCGCAGATCTTGGGCGAACGTGCCCGGGCTTCCCCGCCAGACATCCGTGAAGCTCGAGCGATGGCCGAGGTCCATCCAGTGGAGCACCGGGTATCCCCCGGCGTGCTCGGCGACCCACCACAGACGCTGCCCGTCGGGACTGAACGCGATCGACGTGAATCGCGTCCCGCCCTGCCCGAAGACCAGACGGGTCGCGTCGGTCCCTTCGTTCGTCGAGAACCAGATCGCCTGTGCCCCGCCCCGGTCCACCACGAACGCGAGCGCCAGACCGCTGGGGTGGTACGCCACCTGGAGATAGGACCCCTTCGGCAACGCGGTCAGTCGTTCGACCCGACCGTCGTCCATGAAACGCTTCTCGGGCTCTCCCGCAGCGCCGGCGAACACGACCGCGAGGCCGATCGGATGTCCCCAGTCGAACGTGGCGGGTTCGGCGGCGATCCCCGGGAGTTCGGGCGCTTCGGCGTTCAGTCCGTGAACGCGGAAGCCGCCGAGGAGCACGCGATCGCCCTGCGGCCCCCACGCGAACGGGCCGGGGTCCCGGACCGGGAAGAGACAGCTGAGCGTGTCCGTCGCCGGATCGAGCGCCCAAGCACGGCCGGAGGACACGAACGCGACGGTCTGCGAAGGCAGTGGCGGGCCGGGGCACCCGCTGGGGAGCGGGGTCCCGTCGGCCAGGACCGCCGCGGCCGGAGAGGGGGTGCCGCTGGACGTTCCGGTGGATGAAGAGGTGACCGGCGGCGCGGGAGGCGGGGCGCTGGGTGAGCCCTGGGTGCACGCTCCCGCCACGAAGGACACCGCGATGAGCCAGCGGAGCGTTCGCATGCCGATGCTCGACGGTACACCGATGCCGCGAGGGTGACGAGGGCCGAACGGGCGAAGATGCGTCAGAGGGACGACATGACCTCTTCCGGTATGTCGAAGTTGGCATAGACGTTCTGGACGTCGTCGAGCTCCTCCAAAGCGTCGATCAGCTGCAGGACGTGGCGGGCCTCACCGCCGTCGACGGGGATCGTGGTGGTCGGGACCATCGAGATCTCGGCGGATGACACCTGGACCCCCGCCCCGCGTAACGCGGTCTCCACCTCCTTGAAGTCCTGGGGATCCGTGACGATGTCCCACGACGACTCGGAGTCGGCGAGGTCCTCGGCCCCGCCCTGCAACGCGAGGTCCAACAGCACGTTCTCATCTGGGGCGATCGCCTTCTCGACCACGATGACCCCCTTGCGCTGGAACATCCAGAGGGTCGAGCCGGTCTCCCCCAGGTTCCCCCCGTTCCGGGTGAACGCGTGGCGCACCTCTTGGGCGGTCCGGTTGCGGTTGTCGGTGAGGGCCTCGACGATCAGCGCGATGCCGCCGGGAGCGTACCCCTCGTAGGTGATCTCTTCGTACCTCGCTCCGCCCTCGAGCTCACCGGTTCCACGCTTGATCGCTCGGTCGATGTTGTCGCTCGGGACGGAGAAGCTGCGGGCTTTCTCGACGGCCGAAGCGAGCGTCATGTTGCCCTCGACGTTGCCCCCGCCTTCCCTCGCCGCGACCTCCACCGCGCGCAGCAGCTTCGCGAACATGTTGGAGCGCTTCGCGTCCGCCGCGCCCTTCTTCCGCTTGATCGTCGCCCATTTCGAATGGCCGGACACCGTTCACGCCTTCCGCAGGAGGTACCGGTGGAGCCCGGTCTCGCCCACGAGCTCCGGATGGAAGGACGTCACGAGGAGGTTCCCCTGCTCCAGGACGACGGGCCGGTCCTCGAACTCCGCCAGCACCTCGACCCCGTCCCCGATCCGCTCGATCCAGGGCGCCCGGATGAAGACCCCCCGCACCCGATGGTCGATCCCGCGCACGTCGAGGTCCGCCTCGAACGACTCCACCTGACGCCCGTAGGCGTTCCGTCGCACGGAGATGTCCATCAGACCGAACAACGCTTCACCACCTTCGACCTCGCGAGCAAGCACGATCATCCCCGCGCACGTCCCGAGGATGGGCATCCCCGCGCGCGATCGCTCCCGGATCGGCTCGACCAGGTCGTAGGCGCGCGCTAGCTTGCCGATCGTGGTGGATTCCCCACCGGGGATCGCGAGGCAGTCGACAGCGTCGAGGTCCGCCGGCAGGCGGACCTCGACGGGCGTGGCGCCTGCTTCCGCGAACACGCGAGCGTGTTCGCGGAAGTCACCTTGCAGCGCCAGGACGCCCGCTTTCATCGACGAGCTCCGCGACTACCAGCCGCGGTCTTGCAACCGCGTCTGGAGCGTTCCGATCTCGAGCCCGTGCATCGGCTCGCCGAGGCCGTGGGAGACCTTCGCCAGCACATCGGGATCCTGGAAGTGGGTCGTCGCCTCGACGATCGCGCGCGCCATGGTCGCGGGTTCCTCGGACTTGAAGATGCCGGAGCCGACGAACACGCCGTCGACGCCCAGCTGCATCATCAGGGCGGCGTCCGCCGGCGTCGCGATCCCGCCGGCCGAGAAGTTCACGACGGGCAGCCGCGCCGTTTCGGCGACCATCCGGACCAACTCGACCGGGGCGCCCAGCTCCTTCGCCTTCGTGACGTGCTGCTCCGGACGAAGCTGGGTGCACTCCGCGATCTGGCTGAGCAGCGCTCGCTCGTGTCGCACGGCCTCCACCACGTTGCCGGTCCCGGCCTCACCCTTCGTGCGGATCATCGCGGCGCCCTCCGCGATCCTGCGAAGCGCCTCGCCGAGGTTCCGGCACCCGCACACGAACGGAACGGTGAACGCCCACTTGTCGATGTGGTACTCCTCGTCGGCCGGCGTCAGCACCTCCGATTCGTCGATGTAATCGACGCCGAGGGCTTGGAGGACCTGCGCCTCGACGAAGTGCCCGATCCGAGCCTTCGCCATCACGGGCACCGAAACGGCGGCCTTGATCTCCTCGATCTTCGTCGGGTCCGCCAT
>Ga0066656_10000443_pt1 | contig 16039 bp, 17 predicted proteins | sample GraSoiAngelo_105_FD_71411 | JGI IMG/M metagenome (GOLD analysis project Ga0066656, IMG submission 71411) | Grasslands soil microbial communities from the Angelo Coastal Reserve, California, USA - 14_0903_05_40cm | ecosystem: Environmental > Terrestrial > Soil > Grasslands | place: USA... | reverse complement strand
TGTGAGCGAGAACATGACAGAGCGACGATATCTCTCCCTCAACCCAATGAAAATCCTCAACATATGGCTCGGACCCCATCCTCGAATTTTGGTAATTGCCTTGTTCAACCCTGGAGGACCCGGGGTGGACCGGGGGCTGGTGTCGAGAAGGAACCACTTGATAGCTTCCAAAGAAAAGAACGTGCCATCATGGAATATCAGAGATGAGACTGCCCCAAAAAGAGAGAGCACCATACTGATAATGAACACACGGCCGAGACTCCCTAGGGGATCAGGGTTAGAGATGTTGCCGAGAATGTTTTCTCCCCAAACCACGACAGCTCCTTTGAGAATATTGCTGACCACCAATTCTTTAGGGGCGAGGTGGAAGAAGAGCCTGCCAAAGGGCAGTTTGAAGCTTTCCGCCTCTTCGAACAATCGCCCAGCGTCAAGAGACAGAAGCGTGCCATGGCGGACTATGAAGTGAGATTTGAAGAGAGCCGTGCGGGAAGCAAAGACCCAGAGGAAATGGCTGCGACTTCTAGCGGGACCCACAGACGACTCGAGCCTCTTCACTGCAGAGTCAAGTTTCTCAATGGTAGCTTCAGGAGTATCATCGCTGACCACAAACAGCAGGTCCACATCGCTCACGCTCTTCGAGAACTCACCGCGGGCGAAGCTTCCAAACAGGATGATGGAGCGTAGCTTGTCTCCACATATTCCTGATGATGCTAGAATCGCCTGTTCAAAATAAGAAATGAACTCTGGCGGAATTCGGGGCATCGCCACCTCCGTATCTTCCCGGAACTTTCTACGTCTCAAAGTTGTCAACTGAAACTGCTGGATATATTAGGAGGATTCGCGGCTGTGTTCTTCTAACAGGGATCATGAAACTAGAAACCCCGCCTAGAACTAGGAACCTTCGTCGAAGACGTGTCAGAAGAACGGAGAGAATCCGACTTATTTCCGTCGCTGCTGCCGCTGGCTAGTACCCGCTAAGCGCACCGGTCTTCCTCGCGCTTTTGGAGAGGTAGTTGAACAAGGGGATTCCTATCGGAACGAGAATGGCTGTTTCAAGCAGTAACATCGAGATTAGCCACGTGATTGATGGGGTGGCCACTCCCACGAGGCCGGCTGGTGTGAGCAACGCGGTTCTTGTGATGTAGAGTCCATAGGTTAACGGGAAGACCCAGCTGATAGGCTGGACAATCTTTGGGAGCGCTTCCACGGGGAAGGCTAGTCCGCAGAAGAACACCATGATTGGCCAGAGGACTTGTCCGAGCTGGTCCTCTCTCTTCGCAAGAAACGTGATGCCAGCGAAGACCATGCCGAAAGCAGAAAGCGACAGCATCGTGAGCAAAATACCTAAAGCGGCCAGCGGAATGTTCGGTGTGGGTCCCAGTGTCAGACCGAAAAAGAGGCCTCCGAGCGCAAGTAGAATCGAGAATCCTATCAGGCTGAACGTCTGGTCCGCGGCCATCTTGCCGATGAGCCATGCCACTTTGTTCGCGGGCGTGATGAAAACCAGCTCCGCAGTACCGTGCTCCTGCTCTCCCCTGATCGCCTGGGCCCCGCCGAAGGCTGCGCTGAATATGAAGCTCTGGAACGCGAAACCAATCACGACCCAGGTCAAGTAGGAAGAGCTACCGGTTAGAGACTGGAAGTACGAGACGTTGCTAAGAACTCTAGACCCGATGACCCAACTTGTCAAGAGAGCAAACAGTGGCCCCGCTACACTGTAGCCTATGTAGCCTGGGACGGTGAGGAACCGTGTTATCGACCTCAAATGCGCTGAGTAGGCCGCGCGAAATGTCCTGATAGGACCAGTCACTTTCTATCACCCTACATCTGGTAGAGGGAACCGTCTTTTTTCGCTCTCTTCTCCACAATCCTCAACAGAAAATAGCCCACGAAAAGAAAAACAGCCGTGAACAGGTATAATGGCAGTAGCTGGTTGAGAATGTCGACGATCCCTCCCCCCGACAAAAGTGTGGCACGCAGGGCTGAGATCGCGAAGGTCACAGGAATTACCAGGGAGACAAATTGCAATGCTTGGGGAAGCGCGGCTACGGGAAAAGCTACGCCGGAGAAGAACCGGATCGGTGCCTGAAGGGATGAGGCCATTTGGTCTGCTGCACGGCTGAGGATGAAGAAGCTGGCGAAGAAGACCCCGACCGCGACCAAGGCGATCATCGTGCTAACCAGTGTGATCGCCACGGCTGGCCAGCTCGTGACGGTAAGCTGTATTCCGAAGATGAACCAGTTGAGGAGGAATATGGCAACTATCCACCAGGCTCCCTCGACCAGCGAGGATAGCCCGTTGGCTAGAAGCATGGTCAACCTACTCGCCGGGGTAAGAAACAGAACATCGATTGTTCCCATCCACCTCTCCGTTTGCAGCGAGTTTCCCGTCGACCACAACAAACGGTTGTAGAGAAGGTAGACCACTGTGCCGACAATTATCATACCTGACAAGGTTAGGCCATAGTTCTGGCTGAGGGTTGTGGACACGCTGCGAGACGAGGCAACTCCAAGGTACTGGTAGATGTTCATCGCGAGCAGTGGGATGGGCCAGATGATTGTGGCGATGAGCCAGGTTGAGTAGCTTGTGAAGAGTCGGAGGTTGCGCCGGAAGACCGCGTTAAACGTCCGCCACTCCTTGCCCAGGCTCAATCCCGCAGCTTCCTCCCCGTCAAGCCGATGAAAACGTCCTCCAGAGTCGGTTCTATCTCCTGCAACGCGTGAATCTTGACCCCTTTCGAGACAAGAGTCTGGGTAATCTCTGGAAGGACACTCTCAGCGTCCATTGTGTGAATCCTCAACTGGGCACGCCCAGCATCCGAATCATCAAAACTCAACGCGACCTCGCTGATGCCTTCGATATTCTTGAGGAGACTCTCAGCCGCTTCGGGCACCTTGGACGCGTTGATCTGAATAATGTCCGCCTGGCTCAGACTCTTCTTCAGCTCCGCCGGAGTCCCAAGCCCGATGACCTTGCCATTGTCGATAATTGCTATCCGGTCGCACAACTGGTCAGCCTCATCCATGTAATGGGTGGTGAGCAGAATCGTCTTCTTCTGCTCCCGCTGCAACCGCTGCTTGACAAAATCCCTGATGACACGCGCCGAGGCCGGGTCAAGCCCCAGCGTCGGCTCGTCCAGCAGGAGAATCGCCGGGTCATGAATCAGTCCACGGATCAAGTGGAGCCGCTGCTTCATTCCACGCGAGTACTTCTCAACGGTCTCGTCCGCTCTCCCGTCCAGTTCGACGAGTTTGAGCAACTCGTCAATCTTCGGCTTTGACACATGGTCAGACATGTCGTACATACGCGCGAAGAAGAGAAGGTTCTCACGGGCTGTGAGCCTCCAGTAGAGACCTCTCTCGCCACCCGTGACGACGCCTACGCTCTCCCGGACCTTGTTCGGCTCTTTAACAATATCATACCCGTTGACCTTGGCGGTTCCCTGGTCCGGGACGAGGAGTGTGCATAGCAGCTTGATAGTGGAGGTCTTTCCTGCACCGTTGGGTCCCAGTAGGCCAAAGAGTTCGCCTTCACCGATCTGCAAGTTAACATGGTCGACTGCGGTGACGTGTTCAGGCTTGGTTGTGACCCGGCGTATCATTCGTTTGAAGATTGAGCCCTTGAGTGTCTTCTTGACGAAGGTCTTCGTCAGGTCGAGGGTCTCAACTGCAGGGCTCATGATGTGGCTAATTTTCCTAGGACGCTGGAGTATCGTCCCTTAGCCTTCAGGGTCGTGGAGCGGTATTAGAACCTCACTCGTGCGGAGATAGATCGTAGAACTCGGGCGGGTTCTTCGGCAAAACGTAGCGGATGTAGCCGTAGGCGTACTTCTCATGCAGCACATTGCTGCCGTCTATTCCCTTCCGGTAGGCCTTGTCGAAAAGTCTCCAGTCTCGGGCCTTGATCGCCTCGCCAACCGGGTCCATGTGTTCCTTGATGAAAGCGGTCATGTCGTGAGAGTACTTTGGACGAAGCGTAGCTCCGACTTTCAACAGGTTGACAACCTGGTTTAGCTCGTGCTGGGCCAGCTTCCAGTTCCCACCTTTCGCTGCGTAGTAGAGAATATGATACCGTTCACCCACCTCTTTCATAAGTCGCGCCATTCCTGGCTGGACTTCAGCCAGTTGTTCCAGCGTCAGCTCTCCATGCTTGGTCTTGACAACAATCTTCTCGTCCAAGAGACTCTCACTCCAAGACTTGCCTTGATGATTCCCTTATAGCTCTGAACTGGAAATGGGGGACACCTGAGTGCTTGACGATGTGGGTGGAGTTCAAATGTCCAATTTGCGGAAAGGACCTTAACGATGACAAGCAACTCGCAAACTTCCTAATCTGCAGCAACGAGTCCCATGGAACACTACGCTTCTTCACAGGTGATGGCTGCTACTTCACGACTAACGAGAAAGTTGCAGAAGAACTGGCGAAGAAGGGAAAACGCGTCCATCTCACCGACCCCGGCAGCTTCATGGAACTGGAAAAGTAGGTCTACTTTCTCGGGCCCTTCAGCCAGCCGCCAAGACCCAGTCCTCTCTCCTTGACGGAGCCCGAGTCAGTCTTTACTCCTCCATTACTCAATAGCCGCAGTTTTCTCCATCGCGAGTCAACGGACCCGCCTCTGAGGGTCCGGACTCGAGCGTAGTGTTCGAACCGTCCGGCCTCTTCACGGCTCTGGAGGTCAATGATACCGTCGCATAATGCTTCGAAGTGCTTGTAGAAATTCTCCGAGGCGACTCCTGAGACGAGCGAGTTGACCAGGACCAGTTCCCGGACTCGAGCGTAGGGGACGAGTCGTTCCCTCCAAGTGTCAATTATCGTCCGCTCTTCGCTGTAATGGTTAAGGATCGAAGTGTTATCGTCCAAGTGCAGCCAGCGCTTTTCGTCCTGAGTAACGCCCTGCTTGATCGCATTGAGGACTCTTCCGCTCCAGCCTTCAAGGTTGAACGAGTGGTGTGTCTCTATCGGCTCGCGGCCTTTCGAGCGCATTCCTGCCGGTGTCTCTGGGGCCGCGAGTCCTGTCATCACGTCGTACGTGTCGAGAATTCTCAGTGAGTCCTCGCGCTCAAGCCGTTCCACGTCCAGTCCCAGCTTTGACAATGATTCTCGCACTTCGCTGGGTGGGTGAATGAAGACGTGGTACTCGGTTTTCAGCCCGTCGATCAAAGCCTCAGCCGCCATCGTCAGCGACATTTCGAACCATGGAGAGTCGGGTTCGAACTCGACCACGTAGCTTGACCCGTACCGAAGCCCGCCTGGAATCATACCTGCAAACATTGGGAGCATGCACGTGGCCAAGATTAAACGGTCCTAGTTTGACACTGATTTCGCCTCGAGCTGAGTGCTTTAAGGATACGATAGAAGCTTACAACTACCCTAGCGCTGCAGAACGGCACTGCCCAGTCGGAGTAAGAGAATAAAAGACGTGGGCATGTGCGGGGCTTCTTTGGGCCCGTAGCTCAGTCTGGACAGAGCGGCAGCCCCCTAAGCTGGGCATACGCTCCAGGCGGCGACAGCTGTTGGAAACCGTGAAGTGGTTTCCGGCGAAAGGTCGAGGGTTCGAATCCCTCCGGGCCCGCCAACCAACCAGGAAAAAACAGCGCGTGTCAGAGCCGACTGCGAAATTCGCAGGGTGGAAGACCACTGGCTTATGAGCCAGCTCCCTTCCGAGAGAGTCCCGGGTGAACCTTGAAAAAAGCCAAACTGCAAGGTCGGAGTCACCGTGAGACTTGGCAAAAAGAGCTGAATGAAACATCGCGTTCGACATAACCGGACCAATATCGAGCCTGGTGGGGACAAACCCATACCTGGTCGTCTTCCTCACAAGCATCGTGGGAAATATGATCCCCTTCTTTCCGGTCCCCTATCTTCTGCTCGTTATCGGATTCTCAGCAACGTTCCCTGGACTGAGCGTCCTGCAGATTGCGGCCGTATCCGCCCTAGGTGCATCTCTCGGAAAATTCGTCAGCTACGGCCTAGGATATGGCGCAAGGCAGGCTCTCGGCGGAAGCCAAGCAAGGTTCGACTCTTTTAGAAAATTCATGGGGGGAAGCTCCTTCCTCGTAGCTTTCGTCTTCGCAGCCTCCCCTTTCCCCGATGACATTATTTTCATCCCACTTGGCATAATACGGTATAGTCCAATCAAGACTTTTCTCGCACTATACGGCGGAAAATTCGTACTCACGGCTTTCTTGGTCTTCGTGGCTCAGCAGTCCCAGAACACTCTGGAAGAACTGCTAGGTGGAAATATCACCGTTTCAATTCTCTCTATCATCATCGTCATTCTTGTCACTGTATTACTGATGAGGGTTGACTGGGAGAAGGTTCTCGTTGAGGGACGAAAGGGGGCCCTGCGACGAGCGCTCGGCAGTATGTTGAGACGACCTAAGCGAACCGCGAAAGAAGGAAAAGCCCATTCCACGTCAACATGATATCCTCGCAGAAGTCTGTCTTATGCAATCAATCACGTTTCAGCAAGTACCGCCCAACGGTCTCTCGAAATGAGGAGAAGGCCGTGATCCGTCCACGGTGAAGACCTACCTCCAAAAGCGCCAAAACCAGAAAGACAATTGACACCCAGAACCGGGCCTCGATGAACACTGTCGAGAACAACCACAGGCCGAACAAGACCGCTCCGTTTCTGACGCCGTACTCGAGGTCAAGAATAGAAGCGCACGCGTAAATCGACTGAGCCATTGTCAAAAGAATCTCGTCGCGATGGGCTACCAAGGGCAACGGTGCTAAACCTCCAAGGCTCACCGCGAAAACAACAGGTATTATCGCGACAAGCGCTGTGAGCTCATTAACCGCAGACGAGACGAAGTTCAACAGAGCCATCGGCGCAAGCTTGACCTTCCTCGCCCAGTGAAACGCGGTCACCTTCTCGGGAAACTCGGACAGAAACGGGGCAATCCATTGAATGAAGAAATACCCCGCCCCGGCGCCGAAGAAGGCCTCGGCGATGGTTTTGATGGACGATACGAAAGGCTCGGAGATTAGGACGAAGACGAGCCCCGAGAAAGCGAAGAGGCCCAGGATTGCCCCTGCCCGGTAGCTCTTTCGGCGAAGTTTGACTATAGCTCGCGGAGATGCGTCCAACACTTCTTCCGGATCCTCGTCTTCCGATGGGAGTCTTGAAAGAAACATCACGTAGAGTAGAAACACGCCTAGGAGAATGACAGTGTCGAATATGTCCAGCATTCCTCTTATCCAGATGCGTGCATAATAGAAACTGGCACCCAGCATGAAAACCACCTCGATACTTTGCTCGCTCCTCAGAGTTATGGTCCGCCGCTCTCGTGTCCCGTTTCGCCTTCTCTGAACGATAGCAGTGAAGAGGATCAGAGGCCACCCGAGACCTGTCAAGAGCCTGTTGGCTCCTGTGAAGTTCGCGGTTACAAGGGGAACCCACTCTGCTGGATTCTGCCCGGCATTCCAGGCAATGGTCCCCTCGACGAAGAATTCTGGAAGAGTCTGAACGATCGCCACAACCGCCAAAGCCAGCCCCTGGCTTATTGAGAACTGAGACGCTTCAGCCGCCCAGGCAATCATCATTGCCGCCGAAACCACGGCGGCGAAGGTGAACAGGGCGACCACTAGTGTTAGCGAGTTGTAAGACTTGGATGCTGCTTCGAAACTCAGGACGATAGCAAGTCCGATAATTGAGGCTAGGAGGAGCCCTGCGTAATTGGTCAGAACTCTAGAAATCACTTGGGCGAGCTGCTCCTAATTAACCGTCCTGATCCGGACAGAGGGTTATTTCTTTGCTTTAGGATCCAAAAGGCAGGTTTGTTTGATAGATATTTTTGGGCAGGCTCGGCCAAACCACCGTTCTGAAGAACTTCGTGAATGTTTCCACAAGGACATCGTCATCGCTCCCCACTTTTCCGCGACGGAGGGGTGATTAACAAGGGTCGCATGTTCACCATCTAGAGGAGTTATTGGTTTGTGGGGTCTTGCGCTGAAAAACCTGAAGCGGCGAAAGGCTAGGACAAGCCTCACAGTTCTTGGAATCACAGTTGTCGTAGCACTTTCGCTCCTCTTCTTGTCGGTGGGGTATTCCACGGAAAACAAGGTTATTCCCAGCTTCCAGAGACTCGGCATCGACCTCGTGATTCTCCAGCAAGCGGCCCTAGCAGCCCCGTACAGCAACATCAACGCGAGCATCGCAACCGAGACAGCGGCATATCCGGAGGTCGCGGCGACCTATCCTTACATAATTCAAGTCCCTCCTGTAACAATAAGAGGTTCAACGCAACCCGCGGTCATCAACGCACTTCTACCTTCTCACGTCCAGAGTTTCTACCAAGTCGAAGCGGTCGAAGGGGTCTACATCACCGACTATTCGAACGATTCTGTAGCAGTCGGAATTGAAGCGGCCCGAGTGCTCAGGCTTCATGCCGGAGACAATATCACCATAGGAACAAGCTCTAGCACAAGCTCTCTTAGAGTCGTTGGAATATTTACTACCTCAGGGACAGTAGACGATTACGACATCAATATGGCCTTACCGTTTGCCCAGAGATTCTTTGATAAACAGGGAAAAATTTCCGCGGTCATACTGAAACTCCACGACAAGACCACCATGGAAGTTGTCCGGAGCCGGATTGAAACTGCTCATCCTGACCTTGTTGTCAAAACGTCGGATGAGTACGTCGCGGATTTCAGCCAGCCGATAAGAATCCTCCAAGGCAATCTCACGCTAGTCTCGGGCATAGCGGTCGCCGCGGGAGTCTTCGGGGTCCTGAATACTATGCTGATGGTTGTGATGGAGCGGAGGCGGGAGATTGGAATTATGAAAGCTCTAGGAATGGGAACCGGAACGGTACTATTCACAATTCTGCAGGAGTCGCTTGTCTTAGGTGCTGTGGGCGGCGGGGCGGGAATGGTGATGGGCTGGTTGGCGACACAGGTCTTAACGATCCCATCACTCATCGGAATCACGATAACTCTAGACGTTCCGATCTGGCTGCTTGCGGAGGCATTCATCATAGCTCAAATCACTGCGGTCTTGGGAGGGCTGTACCCTGCTGCGAGGGCGGCTCGTTTGAACGTGGCTGAAGCTTTACACGCTGTCTAGAGTCCCGGACGGCTCGCGTCTGATCCCTGCCGAGGGACTAACGGTTCAGGCTGAAACCGTGACCTTGCCAGTCATCCATGAATGGTAAGCAAGGGTAGGTGTAATTGCCCGTCTGGGTGAAAGTGGACGAGTACGAGGCGCCCACCTGAAAAACTCGCCCGAGCTTCTTCAGCTTTTCCGGATGATAGTGCTGGTAGTTCAGTCCCTGAAGCACTCTTAGCATTCTTTAAACGCGCTGGGGGCTCTTCAACACTCGAAGACTGCATGATTCTCAAGGAGACTTACCATGGACAGGATGGAGCCAGCTACGACTGGGTCGATGTTGAGAACGGGTCCGTGGAAGAGATAACACGGGTCACGCGAGAGTTTGCATTACACCCCCTAATCGTCGAATCGATTCTGGAAGGCGGAGAAAGGCCTAGGATACAGGATTTTGACGAGTACAGTTTCATCGTTGGGCAACCTACGCTCTCCACGGCTGGAGAGCAGAGCTTCGGCGAACTGTACGTCGTATTGTCCAAGAAGTGGGTCCTCAGCTTCCACAGAGACCATCTTCGGGAAATAGACGAGCTGAAGAAAGCTATGACGCAGGGCTCCAAGGCTGCAAGCCAAGGGCCCGATTTTCTCTTCTACAGTATACTCAGCAGGGCCATCGACTCCTACTTCACCGTTACAGACAACTATCAGGCCAAACTCGACATGTTAGAAGAGGCCATCTCCCAGTTCTCGCCCAAACCCGAACTGGGCCAGATGATTGCCCTCCGGCGAGACGTCGTGAGCATGCGGCGAATACTATCCTACACGAGAGAAGTAGTCGCAACGATGCTCAGAGAAGACTTCTACGATCTCAGCGATGAGAACGAGCGGTACTTCAGAGACGCGCACTTTCAGCTCTCCCACTTGCTCGAGACAGCGGAGACTTACAGGGAGTTTCTAGCAGATCTTCGCGACTCATACATGAGCGCTGTCTCTCTCGCTCTTAACGAGGTGATGAAGAAACTCACCATGGTCGGCACCGTTGCCCTACCCCTGATTGTTGTCTCAGGAGTCTATGGAATGAACCTGCAGGGGTTGCCCGGGAGCAACAGCCCAGAGGGAGGAATAATCGCAATTGTTCTCATGATAGCTTTCAGCGTGGCCCTTGGGCTCTACTTCCGCATCAAACATTGGGTGTAAGCTCCGTTCGAGCATTTCGGAGATCTGAAGCCCGGAGGAGAGCCTTGAGTGTTGTAGGGAATCCAAGGCGATCTTGACACTTCAGACATCGGCTTGCGTAGCGGATGTTAGCTGATATGGCGCGTTACGAAAAGCGGAAACTAGGAAAAGGTGGAAGTCGGTTTCGTTCGCGAGTGTCGATGGTCCGCACGGTCTGAACTTGCTGGAGGTCGCCTCTATGGAATCAGTGCTGAGACCCTGACGGTGACTAGAGCAACGGTCACTGCCTGGGAGCCGCGGCTTTGTGCCCGCTAGCGTCTGTGACGGTCAGCGTTACTGTGTAAGCTCCCGAGAGCAGGTATGAATGTCTAACGGATTGACCGTACCGGAGCTACCCGAAAAGTAAGTACGGGGCTCAATTCTCATCGGAAGCTTTACTGTTTGACGGATACTTCAGGTCGCTGGACCCCTCGTAAGACCTGTTGAGTGGATGAGCGGGGTCTGGCGGGCTGATAGCTATCACCTGGTCGTCGGTCACGAACATATCAGTTCCAAGTCCTAGGTGTGACACCGCTGCTTTGACCGCCTCGGCGTAGAAGACGCTGGCTTTCAGCCCCATATCATGCTTGACGATCAGCGTGTTGCTCTTCCCATCAAAGTCGTAGTCAAACGTGAAAGCTCGGCCGTACTGGGCACCGAGGAACTCTAGCGCCTTCAGGACGCTTGCAAAGTCGAACTTCTTGAACCAGAAGGTGATAATTCCAGGGGCCTGGTTTTCTCCCCACCACCGTCCCATCTCTTTGGCTTGTTCTACCGTGAGGTAGTCGAAGAACTTTTTGACCGTGCTAGCCGAGGTCGTTACCGTGCCGAATTTTTCCGCGTTGGCCTCCCATTCTACATATCTTCTCAGGGCTTTGTTTGCAACCTGGTTCATGCTGACCCTCCCATCGGACGCAATGTCCGCAAGTTTCTCATCTACATCTCTATCTATTCGGAGAGTACGAGTAACAGTCTTTGTGCCCTTTCCAGGGACAACTTTAGGAGCTTTCGAGGGGAGTGCTCGAGACAATTGCAACACGCGCCAGGTCGTTGCTAGAGTATTTTATTATAGGCAGTTGTCTCCAATTTAAGTCTTCATGAACCCCAGGAACACAAGTGGAGGGCCGGTGTTGCGTGTGCAATCGCTTGCACTTGATTGCGTTTGAAGTGAAATCGACCTAATCGCGTTCTTGCTTGTTTCCTTGCAAAGACCGTGGAATGAGACATTACGCATCATACTGAGGCTAGTTGAAAGCGTTTTGCGTTCGATTCATCACCGTGAGTCGAAGGTGCACGCGCAGGTAGACGCCCTGTTTAAGTGCTTGGCAGGGGTCTGTAAGGTCAAGAGAGGCTATCATATGGCTCAACGACAAATATCGGTTGAATCCGAACCTCTGAACCGGTTCCGGGAAGCCGCACTCTCCCTACCAAGGCTAAAGACAAGAAGCGTCACACGAACCATCAGGCTGGACAGCGACATTGAGGAAGACCTTCTTGAGCACGCGGGAAAGGAGAGGCTCAGTGCAAACGTCGTGGTGAACCAAGCTCTGCGCCGGTATCTGAGGTGGGAGGTGCCGTCCGAACGATTCGGGTTCATGGCGGTCTCAACGTCGACGATGTCCGACTTGTTCAATCTCATGACTGAAGAAGAGGCTCGAGAGCGAGGCAGAGCAGAGGGCTACGGCAAAGCGGCAGAGTTTGTCACCTTCTTTTTCAAGAAGCTTGACTTCGAAGCTACTTTGAAAGCATTAGAAATGCTCGGACCCGTATACGGCAGGAACTTCCAGTTCGAACACAACTTTGACGGGCAAAACCATACGGTAATTCTCAGGCATCACAGAGGACCAAAAACATCCGCGTACTACGCGGAGGCTCTCAAAGCTGTCTTCAGCCGTCTAGGCATGACAGCAGAGGCCACTGAGACAGACGACCAAGTCGCATTGAGCGTCCGAATGACCAGCCGATTTCACGGACCCTACCAGCAGAACGAGTAGACCAAGCCTGTCACAGCCGGTACCGGCAAGCACTTAGTCAAAAAACCGCGAATTCGTCTTCCGGCCAGCTTGAGGAGTTCTACCAGCAGGTCTGTTCTCTTTCCCCGCGAGATTTTGACCGGACTTCCTGGACGGGCTCTGGTTCCAGCGCAAGTTTCTCATGTTCAGAACTTCGAGAAGGCTTGGTGCCTAAGGCCAGTTCGAGCTCGTTGAGAACGAGTTCCCCTTTCGGGTTTCTCGATAATAATGTGACGAAGAAACGGTCACATATGCTACATGTTTGAAGCTTTACTTGCGAGAGTCTGTGGATGTGCTCGTTGCCGCTGGCTTCACGTGTTTCGTTTGACAGCGATTTCGAGGCGCCCTCTCCAACGTCTCTTGGACATCGAAGCCCAGGTTACGAGAGCGTAGATCGTAAATTGCGGCCCTCCACTCTGCGATAGGTCCTAGCATTCGGTTCCTCGGCTGGGATCTCCTCCCACCCGGCTAAGGGGACTTGAACCGTGCGTTCTTCGTAGAGCGACTTCCTCGCAGTCTCTAGTAGCAGAACGACGTTGGCGCCGAGAAGGCCTCCGGAGAGGTTCGTACGACTCGCCGACAGAAGGTCGTGGCTGCAGCACTTGGCGAAGTGAATAATCTCTTCCCTAAGCGTGTTGCTTGGGATTGTGGTTACCGGTTCAACGGTGTCGGCTCGCTGAAGAGACAGCTTCTGGTCCAAGCAGTCTAAGTGAGCCATTCCCTCGCTTCCCACCACCATGACGTCTCTGCGTTTTTCATGGTCCAACCAGCTCAGTTCGATGTTTGCGTGCAAGCCGTTTGCGTGCTCTGTGTTGATGAACGCCACCTCGTCGTTCATTCCAACTCTGAATCCCCTTCCTCTGCACGAGATTTTTCTCGGCCAGACGTCTAGAACGTGGTTGCAAATGTCTAGGGGGTGAGGGCCCAGGTCGGTGATGACATCTCTCTCTTTCTGTGGAGGAAGGTATCCCGTCCACCTGAAACGGAGGTAGTAAATGTCCCCCAGCACGCCACTACCTACGACCTTTCGAAGTTCCCTGACACCGTTGTTGAACCTATGAACGTGCCCGACGCATAGAACTCGCCGGTTTGCCTCCGCGAGTCTCACTAACTCGAAGGCTTCGGAAGTTCGCAGAGCGAGCGGCTTCTCCACCAAGACATGTTTCTTGGATCTGAGGAAAGATGAGGCGATGTCAAAGTGGCTGGCGTTCGGAGAACAAATGTGAGCCGCTGAAACATCCGGGTCCGACAGGAGGTCGTGATAGTCCAAACGATAGTCAAGCGAGCCGAATTCCTTCCTGCACTGCTCAAGTACGGTTGGAGAATTATCGACAACAGAGTGGAGACTAATCTGGCCTGAGGTCCGTGCTAGGGCTAAGGTTTCTCGGATAACCTTTCTTCCCCAATACCCCGCTCCGACCACGCTAATGTTCAATGGCTTCATTTACGCGCTCTCCAAGCTGGTTGGCAAGACGATGGGTCCGGTCAGGCTCTCAGTCGGCCTATCGGGGATTGAAGCATAGGGTCTCTGCGTCCTGGGTAGGGGACTGGTGGGAGGATTCTGTGCAAAGCACTGCTTGGCGATTCATCAGATACGTTCTGCCGCACCCTTCGGGCACGATCAGCGCTCTGATCAGCTGCTGGACCGTTACATCCCGGCTCTTCGCTTCCAAGGCGAGTATTCGGAAGGTCTGGTCCCCCAGAGACAGCATCAGCTTCGTCATGGCTAAGCGTTCACCCTCCTATCTGCTTCCCCGCTTCTCGCCAAGCGGCCGTTCGGTAAAACGGAATGCTTGGGTGGGTCTACGAGAACGACGATATTGTAGTCGATTAGTATTCCGCGGAGCGTTTGGACGAACGCCTCGAAATCTTCCACGATGTCCTCCTCACTATTCACCGCAGTTTCTCCTTCCAGCTTCAGGTAGGCTCGCCATTTGTGAATCTGCGAATTTTTCACCCTTTCGCGTCATCCTGGAAGAGTATCCTCAGGGTCTGTCTCGATTGAGCAGTTGCAGCAATGGGCGAGGCATAAGCCGCAGCTCTCGCAGATCAGCGCCATACTATCCATGCAGGACATGCAGAGGTCTTCTAGGAACGATTCGGTCATCATTGTTTTGTTGATGGCCTCCGGTCCACTCGTCCCTCGACTTTGAAGTAGACTTCTCGATCCATCATCCATCTTCCATGGACATGGTTATTCTCCAGGTCTGTATAGACTCCGTCAAGCCAAACTCGCGCTTCCATGTCAGTGGAAGCTGAGACAATTTGGACCAGCAGGTCTTTCACGTAGTCACGAGGCGGTGGCGTTGACCCCTGCGTCTTAGACAGTTCGCTCTTTGCAGCGAGGACACTTTCCATCTCGCATCACTATCCCAACAATGGGCGAAATTTCCATATAATCAGCACGTCCCGTTATTCTGAATTGATGCTTGGTTGTAAGAGAATGTGTTCTCGTCTAATATTTTGTGGACGTGCAGCAGAAATATTGGCCGGCCCCTTGCCATTCTGGGGAAGCAACGCATGGCAAGGAGGGGCCGTCGTGTGGCGATACATCGCCAAGGCTCAACCGCCATTTTCACGACCTGGTGACCAGCCCCTCCCTGTCATAGCCATCCTTTCCTGTCCTGAAAGGTGAAGAGAAATGTTTTCACCGGCCCAGAATGGGGGTCCGTCTCTTACGTAAATTCATGATGGCCCTCGAGGACAGGGTATTCAAGAAATTGCAGAAGGCAGCTATGCGACGTGATATTACACTGCAGGAACTGTTCAGGGCCGTCATAATCCCTGATTGGATTACCAAAAGCATCCAGCAGTCGCAGCTAATCGAGCAAGAAAACTGGGAAAACTAAGACCGTCAGCTCTCAAATCCTAGCTCGAAAAAGGTCCCAGGCCAAACAACACAGAAATACCCTCTTTTCCAGAAGCTCTTACACCACCTTGGCACGGGCGAGGAGCGTTACGCGAACAGTACGGCTTGACGAAGATGTAGATCATCAAATCCAAGAGCTGGCCGGAAAAGAGAAAGTCAGCGTCAGCCAGGTCGTCAACAAGGCGCTCCGAAAACTCGTCGAGCTGGACACGTATGTCACAAGGTTCGGCTTTGTCACAATTCCAACATCTGTACATGCAAAACTGTTCAGCTATCTATCTGATGAAGAGGCAAGGGAGGCCGGCGGCTGGGCCGGACGGAACTTCGCCAGGGACTTTACCATCTTCCGGTTCAAGAAAATAACCCTGGAAACGATTCTCAACACTCTCACACTGCTAGGTTCAGATTATGCTGGTGTCTTCGAGATTGAGGACCAGACGGAGGGAGGCAACCACACGCTTGTGATAAAGCACGGAAGGGGCATGAAGGAATCTGTGTTCAACGAGGAATTCCTGAAGGTGATCTTCAAAGAGCTCCTATCAATAGAATTGAGAACAGAGTTGATGGAAGACCAAGTCGTCGCGCACGTGAGCGCTCGGAAAGGTCGCGCCTGAGCAGAACGACCTCTGGGGACGGCTAAACAGTTCCACATTCAGCCCTCTGGCCACCTCAACCTTGTTAATATGTGCCGGGAGAGGCGGAGACTTGTTTTTGCTCGAAATGTCATTGATGATGAAGTTCCGTTTAACAGCTGACCTCCCAGAGTTTCGACCTGTCAAGCACCGGCTTGCTAGACAACTCGTTGTGTGTTCGAAATTATTCGTTCTAGTTACAATGTAAACGCCGAATTGAAATATCTCACTTGGAGAGTATGTTTTGAGACCGAAAGG
>Ga0066656_10000440_pt1 | contig 16078 bp, 16 predicted proteins | sample GraSoiAngelo_105_FD_71411 | JGI IMG/M metagenome (GOLD analysis project Ga0066656, IMG submission 71411) | Grasslands soil microbial communities from the Angelo Coastal Reserve, California, USA - 14_0903_05_40cm | ecosystem: Environmental > Terrestrial > Soil > Grasslands | place: USA... | reverse complement strand
CTGCGGGTAGGCCGCACGAGATGGCTGGCGACAGCCATCCCAGAGAGATGACCATCTGCTCGTACCAACGAGTAAACAGAACTCGGCTTATGGTCTCACCACTTCCTCCTCTGTGACCACACAGCCGCCCGGCTCAGCGAAATCCGTTCCCTATCCTCCCCACTGGGAGAATGTCGCCGACCTCCGGGTCTTCCGGGCCACGGCCGGAGAGTGGGAGAAGCTCATCGGGTGGCGGACCGACATGCGGAAACGGGGATGGAAATTGCTCAAGGTCACGAGCGAAGAGACCGAGGTGGTCGCCATCTTCGGACGTACCAAGACCAAGGAATAGCGATGCGTCGTGTGCTTCTCGTGGCGGCGGCATTCACCGCGCTCAGCTGCACGCCAAAGAATCCGGCGTCCGGTCCTACGCCCGCGAACCCGCCCGGTGCTCCCCCGGCCCCCCCGCCCCCCCCGCCGCCCCCGCCCCTTCCTGCGCCGCCGCCGGCCGCACAAAGATTGCGCGTGGGACCGAGTGTGCTGCACTACATGGCGCATCAAACACTCCATGCAGAACAAGAGCTCCAAGGTCAGACGCAAGTCATCATTCGCGGAACGCGATTGTTTTTCGCGGCGACCATCGTCGGCCCCGCCGATAGCCTGGGGTACCGGCTGACGTTCACCATTGATTCGATTGCTCTCGATTCCGGCACGACCGTTCCGCCGACAGTCGACCTGTCGGCTGCGCGAGGCTTGGTCTACGATGGCAGGCTCACCCCCGCCGGGGTGTCGAGGCTCACGCTCGTGTCCGACTCTACGCGCGCGGCTCCGTTTGTGCAGCTCTTGGGCCTCCTGCAAACCTTCTACCCTCGTCTCCCAGCAGCAGGGCTGATCGCCGGTGCCGAGTGGACCGACACCACCACGAGCGATGATCGAGTCGTGATCGACGTAAAGCGGCAGTCGATCCATCGTTCTCGGGCGGCGACGTGGGAAGACCGAGCGGGAATTCGCGCGCTGCGACTCGAGGTGATCTCGACATACGGTGTCGCAGGTTCCGGCAGCCAATTGAATCAGCCCGTGGAGGTCACGGGATCGGGAACAGGAACGGCGCACTACTTTATCGGCGTCGACGGACGGTACCTGGGCGGCGAAGGGACGGATAGCTCGACGATCACGGTCAAATTCCCCTACCAATCTGCTGTTATCCCGGCGACTCGGATCCTCCGCTCAACGACCATCCTGTTGCCGTGACAGTCTCCCGGACTGCCGCGCTTGGGTGTTGGCTTGTGTTCACCGTCGGGCCGTTGGGCCGGCCGGCCGTCGCGCAGTCCGTCGCCCCCAACCTCGCGACCGGCTACCTCTTTCCGACCGACGTCCGTGATGCGCGCGCCATCTGGGTGAATCCCGCCGGCCTCGGCCTGACGCGCGAAGCATCGGTATACGCGGAACTGGGCGTCGGCGATCCCGGCTCGCGTGGGAGGCTGCGGCAGATCAATGCCGGGTTCAATTCGCGTGGTCTGTCGCTGGGCTATCAGCGTGACTTCCTCGACGACGGCGTGCGCGGCACGACACTTCGCCTGGGACTCGCGGGTGGAGCGCGGGGGCTCGCGGCGGGTTTCGCCATCGCGCGGTACGGCGGGAGCGGTGCGCACGCGACCGGCTGGGATCTCGGTGTGACCTATGCGGCCCTGCCGCAGCTCACCGTCGGCCTCGTGGCGGCGAACCTGGGCCAGCCGATCGTGCGCGGTCTGCGGCAGCGCTCCAACTTCATTCCGGGCCTGACCTGGCACCCCGGTCCGGTTCCGGCCATCGCGTTCTCGACCGCCGCCCACATCTCGACCGATTCGGTTCTGTCGTACGCCTTTGGCCTCAGCTGGCGCACCACGGGCACGTCACGCTGGCCCATCGAGATCCTCGCCAGGATGGACACGGACAAGGGGCTGCGCCGCAGCGCGTTCGCGCTCGGCGTGTCGATCGGAGGAGAGAATCGCTTCGGCGCCGTCATTGCGTCGCCGGGCGATGTGTCGCGCATCGACGCCGCGAGCGTGTACGGGCTCGTGACGCGGGAGCCCACCACCCGGCGCCGCTAGGAGGACCGTCGTGTGCGCGTGCGCGCGCGCACGCGCGGACGACTCTTTGCCGCCGAATCTCCCGCCTCACGCTCGTTGAGCTGTCCACTCAGCAGGATCAGGTCCCGGAACGACAGATTGCGAAACACGGTGTCGGTGAGCGCTCGCGCGTAGGTTCCCCGGATCACCAGCCGAAATATGAGTCCCCCGCGCAGGTCGAAGCCCATCTGGGTGCGGACGCTGTCGCGCGAGTAGGAACGCACGCCGTGCGGCGTGAGGACGACGGTGCGGTGGCGGGTGAGCAGCAACAGCGTCGTGTCTTCCTGGCCGGCGGGTTGATAGGCGTACAGCGCGACGTCACCCGGAGCCAACGCGCGGCGCGCGCGCATGGCACGCGTGAGGCTGTCGGGAACCGGGGGCCGGATCGCGACCTTGGGTGCCTTGCTGAACACCGTGTAGGCGACGACCGCGGCGCCGGCGACGAACGCGATCGACAGCAGGCAGCCCGCCACGCCCAGGCCGAGCAGCGACTTGTAGAACATCGCCGTGAGGCGGCGCCGGAACGGGACCCGCACGCGATCGCGCGCCGCCGTCGGCAACGCGTTGACCAGCCCGCGGCTGACCTCGCTGGCCATCTGAAAGCGTTTCTTGCGATCCTTCTCGAGCATCCGCTCCAGCACCACGGCCATCTCTTCCGAGACGTCGGGGCGCTCGCGGCGAATCGGGGCCGGCGGTTGCGTGAGCTGCTTGGCGAGAATCGACGCCGACGACGAACCGTCGAACGGCGGTGACCCGGAGAGCATCTGGTAGAGGACGATGCCTAACGAGTAGATGTCCGACCGGCCGTCCAGCTGGTCGCCCGCGGCCTGCTCGGGACTCATGTACTGCGGCGTCCCGATGATCATCCCTTCGCTGGTGAGCTGGGCGCTCCCCGGACTGGCCGCCTGTGCTGCCTGGGCGGCCTTCGCAATCCCGAAGTCGGTCACGAGCACGTGGCCGCTCTTGTCGAGCAGCACGTTGTCGGGCTTGATGTCGCGGTGCACGATGTCGTGGCTGTGGGCGTACGCGAGCGCGTCGGCGACCTGGCGCGCGATACGCGCGGCATCGCCGATCGACAGCTTCTGATGGCGTTCCAGGAGGTCGCCCAGCGAGGGGCCGTCGATGCACCGCATGATGATGTAGAAGACTTCCTCCTGCCGGCCGACCTTGTAGATCGGTACGATATGCGGATGCTCGAGTCGTGCGACGGTCTGCGCTTCGCGCAGAAAGCGCTCGGCGACGGTCGGGGAGGGGGCGAGCTCGACGTCGAGGACCTTCACCGCGACGTCGCGATTCAAGGCGTTGTCGCGGGCGCGGAAGACGGCCGCAAAGCCCCCCTGACCCAGGAGCGGGCCAACAGTAAATTCCTGTCCGAGCGCTTGTTGCAGGCGCTTCTGGAGGGCTGCGAGGTCCATGGCGGTGGGAAAAGATAGGATTGCACGACGGGTTGTGCTATGGACAGCCGCACTCTTTCTGGTGTGGCTGTTCGGCGTTTGGCCGCCACCGATCTGGTGGCGAACTCACGACCCCCGTTGCACGGCGATGATGCGGTTACGTGCCGAGGTGCAGACGTGCCGTCGTGCGCCCGGGGAGTCACACGTCGGCATGTCGGCACGAGGGCGCGAGGATTCGCGACTGCTCGAGCGGATGGTCATCATCGCCGAGGATTCGCGATTCAAAACGCATCACGGGATCGATTTCATTGAAATGCGAGACGCGTGGGCCGCGGGCGGTCACCGCGGCGCGAGCACGATCACGCAGCAGCTCGCGAAGAACCTCTATCTCTCTCCGTCGCGCTCGATCTTCCGCAAACTGAAAGAAGCCGTGACGGCGGTGCGGCTCGAGTTGGCGCTCAGCAAGGACCGCATCATGGAGCTGTATCTGGAGAATGCGGAATTAGGGGCTGGGGTTTGGGGAATGGAGACCGCGAGCAGAGCCTACTTCGGCGTGGCCGTCTCGGCGCTGAGCGCAAATCAGGCCGCGCAACTGGCGGCCACGCTCCCCCAACCCCGAACCTCCAACCCCGCGTTCCGGCCCGCGCGCATGCTTGCCCGGCGAGACTTGATTCTGGCGCGGTACTTCGGTGGTGCGACTCCGGTGCCGCCCGCAGAGGAAGACTCGATTCCGATTCCGGTTATTCCGCCGATCGAGCCGCCAATTCTACCGCCGATACTGGACTCGCTCGTCATTCCGGATACGGTCGCGATCCCAGATACAACAAAGGACCACCCAGACTCGGGTGGTCCTCGCTTAGTCTACAAGCCGTAGCGGCATCACGAGCGCCATGTAGGAGGCCGGATCGTTCCAGCCGACGGGGTCGATCGTCGCGGCGCGCTCGGGCGCCTTGAACGTAAAGCGCACTTCGTCGGTCGGCATGTACTTGAGGATCTCCAGCAAGTACATCGCGTTGAAGCCGATCTCGAGCGGCTCGCCCTCGTACGTCACCGCCAGCTCGTCCTGCGCCTCACCCAGGTCCGGTGTCTGGACCGAGAACTTCACGTTGCCGCCCGAGAACGCGAGGCGAATGCGATGCGTCTGGTCACTCGCGACGACGCTCATGCGGCGCAGCGCCGCGGCCATCGCGGCCTTATCGACGGTCGCCTGCTTGTCGTTCTCGCGCGGGATCACCTGCTCGTAGTTCGGATACGGCCCTTCGATCAGCCGCGAAAAGACCAGCGTGCCGCCGGCGCGGAAGCCGATATGATTGTCACTCTTGGCGAGCTCGATCTCGGCATCGCCGGGATAGAGTCGGCGGACCTGCTCGAGCGCTTTGGGTGGAACGATCAGATCGGCGGTGGAGCCGCCAGTCGCGGGCACGTCCATCTTGGCGAGCCGGTGACCGTTCGTCGCCACCATGCGCATCCGGTCAGGACGCAGCTCCCAGAGGACGCCGTTGAGAATCGGCCGGCTCTCTTCGGTCGATGCCGCGAACGCGACGTGGCCGACCAGCTTGTGCACCACGCCGGCCGCCGCCTTCCACGCCTTCTCGAACTTCACCGCCGGGAACGAGGGGAATTCTTCGCGTGGCAGGCCGAGCAGTTTGAACTTCGAGCGTCCTGACTCGATCGAGACGCGTGCCTCGCCGGCGGCGGTTACACGCACCGGACCCGACGGCAGCTCGCGGGCGATGTCCACCAGCTTCTTCGCGGGTAGCGTCACCGCGCCATCCGCATCCACCTCGGCAGGGACCGTGGTGCTCACCGCGATGTCGAGATCCGTGCCGGAAAGGCGCAACCCGCCGCCCTGCTTCGAGGCCTCGACCAGGACGTTGGCCAGCACGGGTAGCGTGGTCTTGGCGGGAATGGCTGCCGCCACGGCGGCGAGGCCTTCCTGCAGCTGTTCTCGCGTGATCGTGAACTTCATGCCGGGCGCGTCTTCTCCAAATGGGGAAAGTCTTTACTACTGCTTCTCTATATAGAAATACTAGTAGTAGTAGTAGACACCGGGGATATGTGGGCGATGCCGCTAAAGCGCAACCAGTGCATCACCTGCAATCCGTCTCGCAATGTTGGCGCGCTGTTGGGACTGTTGGCGCTTTGCGGAAATCTGCGTCGTTGTCCCCACAACCCACATCCCACGATGTTTCCCACGCCGCCTTGTTAGTTACAATGCGGACAATTCCTGCCGTGCCATCTCCACACGCTCTTTGAACGTCCGGTCACGCATCATCTGTCGCTCCACTTTGTCCACGCTGTGAATCACCGTGGAGTGGTCCCGGCCGCCGAATGCCTGCCCGATCTCAACCAGCTGCATGCCCAGCATGTCGCGCGCCAGGTACATCGCCACCTGGCGGGGGATGGTGAGCGTCTTGGTCCGTGCCTTCGAGCGGAGCCCCTCGGGGGTCACGCCCCAGCGTCGCGCCACGACTTCCTGCACGCGGTCGATGCTGGGCGCCGACTGGCTGCCGCTCCCGTATCCGGCGCCTTCGTCACCTTGGCGGATCTTGTCGGAGAGCGCGTCGCGCGCCAGCTCGATGGTGACCTCGCGGTTCTTCAGCGACGCGAACAGCAGCAGCTTGATGATACAGCCCTCGAGCTCGCGCACGCTCGACCGGATGTGCTCGGCGATGAAGCGCAGCACGTCGTCCGGGATCGTGAGCTCGAGATGATCCTGCTCGGCCTTCTTCCGGAGAATGGCGATCCGGTGCTCGAGATCGGGATGTCCGATGTCGGCGACCATGCCCCACTCGAACCGCGAGATCAGCCGGTCCTCGAGCCCGGGAATTTCCTTGGGCGGCCGGTCCGAGGTCAGCACGATCTGTTTGTGGGCCTCGAACAGCGCGTTGAAGGTGTGGAAGAACTCCTCCTGCGTCATTTCCTTGCCTTCCAGGAAATGCACGTCGTCCACGAGGAGCAGATCCACGTCGTTGCGGTAGCGGCGCCGGAACTCGGACATGGTACGCGCGTGAATCGATTCGATCACGTCGTTGATGAACTGTTCGGCCCCGAAGTACTGCAGCCGGGTCTCGGGGTTTTTCTCGAGCACCGCGTGCGCGATGGCCTGCATCAGGTGCGTCTTGCCGAGTCCCGTCGCGCCGTAAATGAAGAGCGGGTTGTACGTCTTGCCCGGCGCCTCGGCGACGGCATGTGCCGCGGCCGCCGCGAGCTCGTTGGACTTGCCGATCACGAACGTCTGGAAACTGTAGCGTTCGTTGAGCGGTGTGGTCCCGATGTTGGTGGCTGTTGCGACGCCCGCGCTTTCACGCGGCGCGACGAAGAAATCCATTTGGGGGCGCCGCTGCCGGTCTTCCTGGACGCGGAAGACGACGGTCGTCGGCCTTCCCAACACGCGCTCGGCCACGCGCGCCAATAGCACCGCGTGTTTGGACTCGTTCCACTCCGCGGCGAACTGATCGGGTGCGCCGAGGATCAGGCGGCCCTCGTCGAGTGCGATGGGCTCCGATGGCTCGAGCCACGTGCGCACCGTCGCCTCGGGAAGTTCACGTCGAGCTTCGTCGAGGAGACGCTTCCAAGCTTCGTTGACCGATTGCTCCATTACGATTTTCTGATTTTAGGAAGGACGTCCAGCAAGGGCGGCCCGAAAGTACGGGCCCGATGTGGAAAAGTCAACCTTGACCGTCGCATCGCACGTCGGGTAACTTTCCCGGCCTTACACGAGGAATTTATGGGTCCGACATATCGGCCGCGGAATCGGCGGCGTATCAATAAGCATGGTTTCCGCGCGCGGATGAAAACCGTTTGGGGCCGCGCGACGTTATCCCGCCGGCGCAAGAAGGGTCGCAAGCGTCTCACCGTCCGTATTCCATCCAAACACCGGAGCCGGTAAACGCGCGAACGGTACCCGCGCCGCGTGCGCATCACGCGCGGCGCGGAGCTCACCGCCTGCTGGGAAGCGGGTGGGAGTCGCCGCCGTCGCACACCGCATCTCGATCTGGCCTGGCGTCACAGCACTTTGGGTCACGCGCGTCTTGGACTCATCGTCCCGCGACATCAGTCGACGGCTGTAGCGCGCAATCGGCTGCGTCGCCGGTTGCGTGAGATCCTGCGCCGCGACGTGCTGCGACACCTTCCCGCCGTCGATCTCGTGATTCGCGCGAAGCGCTCCGCCTACACCGCCTCGTTTGCAGTGCTGCGCGCCGAATTGACGGGAGCGGTGGAGACGCTGACGTGACGCTGCAACGACTGCCGCGTCTGGCCGTAATGACTCTCATTCGCGGCTACCAGCTCACGCTGTCGCATCTGATGCTCACGCAATGCCGGTTCGAGCCGTCGTGCTCGCGCTACACGTACGAAGCAGTCGAGCGCTATGGAGCGCTGAAAGGCAGCTGGCTTGGAATCCGACGCATCCTCAAGTGTCATCCGTTCCACGCGGGCGGATATGATCCCGTTCCGTGACATGGCAGCGAGACACCGGGCGTAGCCGTGGATAAACGCAATCTGCTGATCGCGTTCGTGCTCATGATGATTGTGGCCGTCGCGCCATCGCTCATCTGGCCGACCAAGAAACCGGCGGGCGGTCGGACGGTCGGACTGTCTGACAGCCTGCACAGGGCTGACTCCACGCAGGCGCGTCCAGCCGAAACGCCTCTACCGTCCAACCGTCCGGCCGTCCGAGCGTCCGTCGACACAGGCCGCGTCGTTTGGGTGACATCTCCTCTGTATCGCCTGGGCTTCAGCTCAAAGGGCGCCCGTCTCGTCTCCGCAGAGCTGGTGCAATACCAATCGTTTGCTCCGGGCGATTCCGGCAAGTCGGCGCAGCTCGTGACTCCGGGCGACGCGTTTCTGCGCCACCGCCTGGTCCTTCCGAGCGGCGACACCGTCTCGCTCGACGATTGGGATTTCCAGCCTAGCCCTGACGCGCCGGGGATCCTGGTAAATGCCGGGCAGGGCCCAAAGCCGTTGCGCTTCGAAGCCGAGAAGGCCGGCTCGCATGTGACGCTCGAGTACCGCTTCCTGCCCGAGGAGTATCGCTTCGAGGTGAACGGCTCGGTGACGGGACTGGGCAGCGGCGGCGCCATCCTGTTGCTCGACCTGGCCGATGGACTTCGTTCCGCCGAGAAGGATTCGGTGGATGACTATCGCCACTACTCCGTGGTGACGAAGGCGTCCAAGACCGAGCGCACCGACTTCTCCAGCATCAAGCCGGGTGAGCGTGCCGTGCTCAACGGCCCGTTCGAGTGGGTCGGGGTGAAATCGAAGTACTTCTTCGTTGCCGCGCTCGCGTTGGAGGAAGGGCAGCCCACGTTTGCGGGCGCGATCGCGATCGGCGGTCCGCGCAGCGGCAAGCAGGCAACGCGCGCCACCGTGCTGGTCACGATGCCGGTGCAGCCTGCCGGCACGTTCCGGTACCAGGTGTTCACCGGTCCGCTCGATTCGCGTCACCTGGCGCGGCTCGGCCACGGTCTCGACGATGCCAATCCGTACGGCGGCATCTTCCGGCCGATCATTCAGCCCGTGTCGCAGATCGTGCTCACGGTGCTGTTGTGGATGCACGAGCGCCTGAATCTGGCCTACGGCTGGGTGCTGATTCTCTTCGGCATCGTCGTCCGCATCCTGCTCTGGCCGCTCAACCAGAAGGCGATGGAGTCGGGCATCCGCATGCAGGCGGTCGCCCCGCTCATCAAGGAGACGCAGGACAAGTACAAGAACGAGCCTGAGCGGCTGCAGCGCGAGATGCTGCGCATCTACAAGGAGCACAAGGTCAATCCGCTCGGCGGCTGCCTGCCCATGCTGCTCCCGATGCCCGTGTTGCTCGCGCTGTTCTTCGTGTTCGCGAACACGATCGCGTTCCGCGGTGTGCCATTCCTGTGGCTGTCGGATTTGTCGCGCCCCGATCCGTTCAAGATCATTCCCATCCTGATGGGTCTGTCGATGTTCGTGCTGTCCAAGGTCGGCCAGATCGGTGTGCCGCCGAACCCGCAGACCAAGATGATGGTCTACTTCATGCCGATCGTCATGACGCTCTTGTTCCTGAACTTTGCGTCGGGCTTGAACCTCTACTACGCGGCACAGAATCTCTTCAGCATTCCGCAGCAATACATGATCGCGAAGCGCCGCCTGCGCGAAGCGCCTGTGTCGACTCCCAAGCCTCCGCCAAAGACCTAGACTGCTCTCCGACCCCATCGTCGCGCTGGCGACGCCGCCGGGTCGCGGAGCGCTTGCCCTGATTCGCCTGTCGGGCGCCGGATCGTTCGCCATTGCCGCCCGCTGCCTCGAACCGTTTCATCCGACACCGCCGCGCACCGTGTTCCGCGCGCGACTGTCACATCCCGACTCCCGCGAGCCGGTAGACGACTGCCTGGCCGCCTGTTTCCCGGCTCCGCATTCCTACACGGGCGACGACCTCGTCGAGATCTCGACGCACGGCGGCCTGGTGGTACCGGCCGCGGCACTCGCCGCATTCGCCGCCGCCGGGGCGCGCCCAGCGCAGCCGGGCGAGTTCACCCGTCGCGCCGTGCTCAACGGCAAGATGGACTTGCTCCAGGCCGAGGCCACCGCGGATCTCATCGATGCGGGATCGCCGGCGCAGCGGCGCCGGGCGCTGCACCAGCTCGAGCGTGGCCTGTCCGACCGCCTTGTCGCACTCCGCAGCGAAATCCTCGAGCTCGAGGCGCTGATCGCGTACGACATAGACTTTCCGGAGGAGGATGAGGGCCCCGTGTCACCGCAACGCGTGCGTGGTGCGTGGGAGGTGGTGCGTGGGCGTGTCGCCGATCTGCTTCGCACCGCCCCCGAAGGCGAGCGGCTGCGCGAAGGCGCGTTGCTGGTAATTGCGGGGCGACCGAACGCGGGCAAGTCGTCGCTCTTCAACGCACTGCTCGGCACGGAGCGCGCGATCGTCACCGAAATTCCGGGCACGACGCGCGACGCGATCGAAGCCTACACCGTGATCGAGGGCTTCCCGTTTCGGATTGTCGATACAGCAGGCTTGCGCGACTCGGGCGAGCGCATCGAGCAGCTCGGCATCGAGGTCAGCAAGAAGTACCTCGCCGCGGCCGATCTGGTGCTTTTTTGCGAAGAGCGCGACGACCCGTCGCGGGCCGCGTTCCTTGCGCAGGTTAGCGCTCCCGTCGTGGTCGTTCGCACGAAAGCCGACGTGACGGGCGACGGCGTGTCCGCGGTTACGGGGCGAGGCTTGCCCGAGCTGCGCCGCCGGCTTGCAGAAGTCGCGTTCGGCAAACTGCTCGCGCTGGGTGACGTCGAGCCCGTCGTCACGCGCGCGCGGCATCGGAGCGCGTTGGAGCGGGCCCTCGTCGAGCTGGATGCGTTTTGGACGGCGCGCACGGGCGGCGTGGATGCAGCCGCGACGGCGACCCATCTCCGCGCGGCGGTGCTGGCGCTCGACGAGCTGATTGGCGCGGTTACGCCAGAGGATGTACTCGACCGCGTGTTCGCGGCATTTTGCGTGGGGAAGTGAGCGCTTCGATCATCGTGCGCGCCTTCGCGAGCGTTTCCTCGTACTCCGCGGCCGGCTCGGAATCCCATACGATCCCGGCGCCCGCGTGAAAGGTCGCGCTCCCATCCCGTAGCACGATCGTCCGGATCGGAATATTGAAGTCCATCGCGCCGGTGGCAGAGACGTAGCCGATCGCCCCGCAGTAGAGGCCACGCGGCGCCCGCTCCAGTTCCGCGATGATCTGCATGGCACGAATCTTCGGCGCACCCGTCACCGATCCGCCGGGGAACGCCGCGCGCAACAAGTCGAACGCGTCGGCTCCATCCCTCAGCTCACCCGTTACCGTCGAGACCAGATGGTGGACCGTGGGGTGCGCCTCGAGCGCGAACAGCTTCGGGACGCGCACTGATCCTGGGCGGCAGACTTTTCCGAGATCGTTGCGCAGCAGATCCACGATCATGACGTTCTCGGCGCGGTCCTTTTCGCTCTCCAGGAGCTCGCGCGCCAACCCGGCGTCCGTGACCGCGGTCGTACCGCGCGGACGCGTTCCCTTGATGGGCCGCGCTTCCGCCGCGCGCGTCATGGCGTCGAGTCGCAGGAACCGCTCCGGCGAGATGCTCGCGACCTGGGCGCCACCGTACTCGAGATAGGCGCCGAAGGGGGCGGGGTTGCGGGCGCGCAAGCGGCGATACAGCGCGAGCGCGGAGCCCACGAACGGCGCGTGAAAGCGCTGCGAGAGGTTGACCTGATAGACGTCGCCCGCGGCGATGTACTCACGAATGCGCGCGACGCCGGCCTCGAACTCAGCGCGCGACACGTTGGAACGCGGCTGCTCGGGCGTCGGGGCGGGATGATCCGGAATGGCGGGCGGCTGGGCCAGGAGCCGGTCGCGGACCCAGGCCGTGCGTGCGGCTGACCGCTCCCCGTTGCCGGTCGTGATGAGCCAGGCCTTCGCCTCCAGATGATCCCACGCGATCACCCAGTCGTAGAGGGCGAGCGCGACGTCCGGCAGGTCTGGCGTCAGCCGGTCCGCGGGTGGCCGGACGACCTGCTCCTGCTCGGCACCCCAGTCGTAGCCGATGTAGCCGGCAATGCCGCCCTGGAACGGTGGTAGGCCGGCGACTGGCGGATGCCGGTGGGTGCGCAACATGTCGCGCGCCGCTTCCGGTGTGCGCGCGACGGCGACCGGGTCGGCGGCGAGGAACGAGTACCGGCTCAGCGCGCCTTGCGCCGAGCTATCGAGAAACAGGAGGTAAGGGAGTCCGCTGAAACGAACGCAGGTGCCGAAAGGGTCGGGAGCGGGAACGAGTGGTAGAACGTGCGTCACGATCCCACGAACTTCTTCGTCGTCCCGCGCAGCGCGCTGCCGGCCGGCGGCCGCCAGAGCGCGGTCTGCTCGATCACCTTCGCGAGCTCCATGTCGCTCGCCGTGACGCCGCCGGCGCTGTGCGTCCAGAGCTTCACCTGCACCTTCCCCCAGCTCACGGCGAGATCGGGATGATGGTCGGCAGCTTCGGCGAAGAACCCGATCGCGTTGACGAGCATCAGGGTCGTGGGCCAGCCATCGGTCTGGTACTCGCGCACGATGGCGCCATCGTCGAGCCGCCACCCGGGCAGGCTCTTCAAACGATCGCCGATTTCGGCGGGCGAAAGCTTAGTCGAGGGTTTCACGGTAGCTCGCTGACTGGCCGAAGTTCTCCTCCACCTCCACCTCGATCGCTGTGAGGTGCACGGAGCCGAGCTCGGCGCGGACGCGGCCGGCGAGATACTGCGACAGCATCTCGACGGTCGTATTCGGGATGGGCAGGATCACGCAATCGCGTGCGGGGAAGACGTAGCGGGGCTGGCCATCAAATGCCACGCGCACGCTGCCGTTCTCCTCGACGATCGTGAGCTTGGGATTGTCGCGCGGCAAGAGGACGCGGTGATCGAGCTCGTCGGTGAGGCGCCGCATCAACTTCTTCACGGCGGCAAAATCGAGGACAAACCAGCTGTCCTTCTCGAGCCCGCCCTCCACAATGACGCCGGCGCGATAGTTATGGCCGTGCAGCGTTTCGCAGCGGTGGCCGGCGAAGGTAATGAAATGCGCCGCCGCGAAGACGAGGTCTTCCTTGGTGATCGCTACCTTGAATTCGCCGCGCGTCGCCATTCCGGTAATCTACTCGGGCGGACTCGCCTCGCCTGTCGACAGCCGCCACACCTCATCCGCCAGCCATTCCAGCCGCTGCTGGGCATAGTCGAGTTCCGCCGGCGTCATGGTCTTGGCGCGCCGAGCGATTTCCCGCGTATGGCTGAGGAGTTCGTCCAGGACCTCCCGCAGCGGCCGATTGTGGCGGCGCTCCGGGACACGCGACATCGGGGAAGCGGGCTTCTTGCCGCGGGGGCTCACGCCGTTTGGATACCCGAGGCCCGATCATCCGCCTGCCGCAGCTCTTCGACCGCGGCCCGCACCGTGGACGGGGCGCCATGCTCGGCGAAGTAATTCTCGACCAGGCGGAGACCGAGGTAATAGCCGGAGCGCTCGGGGAGCACCTTCCCTGCCAGCAGCCGGGCCGCCGGGCTCATGCCGCCGGACAGGTAGCGCAGCCGCAGACCCAGGCCCGTCGAGTCGAGGTCGGTGGCGGACGCCCGCCGCAGGAAGGCGTCGAGCTCGCGCAGCCGGCGGTATTGGCGGCGGTTGTAACCGAAGTACTCCCACGGCTCGAAGCCGGGCGCGACCGCCTGGGATGCGGCGATCGCGGCGCCCTCGTTGACGACGAGCTCGCGCAACGTCGCGCGCGAGCCGATCTCCCAGCTGTCGTAGTACCCGCCTCCACCCAACTCCCCGACGAGACGGCGCATCGCCGCGCGGCTCGAGGGAGAGGTGTACCGCAGCGCGTGGGCGACTTCATGCGCGATCCACAGCGGCAGCAGCTCGGGCGCGAGCCCCATGCCGTACGTCTGCGCGTTGGCGCGACCGGTGAAATGCTCCAGGCAGACGAACGCGATGCCGCGCCCGCCCACCACCAGCTCGCCGGCATTGGCGGCGCCGACGCCGACCATGAGGTAGAGGTCCACCGGACAATCGGCCTCGAGCATGTCGGTCGCGCGGCGCAGCGCGTCTTCGGCCACGGCGACCACATCCACGTCTTCGAGCAAACGTTTGAGATCGGCGCGCTCCGCACGCAGCGCCGTCGCGATGATCGGCTCGGCGTGGGGCGACTCCGGATCGAGCACATAATTCTGCCAATACGCGCTCAACACGGGACGATGGCGATCGAGATACTCGTGGTACGCCGCGGAGGGATCTGGCGCGGCCAGCGTTGCGAGGAACTCCGGAACGAGATTGACGAGCATTGCGCTGGTTGCCGCCCAATTTGGGAAGGCACTCAGCGGATATCAATGTCGCCTGTTATCGACTCTGACTTGACACTACGCCTTTGGTGGCGTACGCAACCGGCGGCTGATTTCGGTGAGAAACTTGCGCTCGGCCGGTGTCAGACTGTCGACGCCGCTCGCGATGATCTTGTCGAGCACGCGATCGATCTCGGCGTTGGCGCGGGCGTCGGGGTTACTGCGCGATTTCGGCGCTCGAGCGGAGGGAGGGATCGCCCCGCTGCGGCTGACACGCGGCGGCTGCGACACCAGCACACTCGATTCCGACCGTTGCCGCCCACTCCGCTCGCCGCGTGTCGCGCGCCAGTCCTGCCCTTTCAGAAAGAGCAGCGCAGTACCCACACCGCCGAGGTGGGCGAGGTGCGCGATGCCGTCAGTCACACCGAGCAGCGCGATCACGAGATCGAGCCCGACGAGGAACGTGACGAGCCATTTCGCCGGAATCGGATCCGGCAGCGGAAAGACGAACAGCGGATGATCGGGCCAGTACCAGGCGAACGCCACGGCGACGCCCAACACGGCGCCCGATGCGCCGAGTACCTGCGGGACCACCACGGCCTGCGTCAGTGGGAACGACGCGACCGCGCCACCGAGGCCGCACAGCAGGTAGAAGAGAATAAACATTCGGCCGCCCATGTGTTCTTCCACGGATGAGCCGAACACGAACAGCATGAGCATGTTGAACGCGAGGTGCAGAATCCCCGCGTGCATGAACATGTACGTGATGAACGTCCAGGGTTGCTTCCAGGCGTCCAGGGGAGCAAACGCCAGTGCCTTCGTGAGCGTCCCGTCGACGAACAGCGTGTTCTGGACGAGAAACACGAGTAGGTTGGCGACGAGCAGTCGCCTCACCCATGGAGTCAAACCGTACATCCGCTGCGGGCCCATCGATTCTCCTACGTGTCCTTTAGGGCGTCTGGTTTTAATCCCCCCTATCAGGCCCTGTTGTTCCGGGCCAGGCTTGCGATACGGTCACACAGCTCGGGAAAGGGGATCCCCGCCGCCTGCGCGGCCTGAGGGAACAGACTTGTGCGGGTCATTCCCGGCAGGGAGTTCGCTTCAAGACAGAAGATGTCCCCCTCGGGACTCACCCGGAAGTCGATCCGTGAGTAGCCGCTGAGCTTCAAAGCGCGGTGCGCCATCAGCGCATACTCCTGCAATTGTCGGGCTAGCATCGTATCGATCTTCGCGGGGAAGGTCTCTTCCGACATTCCGGGTGTGTATTTCGTCACATAGTCGAACAACTCGTGCTTGGAAACGATCTCGCCGACAGGCAGCGGCACGTCTCCCAGGATGCCTACCGTCAGCTCACGACCCGCAATGAACTGTTCAGCCATCACCTCATCGTCATAGCGTTCCGCCAGTTTGACCGCATTGTCCAAGTCCTGGGCTTTCTTGACCAGGGTCAGTCCAACGGACGAGCCCTGCTTGGACGGTTTGACGATCACCGGCCACCCGAGCGCAGTGGTCACGTCTTCCGCCCCAACCGGGGCCATGAACCAGGCGGGCACCGGCACACCAGCCGCGCGGAACAACCGTTTGGACAGGTCCTTGTCCATCGCCAGCGCGCTGGCGAGCGGTCCGCTGCCCGTATACGGCACCCCGATCACGTCGAGCACGGCTTGCAGGGTGCCGCCTTCCAGGGCGCCACCGTGCACCGCGAGGAAGAGCACCTCGGCATTCCGCACCGCCTCGAGCTCACCAAGCTGCTCCGACAGCATCCGCCGCTCGCGTTCGGCCAAGGCGTCCACGCTCGGCGG